>ERZ857480.82493-NODE-127813-length-45013-cov-18.0420_pt1 | contig 45013 bp, 60 predicted proteins | sample MGYA00519767_ERZ857480 | MGnify/ENA primary metagenome ERZ857480 (study PRJEB31778, sample SAMEA3449210) | human gut metagenome | biome: human gut; feature: human-associated habitat; material: faeces | place: United Kingdom | collected 2010/2012 ...
ACATTTTGACCCAAATCTTTTTCAGCGTTTTTGCAACAAAAAAGCATCGAAAACCGAAGTTTTCGATGCTTTTTGGAGCTGGTGGTGTGACTCGAACACATGACCTGCTGATTACGAATTATGATAGTTTTGTTTCGCCAATTTCCGTGAATACCCGCAAAGTGCTGTGCCGTAAGGCTTCCGGGGTTTTTGTGTTTCGTGGCATTTCGCCAATTTGGGCCGGTTTCGGTTGAAATAAACCCCAAATAAACCCCAAGCAAACCCCAGCGTCCACACCGTTTTTCCCCGATGTGGACGCTGGGCCTGAGCCATCAAATACCCGGGCTGTTTTCACTTTCGGCCGGCTGCTCGAAGTTGGCTGCCTTTGCGCTCTCGAAGGTCACGCCGCCGGCGCGGTGGTCCGACTTGGCCATATTCAGATAGAACGAGCACACAACGCCGTGCGCTGTCCAGGGTAGGCCCACCATGGCAGACAGCCAGGGGAGGGAGCCGGTGTAGCCCTTGTGGATGCAGTAGGCAGCCAGCAGCAGACCGCCCACGGTGACCACCCACAGCAGCGACCGGATGTCAGACACCAGCCGCTTGGAGTATTCCGGCTTTTTTTCTTTCGTTACCTTGATGGTCATGCCTTGCCGATAATCTTCGCAAAGCGATAGAGCACCGTGGCAAACTGCTCACGGGTCAGGACGTCCTCCCACATACAGTTCGGCTCGCCGTCAATCTCTGTGCCGTTGCCGGTGATCAGGCCGACCTCCTGCGCCCACTTCCGGGCCTCCTCGCTGTATGCGCTGCTGTCGTTGTCCTGCAGGCTCTTGCGAAGCTCATACCAATGCTGCATCCATTCTTCGTGCGTCACGTCCTCCTCAGCCTCCTTCTGCTGGTTATATGCGCGGGCATCCACCCACCAATAATATTTGACCTGACTCCGGAAAGTCCCCGGATCGCCCTCAGTCCTGACCTTCCTGGTGCTGGCCGGATCATTGATGTGGATCTTGTTGTCTGCCCACCACACCACCACGAAATGCCCGCTGGAAGTCCACAGTCCCTTGTTCATCAGAGCGATGAGGTAATAGCCCGCCTGCAGCATGGCCAACGCCTTCGCATGGTTGGTGTGATCCGGCTTTCCGTAGGTATTTGTCCAGTTCAGCATATCGCATTTGATGCCGAATGCCTCAAACTGGGGCTTGAAGTAGGAGTAATAGGTTCCCTGCTTCAGAGCCTTGTAGCCGTGCTCAATAGACCACTTGCAGGCATCCGCCGGCGTGAAGGTTTTGCCCGTGAGCGTCTCAATCAGCATGGCCGCGGCGGTGGGGCCACAGCCGGAGCTGCCGATTGTAGAATTCTCACCAGGTACACGGTAGGGTTCGGCCTTCCAGCGGCCATCTGTCTGGAGGTACAGGATTGGCTGCTTATTCATGGGAACGCTCCGTGTCCTGGTTCATTCCCGAGATGCCCTCCTGGGTCTTCGTGGCCAGCCATGCGCCGGTCTTATTCAGCGTGGCCACAATCACATCAATCTGGTGATCCAGCCAGGATGTGACCTCGATGCCAGCAGCCTGCAGCTGGGCGATGACCAGAGCCTTCTTGTCCGCGCCCATGCCAGAGCCCTGAATGGTGCTCTCAGCCTTGTTGATGAGGTCTGTGGCGAGCTGGAGTACCGCCTGGCGATTGCCCTTGACCAGAATGGCCAGGATGAAGCAGCCCAGCGCCGCCACACCGTAGATCAGAATTTCATGCAGTTCCATGTCAACGTCTCCTTTCAGTCTCCATGAGCTTTTTTGTTCAGGTGCTTTTCAATCTTATTGATCGCTTCGGACACAGGCCCGTTGCACCCCTGCTCCTTCAGGCCCTTCAGACAGGCCAGGATGCCGTATGTAAGAAGTGTCTGCTCCTCGTTGATGCCGCGCATATCCTCGGCCAGAGCCTGCTTCAGGGCTTTTATATCGGCTTCGTGCTTTGCCTTCAATGCTGCGATGTCTGTGGTCTGCTTCTCCTGCTGGTCGAACCAGCGCACACCCTTTGCAAAGCGCTGGATCAGCAGAACCGCTGCAGTAATAACAGCTCCGGCCGTGATGATCGTCTGCGGCGTCAGTTCAAACGTCATCAATCTGCCTCCATTACCTCTTCAATCTCGCCGAGGTCATCCCACTTCACGCCGACGGTGCCGGGGGCCCACACATTGTTGTCCTGCCCAGAACGCCATACATGGCCGTCATGGGTGCAGCAGTCATCCTTGGCGTAAGGAGACGTGCTCAGAGCGATGAAAGGCAGCGCCTTTTTCGGATCTGTGGACCACTGGAAGCCCCACTGCGCCGGCAGATCCTCCGGCTCCTGGGGGTAGACGGTGGAATCGTAGTTCTGCAGGAGCTTTACCACACGGCCGGCCGTAGATCGGCAGACAAAGCCCACCTTGCGCTCCAACATATTCTTCCGAACCACGGCAGCTGCGAAGCTGGGGATCTTTCCATCCTCCGCATACAACTCCGTTCCGGTCATGCCGGCAGAACGCGTCTGAAGATCGGCCGCATCCAGCTTACCCTTTTCCTTCATGGCGTCAAAATAGATCTGCTTACTCAACGCTGTTCACTCCTTCCTCGTAGGCCGCATCCAGACCGGTCTCTAATTCAGCAGCAGTACCGGCTTCACGCAGTTCCTGAATGGTGGTTGCCTGTTCCTGAATCGTGGCGGTCTGGCTCTCGATCTGGCTTTCCTGCGACTGGATGGTGGAGGCCTGCGCCGTGATCGTGCTGTCCTTCTCAGCGGCAGCGCTCTCCAGTTCTGCAATCTGTTCCTGATACTGCGTCACATCGCCGAGATACTGGCTGGCCGTCTGCAACTCCACCGTGTAGTGACGGCCGCTGTTGTCGTACTTGATATCAACGACCTTAAAGCCATAACCCTCCGGCAGTCCCGGTTCATTGGCGTCCTCGCTGAGACGCTGGATCGTGGGCTTGGCCCAGTTGATCTTCTCAATCTGCTCCAGAAAGGCGTCATCCCGCTCGAAGATCACCGAATAGCGGCCGTTGGCCGGATAGTGACGACTGATCGGCCCTGCCGTCACACCGTCGATCTTCCAGCGTTTTCCGAAAAATCTGCCCATAAGAATTTCCTCCTCTTACTCTTTTGCATGGATGCAGAACATGGATTCTAGCTGCGCCCACGTTGTCGGGTTGTCCTCAAAATACTTCCAGGTCATATTTACGCTTTCCAGATCAGCCCATGTGATGCCGCTGATCACAAAGCGCAGGTGTGCCGGCTTAATCTGCTCTACAACAGTCTTCAGCTCTGCCACGTCGATGGTCGCCAGCTGATTTTTCTCGCCCCAGAAGCTGAGCGAAAAGCTGTAGTCATCGTTGACCTCTACCTTCGCCTCATAGCCGGTGAGTGCCTCTGCCAGCCCGCGGATCATCTCTGAGGTGGTATTGCCGCTGGCCACGAGCTTCTGACGGATGGCCGCGCGGCGGGTCGCCAGCGGCAGTGAGTTGTCGGTCTCAATACCCACCTGTTGCTCCCAGAGGGCGAGCCCCCAGGTGGCTGTGTCTACGAAGAACTGCGCCATCACGTCCTCCAGCGCGGCCTTAGCCTCGAGACTGGCATCCTCCAGCATGTCAATCAGGGCCTTGCTCTGCTCAGACGCATAATGGTATTCGGGCACCCGTTCCCGGTTCGGTAATGTACTCATATGGTCTCCTTCCTCAGCTGATGGTAACTGTGCCAACAACCGCGGCATCCTCTGAGTTGATGGTGATGGCCGACATGCCGCCGTCCACCGTCAGAGCGCTGTAATCTGCCACGCCGGGACACTGCAGCAAGCAGGCCAGGAAGCGGCTGAACGGAACACGCACCTCCTCGCCGAAGGTCTGGCTGGCCAGCAGTTCACCCGCCGCCGCCGTCAGCTGATTCTTCACGTCCTCCGTGGTGTATCCGTCCAGTAGCGTCACGGTCGCCGTCAGCGGGATCTCCCGTGTGACCACGCTGACCACGGTGACCGTGGCACCGATGGGCCGTTCCTCCTCAATGTGGTCATAACAGTTCTGCCGAATCGTCTCGTCCACCGGCCCCCGATCCGCTCCGGCAATAATGACCCGGACGGTTCCGTTCCCATTCCACAGGGGTTCGCAGTTGGCATAGGCCACACCGGTCGTTTCCAGCGCCCAGGTGATATAGTGGTTCTTATTGCCGGATGTGATGGGCAGCGTCCGACGTTGATGATACCGGGCAAAAAAGTCGATGTCACTCTCCACATCCACGCCGCCGACCGATGCCTCAGTATTGGTCACGCTGAGAACGCCGGCAACGTTGACATACATGGCCGTGATGCTGTCGGGTGGGAGGTTATAATCCGCACCCACCTCAGCGGCCTCAGCGGGCGCTGTTGCGGAGCCATCCGTGATGATGGCCTCCTCGGTCGTCAGGAACTGCAAACCGCTCTCAGGCGCATAGAGCGCCGTCCCGGCGGCAATATATGTACCCTCAGTCCCCGTGAAGGCGATTTCCACAGTAGCTTTCTTGCCAGCAGCGCGAACCATACCGATCTGCGCCGCATTTTTATCGATGTACTCGCCGGAGGTCTCATCCGGAAAGGCCATGTGAAGCAAGCTCGGGAACTGCTGGTACATCTTGAACAGCTGATAAGCCGCTACGCTCACCAGCGTATTTGCGTAGGATCCTTCTCTGATGCTGACGTCAACTCCTTTGGCCGTCAGGTCAGAGAGCATGCTCGCTTTGATGCTTTCCGGCGTCAGCTCGTCATAAGGCGATGTCGCAGTCATCGATGGTCACCTCCCCATAGATCGTTGTCAATTTGAAACTCAGATGCAGGACTGAGCCCTCGAAGCTCACGCTTACCTGCGTGACGTTCGTGATATACGGATTGACCTGCAGCGTTTCCCGTACAATGCGGATGGCCTCAGATTCCCGCACCTCTCCGGAATATGCCTGCCCCAGCAAGGTATTTCCGTCAAGGCCGTAGTCGGTGCTGAACACGTCGTGGTTGAAGCGCATGGTGTGCAGCGCATTCCACGCCCACACCAGAACGGCGCGTCCCCCCGTCACGTATACGGGGTTTCCACCTTTCCAGACGGGTTTGTTCGTCCGGAAGTCCCAGTCCACCTCGCGGTAGAGCGGAAGGCCGTCAGAGCCGGTCAGTTCCCCGGTATCCGGCTCTGAGATCAAAGGGAACAGGCTCACGGCAGCTCCACCATCCTCTCGAGAAGGTAGTAGGTCTGCCCGTCGCTGGATCGCATGAGCAGAACCTCGTCATCAACCTGGAGAATTGTCGCACCGTAGACGTACTCCTCCGGCCGGGTGGCCACGCCGATGGACAGCGCACACTTGCACACAAATTCCTTCATAGGAAGCCGCGTCCGGACGCCGCGTCCTTCAACAGGCTTCTCCTGGATGAAATTCGAATACATTGACTCCGGCACACGCAGGTCATCCCTGTCAAGGTCGAGCCCGTCGGCGCGGATCTTCAGCGGCCGCAGGGAGAGGATCTTTCCGATGGCGTAATACGTCGGTGCCTGCTCCCGGGCCTGCTGCCGGATGTGGTTATTCAGCCCCAGATAGGGGTCTCTGGCGTCGCTCATTTGACCTCACTTCCTGCGTCGGCCGTTGCCATCACATTCCGGCAATTCAGCGTCAGCTTCGTGTAGTAATTCTTGTTCTTCCAGGTGTGGACATCGGCGTCGATCCAGAAAATGCCGGTCAACCCGGTCTTACCCTCTCTGACCACCACGGTTTCTCCGGTCAGCAGGCTCATGTCTCCCAGAACGTTGACCGTCACGGTCTTCTGCAGCTTGCCGTCTGCAAGGATCTTCTTGGCAGACGCATCAGCCCTCGCTGCTCCGTCATTTCCCTGGGTGACATGCTGCTCCATCACGCCGCAGAGCTTCTGTGCCTCGCTGTCACCCATTCTCCGCAGAAAGTTACCGTTCTGGTCGTAGATGGCCACGCTGTTGACCATTTGGGTCGCATCTTCCTTCGTGGTGGCGTTCATCAGGTTGGATGCAGCCTTCAGGACCAGACTGGACGTGCTGACGGTGCGCTCCTTCACCAGCAGGCCGGCAGGGGTATAACGGATCGCATAGACCTTCCCGTTCTTCTCGCTGGCCAGTGTCCATGCGGTGGTGATCAGCTGGTTCAGCTTCACGCCGGTAAATTTTCTCCGGAGCGGAATGCCTGTGTGTGGCATCTGCGCAATGGGGATCCCTCGGTCGGCGCAGGCCAAACGAGTCATCTCCTCCGGCGTTGCGCCGGTGAATTTGTAGGTGCCGTCATTGCGCTGCAGATAATAGCCGTAGTCAAAGGCGGTGAAGGCCATGGTACTGTCTTCCGAGCCGAGGCTTCTCTGCAGCACAATGCCTACAAACTTCTTCTCGCCACCGTCGGTCATCGTGACCAGGTCACCGATCTCCGGTACCGGAAGCTGGCTGTTTTCGATGTAAGCTACCTCGCCGGTCAGCTGTCGGCTGATGGTAGACTTATCGCCCGACCATGTCCAATACGTCAGGATATCCGTGATGTCCCGGGTACCGGACTTGGATTTGGTCAGATAGATCATCATGCGGATCCCCCCAGCAAAACCGTCTCGGACGGAACCTGTATCGTCACACCGGGATAGATCAGATGTGGATTTTTGATCCCGTTATATTTGGCCAGAGCGTTGTAGTACTTTGCGGAAGATTTGCCGTAATACCGGCGGCAGATCACCGAGAGGGTGTCTCCGGAGACGATTGTATATGACTGCGTTTTTCTGGAGGAGGAGGCATCGTTTGCCCGACCGTTGTTCTGGGTGCCGCCAGCCGCGGCCACTTCCTTTGCCTCCAGGTCGCAGTATTCACGGATAGCCACGGTAACATAGCGGTCACCAGTACCATCTTTCTCGCTCTGCGTGACGTCCTCGATGTAGATCAGGGTGTTGATCTCTGTCCCGGTGATCACCATACGGATGACCTTCCCGTCGGCAGCCCAGGCGTTGAGGTAGTCCAGATAATACTGAGGCTCTGCGTGGGAGCCCGCCTCCATCCACGGATAATCCTGCGCCGGGAGTAGGAAGTCCAGGTTGCCGGAGAATCGCGTCATGCCGCCGGGGCGATAGACGTCCCCCAGCGCATTGATGTTGATGGTCTCGATGCGTTTGCCCACCGTCCATTGGTAGGTGTCCGGCGTTACCGGCATGACCAGAGAGACGCTGTCACGAATAAAACAGATCTGCACCGGCTCACCCCCTCATTCCGGCCAGCTCCATCTTCTGGAGCAGTGCCGCAGCCACGCGGTCAATGTCGGCGTCCTCCCGGATGGTCACGCCATTCATAATGATCTGCACGCCGCCGGAGCCGCCATTCCCGCTTCGCGCCTCCTCGGCAGTCAGCACCTGCTCGCCCTGGTGGAGCAGCGCAGGGAAATTGTCATAGGGTACATAGTCAATGCCCACAGCGTAGCCGATGGCATTGCGCGGGACAACATTGGCGTAACCGTAGCCATTGGCAATCATCGTATTTGTACCCGAAGACGTGCCCGTGGTCTGTGTGGTGGCCGTCCATGTTGCCGCACGGCCCTTCGTAAGATTCTGCGACAGGTCATACTGCGCTTTCCAGCCGCCCAGTGCTGCGGTGTTCTCCCGAATCGCAGTAATCATGTCGTTTTCTGCGTCGGTCTGGGCGCGGACTGCCTCGCTGGAATCATACTGCGCCTCAGCCAAGGCGCGTGCTTCCTCCAGATAGGTCTCCACCAGCGTGCCCGCCTGCGTGTTCCCGTTGTTATAGTCTTCCATAGCCTGCTGGTACAGCCCGGCCAGCTCCTGAAGGCGTTCTGCGTTACCGTCGCTCCAATCCAGCGCGGTTTCCTTGCCAGTGAGCACCGCTGAAAGAGCTTCCTCGGTATATTGATCCGCAAGGTTTTGCAAAGCGGCTCGGCCTGCGCCGATTGCCTTATTGGCCTCCTGAAGAGCATCACCCAGCTCGCCGCCATAGCTCTCGATCTGGGCAGCTATGCTCTTTGACCTCTCTTCGTTGTAGCCCTCGCCCATAGCCGAATCGATGTCGGCCTGGACGTCGCTCAGGTTATCCGTCAAGGCGTCATAGCTGGTGGCCAGCTTATCCGACAGGCCGCCATAGGTCTCGTTGATGTATGTCAGGATAGACGTTAGATGCAGGAACTCACCGTTCCATCGGATGGCCTGGTGCAGCGTCAGCAGCGGATCCGGTCGGATTATGATCGTCGCCCCCTGGGAACCGACGCCCGCGATGGAAAAAAGGTTCCTCTGCCGGTCGATCTCAACTGAGCCCCAGCGCTTTCGGCTGGGTGCCCAGGCCATATTACCGGTCTCATCATCCTGAATCAGCGTCAGGATCTCGATTTTATCCCGCAGAGCGGAAGAAAGGTGGTCCTGCATCCGATCACTCCTCTACGCTGGGCAGCAGGTTGGTGCTGTGCAGATCCATGATTTGCATGGCAACCGGATTTTTGCCGGTGTACTGCGTTGTGATCTGGTGGTTGTCGATCATTTCTGCCGCCAGGACCTTCACCGCATAAGCGAGATCTTCCTGCTCTGTGGCCTCGATGTCGAGTCCGGTATAAGCGGCTGCTGCCGCTTTCGCAGCAGCGAGCGCATCCTCGCATTCCTGCTGCTCCAGAACAGAGAGCTCGTCAAACTCGGCCGTGTTGAGGATCTTTCTGGAGAACAAAGCAATGTCCACAGCCATCAAATCACAAGGTCTCATACATCAGCCCTCCGTTTTGGCCTTGGCCCGCTTAGTTTTCTTCGTCTCCGTTTCCGGCTCCTGCGTGGTTTCCGCCTCGGAATCGTGCTCATCCTTCTGCCCTGAAGTCTGAACAGGCTCCAGAGCTTCCAGATAGCCGCACTCCAAGAGGGGAGCCGCGACGCTCTCCGGAACGTCGCGGACATCACCCCTCGCCATGCAGATCTCACCGGCAAAATTCGTAGTTGCTTTTACCTTCATGGCCGCTTCCTCCTTAACCGCCGGGAGACACGGCTGCCTTCATATCCAGCACGGCAATCTTCTGCTTGTTCTCCACCTTGGAGTCAACCTCCATCCAGCAGATCACACCCACAGCGTGCTCATCGGCGAACTTTTCGCGCAGAACCTGCACGCTGGGGTTTTCGGCAACCTTCACGGCAAGGCCGGTGGGGTCAAGGTACAGCACCGCGCGCTTCCCCGCGGCCATGTCCGGCATGCTCTGAGAGACATACACATCGTGGCCGAACAGGCTGTAGCCCCATTTGGCAGTAGCGTCCTTGTTCAGCAGGTAGTTGCCCTCGCCATCCTTCAGCTTGCGGATGGCGGTGCGGGTCGCGCGGCTCATCACCCAGATGCAGCCGGGCTGCAGCTTGTCGGGGATGCTCTCCTGCAGGTCGATCAGTTCGTCGGCGGTAATGGCGGTAGCAGCAGCGGCCGTCACGGCGGCAGTGACCTTGGACACGCCCTCGATCTTGCCGTCCGTACCGTTGATCAGCTCGTTCTCAAGCCACTCGGACACAGCCTCGGCCATCTTGCGGATGACATAGGACACGATGTCGAACTTGCTGTTGTTGATCAGGGACATGGAGATCTTGGTCAGAGCACCGGCCAGGAAACCGCCCAGAGAGATGCTGGTGAACTTGCCAGAGCTGGAAGTCAGCGCCGTGAACTCGGTGGCGTAAGCCATCGTGATCTTCTGGGTGGATTCGTCATAGCTGGGAATGGTCAGGGTGCCGCCCACGTCGTAATGGGTAGAGAGGTGGTACAGGGGAGAGATCTCCTTGACCATCTCGATGATCTTGTTGGCGATGGAGGTAGGAATGACTGCGCCATTGTCCCCGACGGTCATGTTGGTTGCCGCACGGGTCTCCACATCGGGGGCGATACCGCGGATATAGCACTCAAAGGCGCGGGTTTCCAGCTCCTCCTGGGAACGGGGCTCCTCCTGGCCGCCGGCGGCGCGGCGTTCCATCTGCTGCAGAGCGGCGCCCTGGTCAGCAGCGTCCAGAGTGGTGTCAATGGAACGAACCTCGGCCAGGATTTCGTTGTACCGGGTCTGCTCCTCCTCATTGAAGGCGCGGGTTTCGGTCTCGCAGTTCTTCACCATGTTTTCCAGCTGAGTCATCAGCTCGACACGGCGTTCGGTCAGCTTTTTCAGGTTGAAAGGCATAATCACATTCTCCTTCTCATTTTGTAGATTTCTACGGTCTTCTGGGCGCAGAACATAACGCTCTCATCCCCAGGCGTCAGGGTAGTGGTTTTGGTTTCTGTGGTGCTTTCGGTCTGACGGATGTAATCCACGCCGTCCTCCAGCGGCTGATCGGCGCGGAACTCGACAAGGATCTCATCATCGTCGCGGGTCTCAATGCTGGTGGCAATGTAGGCCGGCGTCTTATCCAGGATGGAGACTTCCCTCAGTTCCAGTTCGTCCACGAAGCGGCGGCGGGTACCTTCTTCATCGGTTTTCCAATGATCCTTCTGCTTCACAAAACCGAAAGACCAGCCTCGCAGTTCTTTCTGCTCGGCGGCGGCAATGACCTCGCTGTCAGTTACGACAGCGTGGGCCCTCAGCCCGATGTTATCCTCCCGGAGCTCCAAGTCTTCGCTGTCGAGGATCTTCTTGTGGTTGAAGCGCAGTTCTACCTTGCTGTCTGCGGCCAGAGCTTTCTTGAATGCCCCGGGCATGATCTGTTCAACATACGGCCCCGTTTTATCGTGCAGCACACGGGAATCGCGGCCCACCACATTGACATAGCCGCCAACAGTCATGCTTTTCTTATCCGCTCGGATCTCTACCTGCAATCGGCTCACCTCCTCCTTTCTGGTCGATTGATGCCCATTCCTTGGTGTTGGGCGTATAGATCATTCTGGATTCCGGATCGTAAATGACCGTATCCAGACCAAGGCGAATAAATTTCAGGCCCAGCGGGTTGCGACCCTCGTCATAGCGGACCTCATCCAGCTGCATCCAGCCGTTCCGGATGGCCACTTCGTAGGCCTGATACCGGGCGAGCATATCCGTGCCGTCCAGCGCATCCATGTCGATCTCGAAGGCCAGAACGCCCTTCTCAGCCTCCAGCAGGCAGAAGCGGTTGATGGCCAGCTGCAGCGCCTTCACCACCGGCGCAATGGCGAACCGTACCGTGTTCTTCAGATCTTCTGCCGTCGCATCCCCTTCCAGGATCGTCGGAGCGATGTTGAAAATACGGTAGATCTCGTGGGCGTTGGTCTGCTTGTTCTCGTTGAGCTGGGTCTCAACGGCGGTTTGGCCAGCATCCTTGAAGTCCACACCGTCATTCAGGATGACCGTGGTTTCCTCCGAATCAGGCCCGTACATCTTCCGCCAGCTATTCCGGAGCTGATCCAGCACCGTCTGCGAGACTTTCTTGTCCTTTTCGACCTTCAGGAAGCCCTTCTTTGCGCCGGTCTTTACCATGCGGTTCTCATACTTGAGTGCGTTCAGCATGGTTTCCAGCTGGATTGGGCTCTCTGCCACGAGGCCAGAGCCGGTGACGCCGTCCCGGGTGTTCCGCAGTATGCGCATGATCTCATAGTCACGATAGCTGCGGCCGCCGATGAAAAAACGTGCTGTCTTGAAGATGGGGTCGGCGCCGATCTCTGCGCTGACCTGCATCGGATCCACATAATACAGGCCGTCAATGCGGTTGCTGACCCAGTCCACATAGGTGTAGCCGTTGCCGGGGAGCAGATAGTCTCGCACGAGGGTGCATTTCCATTGGAAGGCGTCCAGCAGATCGCCGGTTTCCTCATTCAGGAGCCGCAGACGGTAATCGTCTGTGACCTCCTCGGACTGCCCATTCTTATTCCGGTAAAGCCTGATGGGCAGGGAGGCCACCGTGCCGGCGATAAAGCCGACGCTGCCGCTTACAGCAGGGATATTCAAAACGGACCGCACCGTCACCGCGCTGCCGCCCAGCGCCGCACGGAGAGCTGTGTCCAGCTGGGAACCGTCCAGCGTCTGCTCCTGTGAGCGGTGTTCTGTTCTAAACCAATCTAAGAGTCCGATCGTTCTCACCTCGCCTCAAATTACCTGGATGCCCCAGCCCAGCTCGCTGTTGTCCAGCATGGCCTGCTGCATCAGATATACGGCAATGATGGTGGAAACGACCATATCCACCTTGCCGGCAGACCTCTTCTTGTTCACGTATTTATTCAGGTTCGTGTCCTCCGTGCACCGCGCATTCTGGAAGTTGATTTCCAGCAGCCGGTTCTCGTCGTAGGCAAATTCCTTCTTCAGGATTGCCTCACGGAGCAGCTTGGTGGGTGGGTGCAGCACAGAGGAGTGCTGCTTGACCTCTACGCATTCCATGCTGTTCGCCTCCAGCTTCTGCACGGTGGAGATGGCATTGTAGCGGTCATAGCCCACCTGCATGACCTCGACGCCGTATTTCTCCTCAAGGCCGAGGATCCAGCGTTCCACAAAGCCGTAGTCGATGACCTCCTCGCCCTCAGCAAAGCAGCTGCCGGCGGCGATCAGCTTCCGGTAGTCCACATTTTCCTTCTTGGTTTTGATCTCGACGCGATCCTTCGGCAGGATGCCCCACACCTTGGCGTGGATCATGCCGTCCGCTTCCGTCACCATAGCCACGGACGTGTTATCGTCTGACTGGGAGAGGTCGAGCCCCACCCACACCCGGCGGCCGCGCCAGAAGTCCAGATCCTCTGCCACCCTGCACCGCCTGACCTTCTGCACGTCGATATAGCCCTCGACGCCCAGGCCCTTATACATGATGTTGCAGTGCTTGCAGAGGAAGTTCTCCCGCTTGTTCTCATAGAGAATGGCCATGGTTCGGAGATCCTTGATGGAGTCAAAGACCTCTTTGTTGTTCACGGCCACGGGATTGGCCTGGTAGATCACCAGATCATCCGTCTCCCACCGCTTCCGGAGCGCATCGTCCGGCTCGTAGAGCAATGCGAAGACATTTTCCTTCTCCAGCACTCCATCCAGGACCTTTTTCGCAATGTCGACCTCGTCGATCATCACGTTGTTGTCGTTGGGGTACTGGGTAGAAATGATGATGCCCAGCTTATTGACCAGCGTGATCTGGGAGGAGCGCATGGCCTCTACAGGGTAGCTGTCCAGCGCGCCGGCCTCATCGGCCAGGAAGATATTTGCCAGACGGCCGTCCATGCCGTCATTGGAGTACGCCAGAGGCGTATATTCTATCTCGTTGATCAGACAGGTGATCATATCCCTGTTGATCTTGAAATACTTTGTCAGTGCCGGCGAGACCTTAATAATCTTCCGCACAGCCAACCGCAGCTCCGAGGACAGCTTGAAGTCCGGCGCCACGGAGAAGAAACGGGAAAAGCGAGGCTCCGTCAGCATCCCCAGAATGAAGATGACTGCGGAGTTGAAGGTCTTGAAGTTCTTACGGGCGATTTCGAGAATGGCGGTCTGATAGAAGCGCCGGTCATCTTCCCGACGGCGGGTGCAGAACACGGCCGCAATGAGGAACCAGGCGTAATCCTCCAGTCCATCGTACATGGAGCAATGCAGGTCTGGGTGGATCATCAGCTTCAGCAGCTTGCAGATCTTCCGGTACGCCTTTTCGCTGACATAGGCATTCTTGTGCCTGTCATCGGCGATCCTCAGCCACTTCCTCGCCTGGAGCTTCACATATTTGCCGACCTTCCGGTTTCCGCGCTGCGTACACCACTTGGCATACTGATAGGCGCGGCTCTGGTCAATCATCGTCGCTCAGGGCCGCCAGCAGCGGGTCCTTTTCCTTCTTCTGTTTCTGCGCAGCCAGAGAGCCAATCTTGGCCCTGGCCTGGGGCGAGAGGCACAGCTCATTACAGCCTCGCCACAGGTCGCTCTGATATTTCGCCCGGGCATTCTGCAAGCCGGTGTGCATCACGAGCCCCGGATCAGCGTCGATCAGGCCGTTGATATAGCGCAGGCGGTCAATGGCCACGGCCGTGCTCTCCAGAACGAAGACGTCAAGCTGGCCGAGGATGTCGCTTGCCACCAGACCGCTCACGATAAATTGAAAAATCTCGCGCTGTCCATCCGTCAGATCTGCCGGCGGCTCGGGTGGAACGTTCTCGCCGCGCAGTTTGTCCTCCACGTCCTGCCGGACTGCTTCGACATCGCTGGCGATCGCGCCGGTCTTCACACGAACCGACTTGCTCGGTCTTGCCATTTTCCACCCTCCTCTCGCCCCGCGGGCAATTTCCCATTTCTAAACTTCATCCTGTTCAGGGGGCCGCTGTTGGTCTTGACACGGATCCACCGAGAGACCTCAATCCCACCGGGGGGATGCCTCCGCAAGCTCGTGGAGGTAGTCTCTCGGGATGTCCCCGTCATCAGCCATGCGATGATGCCTGCTGCAGCAGGTCAGAAGGTTCCCATCATCAAGCCGCAGGTCGAATCTCTCTTCCAGCGGTTCAATGTGATGCACCGACAGCTCCTGATCCAGCCCTGGCACTCCGAAGACACCGTAGCTTCCCTCATTGCAAACCCTGCAAAGATGGAAGTCACGCCGTACGATCTGTTCCCGCTTTTTCTGCCAGGTATGCGTCTTGCGGAACCCAGACGTCTTACTGTTGCGGTGCTTCGCCTGCTTCGGCTTCTTAGGGCAGATGTATCCTCTCGGATGGATTCGCCCGCAATACTTACACGATTTCAGCATTTAACCATCTCCTAACAGGCATCAAGGCCAGACCCTTCCCCCGAAGGTCTGGCCTCATGTCTGATGCGCTGATACTCTGCCCGCCTCAGCGCGTCGGCGGGTTAGAAAGGAGGCATCCTATGGATCTCATACATCGGCCCAATAAAACCATAACACAGTTTTTGAGCCTCAGTCACACCGTGGGTGTTCACTTGAAAAATTTTTTCTGCCGAGAAGATAGTCGGTTGACACCCCAAAATAATCAGCCAGACGAACCAAAGCATCAACAGATGGAGCCTTTTCCCCACGCTCATACATGCCAATCATATTTCCGCTCAGGCCGCACAGCTCGGCCAACGTGCGCCGGCTCAGACGCCGCTTTTCTCGTAGCATCTGCAGCCTTCTGGGAAAGCCGTTTTCCTGCACCACAGCTATTTCACTCCTCGGCCCCAGTATTTGAACGGCCACGACAAAGTCTGGAACACCTTCACCAGCAACCGTGCAATAGGATGCGACCATTTACCGGCGCGCTGTTCTGAGACGTTTCGGTACTGCTCATACAGCTCTTGATACAGATAGCCGTGCTGATCCAACTCTACCGATCCGCGCCGTGTACCAGGATTCCCACGGATCTGGAACTCCGGCACTACGGACTGGCACCGCTCCTTGTTGCTCTGGCCAGGGTGTGCTCCGAGTGATTTCCTCGGCAGAATGTCGCGGATCGCAGGCGGCAGCTCATCGTCTTTTTCGCTTAAACCGCAATAGATGACGAACAGCACGTCGTCCATGCCCTCGATGTTGTCGAGGATATCTACGACCCCGCCCAGAACATCATTGAGCCGTGCGACGGCCCGCTTAATTGTCCTGCAGATGGTAGAGTGATCTACGTTCAGCAGGCCCCCAATCTGACGGATTGTCAGCCATTCCGCATAGTACAGGTAAAAACATGTGGCCTGGTGTGTGGTCAGCGCGCCCATTAGCAGCTTGACAACACCCGGATCTGTCATGTCCAGTCGGTTCCCATCCCGCAGCGCTTCAACTTTCTGCTGGGTTTCAACGACGCTGGCAACATTCTTCTTCGCCCGTTTCAACGTCCGGCAGACGGTGGATTTATGTACGCCCAGCTTAGCACCGATGGCTGTCTCCGTAAGCCCATCGGCGTACAGAAGAAGGATCTCCCGCTGACGGCCGGTGACGGACTTCATCCCACCGTGCAGCATCTTCCTGAGTTCGGCTCTGGCCTCTTCAGCAGCGTCATCCACATCGGCCCTGGCCCATTTGATGAATTGCTGCCGGTCACCGGAGTTTTGCGCATAAGCGTCCAGGCTGGACGAAGCACGTCCTTTGCGACCGAAGTGCACTCTCTTCCCGGCCGGAACTATGGCACGCAGTTGGGCGTTGACGTCAAGCAGCTCCTCATTCACCATGAACAAGGCGAAGTTGTCACCCTCGCCGCGTTCCTGCAGCTCCAGCTCGTACTTCTTCCGGGCCATCAGTTCCCGCTTCCTGGCTTTCAGTTCATCAATGGTCATCGCGCGTCCTCCTTGCGGTCATGCCCAGCAGCGTAAGGCCGTCATCCTGGCGAGGTGTATCGTAATAGCCGGACAGAAGATGTGCTGTGGCACGGGTATCCCTTAATGCCGCCCGAAGCGAATTCAATTCATCCGGCGTCAGATTGCCCTCTTTCTTATGCCGCTCAATGGCCATAGCCAGCTTGGCGGCGGCGACCTTGTATTCGTGGGCCATCTCCTTCAGCGTGCTCATACATACCTCCATGGCAAAAATGATGGGAAAAAGGGATACCAGAATCTCATAAAAACCGCGCCTGAAAAATGGTATCAATTTGAGGGCGTCTGAAAACCAGGCACAGGGGCCACATATTCCGGTATGGATCCGGCGACTTCCTAAAGCAGGGTCTTTTTGAGTCGGAGCAGACTACCAAAAAGTGTTTCGGCGGGGGTACAGAAATCGGTAGTGATTTTACAGCGGCCGACTGCCCCGGCAATGGGGTGGCAGATTCAGGTAGTGATCCGGTAGCGCAAAACTGTCTGGGTGTTTTGTGCATGGTCAGTCTACAGCCGTGTGGCGCCGAAAAAGTGCTTCCGCCGTGGCCGGCGTAAGACACTATTTCGGCGCCCGTCTGTTGGGTATACATAGTAGACAGGTCATGTATCCGGCTCAGAGCCTGGGGCCTTACTGCCGCAAGGGCCTGGCCCAACAGAGAAACAAATTAGCTGCTGAACGTTTTTTCACTCAAAAAGTTATGAAATCTGTTGGGTGTCAAAAAAGTTTTACCGTAGGTTTCTATAACTTAGGTAAAAAACTGGTGATTCAGCAGCTTGGAAATATAGTCCCTGCAATGGTTTGATGGTCATTCCGGCATATTCGGTTTTTGAACATAAAAATGGGGGCGAAAACGGATATTATAAAACGGGTGAAAAAGTTGCGTATTTGCCCGGAAGCTGCCTCGGTTCAAAGCGCCACTTTCGCGCATCATCGCCGATCTTCTGATGCAGTCTCGCCTCTGCCAGCATGGGCGTATCCTCACAGATGCTGAACTGGAAGCACTTCCTCTGGCAATTCCAGATGCCCCACTTGACGCCGGGCAGCCCCCGCTGGTAAGTCTCACGCTTCATAACTGTTCCTCCGTCAGCACGATCGTGGAGATCGCGTGCTTATAAACCATTTGCAGCCTCCCATCGCCCTTCAGAGCGATGACAAAACGGTCAGAACCGACGATGACGCCACGCATCTGGAAACCATTCGTGGTGATCACCAGCACCGACTTCCGGCACTCCTGCGCCCTCAAGAGCAGCTGCTCCTGTAAATCTTTCTGTTCACTCATACATTTCGCCTCACTTCTTCTTTCTTGGTTTGGTCTTGCGATGGGTGCTGCCGACGGGGCCGTAGCAGTCCCGCCCCGGGTTATAGGTCACGGTATTCGGTGCGCCGCAGCGGACGCAGGGAATGTCGAAGGCCCAATCCGTGACATTGGTGAGATAGGTTCCTTTCTGGCCACACTCGCATCTGGTGTAGGCACGGTACGCCTTGGGAAGCGGCATCTCATGTCCGCATTCCTTGCAGATGTAGGTGTCGGTCGGCGTCCTCAGACAGGTCGTGGATTCCTTGTGGCAAGCCTCGCAACGGATATGTACGAACCCATTCCACGGTCTGATTTTCTCTGGCTCCAGCACAGGCTCGGGTTCAAAAATGGGCTCGGGCGCCGACTCGGGTTCTGGATCGGCAAAGATCACGGGCTCAGGCTCATCCTCATCCTCGGCCGGCAGCTCCGGAGGATCCTCGGTCAGCGATCCCTCTGTGATCCCCTCCATGACCTCGACGTGCCAGCCGCAGCCACAGGAACGCTTGAAGAAGCCGGCGGCGGTATCACATTCCAGCAAGCCTTTTCCGTTCCCGATGACCTCGCAGCCGCATTTGGGGCAGGCTGCGTACAGCTCCATGAGCTTTGAAGCAATAGTGATATTCATGACTTTTTCCTTCAGCCGCGGCCCTTTGGACACCACGGCGGCGTAGTACCCGTCCAAGATGCAACGGTACCGATCTTCTTGATGCGTGGGGTGGCGAGACAGTAAAAGCAGAAGCGCTGCAGCTTCTTGCCCGAGTTCTGAACAATGTCTCCTTCTTCGGTGCATTTGTAGAAGTCCGGGCAGTCAACACCGTCTTTCCTGCATTCAGCCATGGCTACCCTCACTTTCCACATCCAGTGCAGCCCTGGCCGCTTCATAGACCGCATAGCAGTCAGAGAGCGGAAACACAGCCAGATCAGAGTCGAAGTTCACGGCAGTTTCCCTGATGTGATAGGCAAGTGTGCTGTCCAGGTCATCCCGGTCATCAACGAACGAGGTGACGATGACTGCATTCCCAGCTACCGCAAGGAGCATATAGCCGTCAACGTCATCGGGCACACCATCTTCGTCTCTCGTGAGCACCCACACCGTATCGCCGGCGTGGAACTGCGCGCTCTGGCGAAGCGCTTCAGGCGTGGTCTCCAAGGCCTGTGCCGCCATCTTCAAGGCAGATTCCTCGCTGAAATGCTCCTTCAGCATCGTGATCCGTTCCAGGGCTTCATTGATAATCACGCAGCCGTGAAGAGAGCAGCCGTGCTCATAGCCGCATCCCAGACAGGGCAGGCTCCCAGTCTCTACCTTCAGCCGACGAAGGGCCGTAATCAATTCTTCTATCTTCATGGACTGCACCTCACAATCCGAGATTCAGGACGCGGATCAGATCACAGCTGTCGCAATGCTTATCTTCCAGCTCGTCCTGGTTGGGGCACTCGCGCGGCCAGCGGCAATAGTTATCGCAGAATACCTGTGCGAGCTTCTCTACCTCCTCCTGCCAGCATTCACGGTGGAATACATGGGCTGTAACTACGGCCTTTCCGCAGATTTTACATTTTGCCATCTTGCGTCTCCTTTCGTGGTGGATCAAAGATAAATGGTCAGTACCGGCCCCGAGCGTGGAGCACGGCGTATTTCTTTTGGGCTTGTTTCTTCCGCATGGCCCGGCACTTCGGGCAGTAAGTCTGTTCCTTGCGTTCCAGGAACTCCCCACCGCACATCCGGCAATATTGGGGACGTATTCGCTGAAACTCGGTACAGGAATCGCAGTCGGCGCAATCAGCAGAGCAGCCTTTCACCGGATCCCAATTTGCGCACATGAACCGCTGCCAGTATGGGTCATAGCCGAGATCGTTCATGCGTTTCCGCAGAAGTGCATCGAGGATGGACAGGTTCTTCCGGACCTCTGTTCTTGTCTTGGAAAGGCTGAATCCCTGCCGCACGGTGGGCTCCGGCGCTCCGTGCCCCCACGGGCCATCACCCAGCATGGCGCGAACCTTATCAGCATCCTCCGTCAGATAGGTGAAGTATATCTTGCCGCGCAGGGCCTTCTCTGATTTTCCAATCACACGTCCGATCATGGAGTAGCTGTCTCCGTGGCGGATGCCGTCGGCGAGAATCTGGTGTTGTTCATCGCTCCAGCTGCCACCCTTCCGGTGGGAATCCGCTCTCACCGGCCGCTCCTTCAACCCCAGATCTCTACAGCGCCGCACAATGGCCCCCTCAGAGCGACGAAGGATTTCGGATAGCTCTGCGTATCCGTATTTCTGCTGCTTCAGAAGCCGGATCAGGTTGTTGTCTTCGTCCGGAGACCAGGGATCCTTCCGTTGCAGGGCAAAAGACTGATAATCTTTGCGGCGCTGCTCGGCTACCCAGTCCGGTTCCTTGCCCAGCGCCAGGGGCTCCAGCTTGGAAAAATCAATGAAGCTCCGATGCTGCTCTGCCCATTCCCAGAATTCCTCCAGATAGACCACACGGAAGCTGCACGCATTCACGCGCTTGGTATGGATCGGCATTCCCCGGTTTTTCACCCAGCTTTTCATCTGGTAGCTGTACGATTGGCTGTTATCCGTGAGTTCGCGCATCAACTGGTTGAAGGTCACATAGTCACCGGAATTCAGCATCCCACCCAACCCCATTCGGGCCACTCGGACTTTGATGGCGTTTACCGTGCGCCCGAGCTTCTTGGCGATTCCGGGGATCGACACGGTACCCCAATGGTCTTCCAGGTACTGCAGTTCTTCCGGCGTCCAGGTTTTCTGCGGGGAGCAGCGTAGTTCCCGGCGCTTGGTGCGTACAGCACCCTCCGACCGATCCAACGCAGCGGCCATCTCGCTGTCAGTCTGTGATTGCCAATGGTCTTGGATATATTTTTCTTCGTCAGAGGTCCAATGTCGGTAGTCACTCATGGTGTTAGGCTCCCTTCCGTATCAGGCGGTGGAAGGCCGTCCATCGCATTGCAGAGCCGCAGCGCATTCGCCGACGTCGGATTCTTCCTGAAGGCGTTCTTGGCCGCCTCGGTCTCCCGGATGACTTTCACATGGTAGGTAGTCAGTCTCTGGTCAAACGCGGCTCTGCTGACGGCTCGTTCCCATGCGAGACGGATCCGCTGCTTCTCAGCAGCCGCCGCATCACGGGAAATGGCCTTGTCGTAATAGGCCCGGTAAGTGTTTCGCAGGGCGGTATAGGCCATCTGATCCGGCAGGGACAGACCATCGGGGAGCTCCTCGCCGCGCATGGCAGCCTTTTCCCAGGGAAATGAGAAGCCGGTGCTCATAGCTGCAGATACCATTCCAGGAGCGCTACAGCAGCCTGCCAGCCGTGGCAGACACGCCATGCGTAGCCTTGCGCCTGAAGGCGTTCGCCCCACCATTCCTGCACGGCCGTGGTATGGCCGCTTTCGGTCTTCATCTCGATATACAGGCCGTGGTAGCGGCCGCGCGGTACCGGCAGGCACAGATCCGGCACGCCTGACTTCACACCCTGCTGCTTCAGGTGCTTTGCCTCAACCGGATCGCGGGTACCTCCGTTGGGTATGTGATGGAGCAGGGCCAACTCCGGCCATTGCCGGCGGATAGAGGGTTGTTGGCTCCACTTGATGACGTAAGCCTGATGCTGGGCCTCACTTGCCATTCTCTATCACCTCCACAAAGGTCACGGTCTTGTTGTTCTTTGGATCCTTCTCCTTGCCCTGACGGACGGTGTACCCATTCCGGGCGAGGATTACGATGACCTGATCGCGGTCTTCCGCTTTTGATACATACAGCTTCATGCGCCCCTCCGTTTCTTTGGCTCATTCAGAAGCCTGTTCAGAATCTGGCTTGCGTCACCTTTGCTGAGGTTGGCGGTGTCAAAGCCCTTACAGCGCTTTTTGATGATTTCCAGCTGCTTCGCCGTTGCAGGGGACTTTCCCCATTTCCGCACGGCTTGTAGATCCCACAACATCCGATCATTGGGATGGTCACGGATCAGCGTGAGGTACGCCAGATCAAGTGCTTCCTGCATCCCACAGCGGGCGCCGCTTGCCAGGTTCACCATACCAAGCGCATCCGGACAGGGAATCGTGATGCGCTGCCTGTTGGATAGCGAGCACACCAGAGAGCCGTCCGGCATCTTGAACCAGTTGACGTCATGGGTCTGATACTTCTGCTCCTGTGCCCACAGATCTACCAGGTGGATGTTCTTCACCCAGCTCTCTGGAGAGTCTGATGCCGCTGCGATCTTCTCAGGCAGCTCAAAAAGATCTCCCTCGATGTCCGTTTCCTTCCGCTTCGGCACATTCGCCATATCGATGCCGAGCAGAGACGGGGCCGTACAAAGCGACGTCTTCCCGGTAATACCCACGCAGTCGATCAACTCCAGCTGCTGTTTCCCGGGATAGAGCCGAAGGCCGCGGCCTACCATCTGGGCGTAAAGTGTTTCTGATTGGGTAGGGCGGGCGATGATGACCGTCTCGACGCGGGGAATGTCAGTTCCCTCGGTGAATACCATGCAGTTGACGATGCAGGGGATTTCGCCGGCGGTAAAGGCCTGGATGATGGACGCTCGGTCCTTGGTTTCGCCGGTGACTACCACGGCACCCTTGATCCGCTTGGCAATCTCTTCGGCCTGATGTACGCTGACGGCGAAGATCAGCGTGGCGCCTACCGCCATGCTCCGATATGCCTCGGCGATGGCATCAGCGGTTCCGTCCATGGCCTCGTCCAACTCACCGGGGGCATAGTCACCGCGGCGGGTATGGACTGCAGAGAGGTCAAAGCCTATATCCACCCGGCGACAATGGATGTTGCAGAGGTATCCGTTCTGTACGCCCCAGCGAAGATCTCTCTGAAAAATGATCTTGCTGAACACCGTGTCCAGACGGACCTTGTCTCCGCGATTCGGGGTAGCGGTGAAACCAATCAGCTTCTCCGGCCGGAAGTGGTCGAAGATCTTCCGGTATGTGCTGGCGGCCGCATGATGGGCTTCGTCGCAGATGATGAGCCGGAAGTCCTCCGAATCGAACTGATCCAGCCGGCGCACCAGCGTCTGAATGCTGGCGCTGACAACCTCCTCACCGTGGCTGTGCTGCTGGGCACGTTCGATACCGTAGGAGCAATCAAAGTATTTACGGGGCTGCTCCACCAGCTCCTCACGGTGGGACAGGATTAGCATTCGGCCTCCATGCCTGGGAAGATTTGCAAAGGTAACGGTCTTTCCGAGACCTGTTGCCATCTGAGCGAGGTACGCGCCAGGCGGCTGCGCCTCGATCGTGTCAATGCACTCGGTTTGATAAGTTCTCAGTTCCATAGATTTCCTCCAAAAACGTGGAACCGTGGAACACCGTGGAACTCGCGTTCCACACCTGGAAGCCTTGCGGCGCAAGGGTTACGGGGCAACCGTGGAACCGTGGAACAAAATTTTCAAAAATTTCCACGAAATTTACACATATATATTACTCGAACAAATGTCCATATATATGTACGCTCTTATATATGCTGTATTTTTTGTTCCACAGTTCCACACCCCACCAAAAAAGTGGTTGAAAGCCTTGCGGCGCAAGGGCTACGGGCCGTGGAACCTGTGTTCCACGCACGTTCCTCATGTTCCACACTACAGCGGCAATTCATCCGGATCTTCCTCGTCATCCAGCTCCACGGTGGGCAGCCGCAGGCAGAAGCATTCCGTGGGGATACCATTGATACGCTTCCCCTTGGTGTTGGCACGCCCGCGGGTCTCAATCAGGGATTCCTGCTTCAGGTATGAGATCATGGCCGCTGTCGAGTATCCGGCGTCCTGCAGGATGCGCTCAAAGACAGAGCGGATGATATATGCCCGTCCTGGCTCCAATGCGCCTAGCACGTCTATATTGGGATTCTCAGACCGGCCACACAGCTTGTTCGAGTTCTGCGTGACCCAGTCGCATAGAAATTTATAGCCCCGGTCACCGGCGGACACCGCCGCTTTGGATGCCAGGAATTCTGATATCTGCTCAATCGTCAATGGCTGCTGGGTACCGGAGAATATCCATTGACAGGCCAGCTCGTCCGCCAGAATGATCGAGGCGGCAGCCATAGCCTGTTTCTCGGTGGTGTCACGGTCGCTGAGTATCCGGAACAGCTCACGGTACCGCTCTGATACCTGATCTACCACGCCCGGCTGGTAAAGCCGATCTACGAACTTCCGACCGGCAAAGCCGAAATTGCGTTTGACGGAATTGGAGATGCGCATACCATCCTTGATGACAGCCTGGGATGATTTGCATTCGATGTCGATGACGCGGTTTACAGCGCCGGCGCCGCTGGCTGTTCCGGTCAGAGGGGATTCTCCCGTAGTCAGGATGCAGTTTCTCCACGTGGGCGTCAGATCCACGCCGCCGGCACGGTTGCCGCGGGTGCGGCCGACACCTTGCGCCAGCTTGTAGACGTCGAACATAGTCCGGCCCTTGTTGTCCTTGGCCAGCTGAAGCTCATCAAGGCAGAATGGGAGATTATTCAAGAACGCGGCTGTTTTTTCCATGCCGACCACAGTACCGTCAAAGGTCTTGACGTAAGCGCCGACAGCCGGATCTCCCCACACGCTGGCAGCCACCATCAGAGCGACCGTCTTGCCGGTACCAGAATCGACACCCCAGAGATGGACAAAGAATGGCAGGCAGTTCAGCGGCTCCAGCAGCACAGAGGCAAAAGAGGCAGCCAGAATGATCCGGGCTGTGATGGACATGCTCCGTACCTCAGCTGCTGTCTCCAGCCACTTAGCTTCAGAGCCTCGGCTCCGAACCGTCTGGAACATCGCCTTAAAATTGGCGTCACCATCGAAGATCAGACCGTCCACGAAGGGAGAAAAGCCCGCGTCTGGTATGTAGCCGAAGCGCCCGATACTCTTCTTCTCCGGAATCAGATCGTAATTCAGATTTTCCATGTCGGAGATATACTGGATAAATGCCCTGGCGTTCTGGCTGTTTACTGCGATGCCGGAACCTGCCAGATCCGTCACCTTGTTGGAGCTGGCCAGGACGGTCTTGCTGACGATGAGATGTCTCCAGACAGCGCCCTTCCGGTATGCCAGCTGCAGTTTCTCTTCTCCCGTATCAATATTCACCAGTCGCTCCACCGGCATAATAGGGTGCGGGCAGGCTATCTCATCATTGAAACCGTTCTTTTTGTGAATCCCGAGGTCATCGGCTTCCCATTCGCCGGCGTTAAGTTCCAGCGGCTGATTGGTAAATTGAGTAACATTTTCGATGTAGAGGGTACCGCTCTGAGCCTTCAGGCTCTCCACGTATTTTTTGTACATGGACTTAAAGCCACGGAATCCTTTCGAGGCAGCGTAGGCAGCAAGGGACTCCATCTGTGTGGCATGCACGAATGGCTGCACATGGAATTGGTAAAGCTCCTCGTAGGGCTTAGTTGTCATGAAATCTTCTCTTTCATATTCCCAAACCGTAGGCTCATTCACGTGATCACCCCCTTACCCAGGTTTTCTTCCAGCCAGTATTCCAGATACGGCTGACGGCGTAGCGCTTCGGCGTAGAGAGGATGAATGAAGCCGGCGGCGGCATCTTCTTTGGTCGGCGCAAAATATTTCAGGACTTCCCACCAGTAACGGTGCTCCACCGTCTTCTCGTGGTATTCCCGCTCAAAGACAGCTCTCCTCTCGGCCTCGCGCCTGCGGGCCTCCAGGATGGCCGACTGCTCTGCCCTGGAGCGCTGCGGAGTCTGGCTCAATCCCAGGCCGAAGTCCAGATCCAGGCGCAGAACGGCCTGCCGGAAATTGATATCGTAGAGCCGCATCACGAAGTCGATCACCGAGCCGCCGGAATTACAGCCGAAGCAATGCCAGCCTCGGTCTCCTGCGTAGATCTTCAGCGATGCGGTATGATCTCCCTGATGGAACGGGCAGCGCATAAATCCTGCGCGGTTCGGCTCGAAGCCATAGTGCCGTGCAACTTCGTCCATCGTCAGACGAGACTTAATCTGGTTCGCTGTGTCATCAGAACGGTAACTCGCCATCGTCATCACCCAGGTCGGTGAAGTCGCTTGCGCTGACATTTACCCCCGAAGATCTGCCGGCAGTGTGGTATGTGCCGCCGGAGTCTCCGTCGCGCTTGGAATCCCCAAAGTAAATACTGTCAGCTACGACCTCTGCGTTGCGTCGCTTGTTGCCGTCCTTATCTGTCCAGTCTCGGATCTGCAGGCGGCCTTCCACCACAGCCATCCGGCCCTTGCTGAAATACTTCTCCACGAATTCTGCTGTGCTGCGCCAGGCCACGATATCCACAAAATCGGTGACTTTCTCGCCGGACTGCTTATCCTTGAAATCCCGGTCAACTGCAATCGAGAACGAGGCCACAGCGGTACCGTTCTGCGTATGCCGCATTTCCGGATCCCGAGTCAGACGGCCCATCAGGAAGATCTTATTGAGCATTAGAAAAACTCCTTGTAGTTGAGAATGGATGTAAGCCGCTTCGTGGCGCGGCAGTAAGCGCAATGCTCACAGCGGGTGGGTTGGATCTTCCCCTCCTTGATGGCCTGGTATCTGGGAGCATTATCTTCTACAACCGCCAGAGCAGCGGCCAGATCCGTATCATCAATGTACATGGCGGCGAGATCTGGCTCCGTCTCTTTGGTGCCGACGGCCAGAACAAAGGGCAGCATGTGGCCCTCGATGTGCTGGTAGATGGCGCCCTGGATGTCGTAGCCGTAATATTCCACGAAGGGAACCTTGCAATGGTCTTCGGCCGACCACACGGATTCCATGCTGGCCATAGCCTTCTGGTCGACAATGGCGCCGTCACACAGGCCCAGCGCAGCGGCCGTATTCGGAAATTCTGCGACGATCTTTGCACAGGTATCCGCATCCAGCAGACTGTCAATCTTGATCTTAAAGGGAACGCCGGCAATCGTGCCGGTACGGATGACCTGCTTTCTGCCGGACATGAGCAGGGAATAGAGATCATCCGCCTGCAGACGGGCAACGACCTCAGTGGCCTTAACGTACTCGGCCTTCAGCGTTCCATCCCGCTTGAAGATCTCCGGATGCTGCGCCTGGTAGAGCGGCAGCTCACCGGAGAACCAAGCGTCAATATAGCCGCCGACCAACAGAGCCGCGGATGAAGGGGGGCGGTATTCCCCCTTCAGCTCCGCCAGCGCCGCCGCTTCGCACCTCTCGAAGGCCTTAAACTGCGTGGAGCCCATATAGGCCATATTCATTTCAGGAGAGTAATAATTCTCCGGAGTGACAACAGGAAGGGCCATTACAGCACCTCCCCGGTGTCAGGATCCACCGTGAAATTCTCAGGCGAGCTGTCCTGCTGCACTTCCGCAGCGTTTTCGGTCTCCTGCTGCATTTCTGCAGCGGCCGCGGCTTCCTTGCGCTTCTGGGCACAGGCTGCGCATAGGGGCACACCGTAGTTCTTGGTCGTATAAGCCGCCAGCCAATGAGCGTTTTTCCCCATAGCCGCTTCGATGGGATTGCCGCAGTCCGTACAGGGCGGCACAGGCTCCTGCTTCTGGACACGAGGTTTGTAGGGCCGGATACGGATGCCATCGGTCATGCCGCCGTCCTGCGGATCCCGGACATTGTGATCTACATACAGCTGGATCTGCTTGCCCACCAGCGTAGAAGCCTTGGCGTCGCCGAACAGCTTACGCAGCGTCTTGCGGTTGGTGGAGTTCACGATCAGCGGGCGTACCTGCAGGATGCCGGGGACACGCTCTTCCTTGAAGGAAAGAACGTCCTTGTTTTCTTTGCCGCGCTGCAGGGTCACAGAGCCGTACCACAGGCCGGCAATGGTGAGCACCGGCTCTGTGCCGTCATCGATGTCCTCGGCACCCAGGTACTCGGATTCGCGCATCTGGCCGAGACGTTCATCGCCGGTCAGCTGGCGCAATTTATCTTTCGTCATCATGTTTACTTTCCTCCGTCTGGTCGGCTGCATTTGGAATAGCAGCATTCACAATTGCCATAATGAACCGGCACTCTTCATAGCAGATGTTGGTGTCCGCCTTAATGACGATATCCATGATTTTGGCCGCAGCCTTCATCAGGTTCGCCATTCTGTAAGGTGGGACATAGAAACCGGTGGTTGCGAGAAGGCGCTCCTTTTCAGCCTGTAAACGTTCCGCAGCAGTCACAGCTCCGTCACCTCCAGCTCCTCGGAATCGGTCACGCGGGTGGCAATCAGCTGAAGGCCCTTAGCCTTGCACTTGGCGTACAACCGTTCACGGCTCTCCTTGTCCAGCCGCTCAGCGCCATCGATGAGGATAATCTCCAGCTGGCCGGGCTTGCAGACAGAGATATCCACGCACAGCTCCAGAAGCTCGCCGTCAGACAGATTGGAAATGGGCAGGCCGTTGATCAACGGGATTCCATTCTCCACGGTCAGACCCTCCACGGGGATATGGGCCTCTGCCAGGATGGTTGCTGGCAGCTCACGAGCAAGTTCAATCTTGCGGGTCAGCTCAGCAGACTGGTCGGTCAGATCCTGCACCTCGGCCTGCATGGCCACCATACGCTGGTACTCGTTCAGATGCTTCCGCATCTCCTCGGCATTGGTAACCTCTGCCGCCAGCGCAGTAGTGTCCACAGGCTCCTGATCAGCATACTGTTCAGCCACGCCGACGTCCTTTTCCAGCTTGGCCTTAGCTGCCTCAAAATTGGCGGTGGCAATATCCACTCGATCCTGCCGGCGGCGGCTCAGCTGAGCCAGTTTCTCCTCGGTAGCCTGAAGCTCGGCCTTCATCCGTTCGATACTGCCCGTCAGAGCGGCGCGTTCGGCCGCAATATCCCGGTCAATGGCACCGATCTCTACGTCCCTGGAACCTTCCAGTCCCCGGAGCTTGGATGTGAAATTGGCGCGGAACGCCTTAGCCCGCTCGATCACGCTGTTCTTCTCGCGCAGCCGTTCCAGCTCCCTGTAACGATCCCCGATGGGATACTGGTTCCAGCGGTCATAGTCGTATCCGGAGGGAATATCCTTGGCGATGTCGCTGATGAAGGCCTGCTTGTTGCGGATGTCTCGGTTGATATTCTGCCGGGATTGGAAGTAGACGCCGTTTTCTGCCTGGATGTCGTTCAGGACCTCCAGAATATGCTTGGAGTAGTCAACCCCCTGCGGGATCTCGCCGAACTGCTCCCGGATCCAGTTCACATCCCAGTCAAACTCGATGAGGGAGAGGATCACACGGTTCTTTTCCTGCCGGGAGAGTTGTGTGAACTCCACAGGATTCAGCTGCAGGGGCGTGAAGATCTGAGAGAGGAACTCGGCCGGCCGTGTCTGAAGGAGGGAACCGTCACGCACTTTGACCGTGCCGGCAGACTTGGCGGGCAGGGCCTTGCGGTCGATGGAGAGGCCGGTGGTGGTCTCGATGATGATCTCACCCTCATCGGCGCCCTGGTGGACGATGCAGTCCCGCTCAGAACGGTTTGTGAGGGCGAAACGGATGGCATCCAGCACGGAGGTCTTGCCGGCTCCCTTGGGGCCGGAGATCTCCACGGACTTCCCGTCGAGGGTGGTCTCACGGATGCCGAACAGATTCTTAATAACGATTTTTGAGGTTTTCATTGACAAAACTCTCTTTCTGCCCTTAAAATAGGGGCGCGTGAAAAGGATTGGCTTGTGCCGCCGATTCGGTCCCCTGCAGGTGTGCGAGACCTGCAGGGGATTTTTTATGCTTACAGAGCGACAACGAGCTTGCCGCTCTCAATCTCGGCAGCGAGCTTCTCCTCCAGGAATGCCTTGATGGTGTTGCGGGCCGTCAGGCGCCACATACCGCCATCGGCCTCGATGAAGGAAATGCCGCGGTCATTGATGCGGATGAGGAAGGTGCTCTCCGGCTGCTCGACCTCCTGGAAGGTGCGGTAGGGACGGAGCTTGACGATGGGGCGGATTGCCTCGTTGGTCTGCAGGGAGACACCGCTCTTCGTGGTGACGGTGGTTGCGACGCCGTTGTCATTGTAAATGACCTTGGCGCCGAGGGAGATATCATTGACCAGTTTCATCGCATAGAGCGAATCGCCAGTCTCCTGAAAGCGTGTACGCAGCGCGATCTGAGCTTCTTCGAAGCCAAGCGTGACCTTTGCATCCCATCCGGGGACATCGGTTGCACCGGCAGAATAGAAGACTGCGCGGACGCAGCGCTGCGTGAAGTCAGGCTGAGAGAAGCAGGTCACATTGGTGGGCGAAGGGATGTTGACAAAGAGCGCGGGGGTATTGGCATCTGCCAGATGGATAGCCTCGGTGCGGATCATCTTCACGATGGAATCCAGGCTGTGGAGCTGAAGAGTGGCTGGCACGATCGGCGTCTCGATGACTTCCTGCGCACCGGAGGGTGTGATGACATATGCACGGCCGCAGAGGTCCTGCGTTTCCGGCCGCATACCATCAAGGATGTACTGAAGTGCTTCTTTAAGCATGGCGATATGGTTCCTTTCTTAAAATTAGGCCGAGTGGATCAGCCTGAGCTTCGGCGGAGCTTCCTGCTCCCCTGCATCTACGGCCAGCTGACCGGGAATCTGGGGAGCCATTTCGACGACCGTGTCTTCGTCCAGCACGTACAGCATGGTGGTGATGGCGTTGGTCGATGCCAGCGTAGACTTGGCCACGCACTCCACCACAATGGTCTGCCGGTCATCTCCGGGCTTGAAGGTGAGCGTGATGTTCAGCTTTCTGGCCGATTTTGCCGAGGTGTTCGGATCCAGAATGTTCCGGATCATGGCTCGCATCTCATAGTCTGCGCGCTCCATGATCGCGCCACGTCCCATTTCGAGGATCGACTTCTCCTGACGTTCATCCATAGGTTTTGCCTCCTTTCCTGCGTGATAAGGGTTCCAGCCCTCTGCCGGACGCCCCGCGGCAAATTTGAGCGGGGCGTCCGGCAGGAGAGTAAAATGAGCGAAGGGCATCCGCCCGGCAGAAGGCTGGATGACGGTGCTTCATCCGGCTGCTTCCCGGTAGACCTCTACCTGCTGGATGCCGAATTCGCAGGCAGCCTCATGGCTCTCGAAGAAAATATCCACATGGTTGCCCTTGACGGCGCTGCCGGTGTCCTCGACGATATACGGATGACCGTTGATCACGACCTCGCTGCCTTTGGGCAGCACATCCCAGTCGGCGGCGATGGTGCGGCCCTCTTCGGGGATCGTGCCGGCACGTGTCTTCTGCACATAGTCTTCGCCGCGGCTGGGGTGGTCTTCCGACCAGATCCCGCAGCACTTGACACAGGGACAATAGGCGGTAGCGGTGAACGTTCCAATGAGCTCCAGCCGGTCAAGGCTGGAATAGTCCTCTGCTGGTTGCTCTGCAGGCTCCTGCGGCATATCATCGACAGGGGAGGGCTGGGATACCTCCTGCAATTCGGGCGGCTCACAGGCATCCTGAGCGTGTGCGGCGGTGTAGCCGATGCAGACGCCCAGAGCCAGCAGGATCAGCACAAAGGCCAGGAACCGGATGTTTGCGGCACGGCGCTGGATGCGCCGGCGTTCTTCTCGTGTCAGTCGCTTCATAGGTCGATCCTCCTCAGTTTTCCATATCCGACGGCGGGGTCGGTGGTAGTCGGAGCCTCATTGCCGGCGGCAAGGTAAGCGAGCAGCTGGTCCACATCGACCAGCTTTTTTCGCCCAACGTGGATGACAGGGACAGCACCGGAGGCAATCAGATGCCTTATGTAATGAAGCGTGATCTCGCTATCGGGATCCTGCTCCAGGATCAGCCGGTATGCCTTCGACGCAGTACGCATTCTCGGCATGGTTTGTCTCCTTTCGTGGTGGATTGCCCTCTCCGGGCCTGTGTGGTAGACTGGCGGCAGAAAGGGGGTGAGTATATGACGATTAAAGAGCTGGACCAGCGTTTGACGTTGGTGTTAGAGGATTTCTCCAGCGAAATGCGTAGCGAATATGATGACTACAGCAATGAACCTGTTACCGGCGGGGACATTGCTCAGTTATCAAGACAGACCTTCTACGCGCTGGATGAATTCCGGAAAGAGATCATTAAGTACCTTGAATCAAACCGTTAATCAGCAGGAAGCCGTCAGTTGCCGCTGGCGGCTTCTTCCTTGCTGTCCAGCACAATCTGAATATCGGATCCGAACCAGACCATCCTGCGCTGGATATCTTTGATAGCCTGGATGTGCTCGAGAATTTCCTTGGCCGCTTTTTCGGCATCCGAAATTCCGGTGATGATAATTCTTCCGGTCATGTTGTTCTCCTTTCTTGCGTGAATTTAATTCACGCAACACCGAAAAAAATATAGTTGATTTCCTCGGACGTCAACGAAAGTTCTTCACGAAGAACCTTTATTTCGCTGGCTTTGAAATCACTCTCGCCATTCAACTTGTTGTAAAGGGCCTGCTCGGAGATTCCCAATGCTTTTGCAAGACTGCGGTACGTCTTCCTTTTGCGTGAGATAGTGGCTCTGAGTTCTTCACAGTTCAAAATGTCCGCCTCCTTTCTGCGTGAATTTAATTCACGAGCATATATTAACATCGTCCGTGAATATTTGTCAACACATTTTTTTAGGAATCTAAAATATTGTTGACACACATTCACACCTGTGCTATATTTCTAATCAACAAGTGGAAGGAGAATTCACATGGAGCTACATGAAAACATCCGAGCCCTTCGCAAGGCAAGAGGTTGGTCGCAACAACAGTTGGCCGAGAGAGTTGGTTACGGTGACCGATCCTCTATCGCTAAGATTGAAGCCGGCAAAGTCGATTTGCCCAGATCTAAAATTGCGGAATTTGCAAGGGTGTTCGATGTCACTCCTGCGTATCTTATGGGGTACAGCGAAGAAACCGATGCCCTCCTCGTGTCTATCGCCGAAGACAATAAGAGCGGCCGCACGGCGGCGGTGGAGGAGCTGCGCCGAACCTACGGCACAGAGCACAGCATCCATTCCACCTACAGCTGCGACGATAAAAAGAGAGTTACTCTGCTGTACTATAAAACCTTGGAGCGGGATGTCGCTTTATCCCTGACCGATATCATCTCCACGGTTGACCGACTCGACGGCCGCCAGGCCGAAAAGGTCACTCTTCTCCTCCACGCTTACTTGAAGGCCGAGCAGCCCATTCGCAACATCGTGGATACCGCGCTGGATCCCTATGTGGAAGATTTGGACGATCTTCTGTGCGGCGGCTCTCAGATCGGGTAATTGAGGTCGATTTCCGCAAAAAATAAGCCGCCCGGGGGGCGGCTTGACAAATCAAATATGAGCGGTTATACTAAAAGCAGAACGAGGGCGCTGCCGGTAGACGGTTGGCCCCCATAGCTTAATTACTCAAAAGGAAGTAACCGCTGGTTGAGGAGCCGGGCGGTTACTTCTTTTTATTGGCCTGAAAAAACAGGCTGATAATGCCAACGACTAAGATGCCGGTCTGGATGAGATCGGAATATGTAACCATTGGGCAGCCCCCCTTTCGTGAGATCAGGGGACAAGAAGCTGCCCCCTGTCCGGGGGCCAACCGCCTACCGTATTACTGGCAGCGCCGCACTTACCATATCATATCGTTCGACAAAAAGCAATAGAAAAGCCGCCCCGGGCTACCACCCCCGAGACGGCCAATGCAAAGTATTTTATCTGCAATCCACCACGAAAGAAGATAAAGCCAGACCACCTTTACAACTTTTAGCAAGAAGAAAAGTAAATACCGGCTACTTTGCCTTTCCATTCTACCACAGGAAAAGCAGGGTGGCAAGAATGGAAAGGAGAAATTTAATGGCCACAATTGAAAAGAGAGGCGAGAGCTACCGGATCATCGTGTCCAATGGGTACGACATCAACGGCAAGCAGATCCGCGAGAAGATGACATGGACGCCAGAGCCGGGGATGACGAAGCGGCAGATTGAGAAGGCCCTGAACCGAGAGGCCACACTCTTTGAAGAGCGGGTGCGACACCAGCTGACCCAGAACGGCAACATCCGGCTGGTGGACTTCACGGAGATATTCCTGGAGCAATACGCCCGGCCAAACCTGAAGAAAAAGACTGCCTTCAGCTACGAGCAGACGATGAAGGTCATCAACCAGGCCCTCGGCCATATCAAGCTGAAGGATCTGAAGCCCGGGCACATCGCATCTTTCTACGCCAACCTGCAGGAGGAAGGCATGCGGAACCGCTGTAAGGCGATGCCGAAGGTGGACTTCGCCGCCTGGATGAAGGAGCGCAAGACCTGCAAGGCAGAGCTGTCCCGGCAGACCGGCGTGTCGATCTGGTGTTTCTCTCAGCTGAAGAATGGCCGTGGGATCGCCCAGAACTGCGCCGAACAGATCTGCGAGAAGCTGGATGTTCCCTACAACAAGCTCTTTATCCGGCAGCACGACGATACGCCCCTGAAGCCCGGTACCATCCACACCTACCACCGCACGCTTTCCGCTGTCCTATACCGTGCGGTGAAGTGGAAGTACATCGAGAGAAATCCGGCCGAGCGGGCCGATCTACCCAGCATCGCCCACAGGAAGGCAGCTTATCTGGATGAGCCGGACGCCCGCCGTCTGTTGGAGCTGCTTCAGGAGGAGAATATCCTCTGGAGGACGGTGATCACCTTTGACCTGCTCTCCGGCCTGCGCCGGGCAGAGTTCTTGGGCCTGCGCTGGTCTGACGTGGATCTGGATAAGCAGCTTCTCTACATCCGGCAGACGTGGAACTATCTGCCGACAGAGGGCTGCTATGCCGACACCCCGAAGACGGCCACCAGCGAGCGGCCGCTGCGGATCTCGCGCACGGCCATCCTGCTCCTCTTGGAGTATAAGCAATGGCAGGACACCCAGCGGGAGCTGCTGGGGGATGCCTGGCGTGATACCGATGGGCGCATCTTCACCACAGAGGAGGGCAAACCGCTTTTTCCGGACACCGTGACGAACTGGTTCACCGACTTCGTGAAGCGCACCGGCCTGCCGAAGGTGACGATCCATTCCTTGCGGCACACATACGCCAGCCTGATGATCGCAGACGGTACGCCGCTGGTGGTCGTATCCCACAAGCTCGGCCATGCGCAGACCAGCACGACGGCCAATATTTACGCCCACGTCATTGCCGAGGCAGAGGCCAAGGCAGCCCAGACCTTTGACCGCTTCGGCGATCTAATCGCCCCCAAAGGGCAGTCCACACCGAAGCAGAAAAAAGCCGCAGGAATTTAGTTCCTGCGGCTTTTCCCTTGGAGCTGGAAATCAGACTCGAACTGACGACCTACGCATTACGAGTGCGTCGCTCTACCAACTGAGCTATTCCAGCTTATATATGATTTTTCGGATTTGATGAAAATAAACCCCAAATAAACCCCATTTGTGTGTTGCTGTGGAAAACTTGGGGCGTTTGGCCCTTGCGGCACAAGGCTTCCGAGACACAAGGGCGATTTTGAACACTTAATTACGAATCAGCTGCTCTACCGACTGAGCTACACCAGCGCATCTATTCAAATGCGAGTAAGAGTATATCACAAAGTTTTTTACTCGTCAAGCAATTTCCCAAACTTTTTGAAAGCGGCGGCAAAGCCATCTCTGCCGCCGCTTTTTCATTTTTTGCGCCGCTTGCGGCGAATGCGGTTGATGTGGCGCTCAAAGTCGCCGCTGCCTATGAGCTCGGCGAGCACATACTGCTCAAAGACCGGTACCGTGCAGGAATAGAACCCCACCTCGCGCCGGAACTGCTCGGAAAGTGCAGGTGGCAGCACCATATAGCCCACGCGCATCGACGGGGCGATGGTCTTGGAAAACGTGTTCATGTAGATGACCGAGCGGTTCGGTTCGAGCGAGAAAAGCGTATCCTCGCTCTTGCTCGACACACTGAATTCCGAATCAAAGTCATCCTCGACGATGTAGCCGCCGCGCTCCTCTGCCCAGCAGAGGTATTCGCGGCGCTTGCCGGCGCTTGCCGTCACAAGGCTCGGAAAGCTGTGGAAGGGTGTCACGTGCAGCACCGTCGCCGTAGCGCGGGAAAGCTCATCGGAACGAATGCCGTCGCTGCCGAGGCGCAGCATCTCGCACCGCACGCCCTGCGCCTGATAGACGCGGCGAATCTTGTCGTAAGACGGGTCTTCGAGCGCGAACACCCGCTCGCGCCCCAGAAGCTGCACGATGAGTCCGTAGAGGTACTCCGCACCCGAGCCGATGACGATCTGCCCCGGCTGCACGCTGATGCCGCGCGAACGGGACAAATACGCCGCGATGGCGCCGCGCAGGCCGGCACAGCCGTTGTTCGGGGATTTGACGAGAATGCTCTCGCCGTATTCGCTGAGCACGCGCCGCATCGTTTTGGCAAGCGACGGAAACGGAAATTCATCTTCCGTGCCGTGCAGGGAAAGCGCGCGGCGATCATTCTCCATCTCAGAGACGGGAAAGCAATCCGCTGCCGCAAAGCTCACAAAAAAGCCGCTGCGCTCGCGGGACTCAAGGTATCCCTCGTCGCACAAAATGGCCAGCGCATGCTCCACCGTGATAACGCTCACGCCGGTTTCACCTGCGATGAGGCGCTTGCTGGGAAGCTTTGTCCCCAGCGGGTACACGCCGCTCACAATGTCGCGCCGCAGCTGATGATAAAGCTGCAAATACGCGCTTTGCGCGGCGGTCTTATCAATGTGATAATGCATGGTTACGATCTTTTCTCCTGCTCAGGCGCTTCCGCTGCGCGCTGCACGCGCCTGACGTAAAGGTTCACCCCGTTGTCCTTCTTCACCGCGAGCCGGTAGATGAGGATCCCCGTGCAGACCAGCACCATCACAAGGGAAACTGCCTGCGACACGCGGATGCGCTGACCAAACAGCGTCCAGTGGAAAAGATACAGGCTGTCGGTGCGCAGCCCCTCGATCCAGAAACGGCCGAGACCATACCAGATGAAGTAAAAGCAGGTGTTCTCCCCGTCGAAGCGGCGGGCGCGGGATACGACAAAATAGAGCAGCAGCAGACCGATCACATTCCACAGGCTCTCATAAAGAAACGTAGGGTGTACGTCCATATACGTCGTGGCCGACGTCCAGAGCCGCATGCGCCAGGGGAGCTCCGTCGCCGCGCCGAAGGCTTCCCGGTTTATAAAGTTGCCCCAGCGGCCGATGGCCTGCCCGATGAAAAGTCCCTGCACGCAGCAGTCCGCCAGCGCCCAGAACGAGATCTTGCGGCGGCGGCTGAAAAGATACGCCGTCAAAAAGCCTGCAATGACACCGCCGTAGATGGCAAGGCCGCCGTCCCAGATGCGGTAGGTCGACGACCAGTTGATCGAGCCGTCGCTCCCGCGGAACAGGTCGAGGTAGAAAAGCACATAGTAAATCCGCGCACCGATGATGGAAAACGGAACGACCCAGAGCACCGTGTCGATGATGTTATCCTCGCTCAGGCCGTATTTCGGTGCCTGCTTCATGCAGAAATAGAGTCCCAGCAGCATGCCCGCGGCGATGATGATGCCATACCAGTAGACACCGTTGCCGATGTCAAGTGCCTTGGACGGCACGGTGAACTGCCAGTCGCCGAAAAGGCCGGGAAAGCTGATGGGCGCATTGGAAACATTCATAAGTCTGTTACCCTTCTTTCTTGGGTTCGATGATGGAAATGGCGCGGCGGCTGTCGGTCAGATTCTCGCGCAGGAAGCGCTCAACGTCCTCCTTGTCAATGCTCTCGTAGGCTTCGGGGAAGCGGAGCGCGTCGAAACCGCGAAAATATCCGTCGGCAAGGGAAACAGCGATATTTTCAAACGAGTTGAGCGCGCGCAGCGTCGCGCCAAAGCTTGCGCGGCGGATCTGCTCGAAAAACTGCGGGTCGATGCCCTCGCGCACAAGGCGCTGCGCCTCTTCAAGGATCGCGTCGCTGACCTTTTGCGGCTGCTCGCTCTCGCCGCCGGCACACAGGCACGCAACGCCCGGCAGCTGGTCAAAGCCGCCGCCGAAGCTCCCGTTGATGAGTCCCTCGTCGTAAAGGCGCTGATAGAGCGGCGATGAATCGCCGAGCAGCACGTCACTCGCCATCTCGCCGATGAGCGACTGGCGCAGGAGGTCTCCTTCGTCCGTCTCGCACTTGAAGCCGACCAAAAACTGCGGCAGCGCGACCTCCATCTGCGTGACGGTCTCATGCTGCGCAGCCGCGCCGTCCTCTTCCTCGCCGTAGCAGCGCGCGATCTCCTCGCCGCGCTCGCGGGGCAGAACTTCCTCCGCCAGCGCGATCACCGCCTGCGGATCAACATTGCCGACGATGCACAGCGCCATGTTGGACGGGCAGTAGAACGCGCGGTGGCAGTCGTACAGCGTTTCCGCCGTGATGCCCGCGATGCTCTCGACCGTGCCGGCGATGGGAACGCGCGCGGGAGAAGAGCGGTACAGGCAGGCAAGAAGCCTTTCGTAGACCTGCCAGTCGGGTGAATCCTCGACCATGCGAATCTCCTGGGCAATGATGCCGCGCTCCTTTTCCACGCTTTCCTCCGTAAAGTACGGCACGGAGACGAAGGAGAGCAGAATGCGCAGGTTTTCTTCAAAATGCTCGGTGCAGTCAAAGTAATAGCCCGTCATGGCGTTGGAAGTGAAGGCGTTCGGCTCCGCACCGTTTTGGGAGAGCTGCTGGAGGGCGTTGCCGTCCTCCGTGTCGAACATCTTATGCTCTAAATAATGCGCGATGCCCGCCGGCGTATCGCACTTTTTGCCATTCCTGATGAACTGCATATCCATGCCGCCGTAGCGCGTGGCGAAAAAAGCGTATTTTTTGCGGTGCTGAGGCTTGGGGACAATGAAGATCTTCAGTCCGTTCGGCAGCGTCTTTTCAAGCACTCTTTCCCCGATGCGGGGATAGACTTTTTCATTCATCTTCGCCGTCCTCCTCCCCTGTCAGGAAATACACCGTGTCGAGCGTCAGGCTCTGCGCGGCTGCGGCAATGCGCTCACCTGTCACGCCCCGCAGCGCTGCGATCAGCTCGTCCGCCGTTTCCCGGATCCCCGTGGCCGCCTGACCGAGAGCGTTTTCCTCCATGCGCCCGGCGCTGTCGCCGCGCGATTCGAGCGAGGCGATGAGGCAAGAGCGCGCGCCTTCGATCTCCCACGGCTCGAATTCGCCGCGCTGCACCGCCTCGAGCTGGGCAAGGATCTCGCGCTTGGCGGTCTCCACATCTCCGTGCTCAATGCCGGAGGATACCGTGACGATACCCTTGGAACGGTGATACGAGGACGAGGCATAATAGCAGAGGGACAGCTTCTCGCGCACGTTCAAAAAGAGCTTGGAGTTGCTGTACCCACCGAAGATAAGGTTTGCAAGCATCATCGCGCTCGCGTCGTTCGTTCCTACACGCCAGCCCATCGAAAGCTTGCCCTGCGTCACGTCCATGCGTTCGGTGATCTCGCGCGGCGTTTCCGGTGCGCTGCACTTTTCCGCAATGACCGGCGGAACGACACGCCCGCGCATGAGCGGCGCAAGCGCGCGGGAAAGCGCGCCTTTGACGCGCTCATAGTCCGCGCTGCCGCAGTAGAAAAGCTCCAAATGTGCCGTGGACAAAAGCTCCTGATAGTAGCGGAAGAGCGTCTGATTCGTGATCTTTTCGACACGCGCGATGGTGCCGAATTTATCCACCCCGTAGCGCTCGCCGCGGCACATCTCCTGCAAAAGGCGAAGATCTGCATAGTCGCGCTTGTCGTTGATGATGCCGCGGATGGCGTCGACAAGGTTCTGCTTTTCGCTCTCCACATAGTCGCTCAAAAAGCGGCCGTTGCGCGTCACGGGGTCGAGCAGCAGCTCGCCCAAAAGGTCGCACATCGGCTCAAGGAGCTTCTCCCCGCCGGGAACAAATGCCTCGTCGATGAAGCTCGCGGCAAAGCCGATGCACTGGTTCTCGCCCTTTTTGCGCACCGTGCAGCCGATCGACGAGCCGTAAAGCAGGTCGAGCGCGGTGGAAAGCGCGCGCATATCCGGATGCGTCATCGTGCCGCGGCGCAGCACGCTCGGCAGCAGCGCCCCGAAGCTCGCCGTTTTTTCGTCGAGCGGCGTGATGAACTGCATGCTCAGCGTTCCTGTTTTGAATTTATCCGACCGCACATAGTTGAGGCACACCTCAGGTGCGATCTCGCGTCTGACCGGTTCCATCACCGATTCCTCCTGTGATCGATCATTCGAGATTTTATCGTTAGGATACCACGAAACTGTGAATAATTCCACTCTTTTCTGCCCCTTGCGCACGCAGCGATGCAAAAACAGAAGAATTTTCTGCTCCCATGACCTTTTTCTTGCGATTTTTCCTTGACATTTCTGATAAAATCATGTAAACTGATCCTCGTTGTAAAGCGCTAAAACTTTACAGCAGAATCTGCACAAGGAGGAACTTTCCGTGAAAAACCAGACCTTTCGCATGACGATGCTCTTCGACTTTTATGGAGAGCTTCTCACCGACCGCCAGAAGGAATTCTACGATCTCTACTATAACGAGGACCTGTCGCTGTCCGAGATCGCCGAGAACTACGGCATCTCCCGTCAGGGCGTGCGCGATGTGATCGTGCGCGCGGAGAACTACATGACCGAGATCGAAGACAAAACGGGACTCATCAAGCGCTTCATGCAGCTTCAGCCCCACGCGGAAAAAATCGTAGACGCGGCGCAGCAGATCAAGCAGCTCAACTTCCGCCGGTATGAAGACCGCCAGCTCGAAGAGCTTGCCGGCGTGATCGAGGCCGAGGCGGCGGCACTCAAGGAGTAATCGTTCCATGGCATTTGAAGGACTGAGCGAAAAGCTCAACGCCACATTCAAGCATCTGCGCGGCAAGGGCCGCCTGAGCGAGGAGGACATCAAGCTCGCCATGCGGGAGGTGCGCCTTGCGCTTCTCGAAGCAGACGTGAGCTACAAGGTCGTCAAGGACTTTGTCAAGACTGTCTCCGAGCGCGCCGTCGGCGCCGAGGTGCTTGACAGTTTGACCCCTGCCCAGCAGGTCATCAAGATCGTCAGCGAGGAGCTCACCGCGCTCATGGGCGGTGCAAACGCCAAGCTGACCTTCGCTTCCAGACCGCCGACGGTTGTGATGATGGTCGGCTTGCAGGGCGCCGGTAAGACGACGAACGTCGCCAAGCTCGCGGGCTATCTCCGTAAGCAGGGACATCGCCCGCTGCTCACCGCGTGCGACGTGTACCGTCCCGCGGCCATCACGCAGCTGCAGGTCGTCGGAAAGCAACTGAATATCCCCGTTTTCGAGATGGGTCAGATCGATCCTGTCACCATTGCGCAGGAAGCCGTCAAATATGCCGGCGACCACGGCAACGACATCGTGTTTCTCGATACCGCAGGCCGCCTGCACATCGACGAGGCGCTGATGGACGAGCTGAGGCGCGTAAAGGCAGCCGTCAAGCCGACCGAGATCCTGCTCGTGGTCGACGCGATGACCGGTCAGGACGCGGTCAATGCCGCCACCGCCTTCGACGAGGCGCTCGGCATCGACGGCGTGGTGCTCACCAAGCTCGACGGCGACGCCCGCGGCGGTGCAGCCCTCTCGATCCGCGCGGCGACCGGCAAACCCATCAAGTTCATGGGCACGGGCGAAAAGCTCGATATGATCGAGCCCTTCCACCCTGACCGCATGGCGCAGCGCATTCTCGGCATGGGCGACGTATTGTCGTTCATCGAGCGCGCCGAGCAGAGCATCGACGAGGAGAAAGCAAAAAAGCTTGAGGAAAAGCTCAAGAAGAACCGCTTCACCCTCTCCGATTATTACGACCAGCTCGTCCAGCTCAAGAGCATGGGCAGCTTCGAGCAGCTCGCGGGCATGATGCCCGGCCAGCTGGGCAAGCAGATGGCCAATGCCGAGCTTGACCCGAAGATGATGGCGCACACCGAGGCGATCATTCTCTCGATGACGCCCTATGAGCGCGAGAACCCAGCCGTACTCGGCGCGAGCCGCAAAAAGCGCATCGCAGCCGGCTGCGGACTTGAGGTCGTGGACGTCAACCGCCTGCTCAAGCAGTTCGAAATGATGCAGGCCATGATCAAGCAGGTCACGCGCGGCGGCAAGATGCCAAAGGGCATGGGCGGCTTCGGCGGCGGCCGGATGCGCGGTTTCGGGCGCAAAAAACGTTCCAAATAAGTTTCGTTGATCGAGTGCAAGAGCATTTCATCATAAATCAAAACACATTTATATTTTTTGGAGGTAATTACCATGGTTAAGATTCGTCTGCGCAGAATGGGCGCTAAGAAGGCTCCCTTCTATCGTGTTGTCGTCGCCGATTCCCGCTATCCCCGCGATGGCCGCTTCATCGAAGAGATCGGCACTTACAACCCCTGCGTTTCCCCCGCTGAGATCAAGATCGACGCTGAGCGCGCTCAGGAGTGGATCAAGACCGGCGCTCAGCCCACCGACACGGTCCGTGCGCTGCTGAAGAAAGTCAACGCGCTGTAAGAGCACGGGGTGCAAGAAATGAAAGACTTGCTGCTCTACATCGCCCGCAGCCTTGTTGAGCATCCCGATGACGTCACCGTCACGGAAAAGCAGGGCGCGGACGAGCTTACGTTGGAGCTGCGCGTCGCACCTGACGATATGGGCAAGGTCATTGGCCGTCAGGGTCGTATTGCCAAGGAGATCCGCACGGTCGTCCGGTCCTATGCTCAGCGCACCGGCGTAAAGGTGTCTGTCGACATCGTAGACTGAACCGAAAAAACGTTCCCGGGAACTTCCCGGGAACGTTTTTTATTCTTGCCATCTCCCGCCGATTCCGCTATACTGGAGGGATAGAACAAAACAAAGGAGAATGACACATGGGTCTCTTTTCCAAAAAGAGCGCGCCGCAGCCGAGCGCGCGCCCGGAATATATTGAAGTCGGACAGATCGTCAACACGCACGGCGTGCGCGGCGAGGTCAAGGTTCAGCCCTGGGACGTGAGCGCAGGGCAGCTGTGCGGCTTCCGCACATTTTATATGGACGGCGAGCCCTTCCGCCCGACGAGCAAGCGCGTGCAGGGCGAGATGGTTCTTATGAAGCTCCCCGAGATCGACGATATGGACGCTGCCGTCGCGCTCAAGCGCAAGGTGCTCTCCATTCGCCGCGCAGAGGTACAGCTCAAGCCGGGCGAGCATTTCGACGCGGAGATCGTGGGTATGACCGTGTACAACTACTTCCCCCACACCTACATCGGCACGGTGGTGGACGTGCTCTCCTACCCCGCCCACAAGCTCTATAAGGTCAAAGGCGAAGAAAAGACCTATCTCATTCCCGCAGTCAAGGATATTTTCATCACCAACGTCGATGAAGAGGCGCGCGAGATCAGCGTACACATGATAGAAGGACTGGAAACCGATGAGGATTGATATTTTAACACTTTTCCCCGCCTCGATCGACGCGATGATGAACGTCAGCATTCTCGGGCGTGCGCAGGAGCGCGGATACATCACGATCAAAACGTATCAGATCCGCGACTACACGACCAACAAGCAGATGCAGGTGGACGACTACCCCTATGGCGGCGGACGCGGCGCGGTGATGCAGGCAGACCCCTTGTACCGCTGCTGGGCGCACGTGTGCGAGGAAGCGGGCAGCCGCGGCCACACGATCTACCTTTCCCCCTGCGGGCGCACCTTCACGCAGGCGGTAGCGCGCGAGCTGAAAGAGCACTATGACCATCTGATTCTCGTCTGCGGCCACTACGAGGGCATCGACCAGCGCTTCATCGACGAGTGCGTGGACGAAGAACTCTCGATGGGAGACTTCGTCGTCACGGGCGGCGAGATCCCCGCCATGGCCGTGACGGACGCCATCTGCCGCATGGTGCCGGGTGTGCTGCCGGAAGAGGAATGCTTCACCGAGGAATCGCACTGGGCAGGGCTTTTGGAATATCCGCAGTATTCCCGTCCCGATGAGTGGCATGGCCGCCGCGTGCCGGACGTGCTGCTCTCCGGCCACCACGAGAATGTGGCCAAATGGCGCAAAAAGGAGAGCTACAAGCGCACGATGCTGCGCCGTCCCGATCTCTGGGCGCAGTTCGACGAAAAGCAGCTCAAAACGAAGAGCGAGAAAAAGGTCCTCACCGAGGCGAAGGCGGAAGCCGAGGCCATCCGCGCCGCCGAAACGGAGAAGGCCGAGGAAACCCCTACGGAAGAATAAAGGAAAAAACGGAACGGTGAAAACCGTTCCGTTTTTTATGTAGTGAAAGGCTCATCCATCACGCGATGCGCTTCGCGCCGACATAGCGGGAAGCATAGTAGCTTGCGGACAGGCTGTCGATCATGACCTTGCCAACGCTGTAGCGCGCGTGGATGATCTGACCGTTGCCAATGTAGATGCCAACATGGCCGATGGCGTGGGAGGAATCCGAGAAGAATACCAGATCGCCGGGCTGCAGGTCAGCCTTGGCAACGGCGTAACCGCAGTTTCTGTACTGAGCGGTCGCCGAATGGGGCAGAGAATAGCCAAGCTGTGCGTAAAGGTACATCGTAAAGCCCGAGCAGTCAAAACCGCTGGGGGACGCACCGCCGGAGCGGTAGCGCGTGCCGAGATAGGGCATCGCCATGGAAACGATCTTAGCGCCTACCGTACCGTCGAGGTCGGCAGGATCGCGCAGATATTCACCAAGCAGCCAACCGGTCGTCGCGTCGAACGTGACCTGATACCAGCCGTTCGCTTCACCGACAACGGTGACCTGTTTGCCGCTGACCACCTGCGTGATCTTGTCGTAATTCGTGCCGGGACCCGTGCGCACGTTGATCGTGCCGCCCGTAACGACCATAGAAACGGTCTCCGTCGCAGACACATCTTCTTTTGCGTCTGCCTTGTCCTCAAGCTCTGCCTGCATCTCATCGAGCTTGGCAAGCTCGTCCTCGTTGGCGCTCTCGGTCTGAACGGATTCCGTCAGCACCGTCACGCAATCAACGAGATCGCGGATAGAACCATCGTCATAAGCGGCCTGCGCCGAAGAGAGCGGTGCGAGCAGGCTGATGGAAAGTAGACCCGAAAGCAGGAACGATACGCATCGTGAATGATTTCGCATAACTGAGTGATCCTTTCGTAAAAAGAATAGGGGCTGCGCGGCGGCTTTATTTACATCTTGCCGCTCAGCGCACGCTCAAGCCAGATGGAGGCAAATTCCATCGCCTCACCGAGACTGGATTTTTCCGTCGAACGCACCACACGGTCGCGGGAACGCAGGCTTGCGTCCGTCATCTGCAACTGAATGGAAACGCGCTTTGCAAGCGTGATGTCCTTGAGCGGCGCCGTATCAAGCACCTGCATCATCACAATATATTTATCTGCCATCGAGCCGTAGTAGATGAGATTATCCACACGGCGCAGTGGGTGTCCGCGATAAACAAGACCTTCCGTAACTTCTGCCATCTGACTCACTCCTGTCCTTGTAACCGATTTGTAACTTTGTAACCATTTTGTAACCTTTTGCAGTATAGCATTTTTTGCCCCCCTTGTCAACCAAACTGTGGCGAAAAAATGCAAAGCCCCACAGAGGCCGCACCTGCGGTCTCTGTGGGGCATTGTTCTGTTGCTTTTTTCTTAGGTTTTTATACAATGGCATAATCATAAAACACCAAAAAACCGAGCCAACCTACACGAAAACGTCGCTATTTCTTTGTGAAAAGCGACGTTTTTTTATGGCTCGGAGAGAGAAAGG
>ERZ857480.4871-NODE-7516-length-44878-cov-51.9544_pt1 | contig 44878 bp, 66 predicted proteins | sample MGYA00519767_ERZ857480 | MGnify/ENA primary metagenome ERZ857480 (study PRJEB31778, sample SAMEA3449210) | human gut metagenome | biome: human gut; feature: human-associated habitat; material: faeces | place: United Kingdom | collected 2010/2012 ...
CAACATATAAGATACCTTATATGATACATAATAAACGCACTACACGTTGTTGTCAACCTTTTTATCAATATATTGCACATTCCCGAATTAAGATACTAAATTTAAACAATTTATCCTGGGTATTTAGAGTTTTGTTCATTCAAGCTCCCTTGATTCATCTTCATAATAATCCTTATTATAATCTACCCATTCGTCACATAGTGCCCCATATTCTTGTGGAGATAATCGTCGTTCTCTTAGTACAGAGCTGAGAGGATTGCCAAGCTCAGTTAATTTCGTCCGTTGCTCATCCACAATACTCATCTACATATTCCTTGGTATAATCATGCCACTCGTCATATAATGCAGCATAATCATCCGGAGAAAGCGGTTCATCCAACACCATTGGGGAAGGCAGTGGAGAGCTTTCTACCCAATACTTGTTTCGATAGTAATCCACGCAGAACTCCTCAGTAACCCAATCTGGAAGCTTATCCTTCCTGTCCTCATAAAACTCGTGGACAATCTGTTCATATGACTTCTGCTTTTTTGAACAGGCAGGCGACACAATCAGCATGGCCGCAATTATAAGGATAAGAGCCGCGATTAGAAATTTTTTTGCCAGTTTCACTATACTACAAACCTCCTTTTGAATTGCCGCAATTACAGTTCTTTAAACCTCAACCATAAATTGAATTATGATAAATACCTTATATAATTAATAATACGCATATAGCGGTGACAAAGTCAATATTCTCTTTTTAAAACTAATAAAAAGCGGGGAACCTGAGCCTATCAAAGCTCAATCCCCGCCTTTTAACAGCGTTATGCGTATTAACTATTTAAAATTACTTTCTCAGGTTCAGGCTCGCGATTATGGACCTGTAGCGCTCAATGTCCTTTGCCTTGAGATAGTTGAGCAAGCCTCTGCGCTTACCAACCATCTTGAGAAGGCCCCTGCGCGAGTGATGGTCCTTTTTGTTCTGCTTGAGGTGCTCGTTCAGATGGTTAATTCGGGAGGTAAGTATTGCTATCTGTACCTCTGGTGAACCCGTATCGCCCTCGTGCAGCTTATATTGTTCGATAATCTGAGTCTTTAAGTCCTTATCCATTTTTGTTTTCTCCTTTAATTTCATATCCCCGGCAACTGCGCCTGGCGTTGGAGTTTCGCCAAACAAAGCAGCGGGTCTAATTTACTAAATAATAATAACATATGTAACCAGGATTGTAAACATGGTATTGGGTTCTATTTTGCCACCCTTAGAGCAAAATACTCCCTGGCGCACCGAACATCCTCATTGATCTGGGCTGCCAGATCGGGCACCGAGGGAAACCTTCGGTCGTCCCTCAGCCGTTTAAGAAATTCGACCCTGAGCGTCTTACCATAGATGTCGCCGGAAAAGTTGAGTATATGCGTTTCAACCGTTGTTTCCATGCCACCCACGGTCGGGTTGTTTCCAACATTGGTAATCGACTGCATTGTTTTTCCGTCCATCCCCGCAAGCGTTACGTAAACGCCGCTCCTGGGAAGCACCTTGCCGCTTATATCTCTGAAATTAGCGGTAGGGAAGCCTATTGAGCGCCCTATTTTCCTGCTGCCCACTATATGCGACGTAATGGCATACGGCGCGCCAAGCAAAACGTTGGCTTCTTCGAGGTTGCCAGACTCTATCAGCTTTCTGATTATGGAGCTTGACACGGTGATGCCATTGAGCTTTACCGGCAAAACGATGGAGGATTCAAAGCCAAGAGTACTTCCGAGCTCACGCATGGTCTCCGCGTTTCCGGCGCCTTTTGCTCCGAATGAATAGTTAAATCCCATTACCGCATGTTTCATTCCATATTCGTTTACCAGCATAGCTGCAAAATCGGCAGGTGGCGTATCAGCCATTGCCGCGTCAAATCGCACGGCCTCAACGTCTATCCCAAGGGATTTCAAAGTAGATATGCGCTCTTGGCTTGTGGTAAGCAGGCGGGGGAGGGGGCCAAACAGCTCGGCCGGATGGTTTAAAAACGTAAATGCAATGGGCCTGCATCCCGTTTCAGCCGCAACCCTAAGCGAAGTCCTTATCAATTCCCTATGTCCTATATGCACCCCGTCGAACATTCCCAGGGCAATAACTGAACCCGCACACATCAATAACACACCTCGTTTAATTCAACATAAGGCTCATTCTAAGCTTGCCGTTATCAGCTACGCCCAGCCCCAGAAACTCATCGTCAAGATAAATCCTGTATAAAGCGTGCGCATCGCTGCCGGAAATGCCGCCGTACGGGATTTCCGCTCCATTTATCAGCATCCTGCGCTTCTTTTGATTATCCAAGTTCAAGCGGATTTCAGGAATATGGCTGACTGAGGCGTCAACAGGGATAAGCGCACGGTCGAGTATGCCCTGCTCCTTCATAGCCCTTAGTTCCGCAATGGAATAGGCGTTTTCCACTTCATGTTCACCGGACACCGTTCTCAACAAAAACCTCATATGGGCATAAGTCCCCAGGGTAATGCCTATATCGTGACAGAGCGTCCTTATATATGTGCCCTTTGAACACAGGATGGATATTAAAAATCTGTTATACCCGGTTTGTCTTATTACATCAAGCGAATAAATCGTAATCGTCCTCCGCTTTTCACGGATAGGAGCGCCGGCACGGGCCAGCTTATAAAGCTTTACTCCATCCTGATTGGCCGCCGAGTAGATAGGCACGCATTGTTCTATGTCGCCTGTAAACTTTGGCAATATGTCAATAAGCTCTAAAAGACTAACGCGCTTATCACATTCGCCTGTAACCTGGCCGTAAGAATCCTGCGTATCGGTTGACACGCCAAATTCTATCTCGGCTATATACTCTTTTTTCTTGTCCACAAGATGATCGAACAGGCGGGTAGCACGTCCAACGCAAACAAGCAGTACTCCCGCGGCTCCCGGATCCAACGTGCCCGCATGCCCGATTCTCTTTATTTCAAATATCCTTCTCAGGTCCGTTACAACGTCCGAGGATGTCAGTCCCGGAGGTTTTAACACCGAAAGCACGCCCTCATACCGGCGTTCCGTGTCAATTCCCATTGCGTACTTATTAGTCATACTTTTTAAAATCCCGCGCTTAATTTAAGTGTACAAAGGCAGGTCAGTCTGCTGCAAGACCCTTTTTCAGCGCCTTTTGCGCCGCGTCAAGTATCATTGCCCTGGTTCTTAAAAGCGCAAAATGCGATGTAAAGCCCGCGGCCCTTTCGTGGCCGCCGCCGCCGTACCTTTCGGATATCTTTGCAACGTCGGCATAATCCTTGGACCGCATGCTGACCTTATAAGAACCGTCGCGGGCCTGCCGCACGAACACCGCTATTTCAACCGTATCTATGTCCCTGATATGTTCAACAATGCCTTCGCAATCGTCGTTTGAAGCTCCAACGGACGCCATATCATCCTGACTTACCGCTATTAATCCAATCCTTCCATCCTCAAACAGCTCAAGCAGGTTTAACGCCCTTCCGAGCATGCGCAGCTTTGAACACGGGAAGTTAGAGTAGATCAGCCGGTTAAGCCTTGATGCGTCGGCGCCGGCTTCAATGAGCTTTGACGCGGTAAAAAGGGAGTTAGGCGTGGTGTTGCTGTGCGAGAACCTTCCGGTATCGGTAAGCACTGCCGTATAAAGGCATGTGGCCATATCGCTGTCAATCGCCACACCCATTATATTGGCAAGCTCGAATATTATCTCACCCGTTGACGCCGTACCGCCGGATATATAGTTCGCCTGCGCGAATCCGGCATTTGTGGCATGATGGTCTATTGCAACGGTTGTCTCGGCAGCGTCAAAAAGCTTTGCCGCAATGCCCATGCGGTGCTTATCAGCGCAGTCTACCGCAATCACGCATCTGCTGCGTCTGGCGTCTGAAGCGTGTACGATCCATTCGGCCCCAGGCAGGAAGCCGTATATGGGCGGCACCCGTCCGTCGCATACGGACTGGCTTCGCTTGCCCATAGCCTCAAGGATTAGCTGAAGGCCCAGCATGGAGCCAAGCGCGTCGCCATCGGGCGATACATGCGCCACGAGAGTAAAATCATCGCCGCGTGATATAATGGATGCGATTTCATTAAGGCTATTCATCGGCAAAACCCTTATCAGAGGCCATAACCTCGTTAATTACCTTTGATATATGAACGCTGTATTCTATGGAATCGTCCTTGACGAACACAAGCTTTGGAATGCGCCGTATATCTATACGGCGTCCAAGCTCGCGGGCGATAAAACCCGACGCGTGGTTGAGCGCTTCCACAGTATCCTTTCTGACTTGTTCATCCTTATCATAAACGCTTACCCGCACCTTGCACAGCATCAGGTCGCTTGTCACGTCGGATGTTATAATTGTAGTCATTGGCGAGATCCTTGGGTCCTTAAGCTCCCTTATAACATCGCTTAATCCCTTCTTTATCTCCTCGCCCACCCTGTCATACCTGTTTATCATTAGCTTTCTCCAGTTTATTATATTGGACTGACGACGGAATGGGTAGCACCCGTCCTTTCAGTATGCCCTTATATTTCTCTTTAAAGGCGGAGCCAATCCATAAACCGGACCATGGTCCCGTATATTGCAACGTCTCCGCCCTTTAAGTATATAATTTTTACCCGTACTCCGCTTTAACTTTCGCCGGGGATTGAGCTTAGCGCTTAACCTCCTCGATTACATACGCTTCAATGATATCGCCTTCGTGTATATCGTTGAAGCCTTCAATGCCAATACCGCATTCATAGCCTGTAGCAACCTCTTTTGCATCGTCCTTAAAGCGCTTCAAAGACGAAATCTTGCCTTCATGGATTACAATACCGTCGCGTACTACCCTTACCTGAGCGTTTCTGGACACCTTGCCGTCCTGAACGTAAGCGCCTGCAATCGTACCTACGCCGGATACCTTGAACGTATTGCGAACGGATATTCGTCCGAGCTCCACCTCCCGGTATACGGGCGCAAACAGTCCTTTCATAGCCTTCTCTATGTCCTCGATGGCATTATATATTATCCTGTATAGGCGGATATCAACCTTTTCACGTTCGGCCGTCTGCTTTGCGGCGCCGTCGGGGCGTACGTTAAAGCCTATGATAATGGCATTGGACGCCGCGGCGAACATGACGTCCGATCCGGTTATTGCGCCCACGCCGCCATGTATGCAGCGGACGCGGACCTCTTCGTTGGAAAGCTTCTCGAGCGCCTGCTTTACCGCCTCCACAGAGCCATGCACGTCAGCCTTGACGATAATGTTTAGATCCTTAACCTGGCCTTCGGCAATCTGGTTGAAAAGATCGTCAAGGGATACCTTTGACATCATCTTAAGCTGCGCCGCCTTTTGCTTGTCGCGCCTTTCCTCGGCGACCTGCCTTGACAGCTTGTCGGCCTCGGCGACGTTTAGGACGTCGCCTGCCGAGGGGACCTCGGAGAAGCCGAGCACCTCTACTGGCTGACCTGGGCCTGCCGACGCAACCCTTCTGCCCTTGTCGTCCATAAGCGCGCGAACGCGTCCATAGGCTGTTCCCGCAACGATTGTATCGCCGATTTTAAGGGTGCCGTTTTGCACGAGTACGGTAGCGATGGGCCCTCTGCCCTTATGCAATTCAGCTTCAATTATAGTACCCTTCGCAATACGGTTTGGATTGGCCTTAAGCTCAAGCACCTCCGCCTGTAAAAGCACCATCTCAAGAAGCGTTTCGAGATTTTCGCCGGTCTTTGCTGAAACGGGAACGCAAATCGTATCGCCGCCCCATTCCTCGGTAACCAGTCCATGTTCGGTGAGCTGCTGTTTAACCTGCTCGGGGTTTGCGTTGGGCCTGTCTATCTTATTTATAGCGACTATTATGGGCACCTCCGCCGCCTTAGCGTGATTGATCGCCTCAACGGTCTGAGGCATTATTCCGTCGTCGGCCGCTACGACAAGGATTACTATATCGGTGACCTGTGCGCCGCGGGCACGCATTGACGTAAAGGCCTCATGGCCGGGAGTGTCTATAAATGTGATCGGCTTACCGTTACACAATACCTGGTATGCGCCTATATGCTGGGTTATTCCTCCGGCTTCGCCGGCGGTAACGCTTGAGTGGCGTATCGCGTCGAGCAGCGACGTCTTTCCATGGTCTACATGTCCCATGATTGTCACTACGGGGGGACGCTCAATCAGGTTCTGTTCCTCGTCCGCAACAGCGCTCTCCTGAAGGACGTCCTCAAATGTCTTCAATGGCTGATATTCAAGCTCTATGTCATAATCAGCGGCGATCAGTGAGCAGGTATCATAATCAATATCCTGGTTAATGGTCGCCAATATGCCAAGGTTGAATAGTTTCTTTATTATTTCCGCTACGGGTTTGCCTATCTTTTCAGAAAGGTCTTTAACGGTTATTGTTTCCGTAGTGATCACCGCCTTTTCGATCTTAACAGGTTCCGGCTTATGTATGGGCTGCTGCTGCTTTCTGGCCTTTGGATACCTTGAGCCAAACTGTGTCTCGTCGTCCCAGCCGCTTGCGCTGTCCTTTATTGATTTCCGGTTCCTGGATTTTTTATCGTTGTCACGGGCCTTGCTCTTATCGGACTTATCCTTGCCGGAGGGCTGGCTTCGTTTCTCGCCCTGGCCGGCTTTTGGAGCGTCAGCCTTTGGCGCCTTGGGCGCAGCGTCCGGTGCGCGCTGTGCCGGCGGCGGCGAGGCTTGCCTGCTCTGCCTTGCGGGCCTTGTATCGGGTTTGGGTGCGCGGTCGCGTGCCGGAGGAGTCTGTACAATCTCCGTTACAGTCGTTTCGGGGCCGTTTATGTCAATATCGGGCTTGGTCTTATGGTCAGGTTCGGGCGCGGGAGCCGGTTCAGCTTCCGGATGATCATCCGAATCGGATATCGCCGCTGCTTCTTCCGGCTGACCGGCATCGGCAAGGACAGCCTCGTCGTCCTCATCATTCCCTCCGACATGTACGGCTAGCGAAGCGTCCGATTCGAGATTTTTAAGGAACAGCTCCCTGCGTTCACGCTCCTGTTGAGCCTCGCGTTCCTGTTTTTCCTTCTCTATAAGCTGGGACTCGCGCCGCTTTACACCCTGCAGGGCGGTGCCTACTTCACCATGAATATGCTTTATCCGCTCAAACAGCTCCTTTACTATTTCGTCCAGCGCATGCACTGAATCGGTAATCTTAACCTTTGACATCAACAAACACCCCCGTTGTCTGCGCCATTATCCGGCACTTTGGTATAAATCCCTTTTATCATATCAGCAAACCCCCTGTCGGTTATAGCAGCAACCATTCTGTTTTCCCTTCCTATCGCACCGCCGAGATTCTCAACCGTAAGGCATTCAATTCCGTGGCTAAGGCCTCGCTCAACCCATCTTTTAAGCGTTGCTTTAGAGGCGGACGAATCAAGCAGAATCAACAGCGCCTTTTTGGAACCCAGAATCTTTTGAACAGCGACCTCTCCTGAATAACACTTGCCAGCTTTCATAGCGAAACCTATGGCCGACATGAGCCTGCTGTCGCTCATCCGTGCTCAAGCTCCCTTCCGAGACGTTCAAGAAGTTCTCCATCAAGCTTGCGCTCCAAAGCGCGTTCAAGCGCCTTGGACTTGACGGCGCGGTCAAAGCACTGATGGTTTTTGCATAGGTACGCTCCCCTGCCGGACGCCTTGCCGGTTAAATCAATCGCAACGCTGCCCTCAATGGGACGAACAATTCTTATAAGATCGCGCTTAGGAAACATATTTCTGCATCCCACGCACATTCGCATAGGCGTTTTCTTAGGCATTATGTCGGTCACCTCCTAAAAGGGCACAAAACAATCGGCATTAAAGCTCCGGCGGCTCCTCGCCCGAGTCCATGCGCTCCATTTCCTCTTCCATCTGGGCATTGCTCTTTATGTCTATTTTCCAGCGCGTAAGCTTAACCGCAAGCCTGGCGTTCTGGCCATCCTTGCCGATAGCGAGCGAAAGCTGGTTGTCAGGAACGACGACCCTGGCCACTCCATCGAACCTGTCGCCGTTTTCCTCATATTTGGCTGGTTTGGTATAAACCATGAGCACCTTTGCGGGACTGAGCGACTTGGCTATGTATATGGCGGGATCCGGATCCCACGCGATGATATCTATCTTTTCCCTGCGCAGTTCTTCTACGATACGCTCAACACGCATCCCTTTTTGTCCAACGCACGCGCCAACGGCGTCAACGCGGCTGTCGTTTGAATATACGGATATTTTTGTGCGCGAGCCTGCTTCCCTGGCTATGCCTTTGATTTGCACCAGCCCGGCGTGGATTTCAGGAACTTCAAGCTCAAACAGGCGCTTTACAAGGCCCGGATGCGTACGGGAAACGAAAACCTGAGGGCCTTTGTTGGTCTTTCTTACTTCCAATACGTATACCTTGAGCCGCATATTGGTTTCATAGGTCTCTCCGGGCGGAATCTCCCTGGCGTCCAGGAATCCGCTTGTACGCCCGATGGAGAGATAAACCCCTGTTTTATCCACCCTCTGAACAATGCCCGTGAGCATCTCGGTTTCCTTTTCCATATATTCGTCATAGGCGTTTGAGCGTTCGGTTTCACGAATGCGCTGTACAACCACCTGCTTTGCCGTCTGAGCGGCTATACGCCCAAAATTTTTAGGACGCACTTCTTCCTCTATCACATCGCCTACCTCGTATAGCGCGTTAATGCGTTTAGCGTTTTCAAGCGAAACCTCGGTAAGCGGATCCTCAACCTTTTCAACTACAGCCTTTGAAGCATAGATTTTTGCCTCTCCCGTTTCAATATCGACCTCGGCCCTGGCGTTTCCGACATTGCCGTAGTTTCGTCTATAGGCGGATATAAGCGCGGCCTCAAGAGCCTCTATGAGCTTCTCCTTGCTTACGCCGCGTTCTTTCTCAATCACATTCAGTGCTTCTATGAATTCCGCATTCATTATAATATGTCAACTCCTTCTGGAATGTCTATTCAAACTCTATCACCGGCTTTACAGAGGAGGCCTCCTTCTTTGAAAAGTTTAGCTGTTCTCCGCTTTTAAGATCGGTTATCACAAAGGAAAGCTGATCAAACCCCTCAAGCAAACCGGTAAACTCCTTTTTCCCGTCCTTTGGGGCGTAAAGCTTTACCGCGACCTTTTTACCGAGGTTCCGTTCAAAATCCCTATCGCTTTTTATCGGCCTGTCAAGCCCCAAGGAGGAAACGCTCAGGTAGTACTGTTCGGAGATGGGGTCGGCTTCGTCCAGAATCGGATCCACAGCCCTGCTTACGCGCTCACAGTCCTCCATTTTGATGCCGTTGGGCGAATCTATAAACAGGGTAAGCACCATGTGTCCCTGCTCCTTCTTATACTGCACCTCAACAAGCTCGTATCCAAGCCCATCGACGGTGCTCTCAACCAACGCAAATACATCGTTCGTCAATTTCATGTCTGTCCTTTTCCCTCCGTGCGGGTGAACGCGCCTAAATTAACAAAGGCCAAGGCTCCCTTATTTTCTTCATTCATAAATGAAAGGTGGGAGAACTCCCACCCTTTAAGAACCTTGAAAAAAAGGCACAACACCATACGTTTACAATTATAACATCATAAAAGCGTAAGCGCAAGCGATAAATTGCAATTTAATAGTTGAATTTAAGAAAAAATAAAATGGAAAAATATATTATTGTCGCTATTGAATTTTTAGATTAGTTAGTGTAAAATACTATTCGTGCCGTTCCTCCTTAGCTCAGTCGGTAGAGCATGCGGCTGTTAACCGCAGTGTCGTTGGTTCGAGTCCAACAGGGGGAGCCATGGAGAAGCCCGAAAGTACTTGATTTTCGGGCTTTTTCGTTTATAGGAACGGGCAGAAATTGATAAAAACCTGTTTTACCGACAACATTACCGACAACATATTTAAAGATTATCAGTGATGTTTCGCAAGCTATCATAGTCCGGAGACTGATAGTATTTCGTCATACTTGCGTCAGCGTGGCCGATCAGCGCAGCTTTATCGGTATCCGATCCCTTTACGTTCTTCATCAGGTTTGCAAAGGTATGACGGCAGGAGTATGGCACACGGCCTTTTATGCCAATAGCCTCCATCAGAGGATTAAACGCAACATCCCTAAACATCTTATCATTCATTTTCTTTCCGTCCTTCCGAGGAAACAGATAGGTTTCATTGTGCGATAATCGTTCAATAATTGGCTGTATTTTGGGTGACAATGTTACGGTGCGGTTTTTTCCCGCCTCAGTCTTAAAGCCACCTGTGAGCGTCTTGCGGAGCGCGTCATAGGCGTCTACGGTGAGAGATAGCATTTCATTGGGCCGGAAGCCTGTGTAGATCATGCAATACACATAATCGGCATAGTCGTACTTCCCTATGGCCTGCCTGATTTTCTCTATCTCATCAGTTGTAAACGGGGGCCTGGTGCCCTTCTCGTCGTTACCACAGTAGATATACTGAGCATAATTGTGTTCCGCAATACGGTTGGCTCCCGCATACTTATAAAGAAGCATTGCTAGGGATTTCATGTTTTCTTTAGTACGCTTTCCAGCGCTACAGGAGTCTACGCATTGCTGTAAATCGTCCGTAAATATCTCATTAAAATCTAAGTACCAAATTGGCCTGAACCAATTATAGGCAGCAGTGTGGCCGCGCATAGTCGAAGCGGTTATTCTGGATTCATACTGAGGTCTCCATTTTGCGTATACTTGGGCGAATGTCACTCTGCTTTCTCGCACGTTTCCTCTTAATATAGGACAATATTCCAAAGCTTCTTTCTTGGTTTTAAATCCGCCCTTTGTGCGTTTGACGGGAATCAATCGTTTCTGTTTATCTCCTGCATCTTTCCAAGCAATAGTAACACTTGCCGTCCATGTTTTGCCACGCTTATATGCTGTTCCCATGCCATTACTGCGTAAACGTCGGCTGGGCCTGCGTTCCTGGCTGGAGCCACAGTTTAAACAAAACTTTCCGTCTGGCACTTCGCGTTTACACTTTATGCATATCATTTTATTTGTTTCAATCCAAGCACGGTACTACCGTTAGTTCACAGCCGAGCGCGGTGGCAACCTTAAGCAATGTATCAAGCTGGGGCATAGCTTTTTTACTCTCAAGCCTAGCTATAACCGACTGCGTAAGGCAAGCGGCTTTTGCTAAGTCATTTTGCGTCATTCCTTTAATGCGCCGCTGTTCAATAAGGCGGTCAATGATAATGGCACAGTTCTCAGGCATTGACATTACCTCCACGCACAGGAATGCTATCGACATAGCAGCTATCGGGGCAGAGGTCCACTTTATTACTCCAAACCAATTTACTATCAATAGAGGGATCTATGTCCCAGGCAACACAATGTTCAGTGTCGAGATAGACCCGCTTGAAGTTCTCAAACTGCATGAACGGAGCGAAAACAGTGCCAGCCTTTAATAAGGATTTGCAATCGTAAAGCCTCCTCTCACCGTTATCGAAGTCGAGCGTTAGCGTAAAATCTTTGTTCGGGGTAACATTGGTAATACGCTTGCGCCCAGAGGCGAAATATTCGGCCATAGGCTTATCAAAACCTTTAGAGAGGTAATAAGCTATATTTCTTGGCATGTTTAACACTCCTTTTCCATTCCATCCAAACCAATTATTTCAGCGGCTCAATAGGGAAAAGCTCCTGCTTGTTCTCTGCAAGGCTCCAGTTTTCCAAAAGTTCTTCTTGATGGAAAGCCGCCCAGCCCAGAAGCATTTTTACTTGTTTGTTTGGCATTGAGCCTTCCAGCACTTCCAATTCATGAATAGAAACGATAACTTCTTTCCCTCCATAGGTGGCGTGGAAGTGAGGCGGCTGATGCTCACGCCAGTTTATATAAATCTTTATCCCACGAAACATGCAGATTGTTGGCATTGTCTGAACTCCTTTACTGTGTTACAGTTAGATTATAGCATATTTGCTATTGTATTTCAATAGCTAACTCGCTATCAATTTGTCTATTTCTTTCTTTATTTTTTATTTATTTCTATCCACGCACCCATGCGACAACACAATTATACACCATATCATGACATGCGCAAACTACATAATTTACCAGCGTTACCTTTTGTCGATTTTTAGGATATATAGTTATAATCGGCAAATCTGCCAGATACAGAAGGAGAATATATTATGTGTCCTGTCATTGCTGTTACCGATTGGCTTATTGGTTTGCAACGAACTCTTGTGGCCACAAAATCTTACACGGCACATTCTCATAGTCACTAAGTTTATTAGATATGGCGGCTACGATATCATGCTCTATATCGGATAAAAATGTTCTTGGAAGGTTGGCAAATGTTCTTTTCAACATTTCGTTTTCCCTTTCTTGATCGTTATCTTCCTCATAATTTCGAAGACTTAAATCCAGCACGTATGATTCATGCACGCCGTTTACATAGACGTTACGAATATAACCTATTAAACTTGCTAATGGATATACTGGATACCTGGTATTTTCATTGATCCTGAAGACGATATCAACTTCAGTGTTCGACTGGCCTATTATTACATCGAATAAAGCAATGTCTATAGGATAATATGATATAAGCTGATTAGGAGTGACTTTAAGATACATGCATAAAGAATTTAATGTATCGAACTGTATCCCCTGGCTTTGGTTGTTTGCTAATGCAGTCAAGGTAGTTCGTGAAATCCCTGTATCCTTAGAAACCTTAGTGATTCTAAGGCCTTGCTCCGCCAATACAACGGCCAAATTGCTTCTAATCATTAAAGTAAACACTCCTTCGCGCTTAAAACTAATATAATTGTACAACAGTATGGACAATTTGTCAAATAATTATTCAAAAACGCTTGACATACAGGTATACGTACAGTATAATGCCAACAAAGAATTGTCCATACTTTAGTACATATACGGGGGGTAATAAAACAAAATGAGCACTATAAAGAACAATTTGTCAGCAATACTAGGCAAAAGGCTAATAAAAATTAGCGAAGTCTCAGATGCAACAGGGATTTCACGAACTACATTAACGAACCTTTATTATAGGAGAAGCTCCGGAATAACGTTTGAAGTTTTAGATAAGCTTTGCAAGTATCTCAACTGTGACGTAGGAGAGTTATTTGAATGTAAAGAAGTAGGTTAACGAAAGGAGTAAAACATGAACAACTTACAACTGGTAAAATCAGAAAACTTTGGGGAAGTCAAATGTGACTTCTACCGGCAAAACGATGAGTGGTATATGACTATAGCACAGCTGGCCGATGCATTGGAGTATGCAAATGGCAGAAAGGGCATAGAAACTCTTATTGATCGTAATAGCTATCTTAGAGAAGAAGAATTTTCAGTTACCCTCAAGATGAGGGCTACTGACGGAAAGCAATACAACACAAGGATTTTTACTGAGGATGGCATATATGAGGTTACAATGTTGTCAAAAACAGAGAAGGCAAAAGAGTTCAGGACATGGGTAAGGAAGATATTAAAGGCCTTGCGTTCAGGGGAACTCAAACTTGTAGGTACAGCCAAGGACGAACTAACAAAGCTAGAAATCCAAAAGAAGCGCGCAGACGCGATGTACATGAACGCCCAGGCGAGAACCGTTAATATCTTAATGAAAGCAATTAACGATAAAAAGCTATCACCTATTGCAGCGGAGGTCTACGGCCTTAAATGCGTAGAGCAAATAACGGGTGTGGATATGGGGCAGTATCTGCCTGAGCACGAGAAAACATATTCTGCGACCGAAATAGCAAATATGTTAGGGTGCACACCCAACAGAATTGGCAAGATAGCTAATCAGTACGGCATAAAGACACCTGAATACGGTGTGTACGTGCTTGACAAGGCAAGGGGGCACAATAAAGAGGTAAGCAATTTCAGGTATAACCAAAAGGGCTTTGAATTTCTATCCGCGCACTGCACCTAACCCCAATTAAATAACGAACCATCCAAAACATACGGCGTTGGATGGTCTGTTAAGTGTACCTTGATAATCAAATACCCGCCACAGTGAGTTATATATACGTGGTCTGTGAGCACAGGAAATGTAGCTGAAGGGTGGCTAAATAAAAAAGCGGCCGGAGCCGCTAAGGAAGAAGGTTGAGCAGTTGAATTAGTTAAAGGCTATTTTAATCCAAACTGAGCTTTAGATATTAATTTCCCATTCTGGAACGTACAATTTGCATTAGCGCCTATTGAGCCTTCGCCTTCCCACATGTATATTATTGTCTTAATGCCGGCTACATCGGACTCTGCGAGCACTGTTCCCTCTCCGCCAATTATGCTCTTTACCTTTTCATAGGTCATTCCTGTTTTTAGGGAATTAAACTCTGCTAAGGATATAGTTGGTGGGTTATGCGGCTTTTCTGTAGGCTTAGGAGTTGACGTAGGCTTCGGTGTAGGCTTAGGCGTAGGTTTTACTGTAGGTTTAGGCGTCAATGCAGGCTTAGGTGTCGATGTCGGTTTTGCGCTTGCGCTTGATGTTGGTCGTGGCGTTGTCCTTGGGGTGGCTATCGAGTTAGTCGTCCTTGGAGTGCTTGTAGCATTTGGAGTCATGGTTGGATCGGATTTAGGCGATGATATTACCTCATCTTTGGGCGACGGCGTTGGGTCAGTGCTCGTCGGTGCGCATCCGATCATAATAACCAGGGCCAGCATCAGGGCGACAAATGTTTTGATGTGTTTCATAACGTCTCTCCTCACTGTATTAATAATTGTGTTACATACGGATATTAGCATATATTGTTGCAATTATCAATATACAGTGGGGGCAGGTATATAAATAAAGGGCCATTTCGGCCCGATTGGAGATGGTTTATTATTTGATTAGTCATTCTTTTGCTCGTCAGATTGCATTTTCGCTTGCGTATCAAGCAAGTCCTTAGCGGTTTTGATTAAATAATCCTGAAGGATAGGCGATAAGTCATCAAAGATAGCAAAAAATTCTTTTTGTTTCTTGTTGTTTACAATAAACATGGAGCCTGCTCCAGAACGAAGCCACTCTTCATTCACACTGAATTGTGAACAAATGACTTTTATATTTTGTTCGGTTACAGTTGCGCCTTCTTTCTCCATATAACTTATGGTGTTTTGCTTTAAGCCAATTTTTTCAGCGAATTCTTTTTGACTAAAACCTAGAGCCTTTCTAAGCTTTCGTATTCGTTCATTCATTTAAATCACCTCTAATTAATGATATCAATGAACAATAATTTAGTCAATAAAAATTTCAAAATGGGCTTGACATTAATCAATCATTGATTTATACTTAAACCATAAAATCAATAAACGATCAAAATAAAGGAGGTACTATCAATGGAAAGTAAAAATACCTACATGAAGACAATATTCGACGATCTCTCTGCGTCCAATAAAGATTTGCTTATATTGATAGCTAAGAGCGTTAGGTTTACTCAGCAAACAATGGAACAAAACAACACCCAGAAAGCCACAGCCCAGCAGGCGAGTTAGGGGGGGAAGGCAACTATGATTAATAATGCGTGTCCTCGGTGCTGGAGGCAGTATCGGCTAGCAGTACGGCCGCGGCCGATTGCGATCAAGTCGTGGACGGAAGAAGACAGAAAGGTAACCAGCTATAACTATGTTTGTAGCTGCGGATAAGGAAGGACAACTATGAATCAAACAAATAACTCAAGTTATATATTTTATCTCGCGAAATCAGCTGAAGCGGCCCGACTTATCGGTCGGGGATTGCGAGAGGCCACCCCTTGGACACGATCAGGCGGTTGCACAATTAGTACTGGCAGCGGGTGTGTGCATCAGGATTGCCGTATCCCAGAGATCTATCACAGCAGCGATAGGTGGTACGCATACATAGAGTACCGCAACGGTGAGGATCTCAATCATCCCGAGTACAAGATCGTAATATGCTAATCCGTCCAAAGGAGGGCCCCCATGGAAATCAAAGTAATCCGCAAGCGCCATGCACCCACCAACGGAACCGTAACAGTCATCCTGAATGGTGAAGAGCTGGCGACTTACCAGGACGACATCAGGCCGATCGAGGGCAAAGGGCCGTACTACAGTGAGATCATAAACGGCTACGCAAGCGTGGTGCCGGATGATGAGTATGTGTTTGATGCGGTGTTTAATAGGAGGATAGCATGACTCTCTCTGAACTTGAAGTCATAAATAGAGATTGGTTAACGGCGGCACAGGTCGCGCCTGTTCTTGGAGCTGACCCGAACTGGATTCGGCATCAGGCGCGGAAAAATAAAGAGGCCCTGGGGTTTCCTGTAATCGTTTATGGATCACGGGTAAAAATTCCGAAGGTTCCATTCATTAAATTCATGGGAGGGAACCATGACCAAACTACGTAAATCACTGCCCGTCGTGATCTCCGCAGCGGCCCTCTTGGTCATGGCCATAGCACTACTAGCAGACGGACCGCCCGTGACGCGATACACGGTGGCGCTGATCGCGCTGACTGTGTGGTGCGGCGGGATGGCGTGGATATTGTAAGGAGGATAATCAGTATGGCACTTAACATCGATGTAGACAGGGACACAGATGCGCCGCGTTGCCCAATCTGTAATGGGCGGCCCGCTATCACCACGATTAATATAGACGATAAGCCAAGTATTAGCTATGTCGCTTGTCAGGATTGCGGATTGGCGGCCAATTATGACCTTTGGGTGGTGTTGTCAACCAGTCGTGAGAGAGGAGGACTAATATGACACAATTACCAGCACACGTACAAGAGTACATAGACAGTATCGAGTCAGTCGATTACTTTAGCGGCTCCGGCCCCTTGCCGGAGGGCTGCAAGCTGTACAAGACACGGGATGCCGCGTGGGCTGCCGCAAAGGGTGCCGAGTGGGATGCCGAGTGGGATGCCGCACTGGATGCCGCATGGGCTGCCGCATGGGATGCCGCAGGGGACGCCGCGTGGGACGCCGCGTGGGACGCCGCGCGGACTGCCGCACGGGATGCCGCAGGGGATGCCGCGCGGACTGCCGCACGGGATGCCGCAGGGGATGCCGCGCTGGCTGCTGAATGCCTGCTGATGCGAGATCACATTGCGCCTGAGCATCTGGCGTACGCCCTTATGCGCTGGGCGATCTGGGTAGCGGGGTACGGCGTGGCGGTTGAGGTTGATGGGGTGCATTACTGTTACAGGAGACCGTGAGGAGGATTAACATGACTAACATTGATGTAGACCGAGATACAGACGCGCCGCGTTGCCCCATCTGTGGGGGGCGACCTGCCATCACCACAATCAGCATAGATGGTGCGGAGCAGGCAAAGTATGGCGCTTGTCTCAGTTGTGGATTAGCATTGCCATATGACATATGGCTGCGCAGTCAATACGCAGATTAACATCAGGCCCCCGCCGCTGTGCCGGACGGGTAGCACACGTCCAGCTACATCATGAGTTGTCCTCCAGTCTGGACGCCCTGATAGGGCAGGGCGTCCGGCAGAGCGGCGGGGGAGGGAGGGATATAGAATGGAATATCAGGGATTTATTGAACTGATCGGCAGCGATCAGCAAGCCGAACAGGCGCTTTGCGAGTTAAAGCAAAAAGAGGGCGAATGTCTGAGGATTATTGAGACAGCCGAAAAGGAAATGCGGAGATATGAAAGCATCATTGAACAGGAAAAAATCCGGGCAGAGAAGCTGAGAAGCAAATATGGTGCGGCTTTAAGAGCATATTTTGAGACCGTGCCAAGGCATGTAACCAAAACCCAGCAAAGTTATAGACTGCCGTCCGGTATATTGAAGCTGAAAATCCAGGAACCGGAATACGAGCGGGACGAACTGAAGCTCATGAAGCGTTATCCGGAACTGGTAAAGGAAAATCCGAAACTTGACTGGTCCGCCCTTAAGAAACGGGTAGCGGTAACGGACGGCCTGCCCGTTGACAAAGAGACGGGCGAAATAATTGACGGGATAACCATAAAGTCCAGGGAACCAAAATTTATTGTGGAGGTGAATTAAATGGCATTGTTCGAGCCTGCAAGGCGGCGCAGGGTCAAGGCAAGGATCGCGCTTACGGGCGTCAGCGGATCGGGAAAAACATTGTCGTCGCTGTATCTTGCCTACGGTCTGGCCGGAGATTGGAGCAAGGTAGCCCTTATCGATACGGAGCATGAACGTGCATTATTTTACGCAAACAGGGACGACCTTGACACCGGCAAGTTCCTGTATGCGCCGATGCATCCCCCATACGAGCCGGCCAAATACAAGCAGTACGCTACAGAAGCAGCGGCAACTGTGGGCGAAGACGGAGTAGTGATCATAGACAGTTTCAGCCATGCATGGAACGCGGAGGGAGGGGTGCTTGACCTAAAGGAGAAGATATCGGAGCGCCCAGGTAAAAACAGTTATACGGCGTGGCACGAAGCAGGGAAAGAGCAGCTGTCGCTGGTCAATCACATCCTGTCCCTGCCCTGTCACACAATACTCACAATGCGATCTAAGATGGATTACGCTATGGAGGTAAACGACAAAGGCAAGCAGCAGCCGGTTAAGGTGGGGTTGGCACCCATACAGCGCGACGACACCGAATACGAGTTTGATATTGTGCTGGATATCGCACGCAACCACATTGCGTCGGTAAGCAAGGATACAACGTATCTGGGCGACTGGTGCGACGTAATAACCCCCATAGTCGGAGTATCGCTGAAGGCGTGGCTGGAGAGTGGAGAAGCGATGCCGAAGTGTGAGGTTTGCGGGAAGGCAATAAAGCCGTATAAAAAACTGGGCGTCAACGATATAATCGAAAAATCAAAAGAGTTGATGGGCAAACAGGCGTGTATCGAGTGCAGCAGGGAGTGGAAGAAGCAGAATGAATCAGCTAAGGCAGTATCAGCTTGACATACTGGACGCAACAAGGAAGGCATATCGCGATGGCTACAGGCATCCGTGCATAGTTGCGCCATGCGGGGCTGGCAAGACTGTTATAGTTGCGGAGATGGCAAGAAGCGCAACGGCTAAAGGAAACCGGGTGCTGACGTTGGTGCACCGCAAAGAACTGTATGGCCAGACATGGAACACGTTTTACGAAGCAGGAGTCAACATGTCCTTATGCAACGTTATGATGGTCCAGACAGCGGCAAGACGCCTCGACAGGCTGCCCGAAGTAGCCCTGATCATCACGGATGAAAACCATCATTGCCCCGCCAAAAGCTATCGCAGGATATATAACCATTTCGAGGGGACTCCGACCGTTGGAGTAACGGCTACGCCTGTACGTCTAAACGGCGGCGGGCTGGGCGATGTGAACGACATACTGGTTGAAGGCGTTGACACTGCATGGCTGATTAAAAATGGCTATCTTGCACCATATGAATATTACGCCCCAACGCTGTTGGATACGTCGGGCATCAGAATAAAAAACGGTGAGTACTCAAACACAGACGTTGCAAAAGCGCTGTCCGAACGCAAGATATACGGAGATGTAATCAGGCATTACAGGGAATACGCCGGATACGGAAAAGCCATATGTTACTGCGCCAGCGTAGAGTGGAGCAGGCACATGGCCGATGAGTTCACGAAGGCAGGTATTGACGCGGTGCATATTGACGCGGCAACACCCAGAGATGAGCGGGAAAAGGTAATACAGAGGTTCAGGGATGGCGATATAAGAATCATATGCAACGTTGACCTGGTATCCGAAGGGTTTGACGTACCGGACTGCAGTGTGTCAATCCTGCTGAGGCCTACCCAGTCGCTTGCCCTCCACATACAACAGTCAATGAGATGCATGCGCTACAGGCCAGGCAAGCGGGCCGTAATCCTTGACCATGTGGGCAATTACCTCAGACACGGCATGCCCGATGAAAAGCGGGAATGGACGCTTGAGACGAAAAAACGCGCAAAAAAGAACGCCGCCAGCATGGTGCATATACGCACCTGTGAAAACTGCTACGCAGTGTTTCCGTCTCAGTCAAGGATTTGCCCCGCGTGCGGCACAGCGGTAGCGGCAGCACGGGAAGTCAAAGAAGAAAAGTCTGCCAGGCTTGAACGGATAGAAGGATTTAAGCTGGACTTTAGCAGTCCTGACGATTGCAATAGCTACCTGGAGCTCCTGAACTATGCAAGACGCAAAGGATATAAGGCGGGATGGGCGTATTACCAGGCGCGCACAAGGGGGTATATAGCGTGACGGAACATGACATACAGGCGCTTATTATGTTGGAGCTATCAAAGTATGGAACCGTATTCAGGACAAATGCAGGGCAGGCGTACCAGGGGGCAAGGGTTTATTCGCACGAATTCGGGCAGGAGGCCCTGATTGATCTTCGGATGGTGCACGGTCTGCCAAAGGGTTTTTCCGACCTTATGCTTATTTACAAGGGCGGAAGGGCAGCGTTTGTAGAGGTGAAGGCCCCGCATGGGCGCCTGAGGGAAGACCAGAAGAATTTCATAGACAGGATGAGCGCGTTAGGGTGCAGGGCTGGAGTGGCAAGAACAGTTAATGATGCGCTTAACATAATAAAGGAGGACAGGAATGTTTAAAGTAGACCATGGAAAAGCAAGCAATCTCCTGCCGGAGGGTACATATGAGGCCGTTGTGTATCATGCCAGAATGGAATACACGATGAGCGGCAGGGAATATATAGGGATTGAAATGATAATCCGTAACGACGTAGAACAACCCAGGCAGAACTCGCACATATATTATCAGCTGTGGCCAGCTAAAAACCCAAAAGCGGAGGATTTGGCGTGCGGCGGGTTCCTGTCATGGCAGATTCAGGCACTTTCAAAGTCGTGCGGCCTTGAAAACGGCAGAGAATACGGCTCACTGGAAGAATGGTTTGACGATCTGGCCACAAGGCCACTTATAGTCGATGTCAGGCACGAGGAATACGACGGCAAAACAAGAGCGCGCGTTAAATATACCGACATTACAAAACACCCTGAATTCAGGCATCAATGGGATAAGGAGACCGGCTTTGCCGAAATAGAAGACGATGACTGTCCGTTCTGAGTTTAATAATATACCTGCCGAATTAAAGCGTTTGCGGCAATGGGTTTGCTGGAGATCAGAGGCAGATCCGGCAAGGCCGCATAAACCTAAGAAGATTCCGGTAAATCCGTTGACTGGAGGAAATGCCCAGTCGTCCAATCCGAGTACATGGACGGATTTTCAGACGGCCGTCAACGCTTCGGCGCAATACAGTGGTATAGGTTTCATGTTTGGCAGCGGATACTTTGGAGTTGATATAGATGATGTGCGCGGCGAAATTGACGAGTACACGGTGAGGAGAGATGATGCAAAAAACATTGTTGCCGAATTCATATATACACTAGAAACTTACGCGGAATACTCTGTATCCGGCGGCGGTATACACCTGATATGCAGGGGAACGCTTCCCTGCGGCGGCAGGCGGCGCGGCAACGTTGAGATGTACCAGGAGAAGCGGTTTTTCATCATGACCGGCAAGACAGCGTCGGAGTATGCAGAGATCCGTGACTGTACGGACGCCATCAGACCGCTGCACGAAAAGTATATAGGCGGCGGGAACGTGATAGGCAGGATCGGGCGGCACAGTACTCCTGAAGCAGCGGCGCCGGACGGCGAAGTGCTGGATCTGATAAGGAAATCAAAGCAGTCCTTTATATTCGACGACTTATATTCAAATGGGAATTGGGAATCGTATTACACATCTCAGTCCGAAGCGGATCTGAGTCTCTGCAATATGTTGGCATTCTGGTGCCGGAAAGATCCTGAGCAGATGGACCGTCTGTTCAGGCAGTCCGCCCTGATGCGGGATAAGTGGGACCGGAAGCAGTCAGGAACGACGTACGGTGCGATTACAATACAAAAGGCGATATCGGGATGCGAGAATGTATATACACCAAAGGAAAGCTACGCGATCAGGATAGGCTCGGGAAAGGAGCCGCCGCCGAAACGCTATACATTCGACGACACGGGCAACGCAGACCGGCTGACAGACGCATTTGGCGACATCCTCAGATACTCTTTCCCCGCGCGTAAATGGCTCTATTACGATGGCAGGCGCTGGACGCCGGACAACGAAGGGACGATAAGGCAGATGGCCGATAAGGTCGTATTGGCAATGCCAAAAGACGAGCATTTATACGCTGCCGATCCCGATACGCATGAGGCATTCAAGAAGCATGCAAAGAAGTCGCGATCGAGCAGCGCGAAAGCGGCGATGATCAAGGAGACGGAGCACCGTGTGCCAATATTGCCCTCGCAGATGGATAATCATCACGGATTGTTTAATACGCCGAGCGGGATAGTGGATCTTGACACCGGAGAGATACTGGAGCATGATAAGGATAAATTTCTGACCAAGATGGCAGGTTTCGACTATACGGACAATGCCGACTGCCCGCAGTGGCAGGAATTTCTTGGGACGATCTTCCGGCAGGATAAAGATCTGATACGATATATACAGAAAGCAGTAGGTTATTCCCTCACAGGGTACAATGAAGAACAATGCGCATTTATCCTGCACGGGGACGGCCGCAACGGGAAGACCACTTTTATTGAGGTCCTGCGGGAAATCCTTGGAGATTACGCCGTCAACATACAGGCTGAAACGCTGATGGTAAAGCGCGGCTTTTCGAGCGGGTCAAGCGAGCTGGCGCGGTTAGCTGGAGCTCGGTTTGCAACGTCATCGGAGCCCAACGACGGCATGCGGTTTGATGAGGGTCTCATCAAGCAGCTGACCGGAGGCGAGCCGATTACAGCGGCAAAGAAGTATGAAGATGAGATAGAGTTTACGCCGGTGTTCAAGCTTTGGATAAGCACAAACCACAAACCGATAATCCGAGGCACGGACGACGGCATATGGCGGAGGATACACCTGATCCCGTTCAGTGTGCAGATACCTGCCGAAAAAGTAGATAAACGGCTTAGGTATAAACTGATGAAGGAAGCGCCGGCAATCCTGAGGTGGGCAGTTGACGGCTGCTTATTGTGGAAGCGGGAGGGCCTTGGTCTCCCGTCGTGTATGAAAGAGGCAGTCAAAGAATACAGGAGCAAGATGGATATAGTGGGAACGTTTATAGAAGAATGCTGTGAAACCGGCTATTCTTATACAGAACAGGGTAACACGTTGTTTAAAGCGTACCAGCAATGGGCGCGCGAAAATAATGAGTATGAAATGACCAACACCAAGTTTGGAATAGAGGTTGGCAAGCGGTTTGCCAAGCTCAGGAGGGCCGGAGGCGTCTTCTATAGCGGCCTCAGGCTGTTAAAGCAGCCATATATGTTCAAGGTAATGTAGGGTAGTGCATAGTTGAAGGGTTTTTCTATACCCTTTATATATATACTTTTTCTTTTCTATATAAAGGGGTACACAAAACCCTTCAACCTTACATTACCCTACATGCAGACAATAAGAGGAGACAAGACAATGCCAGCAAAGAAAGAAATCAGAGATGAGGCCGTTAGAACCGTTATGCGGCGGTTATGTGCTACAAAGAATCCGGTAAATGAATATATAGCTGATGCAGTGATAGAAAAAGCTACAGCGGAAGACGAATTACTAACCATATACAAAACCCCTGAGACATGCCCGCGCTGCATGGAAGAACTTGCGTTGGAGTGGGCGTACTGCCCCGAATGTGGCCGACATACGGACTGGACAAGGGAAAAGGAGGCAGAACTATGCTGAAATCCCACTACCGCGATTATGCCACGGCTGCGTTCAGGCTGTTGGCCCGCGAAGGGTCTGCCGACCGGTACCGCAACAGGGCGTACAACACGGCCCTGGCGCGTCGCGGCGATGGCGGCACGGGATTGGGCAGCCCGACCGAGGCAGCTATAATGCGCGCGGAGCAGGCCGTGTATGACGCTGTAGCCACAATAGCCGACCTGGAGGCGGCTGAGTACGCGATAGCGGCCTTGGAAGCACGATATGGATATGCGGCACGGCGCGCACTGTACATGGTGTATATGGCGTATGCGGACAGGGAGCTTGTTAAGGGCGAGATCAGCGAGCGGATACATAAGGCGGAGCTGGAGATACCGGCGTCTGAGCGGGTAGTCTACAAGTGGCTGGCGTACGCAAGGAGATGTTTCGCCGAGAAAAGGGGGTTAAGAATTAATTAAAAATAATTAAAGCGTGCAGTAGTGGGGGTTAGTCAAGTGGTATAATGGATATAGTCGGAGACCGCGGGAGCGGGGATTACAGGATGAGGGCAGCTGAGGCTGTCCTTTTTGGTGGGAGGTGAGATAGTGGCCCGATTGACCAAAAAGAACGAAGCATTTTGCGACGAATACCTAATCGACCTGAACGCAACTCAGGCCGCAATTCGAGCCGGATACAGCGTAGAAAGCGCTGGCAGCATTGGGAGCGAGTTGTTGCAAAAACCTGAAATCCGCGCGCGCATAGACAAAGCTATGGCCGAGAGATCGCGGAGAACGGGGATAAATGCAGACCGTGTGCTTCGGGAACTGGCGCGCGTCGCCTTCGTCGACCCTTCCCAGGTGATCGATCTGAACACGGCGGAAGTGAAGCCTGACGCCATCAAGGACGACCTGGCCGCGATCGCCGGAATGAAGGTCAAATATGTCCCGCACAAGGACTTTGATGAAGACGGCGAACCGATCATCGAACAGGCCATAGAACGCGAAGTCCGCCTGGCCGACAAGCTGAAAGCCCTGGAACTGTGCGGAAAGCATCTGGGGATGTTTGCAGATAAAGTTAAACTGGACGGTACTGTCCCTGTCATTATAGTTGGCGATGATCAAATTGAAGATTAATCCTAAATCAAAAGTTATCAATCTGCCTGAGGTTGTTGGCAGAGGGTACGGCACATTCTGGCGGTTTAAGGGCCGGTATCGTGTATGCAAGGGTTCCCGTGCTTCGAAAAAGTCCAAAACCACAGCGCTGAACATCATCAAGCGTATGATGGAATATCCCCAGGCCAACACGCTCGTTGTTCGCAAGGTTTTCCGAACCTTGAAGGATAGCTGTTTCACCGAATTGAAATGGGCAATACACCGGTTAAGCGTAGACGCTTTTTGGGAAGTAAAGGAGAGCCCGCTTGAACTCACATATAAACCTACTGGCCAGAAAATCTATTTCAGAGGCCTTGATGATCCATTAAAGGTGGCGTCAATTACTGTCGAAACGGGCTATCTGTGTTGGATGTGGATTGAGGAGGCATATGAGATCAGCAAGGAGGCAGACTTCAATATGCTGGACGAAAGCATACGCGGGGCCATTCCGCCGGAAACCGGACTGTTCAAGCAAATCACCCTGACATTTAATCCGTGGAATGAACGGCACTGGATCAAGAAAAGGTTTTTTGATGCCGAGCCCTCGCCGGACATTTTGGCGATGACCACCAATTATATGTGCAATGAGTGGCTAGACGCTGCTGATTTAAAGGTGTTTGAGACCATGAAGCAAAACAACCCTCGCCGGTATCGCGTAGCCGGTCTGGGGGACTGGGGGATTGTGGATGGATTAATATATGAGAACTGGAGGGAAGAACACTTTAATGTGACAGAAATCAGCGCCAGGACCGATGTGAAATCAGTTTTTGGACTTGATTTTGGTTATACCAATGATCCGACAGCACTTTTCTGTGGCCTTGTCAGTGTTGAGGAAAAGAATATCTGGGTATTTGATGAATTATACGAAAAAGCTCTAACAAACCAAATGATTGCGAAAAAAGTGACCAGCATGGGTTATAGCAAGGAACGCATCAAGGCCGATTCAGCCGAGCCGAAAAGCATTGATGAGCTTCGGGAAGCTGGCCTTTCTCGGATCACCAGGGCCCGAAAGGGCAAAGACAGCGTAAACAATGGGATTCAGTATATTCAGGGCTATAAAATAATCATTCACCCCCGCTGTGTAAACTTCCTGACCGAGATCAGCAATTACACATGGGATGAGGATAGATTTGGGAGCAAGATCAACGCCCCTATTGATGGCTATAATCATCTGATGGACGCCATGCGCTATGGGCTGGAGGATATAATCATCGGTCCGGCTTTTAGTTTTAAATAAGGAGATATGCAATAATGTTCCTAAACGAAACAGAACGAATTAAGCGCCTAATAGAAGAGGGCGCAGGCCTTACCGAGCTTCAGTTTTTTGCATTGGAAATACATGAATGGAAAAACAGTCAGCAGAGGTTAAATCAAATTATAGGTGAACGCTATTATGTCGGCAAGCACGATATACTGGACAGAAAAAGAACTGTAATCGGAGAAGATGGCCACATGCAGATTGTAGAGAATCTGCCGAACAATAAAATCGTTGATAATCAGTACGCAAAGGCGGTTGACCAAAAAGTTAATTATCTGCTCGGGAAGCCGATTACAGTAAACTGCAAAAATAAGGCATACGCTAGCCTGCTTAACCGGACGTTAGACAGGTCGTTTCAAAGGCTCCTGAAATACGTTGGCGAGGACAGTGTTAACGGCGGAATTGGCTGGCTGTTTGTATATTATAATAACGCCGGCGAGTTATGCTTCAGGAGGTTCCCCCCGTATGAAATCTTGCCGTTTTGGCGGGACGATGATCATACAGTCCTGGATTGCGCAGCCAGGCTTTACCTGCAGCAGGTATGGGATGGATACGCCAAAAGGGTCGCGGAAAAAGTTGAAATATTCAAAGATGATGGAATACATAGATACATTCTTGATGGAAATACCCTTGTGCCTGATATTGAACTAGGCGATCACGATCCTTACTTCAAAGTGGAGGACGAAAGGGGCGGCTTAATAGCGTATAACTGGGACAGCATCCCTCTTATTGCATTTAAGTTTAACAAACAGGAAATACCGCTTATCAACCGTGTAAAGACGTTGCAGGACGGCATCAACACCATGCTGTCGGACTTCGAAAACAATATGCAGGAGGACGCAAGGAACACCATACTGGTTCTGGAAAACTATGACGGCGAAAACCTGGGAGAGTTCAGACGCAACCTTGCAACATATGGGGCTGTTAAGGTACGAACCGGAGATGGCGCTAAGGGTGGCGTAAGTACATTAACTGTAGATGTGAACTCGGAAAACTACAAATCAATCCTTGAGCTTTTTAAAAAAGCTTTGATTGAAAACGCCCGTGGATACGATGCGAAAGACGACAGGCTTTCCGGCAATCCCAATCAAATGAATATACAATCCATGTACAGCGACATAGATCTGGATGCAAATGGTATGGAAACCGAATTTCAGGCGGCTTTTGAGGAACTGCTTTGGTTCATCAATCATCACCTGATCAATACCGGCAAGGGTGATTTCACCAATGAGGATATAACTATTGTCTTCAATCGGGATATTCTGATCAATGAAAGTGAAAGCATTGATAATTGTGGGAAATCTGTCGGGATATTGTCGGCTGAAACAATCGTGGAACAACATCCGTGGACAACAGACATTGAGATGGAGCTATCAAGACTTGAAGCTGAAAAACAGGCTGCCGCCGATGAGTACCATAACGCTTTCGGGGCAGTTCCAAATAGGGAACCAAAGAATGAAGAGTAAAGATTACTGGGAAATAAGGTTTGAGTTGATTGAAAGAGCCCTGCGAAAGAAGGCGGAGCTGGCAGCAAGTGAAATTAACCGTTATTTTAAGCAGGCTCAAAGCGAGATTGAAAAAGAGATATTGGCCTGGTATGCGAGGTTCGCCGTCAACAATCAGATCACCATGGCTCAGGCACGGCGTCTATTGAAGGCCGGCGAGTTATCCGAACTGCATTGGGATGTCCGCGAATATATCAGGCACGGGGAGATGCTTCAACTGAATTCTGATTGGATAAAACAGCTTGAGAACGCATCGGCCAAATTCCACATAACAAGGCTTGAATCGCTGAAACTCCAAACCCAGCAGATCTTGGAATCACTGTTTGGAAAGCAGTTTAGCGTTGCAGAAAAGCTACTGAAGAGGACGTATTTGGATGGATATTACCATACTGCATTTGAAATTCAAAAGGGGATGTCTATAGGGTGGGATATATCAGCGATAAATGAAGACGAATTAATAAAAGTTTTAAACAGGCCCTGGCCATCGGACGGTAGAACCTTTAGCGACAGGATATGGCGCAGCAAAACCGCACTGGTTAACGATCTGCATTCCCAGTTGACGCGGAATATATTGCTGGGACGACCGCCAAATGAATCTATAAGTTTTATTGCGGATAAATTTAAGACGTCAAAAAGCAATGCTGAAAGAATTATATTGACAGAGTCTGCCTATATATCAAGCCTGGCGCATAAAGACTGCTTTAAAAACTTAGAGGTCGAGCAATTTGAAGTCTTAGAGACTCTGGACGGTAAGACGTGTAAAATATGCGGGGATATGGACGGACGTGTATTCGATATGGTTGATTTTGCGCCATCGGTAACCGCACCTCCGTTTCATCCCAGGTGCAGAGGCTGTACTGTTCCGCACTTTGACAACAATACAGGAGACAGGGCGGCCCGCGGCGCAGATGGTGGGATATATTACGTTTCGTCAGATATGACTTATAACACATGGGAAAAGGCATATGTAAAGTAATTGCGAAAAGCGGTTAAAAACGTTTTTATATATCAGAAAGGAGAAAAACAATATGACAAAGGAAACCCTTATACAAATGGGACTGGCTGAGGAGCAGGCTGACAAAATCGCAGAAGAGTTAAACAAGGCATATGTACCTAAAACACATTATGATGAAGTCAGCGCTGAACTTAAGGCAGCAAAAGCAACAATAAAAGAGCGTGACACTCAGCTTGAAACGCTGAAAAAGTCCACTGGTGACGTGGAAGCCCTGAAGAAACAGTTTGATGAACTTCAGGCCAAGAACAAAACGGATGCTGAATCCCACGCCGCTGAAATCAAAGCCATGAAGATAAACAACGCTGTGGAAAAGGCTCTTTCAGATGCCAAGGCAATCAACCCCGCTACCGTTATTCCTTTGCTGAAGGATTTCTTGGCAAAGGCTGAATTGGCCGATGATGGCGCGCTCAGAGGCCTTGCTGATGAAATCGGAAAGCTGACAAAGGCAGAGGAGACCAGTTTTCTTTTCAAGGCTGATACTTCCAATAAATCCGGTATTTCGGGAGCGGCTCCAGCCGGTAGTGCCACTACCTCGCCCGATCCCAAACTTCAGGGGTATCAAACCCGCCTGGCCGATGCCCGTAAAAACGGTGATACCCACGCCGCAATTCTTATCAAACAGGAAGCGGCGTCCGAAGGCATTTCACTTTTGTAATTTAACAAAACTTTTGAAAGGATGTATGATTTATGCCTACTAATGTAACAGGCCTGGGCACGACCTGGAATCTGCCCAATTACGCAGGAGAACTCTTTACCAGCGACCCAAAGCAGACCCCCCTTCTGTCTATGATCGGTGGTTTGACTGGCGGTAAAATGACTGACAACTTTGAATTCCCTACCGCCATTCAGTTTAACCAGCCTGATCCGTCGCAGCCTGAAATTTCTGAACAGGCTTCCGCCACCGCCCCCACCGCTGCCCACATTGTAAGGGCGCAGGAAACCAATGTTGTTCAGATCCATCAGGAAGTGATCGATCTAACCTATGCCAAACAGTCCAATGCTGGCCGTATGTCCGGCTTGAACACCGCTGGTCAGGCCCCTAACCCCGCTGATGAAAAGGCATGGCAGGTTGCTCAGAGATTGAAGAAGATTGCACGCGACGTAGAGTACTCTTTCATCTGTGGAACCTATCAGAAGTCTACAGGCGCGAATGTGGCTAACAAAACAAGAGGAATGCTGGAACTGGCCGCAACTGCCGCCAATGTCGCGGCGGCTGAGGGGACACTGACTACGGCAATGATAAAGAACCTGATGCTCCAGATGGCCGAAAATGGCGCATACTTTGACAACATGATCATGTTCTGCGGTTCATATCAGAAACAGATCGTAACCACTCTGTACGAATCCCAGCTGGGCTATAACACCGCCGCCCCCCGCAATGTAGGCGGGATGAATGTGACAGAGATTGAAACGGATTTCTGTAAGCTTGGTATCGTCTGGAACCGCTTTATGCCGGCAGATTCTGTCCTTGTGGCGGACATAGCGCATGTTGCCCCAGTATTCCAGCCAGTTCCAGGTAAGGGCGTATTATTCGAAGAGCCTCTTGCCAAAGGAGGCGCTTCCGACAGGATTCAGCTTTACGGACAGATAGGCCTTGCACACGGTCCCGCTTTCCTGCATGGCTGCATTACCGGCCTAAAAAATGAATAAGGAGGAATGACCTATGTTTAAGGTTATTGGAAAGAAAAATGGTGTTATTTGGGACGGCGAAAAAAATCGCCCCCTTGCCACCTTCAGAGGCGGTGTCTTCCTCACGGAGGATCAGAGAGTCGCTGAAAAACTAAAAGCCATGGGCTTGACGGTAGAAGGCGAATTCAAAGAACCCGACCATCTGGCTGCTATGACGGTTAAGGAACTGACCAAGTACGCCAAGGAAAAGAATATTGATCTTGGCGGCTCAACTGATAAGGCCGACATTCTAAAAATCATCAAGACCGCTGAAGCCACTCCTGAAGATTGAGAAGAGGCGGTGCTTCAAGTGTTGCGTGAAAAAGTAATATCCTTTCTTAATGCTATGGGCGTAACAGTATCCGATAACGATTCATTGCTTGATTTTGTTATTCAAAGCGTTACACAGACCGTTAAGAACGAAACAAACCAGCTTGCGCTCCCTGAGGGCCTAGAGATGTCGGCGGTTTATATTTGCGCAGGGCAATACTTAAAGATTAAAAAGGAGGCCGGACTACTGGAAGGCTTTGATTTTGAAGCGACTGTAAAGCAAATACAGGAAGGCGATACAAGTATCACGTTTGCCATAGGTGAAGGCGACAACACTCCGGAACAGCGCTTTGATTCGCTTATATCCTATCTTATGTCAAGCGGAAAAAGCGGGATTGCAAAGTATCGGAGGCTGGTATGGTAGATACTGAACGGGTCCTGTCAAAGCTATGGAACGGTACGTGTGAAATTGTGACTCGAACAGGCAGGGTCAGCGAAAACAAGCGAACCGTATTTGGCGAAACAACAGTGGTTGCAGGACAGCCGTGCAGGTTGTCGCATAAGACGATAGACACGGTCGACAGAGCGTTAAACGCCAATCAGGTAACTCAGGAAGCCGTTTTGTTCCTGTCACGATATGTCGATATACCGACCGGATCAAAGATAATTGTGACACAGAACGGCGTAACGGCTGAGTACGGGCAAAGCGGTAAGGCAGCGGTCTATTCCGGCCATCAGGAGATACCCGTCGAGATATTCAGGGGGTGGGCATAATGACTAAATGGGGCAGAGTTGATTTCAGAGAGCTCAAGGAGCTGAAAAAGAGACTTGACAACCTCCAAAAGGGAGGCCTTGATGCATTCTGCCTGTTATGCATCAAGGATATGGCCGCCAGACTGCTGGGCAAGGCCAAAAAGAATACCCCCGTCGTAACCGGCACTTTGCGGAGGGGATGGGCGGCTACACGCCCGTCAAAACAGGGCGGTACACATCAGATAGATGTAATTAATCCGCTTATGTATGCCTCTTACGTAGAGTATGGGCACAGGCAGACGCCAGGACGGTTTGTCCCTGCAATCGGTAAGAGACTGAAGCTTTCGTGGGTTCGCGGCAGGTTTATGCTTACAAGATCGACTGCAGAGCTTGACTCGCAGGCACAAAAGATTATAGACAAAAAGCTGGATCAATACATGGAGGATGCAATTAATGGTAAAGGAAGTTCTTGACGGCATATCTATAAAGCTTAATGCTGTTTTCGGCGATGGCGTCCGAATATATGCTGATGAAGAAGTTGTGCAGGACATGCAAAGGCCCTGCTTTTTTATTGCTGTTTTGAACGTTGCCGATATCTTGAAGATGGGAGGCCGCCATTTAAGACAGCATGCATTTGACATTCACTATTTCCCGCAGCGGGAGAATGACATTGCCGAACTTTATGATACAGCTGAAATAATGCTGTCAGAGATGGATGTTATCGAACTTGCTGACACAAGCAGGGTTCGCGGGACGAAGATTAGTTATGAACAAGCGGATGGCGTGCTGCACTTTTTAATCAGCTACGATATGTTCCTTGCGGAATGTAAGGAACATGATCCCATGGAAACGCTGTTAATCAGTACGGGTACGCATTGAAAGGAAATAATATAATGACAGAATGCATTAACACAGCTGAAAAAGCAAGAAGAGAGACGCCTGTTTTCAGCAAGCAGACAATCCTGGACTCAAGGAGATTTTCCGCAAGGGCGGACTTGCTGGGGGTATTGCTTGAGGATAAAAAAATGTATGGCTTTGAAGATGTAGAAGAAATATTGAAAAAGTTTATGGAGGTAAAATAATATGGCTCTTGGAGGCGGTATATTTGTAAACCAGAATAAGATTTTGCCAGGATGTTATATAAACTTTGTAAGTGCAAGCAGAGGCTCCTCTGCGCTGTCGCAGAGAGGATACGCAGCGATGCCGCTGGAGATGGACTGGGGCGAAGACGGCAGGGTTTTTGCCGTCGACGCCGCAGATATCCAGAATAATTCCCTTGAATCGCTGAAACTGTTTGGTTATAATTATGAACACGATAAGCTTAAGGGCCTGAGAGACCTGTTCCTTAATACGAGGACAGCATATTTTTACAGGCTGAATAGCGGAGAGAAAGCATCAAATATCTACGCTGAGGCCAGATGTTCGGGCATACGTGGAAATGATATCACAATAGTTATTGAGAATAATGAAGATTCGACGCCAGAGTCGCCTGTTTACGATGTGAGCACCTATTTTGAGTCGTTCTGCGTTGATAAGCAAACGGTTAAAAATTCGGCGGAGCTGCTGGATAACGATTTTGTTGAATTTAAATCGTCGTCAACACTGGAACTGACTGCGGGCACCCCTCTTACAGGGGGCTCAAACGGATCTATGACTGATGCTTCATATCAAACATTTTTGGACAAAGTTGAATCCTACTCTTTTAATGCGTTGGGATGCCCGTCAAACAGTGAAACAGTAAAGTCGCTGTTTGCTAACTTCACAAAACGTATGAGGGATGATGTTGGCGCGAAATTCCAATGCGTTCTGCATCGTCACGAACAGGCGGATTATGAGGGCGTTATATCCGTTGAGAACAGCGTCGGCGGCGTTCAGGATGATGCATCAGCTGTCTACTGGGTAACAGGAGTAACTGCCGGCCAGGAAATAAACAGGAGCAATACCAACAGGCTGTACGATGGAGAGTTTGACATAGACGCCAATTATACACAAAGCCAGCTGGAACAGGCCTTACTGTCAGGCAAGTTTATATTCCACCGCACAGGCGATCAGATAAGAGTGCTTGAAGATATAAATACCTATACCACCTTTACCCAGGAAAAAAATGAGGACTTCAAAAGCAATCAGACCGTCAGAATCATTGATCAGATTGCAAACGATATTGCCCTGTTGTTTAATACGAAATATAACGGCAGCATACCAAACGATGCTGCAGGACGGATAAGTCTCTGGAACGACATAGTGAAACACCATCAGGAACTTGAAACAATACGGGCCATAGAGGGTTTCTCGCCCGACGCCGTCACGGTTGAGCGTGGCGATTCAAAGCGAAGCGTGGTCGTGAGGGATCTGATCACGCCGGTGAGCGCAATGACGCAGATGTACATGACAGTTGTGGTCAATTAAGGAGGTGCAATTATGCGCAAATTCATGAGATCGGCCGACGCGATAAGCGCGCCATTGGCGGAATGCTACATAACTATAGATGGCAACAGATACTTTTTCATGCAGGCTATCAACCTTGAAGCCAATTTTGAGAAGAACAAGAGTGAACTTCCCATCCTTGGCAAGACCGGCAAGGGCAACAAGGCCAGCAGTTGGAAGGGAACGGGCAGCGCAACATTCTATTACAACACCAGTATTTTTCGTGAGCTAATGAAACGCTTTAAGGATACTGGAGAGGACGTATATTTCGATATTCAGGTGACAAATGAAGATCCTACAAGCAACGTTGGACGGCAGACGGTAGTCCTTAAGGATTGCAACATGGATGGTGGAATCCTTGCCAAGTTCGATGCAGACGGCGAGTATCTGGATGAGGATATGGATTTTACCTTTGAAGACTTTGAGATCCCAGAAAGGTTCACACTGCTGAACGGAATGTCATAAAAAGAAGGAGGAATGAAAAATGTCTGGATTATCATCATTTTTGGCTCAGAATGCGGTCAAGGTTGAAAACATGAAGATAACCGCTTCAAAGCGGTTTATTGACGAGAACGGCGCTCCAGTGGCCTGGGAAGTAAGGTGTATAACATCGGCAGAGGATGAGGAGCTGAGAAGGGCCTGTACAAAACGGGTGCGGATGCCTGGTAGAAAGGGCCAGTACGCGCCGGAAACCGATTACAACGAATACCTTGGCAGGCTTGCGGCGCAATGTACCGTATATCCGAATCTCAACGATCAGGGACTGCAGGACAGTTACCACGTAATGGGTGCGGAAGCACTGCTTAAAGCTATGCTGACACCTGGCGAGTACGCAGAATATCTATCTAAAATACAGGAAATAAACGGATTTGATACTGCGTTTGAAGATTTAGTAGAAGACGCAAAAAACTGATAGAAGAAGGCGATTTTGAGGCTAACATGGCCTATTATTGCCTTCTCGAATTGCACTGGCATCCGGAGGTGTATCTGTCCAAGGACAGGTACACAAAAGCGTTTATCGCGGCTTGTGTTATGAAAAAAACGGAAGAGGATAAGAAAAAGGAGAAGGAGCTGAGAAAAAGCAGGGCCAGAAAGAGGCGGTAATCTTGACACCGCCTCTTTTGAATTATATACTGAATGTAGTTAGGAGGTGTTACGACATGTCTGTTATACTCATGGTACTGGGTTGCGTTTTTTTGTTACTTGCACTTGTCGGAATTATAATGGCGGAAGTTGCAATGGCCATTGTGTTTGCAATTATAGGTATAGCATCTATAATTTCGGGGGCGATAATCAACAGGCGTAAGGTGCGAAAACGGGGCTTCTTGGTCAAAGTCAAGTTAAGGCATTTAATGGGGTTACCCTTTGCCGAGGGGGCAAAATGTGCGCTGTATTTAACAGATGCTGGCTATGAGTTTGAAAGAAACAACCAGAAGATCAAGCTTAATATGAATAGAGTGCAAGATGTCTCAATTAAGACCGATAAAGAGATACAGAGTTCGTACGTAAGCAGCGCGGGCGGTGCAATCGGAGGTGCCATGCTCTTTGGCCCCCTTGGTGCGATTATAGGGGGAAGGGCAAAGAAGAAGACAACAGCCAAAATCACAAAATGCTTGATTATTCTTGCCAATACTGAAGATGGATTGAAGTGCATATCTTTCGATTGTACCAATAAGTTATCTGCGGTAAGATTTTTAAACGCGTTCAAGAGCGTTAAAAAAGAAAGTATAGTAACAGAGTTGTAAAATACGGTTAGACGGCTCAGAGGAATTTAATCAGCTCAATTTTGAGCCGATTAAATATCGCGAACAAATAACGCGCTCCATTTACCGAAAGCGCTTTGTCGCACCCCATGTGGGTGCGTGGATTGAAATACCCATGCGTACGCAAAAAAGAATAGTAGCTGCTCCCTCTAGCCAAGCGCACAGCTACTACTCCATCACGCCGCTCAATAATGGAGAACGGTGAAATCATTATATCGTATTTATGCTAAATAATCAACCGACAATAGGATTTTTTGGGGCGGCATGGCCGCCCTTTTTCGTACGAGGAGGTGATGGAGCGATAGACGTCGCACCCGTGCTGGTGCGTGGATTGAAATGTGCAAGGAGGTGATGGAGATATGGCCACAATAAAAGCGACACTGCGCCTGTATGACGGTATGGCCCGTCCGCTGAGGGCGATAAGCAGCGCCCTGGATGCAGTTATAAGCGGCTTCGAGACAGTTCAGAGGGCTTCCGCTAATGCTATAGATGTAAGCAATTTAAGGTCGGCCAGAGAGGAGCTCTCAAAAGCTCGAACTGCATTTGACGACATAGAAAGCGAAATATCCCAGGCTGACGCCGCACAGAAACAGTTCAATTCGGACGTGCGGAATGGTGGAGGAGCTGCCGGAAACCTTAAGTCCAAGCTTGCGGGGCTGGCCGCCACCATAGGTCTGGCCGCAGGCATTAAAAAGATGTTCGACCTCTCCGATGAAATGACGTCGACCACGGCTCGTCTTAATATGATGAATGACGGACTGCAGACCACGGATCAGCTCCAAAAAATGATATTTGCGTCCGCCCAGCGCTCCAGAGGCTCTTATCAGGATACCGCTGAGGCTGTGTCCAAGATGGGGATTCTTGCCAGGGACGCGTTCAGCAGCAATGCGGAAGCGGTAGTATTTGTGGAACAGCTGAACAAGCAATTCGCGATTGCCGGCACCTCTCAGGAGGGAATCAAGGCAGCCATGCTGCAACTCACACAGGCAATGGGATCGGGTGTACTGCGCGGGGAAGAACTGAACAGCGTGTTTGAGCAGGCTCCTACAATCATACAGACCATAGCAGACTATCTTGACGTCCCGATAGGCCAGATAAGGGGGATTGCGGAAGAAGGGCAGCTGTCCGCCGATATAGTGAAAAACGCCATGCTGTCTGCCGCAGACGATACCAACGCCAGATTTGAGGATATGCCTATGACCATTGGGCAGGCATGGACAATATTTAAAAATAATGCAATTAACGCACTTCAGCCTACGTTGGATAAAATATCGGAGTTTGTTAACAGTGACAAGTTTCAGGAATTCCTTGATTCGGCATCTGGCGCGGTTGAAAAATTTGCAGAAATAGTACTTAGTGTTTTTGAGATGATGGGGACCGTAATCAGCTTTGCGGCCGATAATTGGTCATGGGTAGAACCTATTATATGGGGCATAGTGGGGGCTGTGATAGCATGGAAAGTAGCCCAGCTGGCGACCAACGCGGCGATGATGGCATGTCCAATATTTTGGATCATGCTGGCTGTTGCAGGGTTAATTGCCGGTATAGTTGCTCTTGCAAACAAGGTTGGCGGGTTTCGTGTGCTTTGGAACTATGCCTGGGCAGCGATCCAAGTGGGATTTTTATATGCCAAGGCAACTATATTGTCGGGCTTTTACTGGATGCTTTATGGCTTGTTATGGGCGGGAGATAAATTAGTCTACGCATGGGAAGAGATCAAGATGTTCGCCTACAGGATTTTTAATTCGATCGCTAATTTTTTTACGCAAATCGGCGCTGATATAATGTCGGGATTGCAATGGGTGGTTAACGGAGCCATTGATCTTATCAACGATCTAATATCAGGGCTTAATTCGGTCCTTGGGTGGATTGGAGTAGATATTGGGCTGATAGAGCGAGTCACATTCGGGGACGATGCACAGGCAGACGCTCAAAAGAAAATTGAAAGCCGTAATGCAGCATACGCGGATTACGAAGCCCAGATCGCCGCAGACAGGGCAAAAAGGCAGGCGGAGCTGCAGGACATGGCGGACAAAGCGTCGTCTGCATGGACGGATAACGTTGACGCCGCCAGTAATATCTGGCAGGACGCAGTAGACTATGCTGCTGATGCCAGGAACAAGGACGCGGCGAACAATACATCCCAGGACGACCCATACGGGCTAGGCGGTTCGCTGGGAGGTATATACGACAACACAGGAAGCACGGCAGGCAACACGGCGTCAATGGCCGATTCAATGGAGATGAGCGAGGAAGATCTGAAGTATCTGCGCGACATAGCTGAGCGCGATGCGATAAACCGGTTCACGACAGCCGAGATAAAAATAGATATGGGAGGTGTCAACAATAATGTAAGCTCAAACACCGACCTGGACGGGATGATATCTTATCTGGAAGACAATCTGTACAACGCAATGGCGACAGCGGCGGAAGGGGTGCATAACTGATGTCGTATACGTTATATCTTGCCAGCACTCAGATGCCGGTTGCCCCTTCCAAGTTGCAGCTCAAGATAAAAAATCAGAATAAAACCGTTACACTTATAAACGAAAGCGAGGTTAATATAATCAAAAGCGCGGGGCTTACGGAAATCACATTTGATCTCCTGCTTCCTGACCGTCGATACCCGTTCGCCCAGTATCCGGACGGTTTTAAACGGGCCGGATACTATCTTGAAAAGATAGAGAAGCTTAAAACAGACGAGAAACCGTTTCAGTTTATCGTGACAAGACTAAGACCGTCCGGTGAGCTGATATTTGATACAAACATGAAGGTCGGCCTTGAAGATTATACGATAAAAGAAGATGCAAAAGAGGGAAACGATGTTGTTGCAACAGTCAAACTTAAGCAGTACAGGGATTATGGAACCAAGACCGTTAGGCTTGAGGAGCAAAACGCCGTTGTATATCAGCCAAGGCCCACAGGTAGCCCCCCGCAGGCCAAAACATACGTGGTAAAACGGGGAGACTGTCTGTGGAATATAGCAAAGCGGTATCTGGGAAAGGGATCGCGGTACATGGAGATTTATAACTTGAACAAGGACAAAATTAAAAATCCGAATCTGATATATCCAGGTCAGGTGTTAACGCTGCCGAATCCATGAGGTATTTCATATGAATGCAGAATTGATTATAAGCAACGGCGGCAGTCTGCAAGTGCCCCCTGTAAAGGAAGGAATAAGCTGGGAACTTGAACGCAAAGGAGTTCCAGGGAAATTAAGCTTTACGGTTATGCCGGACGGCGGGCTAAGCTTTCAGGAGGGCAATGCCGTGAGGTTAACCATAGACGGTGTCAACTTATTTTATGGATTCGTGTTCCAGAAAAAGAGCAGCAGGGACGGCACCATATCGGTAACAGCATATGACCAGCTCAGATACCTTAAAAACAAGGATACATACGTTTATGGAAACAAGACGGCGTCAGAATTAATAAAAATGATAGCGCAGGACTTCAGGCTTAACTGCGGAGTCATTGAGGATACGGGCTTCAGGATACAATCCAGAGTAGAGGATAACAAAACACTTTTTGACATTATACAGACAGCGCTTGACCTGACACTTCAAAGCAGAGGAAGATTATATGTACTCTATGATGATTTCGGCAGGCTCGCGCTGAAAGATGCGGAAAACATGAAGACCAACATCTTAATAGATAGCGAAGCAGGGGAAAATTACGACTATACAAGCAGCATAGATGGCGAAACATACAACAGGATTAAGCTTGCATACGAAAACGAGGAGTCCGGTAAAAGGGATATATATATCGCTCAGGACGGACAGCGGATTAACGATTGGGGCGTGCTTCAATACTTTGAGACGATGCGCGATAATGCAAACGGCAGGGCAAAGGCGGATGCGCTGTTGAGCCTGCACAACCAGAAGACGCGCAATCTAACTATAAAGAATGCTTTTGGCGACCTGCGCGTACGTGCTGGCAGTTCAGTTGCTGTCATGATGGATCTTGGAGATATCAGCATAAAGAACTACATGATGGCGGAAAAGGTAAAACATACGTTTAATAATGGCCTGCACACAATGGATCTTACGCTGAGAGGGGGTGAATTCGTTGCCTAATCTTACAAATCTGATACAGCAGATAGCGAGCAACGCCATAGAGAGCTCTATGCCGTGCGGGATCTTTTTCGGCGTTGTAACAAGCGCTGAACCATTAGAGATAAATGTCGAACAGAAGATGGCGCTTGGACGTGAACATCTGATATTGACCTCACTTGTTAGTTATATATCAGATGATATAAGCCTGAATCTGCGGAAAAACGAGAAAGTTATGCTCCTACGCGTGCAGGGCGGCCAGAAGTTTATAGTGCTTGACAGACTCAGGGGGTAAATATGATACCAAGAACGAGTGATATATTAAATAACAGTTTCACGTACGATGAGCCAGCGTCAAAAACATACAAGCTGGATATAGCGGGAAACAGTATACTGGGGTATACGGATGGGATAGACGCCATAAAACAGGCCGTTTACCTGATCCTGAACACGGAACGGTATAAGTATCTAATCTATAGCTGGGATTACGGTATAGAACTTGAAGAGTTATATGGCATGCCGATACCATATGTCCTTCCGGAGCTTAAACGAAGGATAACGGAAGCGCTGACACAGGATACAAGGATAAAAGATGTAAGCGGCTTCGCTTTTGAATCAAGGGGATGCCGTGTTATTGCAAGCTTTAATATAAGCACAATATATGGAGATGTAGCAGCCGATATGGAGGTGCTAATCTGATGTACGAAAATATTACTTATGAATTATTGCTGGCGAGGATGCTTGAGAAGATAAAAAAACAGAATCCCAGCATAGATACGCGGGAAGGGTCTGTAATTTACAATGCAATAGCGCCTGCAGCAGTTGAACTGCAGAACATGTATATACAGCTTGATACAGTGCTTAGTGAGACGTTTGTTGATACGGCAGGAAGGGATTCTCTCGTGCTGCGATGCGCAGAGAGGGGGATCTACGCAGAGGAGGCGACATACGCAATAAGAAAAGGCATATTCAATATAGACGTCCCCATAGGCTCCAGATTCTCTCTTAATACATTGAATTATGAGGTCACGGAAAGGATATCGGCAGGAACATTCGAGCTAAGATGCGAGACAGCTGGCCAGCAGGGGAATACAGAGTACGGCAATCTGATCCCAATAGAATACATTAGCGGGCTGCAGTCTGCGATATTATCTGACGTCCTGGTGCCTGGAGAAGATGAAGAAGAAACGGATCATCTGCGCAAGCGCTATTATGACAGCCTGAACGCACAGGCGTTTGGTGGTAACGTAACTGATTACCGCGAACGCGTCAATGCCCTGGACGGCGTAGGCGGCGTCAAGGTATATCCGGTGTGGGCAGGAGGGGGCACGGTAAAGCTGGTGATCATTGATGCCGCATACGGGGTGCCGGCAGGCAGCCTGACAGACGCCGTACAGGCCGCCGTAGATCCAGTAGGCAGTCAGGGGCAGGGGGTAGGGATAGCACCCATAGGGCATGTGGTAACTGTGCAGGGAGTAACGGGCACAACGGTAAACATAAAGACCACCCTTACATATCAGGATGATTGGACCTGGGAGGACGTGCGCCCGTACGTCGAACAGGAGATAGACGCATACTTGGGCGAACTGGCGCGTGATTGGGCTGATATTGACCACATTATAGTCCGTATCAGTCAAATCGAGACCCGCCTGCTCGGACTGACGGGCATAATGGATATAGCCGACACCTCAATTAACGGCAGAGCCCAGAACCTGGAGCTGGGGCCTGACAGCATACCTGTGAGGGGGACGATAAATGGATAGACTATTGATTGATTATCTTCCGCCAGTACTTCAAGGCGTCAGAGAATTTGGTATGATAATGGACATTGAACAGGAGGAGATATCGCGGCTTTGGGGCGCGATAGAAGCTGCGCTGAATGACCAGTTTATCCAGGTGGCAACAGAGTACGGGATATCCAGGTGGGAATCTATCTTAGGGATAGTCCCGAAAGGCACAGACACGCTTGACGATAGGAGGTTCAGGACGCTGACGCTGCTGAGCGACCAGCGCCCTTATACGTTAAGGTCACTATGTCAGCGTCTTGACAATCTATGCGGGACGGACGGATACTCCATCAACCTGCAGCACAATGACTATCTGTTAATAGTCAAGGTGAACCTGACAGCGCGGAGCAAATATGAAGCTGTCGAGGATCTGTTAAAACGAACTGTGCCCGCAAATATGCAGATTGATCTTACACTTAAATACAACACGCATGAAGTATTATCAAACTTCGCTCATAACGAATTGGCCAGATATACTCATGAACAACTCAGAAACGAGGTGATAACGCATGCCTGAATCCACACCAAACTATAATCTTGCCAAACCATCCTTAACAGATGCATATGATGTAGGTGTCCAAAACATCAATATGGACAAAATAGACGCCGCATTGGCAGATAAAGCGGATCTTATTGATGGGCGCATAGACACAGGTCAGATGCCGATCAATGTAGTCCCGATCGCTACCACATCCGGCAGCGGATCAACATATACGGCGAACATCGAAGGAATAACAGGCCTCAGCAAGGGCCTGTTATTAATTGTAATCCCGCATATATCAAGTACATCGCCAAACCCTGCGCTGAACGTAAATGCGCTGGGTGCCAAGACGATATCCAGACGTACATCAAGCAGTACGGCGTCAGGCAACGCCGGAAACACCAGCGCATGGCTTACACGTGGCGTACCCTTGCTGGTGCAGTATGATGGCACATGTTGGGTTGCAGTAGGTCAAGCAAAGCCGGACGCTGCCGATCTCCATGGTACGGCCCCCATAAGTCACGGCGGTACCGGAGCGACTGGCTGGACGGCGTACCGCCTGGTATACGCGCCGAGCGAAGACGCGCTGGGGCAGCTGGCATTTCCGGCCTCAGATGGCTCCTTTCTTAGGCAGGGGGCCGGCGGGGCTCCATATTGGTCCACGCCGGCAGAGGTCCTGGATGCCATAGGAGCCGCGCCAGCTGCAGCCGGTCTGCCGCCTGGAGGAACAACGAATCAAGTACCGGTTAAAGCATCCGATGAAGACTATGATATACGATGGCTTGACCCGAATTGGGGCAGCGGCGGTGGTCCCCACGCCAGCACCCACGCTACTGGCGGCAGCGATCCCATAACCCCAGCCATGATCGGCGCCGCCCCAGCCCCATATTACCTATCGGTCACGATACAGCCGTCAGCGTGGCGTAACTCATCCCCGCCGTACACCGCATCGATGACGCAGCTTACTAACGTGCAGACAGGCGATTACATGATCGCGGGTATAGCGTCCACCGGCGGAGACGTCAATGATCTGGCGGCAGATTGTAACGCCTGGAATTGTGTATCTGCGATTACGCCCCGCCCAGCTGCCCTGTACCTACTGTGCTATGAGCGCAAGCCCGACCGTCCCCTATCGCTGATACTGGTTGGCTGGCATACCGCAAGTACAGCGGGTTACTGCTACCTGACAGGGCACGCGAGCAGTTTGGGAGGTGCTAGCACTGACGGCCGTGAAATCGAACTGCGCAAGGGTACTACCGCTATAGAGTGGCGCTATGTCGGCGATGCCACATGGCAGACGCTTGTGCCACTGGCTGATATTACGGGCCCGCAGGGTCCACAGGGAGCGCGCGGAGCAACGGGAGCAGCGGGCCCCGCTGGTCAGGGTATACCGGCGGGCGGCACGACTGGCCAAATGCTGGTCAAGCGGTCCGGCGCGGACTACGACACTAACTGGGCCACACCTACAGGTGGGGGCGGGGGCACTCCAGACGCGCACGCCAGTACGCATGCGGCAGGTGGCAGTGACCCAATCACGCCGGCACTGATCGGTGCCGCGACATCGACACACAACCATGATAGAGTGTACGCACCGATCAGTCACGCCGCCAGTGCCAATACCTATGGCGTGGGCAACGGGACAGTGTACGGCCACACGAAGCTATCAACCGCTACCAACAGCACGTCGGGCATATCAGGCGGCACAGCGGCAACTCCCTCAGCCGTCAAGGCCGCATATGATTTGGCGGCGAGTAAAGCGGACGCAGATCACAATCATGACGACAGATACGCGCTGATCGGCCACACGCATAGCGGCAGCGGCGCGGGTGTTGAATACCTGACCGTCACCGTGCCTCTGGCCGGATGGGACGCCGGAGTGCCATGCACCCAGACGATTAGCGTAGCGGGTGTGGCCGCCACGGATTATATTACCGCCAAGTACACGAGCAACGCTATCAGCATCATCGAGAGAGCCGCCGATCATGCGGCCTACTGCTGCGTGACAGATGGCGCGCCGACGCCAGGGGGCGTGTTACTCCACTGCCTGCACGCGAGGCCAACGCGGGACATCCACATGTTACTCCGCGTCGAGCATGGCGGCACGTCTGGGTATATGGTGATGACAGGACAGGCACAGCCGTCGGGCGGCACCAAGACCGCTAACGGCAGCGTCATCACGGCGGAGCAGGCCGTCACCGTTACGGAGCTGGGATTTAGACCAGCGATGGTCACATTTGTTGGCTCGTCCGGTAAAACGACGGTGACAAGCGGCTACGGAGCCGATACAGGTAGCACGACGATAGCACGGTACGCTGATGCAACGGGGCCAGCCAACGTTGGTACATTTAGCCCGAGCGATGATGGATTTACGTTGACAGTTCAGGGCGCTGATACCAAGACGATCAATGTCGGCTGGCAAGCCGTAGGCAGTTAAGGGGGTTAGAGATATGTTTGTAAGACGCTTATATTATGACTTTGCAACGGGGGTTATGCTCCATAGCTACATGATGAGCGGTGCTATACAGGTGTTACCCGCTGATGAGGTAGCGGCGGGGCTGGGCTTGGCCAACTACGCCTATATGGAGTGGTTGGAGCCTGACCCCGCCATCGAGGATAGCTTTGCTCGCAGCTACGGGCGGGTATCGGTCGACGTGTCACAAGACCCGCACGAGCTGGTGTTTGATTACAGTGAGCCCCCCCCCGATGCGCCGTCCGCGCTGGATGTACTTGACGCGCGGGTAACGGAGTGTGAGGGAGCAATTGACACGCTCATAGGAGGTGATACAGATGCCGTTTGACCGTGATAGACTGGTACGCGCGCGCAAGGCGATCGATGCGGGAGCGTCGGCCTATGTGGTGCAGGCCGAGCAGGGGCAGCATGATAATCTTAGCGACAACGCCGAGCTGTTTGCCCCTCTCGTTGGCGACGGGGCGCTTATCAGGCTGGGCAGTATCCGCAATTTCAGCGGCACCTTATACCGCGCCCTGGTAGACCTATGGGATAGGCCGGATCAGTGGCCGGATGTGGCAACTAATCTATGGGAGCTTGTGACTACAGGAGGTAACGGGCAATGAGCATTACAACGCTAATCACACAATTCATAGAGGTATTAAGTACGCAGACCAATAGGGGTATCTATGTATGGGGTGGCAATGGGGAGGACCTAAGATCAATGGATGCTCCAAAAGACTGGATAAAACGGCACGAGACCAGCACCGCAAACGCCAACCGCGCGATTGCCCTGTATGACAGGCGGGTACGGGATGG
>ERZ857480.60905-NODE-94327-length-44873-cov-9.9920_pt1 | contig 44873 bp, 47 predicted proteins | sample MGYA00519767_ERZ857480 | MGnify/ENA primary metagenome ERZ857480 (study PRJEB31778, sample SAMEA3449210) | human gut metagenome | biome: human gut; feature: human-associated habitat; material: faeces | place: United Kingdom | collected 2010/2012 ...
ACGCTTAAACCTAACCTCGCGGCTTCGGCTCCAAGGCTAAGTACTGGCTGTTCGCTAAACTTTACCAGAGTGGGAATTTCACCCACTTATATTTCAAGCGCCGAACTGGCGCACCTCTTGCTGCATCTATTTTACCACAGATTGTATTCAAGAACAAGCGTTCTTTTTCTGGTATCCTATTTTTCTATCCTTTTCAAGGCTTTTCGCACGATCTCGGCGGCCTTGTCCTCTGCTACTATTCTAATCTATCCGCCCTTTTTTGTCTACCGATTTATAACAAACTTCTCCTACGCTGCAGAACCGGACCGAAGCGCACAACACGTAGGCAAAAAAGATACAGCACGAGTTTTCCATGCTGTATCTCAATCTCAGCTCATCTTCGCTGATTTTTTCGTTTCTTTGCTATACGCGCTCCACCTGAATGCCGGTCTTGTGTCCGTTCAGGTCATACGTATTCTCGCATGCGCCGTCCTTGAGCTCGACTGCCAGTGTTTCGCTCTTGATATAGTCCGCGTGTTTCGCCACAGCCGCCTTGACTGCGTCGTCCGCGTCCAAGGTAATCACGATCTGATCCATCATCTCGTAATCTGCCTGCTTGCGCAGCTGCTGTACCTTGGAGATCAATTCTCTTGCCAGTCCTTCATCAATCAGCTCCGGTGTCAGCGTCGTGTCAAGAATGGTGAAAATATTGTTTTCCATCGCGACCGCAAAGCCTTCCTTCGCGGTAATGCGAATATCTAAGAATTCCTTTGTGATCTCAAATTCCTCGCCATCCAAGCTCATCACAGTCTTTCCCTCTGCCTCAATGCTTGCGATGAAGGAAGCAGGTTCTTCCTTGCCGAGCGCTGCCGCAAAAACTTTGATCTTGCTGCCCAGCACCGGACCTGCCGTCTTGAAGTTCGGCTTCAGAGAGAAGTTCATATACTGGTCAAGGTTCTGTTCAAAGACTACCTTCTTGACGTTCAGTTCTTCCATGATCAGCGGTACCAGATCGCCGATCAGCGCTTCGTACTTGCCGTCTACCAAAACCTCCGAAAGCGGCTGTCTTACCTTGATTCTTTCCTTTTCACGCGTACCGCGGCCAAGTCCTACCAGGGCTCTGACGATATCCATACGTTCTTCCACGCCCTTGTCTACCAGTGACATATCGGCCTTCGGGAAGAATGCAACGTGAACGGTATCCTCACCGGTCAGATCGGTATAGATCTCGTCCGCGATGAATGGCGCGATCGGCGCAATCAGCTTCGCGACGCCAACCAGAATTTCGTAAGTCGTGGCGTAAACGCTCTTCTTATCTTCCGTCAGTTCTTCTGCGTAGAATCTGCGACGCGCGCGGCGGATATACCAGTTGGACAGATCTTCCGCCACAAAGTCTGTGATGGCTCTGACGGTTCTCATGTGATCATACTGATCCATGTATTCTGTCACATCGTGAATCAGCTGATTGTATTTGCTGAGGATCCAGCGATCCAGCTCCGGTCTCTTCGCGTAATCGACCGTAAAGCTTCTCGGATCGATATTGTCCTGATTCGCGTAAAGCACGAAGAAATTATATACATTTCTTAAGGTTCCGAAGAATTTGCTGACGATATCTTTCAAACCTTCTTCATCGAACTTGGTCGGTGTCCATGCCGGAGAAACATAGAGCAAATACCATCTGGTCGCGTCCGCGCCGTATTTGTCGAGCATCTCGAACGGAGATACGGTATTTCCCTTATGTTTGGACATTTTCTTGCCCTCTTTGTCGAGGATCAGGTCGTTGACCAGTACGTTCTTATACGGCGCGCAGCCCTTGACGATCGTGGAAACTGCCATCAGCGAATAGAACCAGCCTCTGGTCTGGTCGATCCCCTCGCAGATGAAGTCCGCCGGGAAGAGCTGATCGAAGTCCTCGGTGTGTTCAAACGGATAATGCCACTGTGCGAACGGCATGGAGCCGGAGTCAAACCAACAGTCCATGACCTCCGGAATTCTGTGCATCGGCTTGCCGCATTCCGGACAGGTCAAGGTCACATCATCCACGTACGGTCTGTGCAGTTCAATCGATTCGTCGATCTTCTCGTTCGCGAGCTCCACCAGTTCCTTACGGGAACCGACACAGTGCAGATGACCGCATTCGCATCTCCAGATCGGAATCGGGGTACCCCAGTATCTGGAACGGGAAATCGCCCAGTCCTTGACCTCCGCGAGCCAGTTGCCGAAGCGCTTCTCGCCGACATACTCCGGATACCAGTTAACGGTATTGTTGTTCGCGACGAGTTGATCCTTCAGCTTGGACATTTCGATATACCAGGACGGCTTCGCGTAGTAAACCAGTGGGGTGTCGCATCTCCAGCAGTGCGGATAATTATGCTCCAATTTTTCTTTTTTGTAGATTTTATCGCCTTCCGCGAGGTATTTGATGATATCGACATCCAGACCGTCTTCCATAACGAAGCGGCCCTTCCAAGGGGTTTCGGTGTATTCGCCTCTTTCATCAACCGGCTGCAGCACCGCGAGGTTGTATTTGCGGCCGCACTGATAGTCGTCTTCACCGAAGGCCGGCGCGGTGTGTACGATGCCAGTACCGTCTTCTGTGGAAACATAGTCCATGCAGGTAACGATGAACGCATTTTTATTTTTGTCCGGTACGCAGAACGGCATCAGCTGCTCATATTCCCAGTATTCCATGTCGCGGCCCTTGAGCTCCTCGAGCACTTCGTATTCGTCGCCCGCGAGTACCTTGGCTGCCAGACCTTTCGCGACATAGAAGATATTGCCCTCGTTGTCTCCGGAGGTCATACGCACCTTGACGTAGTCGATATCCGGCCCGACCGTCAGCGCGATATTGGATGCCAGCGTCCAAGGGGTCGTCGTCCACGCGAGAAAATATTCGTTGTCTGTACCTTTTTTCTTGAATTTACAGGTCAGAGTGTTGACTTTAACCATCTTATACCCTTGCGCGACCTCGTGGGATGCCAGTCCGGTTCCGCAGCGCGGGCAGTACGGCAGGATCTTGTGACCCTCGTAGATCAGTCCCATATCGAAGGCTTTTTTAAGGATCCACCAGCCGGTTTCAATATAGTCGTTGTCCAGCGTGATATACGGGTGATCCATGTCAGCCATATAAGCCATGCGGTCGGACATCTCCGTCCACATATTCGTGTAGGTAAAAACAGATTCGCGGCATTTTTCGTTGAATTCCTTGATGCCGTACGCTTCGATATCCTGCTTGCCGGAGAATCCGAGCTGTTTTTCCACTTCGATCTCGACCGGAAGGCCATGGGTATCCCAGCCGCCCTTTCTCTTCACCTGATAGCCCTGCATGGTCTTGTAGCGGTTGATGGAATCCTTGAGCGTTCTTGCCATCACGTGGTGGATGCCAGGCTTGCCGTTCGCTGTCGGAGGTCCTTCATAGAATACAAAGGATGGCGCGCCCTCGCGCGCGGAGACGCATTTGTGCAGCAGGTCTTCTTCCTTCCATTTCGCGACCTGTTCCTTCTGCACTTCCGCAATCGGTTTTTCTGATAAATTTTTAAACATATCTGATCCTTTCTTCATTGGTTCTTTACAAGAAAAAATCCCTAAACCAATGATTGCATTGATTTAGGGACGATTATACATAAACCGCGGTACCACCCTAATTGCGAGCCTCAAACAAGACCGCCTCTCTTTAGTGTGTCAGACTCCGGAGTGATATTCACACAGGACGCTTCGCCATGATCCTCTCAGCCTGCGCGTTCGGTCTCGTAAGCCGCGCCTGCGCCGCTTAACTGATTCCACACGCTTGGGATCACTCTCTGTAAGGTTTCTCGTCCGGCTACTGGTTCCTTCACCGTCTGAAAATATCTTATTCACCACACTATTCTACTTGCCTTGTCAGCAAAAGTCAAGAGGTTTCCGGGCAGTTTTGCTTCGTTTTTGAAGAAAGTTTTTACGCTTCCCACAGACCATGCAGATTGCAGTACGCATAAACAGCTTCTACAGTATCTCGTTCCGCGAGCGCGAAATAAACCTCCGGCTTTTGACCCGGCACCAGATGTTTCATCTGCGTACCGTTTTGTGTCGTTAAGCTGATCCATTCGATGAAATGCTCCGCGAGCATCGGATGCTCCACACTGCCAACGGTAACCTTCACCTGTCTGCCGCACACGCTGTAGACCGGAACGTGTTTTTCTACTGCCGCGTCAATGGTACCCGGCACCAATTCCTGCATCACTTCTCCGCAACATACCACAGGTACACCTTTGTCCTCGATTTTTTCGATCATGTTTCCGCAATGCGCGCATTTATAAAATTTCTGTTTCATTTTTTGTCCTCCCGAATTAAGTTTTAATCCTTGTTTCTGCCCACAAAGAGCGTTTACTCTAATAATTTTCAGCGTGTACTTCAAAATAGCTTCGCGGATGATCACAGGTCGGACATACCTCCGGTGCCTCGGTGCCGACAACGATATGGCCGCAGTTTCTGCATTCCCAGACTTTAACGTCGCTCTTCGCGAAAACCTCTTTTGCTTCTACATTGTGCAGGAGCGCGCGGTATCTTTCTTCATGGTGCTTTTCGATTTCACCGACCAGACGGAATTTTGCCGCCAGCTCCGGGAAGCCCTCAGCCTCAGCTGTCTTGGCAAAGCCTTCGTACATGTCGGTCCATTCATAGTTTTCACCTTCCGCGGCTGCCGCGAGATTCTCTGCGGTATCTCCGATGCCCGCAAGCTCCTTGAACCACATCTTCGCATGCTCCTTTTCATTATCCGCTGTCTTTAAGAATAAAGCCGCGATCTGTTCGAAGCCCTGTTTCTTCGCGACAGAAGCGAAATATGTGTATTTGTTTCTCGCCTGTGATTCTCCCGCGAATGCCGTCTCCAGATTCTTTTCGGTTTGCGTTCCTGCGTATTTTGTTTGCTTTGTCATACCCTTCATCTCCTTTTTCTTTTTCATTCCTGATTCGTATCTTTGTTTTTTAGCCTCCGGCATGCTGGACAAATCGCGCGGACCATCAGCTGGTAGGACGCGATTTCGTATCCAAGCTGTCTTTCAATGTCTGAAGTCAGATCTGCGAGGCAAATATCGAAAAGTTCCCCGCATTGTGTGCAGATCATATGATCATGCCTTGTTGTGTTATCGTATCGATCCGGCTGTCCCGGATTTGAAATACGAATGACCCGTCCCTGAGCCAGCAAGTTCTTCAGATTATTGTAGACCGTTGCCTGCACAATTTTTGGATTTCTTTTTTTCGCTTCGATGAAAATCTGCTCTGCAGTCGGATGCTCTTTTGACTGTAAAATGATCTCCAGAAGCAATTCGCTGTACTTTGCCATGATCTTTACCATGCTTTCCAAATTCTTAGAATTAGAATAATTCTAAATTTATATTATACAAATTCCTTTCGTTTGTCAAGTGCTTTTTTGCAAAAAAATCGTTCCGCACAAAAAAACAGCAAAAAAGAGAGTGATCGCTCACTCTCCGATTTATAGAAACTTCAAACCCATTTCCTTCAACTCTCTGCGGATGCGTTCCTGACGCTTCAGGTAACGCATGCATCCGTAGAGAAGCAGCAGCGGCAACAGAAGCAAGGCGCCGATTCGCAGGAAGGCATGACGACTGATGCTCGTGCCTCCGAAAAAAATGTTTTCATCCTTCACAAAATCCACCGGCATACTGTCCCCTTGCAGCGCGTACTTTTTTGCAAACCATGACGCAGCGCTCGAATAACGCGAAAGGATTGTTTCATCCTGTATCAGAATCTGATCCGTATCTCGCAGCGTTCCGTCTTGATCTTCGATCTCTAAATCACTGAATACCAGCTTGTTTCGCTCCGCATCCTGCTTGATCGTCATTGACGCAGTCATCCCGTTTCTCATCGGATAAGCATCTGTAAAGATCTGATAGCCTCTATATTGCTGTTCCGTGTAGGATTCCAACCCGCAGGCACAGAGTCCGACAATGAGAATCGGTATAAGTCCTGCTTGCCACGCTTTCTTTTTTGATAAGTAAAATTCCAGCAGCAAAAGCCCACTCCCAAGACACAAGCTGACGCACATGCTGATCATCCAGTTCATGTTTCTCCTCCTACAAATCCGTCAGTTTCATTTTTTTCAACAGCTGTTCTTTTTTACGTTTTCGTGACACAAGCAGCCAGCGTAAAATCAGGATCAATTCCGGCAGAAACGCCAATCCTGCTTTCAAAACAGCTGCCCATGGCAGACCGTCCGCATTCGGCGCGGCTTCCCCCATTTTCGCGAGCAGTTCCCGATAAGAGCAAGATTGACCGCTGAACCCATCGGTTTTGACCTTCTGTACCCGCATCGTCTGCGCGATCGTTTCCGCATACTCCGGCGCGTCCTCGCAGATAAATTTCCCATGCTCCGCACGAACTGTCAGATACCGGCTGTTGTCATCTTCCTGCAGGACCAGTTCTCCCAATGCGATCAATTCTTTTTTTGCGTTGCCTGCACTCCGTTCGATCATCGCGATCTGCATGCCCGTCGTGCTGCCATTGCTTTTTACTTCCATCTTCACAATATCACGCGGCGCGGCGGTCGAACTTACCGGACAAGCCGCAAAGATTCCAAACGAAAGCACGCCCACAAGAAGCAGGAAAAGCAGCAATCCGCGGCGGTTTCCTCTTCTTATCAGCAGATTTTCTGTTATCATAAGACCTGCGCAGATGCCCAGATAAGTTACGATGAAATAAAAGAGCAGCAAGTTCTGTATCACCAGTTCCATCATCTGCATTTAGCTTCCTCGTTTTTTTCTTTCCGATAAGTGCTGATCAGAATTTTCGCCGCTTCAAAATCAATGCGGTCCTCCAGCGCCAGTTTTTTGATCAGTTTGACATAAGGCGCGGTTTCCTCCTGTTCCTGCGCCCGGATCTTGTCGATCAATTTGTCCAGCCTGAGGCGTACGGTCGGATAAGTGACCTCGTAGCTCTCGGCCAGCTTCTTCAGCGATCCGCTGTACAGGACGAATTTTTTAATGAAAACAAGGTCTTCTTCTTCTAAATTTTCCATCCATTCCGGTACGGTTGTGATTGCCATAGGTAACTCCTCTCTTCACTTTTTTTAGTATATACTTTGATTTAATTGAAGTCAAGTTTAATTTTATTCAATTCTATCTTCATTCGCCTGGCTGATATGCCGCAAGCTCCCCTTCCCCGCGGCATAGGAAGCAAAGCTTCAGACAAGCCTCGATGAAGATGGCAGCGGCAGTCAGATGTGGAGGTTGGATGGGAAGAGATGCAATATGAGCACGAATCCGCGGTTTCTTTGGATGCAAAAAAAAAAAATGGCATCAGCCCCTGTGATTTCACGCGCGTCGCGGTAATCGCGACTGTGAGACTGCGCCATTTTGTTTTATTTATTGCATTCGGGCAGAGCTGTAAGCCGGGTTCTGTATTAGACGATCATCTATCTCGACTTGCCATTGCTGACAAGCTCCAGCGACCTACCTGCCGGGAGGTGACGGGCAGCCACCCTTAGCCCCTCTTTGGTCTTGCTCCGGATGGGGTTTACACGGCCGACATGTCTCCATGCCGCCGGTGAGCTCTTACCTCACCATTTCAACCTTACCACAGCCGTACTGTTTCGGCGGAATGTTTCTGTTGCACTTTCCCTATAGTTACCTACGCCGGACGTTATCCGGCATCCTTGCCCTGTGGAGCCCGGACTTTCCTCATAGACCTCTTGGATCCACGCGACCGTCTGCTCTACCCGAAAAACAATGCGTTAATAAAAGATTGCACCCACAAACGTGATGCTGTATGTAACCACGACTGCCGCGATCAAAAGGATCACAGCAACCTGAATCACTCGTTTTTTTGTCTTTTCATTCATCAAAATCCTTCTCCCCTCTCAGATCTTCTCCCCGCGGAGGATGTCCCGCGTCAGTCTGTCTCCCTTATCTTTTGCAGGGAAACAAACGGATTCAGATTAACCTGCGAAATCAAAAGCTGCAGGGCATCTTCGTCCTCCAAACAAGCGTGAAGCCGCGCCGCCATGTTTTCGCAAAAAATCGCCTCGGTTGCATAGTGTCCGCAATCCAGCAGGTTCATCCCGATATCCCTGGCGTGCTGCGCGGTATGATACTTCACATCTCCGGTCAGGAATAAATCACATCCGGCATCCATCGCCGCATCCAAAAAATCAGCACCGGCGCCGCTGCACCAACCGATTTTGCAAATCATCTCTTCCGGATCGCCCGCAAAGGTAAAAAAGCTTTTGTCTATCCGCAAGGCCTTAGCCGCGTAATCCGCAAAATCTGCCGCGGACATGCCGCGCGCAAGACGACCACACCTGCAAAAACCCTCAGCGTCGGTTTCCATCGGCTGTACCTCCCGCAGCGCGAGAAGCTCGCCGATATAGTCATTATTGCCGCCCGCGCATTTATCGAACGGCGTATGCGTGGCATAGACGCTGATCTGATGCTGCATCAGCTTCATGATATGATTCCCGAGAACGGTATTGCAGTCAATTTCCGCGATTGGGGTAAACAAAAGCGGATGATGGGTCAGAATGAGTTCGGCACCCCTGCCAATGGCTTCATCGATGACCTGTTCGTTGATTTCCAGCGCGATCAAAACGCTGTGAATCTCCCCATCGGTCAAACGCAGCTGCCAGCCGGAATGATCCCATGGCTCCTGCATGGTCAACGGCGCGATGGTCTCTATTCTTGCTGCCAAATTATCAATTTTCATGCGAGACACCTCCTAAGCAAGGTTTGCAGATAATAAACTCTGTATTCCTGTCGCTGCAGCGCCTTCGGCGTGGTCAGCGAGCCTTTTTGCATGGAGTCTAAAATTTCTGTTTCCAAACGCAGCTTGCCTCGCAGATAATCCTCAGTCAGCGGATTGCGAAACCGAAGCAGACTCAGCGGAAATTCATACTCAATATCGTCTGCGTTCATCTGGCATGTAATGGCGACCTCCTTCGGCACGACGGTCAGTATCTCGCAGATAAACTTGCCTTCTCGGACCAATTGTTCGTTTATAATACTGAAACCGTTGTCATACAGCCAAAAACGAAGTCTGCCAATGTGGCGGCGCGGCTGCAGGATATATTTCGAAAACGACCATGATTTTTGCAGGTCTTTACCCAAGAGCTCGCTCATCAAATTACCGCCCATGCCGGCCATTACGACAGCATCCACTTCTCCCGGGGCAAGAACCTCCAGTCCGCTGCCAAGCCGCAAATCAAACGCCGCAGCCGGCGCGAAAAAGCGGCAGTTTTCCGCGGCTTTTTCTAAGGAACCGCGGCTGATATCCGCCATAATCACCTGTGGTGAAATACCTTTTTCCCAAAGATAGAGGGGTAGGAAACCATGATCGGTGCCGATATCCGCCATCGTTTCTCCCTGTTGAATCTCATTCGCAATCACCTGCAGTCTTGGTGTCAGCTTCATTATTCCAAATAATCCTTTAATTTTTTACTTCTGCTCGGATGGCGCAGCTTGCGCAGAGCTTTCGCTTCAATCTGACGAATTCTCTCGCGCGTGACATCAAACTCCTTGCCTACTTCCTCTAAGGTTCTGGCTCTGCCGTCCTCCAATCCGAAGCGAAGCTTCAGCACCTTTTGCTCCCTTTCGGTCAAGGTATCCAAAACCTCGATCAACTGTTCCTTGAGCATAGAGAAAGCCGCTGCTTCTGCCGGAGCCGGCACATCATCATCCGGAATGAAATCACCCAAATGGCTGTCCTCTTCCTCACCGATCGGTGTTTCCAAAGAGACAGGCTCCTGCGCGATTTTTTGAATTTCTCTGACCTTTTCGACGGAGATATTCATCTCCGCGGCGATTTCTTCCGGGGTCGGTTCACGCCCGTAGGTCTGCAAGAGCTGTCTGGAAACGCGAATTAATTTATTGATCGTCTCGACCATGTGTACCGGAATACGAATCGTTCTCGCCTGATCGGCGATGGAACGTGTGATGGCCTGGCGAATCCACCAGGTCGCGTAGGTCGAAAACTTATATCCTTTGCGATAATCGAATTTATCTACGGCTTTGATCAAGCCGAGGTTTCCCTCTTGAATCAAATCCAAGAACAGCATGCCTCTGCCGACATAGCGTTTGGCGATGCTGACAACCAGTCTGAGATTCGCTTCACAAAGACGTTTTTTTGCTTCCTCGTCGCCCTGCTCCATACGCTTGGCAAGCTCAATTTCCTCGTCCGCGGACAACAGCGGCACCTTGCCGATTTCCTTAAGATACATGCGCACCGGATCGTCAACCGCGATTCCCTTTGGAATGGAGGCTTCCAAATCGATTTCTTCCGCCTCGTCCATGATCACGTCGGGATCCTCTGTAATATCGACATCATTCTCCAATAAAATTTCAAAATCATCCGGTTCCGTTTCGGAAACGATCTCGATGCCCTTAGACATCAGCGCCTCGTAGAGATCATCCATCTGATTTTTATCTAAATCCGTATTTTCCAAAACATCCGCAATCATCGTATAGGTCAGCTGATTCTTGGACTGTTTCCCTTTTTCTAAAAGAACACTCAGCAGCTCCTGCTTTTTTTCTTCCGGGGTCAGCGTCACACTTTCCGTCTGAGCGGCTTCTTGATTCTGTGGGCTGCTCTGATTTTCGTTTTGTTTTTTTTCTGTTGTCATGAATTAGTTCCCCCATGCGACTTCATTTTATCTTGAACTTCCATCAGTTCTTTGGTCAATTGTTGTACCGCGTTTTCATCCGCGCTTTCATCCGCCAAGGACAGGCGGTCGATCAGTTCGCGCTCCTTGCTCCGCAACTTGTCGTACTCTTTTTTGTGCAAACACTCCGCGAAAACCTGTTCTTCGTTGCCCGCGATTATGACCTGCTCCAGCCTCCGCAAGAGCTGCTGGCCTTCCTCAGGCTCCAGTCTGTCCAAAATGTCTTCCTTGTGAAAATCCCCCCGCGTGCCGTAAAGCTCAAACGCCGCGTTCATTACCTTGCGGCTGAGGCTGCTTTCCAGCAGGTCTTCGTGCTCCAGGAGCGTCTCCGAAAAAAAAGGATTCATCAAGAGCAGCTTGAGTACGGTTGCCTCCAAAAGCGGCAGTTCTGAATTTTTGGCTTGCGATTCTTCACGTCCGTAGGCCGGCTCCCGCTTGTCAGGCGGCGTTTCTCCACCGTAACCTCCAAAGGTCTCCATGCGAATCGCGCCCTCAGAAATCTTAAGCTCCCTCGCGATTTTTTGTATATAGATATCTGCCTCTACCGGTCCTAGATTTTTGAGGATCGGCGCAGCTTTTTTCATAAAGTCCAGCTTTCCTTCCTCTGTACTCAGATTCAGGTCTTTTTGCGCTCCCAGGAGCTTATAGTCAATCATCGGCAAGGCTTGATCCACAAGCTTTAAGAAAGCGTCCTTGCCGTTTTTTTTGATAAAATCATCCGGATCCTTGCCATCTGTCACGTGCAGAACCTTGACCTTGCAGTCCTGCTTGCTGAGTACCTCAATACCGCGCAGCGCGGCGTTACGGCCTGCGCTGTCCGCGTCATAGGAAAGTACGACATTTTTGGTATAGCGGTTGAGCAGGCGCGCCTGATTGTCTGTCAAGGCTGTGCCAAGAGAAGCGCCGACGTTTCGCACACCGTTCTGATACAGGGAAATCGCATCCATATAGCCTTCAACAAGAATGGCGTAACCTTCCTTGCCGATGTCCTGCTTCGTGATGTTGAGCGCGTATAGATTGTTTTTTTTCTGAAAAACCTTGTTCTCCGGGGAATTCAGATACTTAGGCTCTGCTTGTCCGATCGCGCGTCCGCCGAAGCCGATGACCTTGCCGCTGGTATTGATAATCGGAAACATCACGCGATTGCGGAACTTATCATAATATTTCCCCTTACTTTCGGAAATTAAACCCAATTCCAGTAAAATTTTTTCGGAAATCCCTTTTTTCTTAAAAAACAGATACAAGCTGTCCCAGCTTTCATCCGCGTAACCAATCCCGAATTTTTTTAGAATCGCGTCATCCATGCCGCGATTTTTCATATAGGTATAGCCTGCGTTCTGCTGCTCGGTAAAGGCACGATAAAAGAAACGCGCGGCTTCCTTATTAATCTCATAGTACTTCTCACGGTCTCCGTTCCCTTTGTGCAGGCTGATTGACAGACCGTTCTCCGCCGCGAGCTTTTCGACGGCTTCCTGAAACTCCAAATTGTAGTAACGCTTGGTAAATTCAATTGCGTCTCCGCTCGCGCCGCAACCGAAGCAGGTAAAAATCTGTTTTTGCTCCGAAACAACAAAAGACGGCGTCTTCTCGTTATGGAACGGACAAACGCCCTTAAAATTTGATCCGGCGCGGCGCAGTGGCACAACCCGGCCAATGACATCAACGATATTCAGTCTGCTTTTCAGTTCCTCCAGCGTAGCCTGCGGAAAAGATTGACTCATGCGTACTCCCTCAAATCGAAAGATCCCCTTTATAAATAGGCACAAACTGCCTTTCATTCATAATATACAAGATAAATCCTTCTTTTCCTTTTTTCTTTTTTTGATTTTGTGTGAAGATTCGGTGATTTTTTTACATAAAAAATACCGAAGCGTTCACTCCGGTATTCCATTCCTCTTTTGCTTTAATAGGTAAAGTCAGCTTTCGCTTCATTCAGCTCTGCAAGACCGTTTTCAATCGTCTTTTCGATTTCTTCATCGGTAAACTTACAGCCTTCTCTTTCGGCGTAGGCTTTCATACCGACTTTCAGAGTTTCTTTCGCGACATCCGCCTGCAAAGAATTCGGATTTAAATCGTTAACTGCTTCCTCAAACGCGAATCTTAAAAAATCATTTTGTGTCATGTCCATGGACCTCCCTTTTACGTTCTAAAACGGTTTCATAGGTTTCAATTTTCCTTTTTTATTTTACACAAAACCATTTTTATTGTCAATAAATAAACAAGTAAAACTGCCTGCAAAAGCGTCGATATCTATTTCTTAGCGTTTTCTTTATCCCTCGCGCTATTTCCACGCGCGCGGCACAAAAAGCTCCGTATAAGTGTTCAGTGCGAAGCGGTCGGTCATGCCCGCGATGTAGTCCTTGACCGCCTCATTCGTGCCATCTAGCGCCGCGATGACCTGCAGATCTTCCGGCAGTGCCTCTACATGCTCCAAAAAATAATCATACAGCGAGCTCAACACAACATCTACCTTGTTCAAATCCTCTTCCCGTTTGACCCTGTTGCTCTTGTATACATTGGCAAACATAAAAGTTCGCAAAAGATCAAGTTCTGTCTTGTAGTCACTGCTCTGTGAGACGCGGTTTTTCCCATCGCTGTTTCTCACCACATCATTCACCATATTATCGATGCGTTCTCTATGACTCCGACCGAAAAGCGCGAGTGAAGAGCTTGGAATATCCTCTAAACTGATGACGCCGCTGCGCAGCGCGTCGTCAATATCGTGATTGATGTAGGCGATACGGTCGCTGAGCTTCACAACCTGCCCCTCCAGCGTGAACGGAAGCTGTCCGCCGGTGTGATTTATAATGCCGTCCCGCACTTCCATCGTCAGGTTCATCCCCTTGCGCGAATCTGTGCTTTCGAGCACATCTACCACGCGCAGGCTCTGCACATTGTGTTCAAAGCCGCCGGGATGAATCTTATTGAGGATTTCCTCACCGTTATGCCCGAACGGGGTGTGCCCGAGGTCATGGCCGAGCGCGATAGCTTCCGTCAGGTCTTCATTGAGATTTAAGGATCTGGCGATGGTTCTCGCGATCTGCGAAACCTCAAAAGTATGCGTCAATCTGGTGCGAAAATGGTCACCCTCCGGCGCCAAAAACACCTGTGTCTTGTGCATCAAACGCCGAAAGGCTTTCGAATGAACGATGCGGTCTCGGTCGCGCTGGAAATCCGTACGGATTTCACATTTTTCCTCCGGAAACCGTCTGCCCTTGGATGCCGCGCTCTTTGTCGCGTTCTCCGCAAGGATTTGAAATTCACGCTGCTCTAAATCCGTTCTTTTTAACATTTGCCTTCACTCCTCTATTGCTTCTTGATATCCGGTATGTCCGAAGCCGCCTGCGCCGCGTTTCGTCTGGTTGATGCTCTCGGTCAGGCAAAATTCCGCCCGCTCGTACCGAGCGAACACCGCCTGCGCGATACGGTCACCGTCATGGATCGTATAGGCCTCCTGCCCCCAATTGATCAGCGGGATATTCCATTCTCCCCGATAATCGCTGTCTACGGTGCCGACTCCGTTGACCAAGCCAATCCCGTGTTTGATAGACAGCCCGGATCTGGCTCGGATCTGGGCTTCCACACCTTGCGGAATTTCAATAAAAAGTCCTGTCGGAATCAATCTGCGTTCCCCCGGCTGTAAGGTGACGGGCTCCGGCAGATAAGCGCAAAGATCGGCGCCCGCCGCGCCGTCCGTCGCGTAAACCGGAAATCTGCCGCTCTTGCTGATGATTTGGATTGTCACTGTACTTTCTTTCATATATCTGCTTTCTTTTCCTCCTGGCCGCGAAATTTAAGCGTTCCACATTTTTTTGAGATTGACACGCTTTGCGCTGACGCAGACGCCGCTATAGGCAGCCGGATCCGCGACACGTTTTTTGACATCAGCCAGGCTCTCCTCACTGACTGCTTCGATAGAAGCCAATACTTCCTCCGGAAGATATACACGATTACAAAGCAGAAGATTTTTTCCATTCGCGAACATGCGATTCGCGATATTTTCCTGACCGAAGGTATAGCCTGCTTTGAGCTGTTCTTTTGCCATCGAGATCTCATCCCTCGTGATTTCTCCATGATCCAGCATTTCCAGCTCTGCCAAAATCCCGTCAATCGCGTCATGAATTTTATCGTGCGCGACACCGGCGTAGATATTGTAGTATCCGTCTTGACTGTATGCGGTAAACATGGAGTAGACACTGTACGCCAGCCCCTTTTCCTCGCGGATATTTTGAAACAGTCGTGAACTCATGCTGCCGCCCATGATGTTGTTCAGCACAAAAAAGCTGTAATAGGCCGGATCGGTAAGGCTGACCGCCTTCGTGGCGAGGCAGAGATGAGATTGTTGGATTTCCTTAACTAGAACTTTAAAGTCCGGCGTATAGGGAATCGGCTTCTCCTGCTTCTGTTCTTTGGTCGGACGCAGTTTCGCGAACTGTCCCTCCAGAAAATCGCAAAAGCGTTCTTCGTCAAAGTTGCCGGCAATGGACACGACGATGCTGTCTCGGGTATATTCCGCTTCCTTATAGGTTGTCATCACGTTACGGCTGATGCCGCGAAGCGATGTTGCGTTACCGATAATGGATTTGCCAAGCGGATTTCCTTTAAAGACCAGCTCGGTTACTGTATCATGTGCCAAATCGTCCGGTTGGTCCTCAATCATCTTCATTTCCTCAAAGATAACGGTACGTTCTTTGGTCATCTCATGTTTATCGAATACCGAATCATTCAGCATATCGAGAATGACCTCCGCGCCCTTTTCAAGATTCGCGCCGATGGTTTTGACATAATAGCAGGTTGCTTCCTTGCCGGTGAACGCGTTGATCTGTCCTCCGATGCGGTCGATTTCCTCCGCAATCTGCCGCGCATTTCTTTTTTCGGTTCCCTTAAACATCATATGTTCGATAAAATGGGATACGCCGGCATTTTGTTTGTTTTCATCGCAGGCTCCGGCTTTTACCCACACGCCGAAGGCCGCGGACTGCACATAATCTATTTTTTCCATAACGACGCGCACACCGCACGTCAGGGTTCTGATATCGATTTTGCTCACTTTTGTTTATTTCTCCTTCCTTGCCCGGATCAGTCCGACAACTAAAATGACAGCGATGACGCCGAGAGCAATATTTTCTCCGGTCTTGCCGAAGCCCGCGCCAACGGAATCCGCTGCCCATAAAATCAGACAAAAGCCGAATAAGACGGCGATAACGATGCCAATACTTGCTTTGTTCATACGATACTAACCACCTATGTTGAATTTTGGTCTGTTTTGCCATTCAAACTTCGCTTACGCTCGTTTTCATGGAACAGAACCATTGTACGACTTGTTCCTAGCCAGCCATTGCTGGGGAACAAAAGCACAAGGTCTGTTTTGCCATTCAAACTTCGTTTGCACTCGTTTTCATGGAACAGAACCATTGTATCACACTTTTGGGTGGTTGCATATATTAAGAATGAAAGATATTGAACTATTTAAGGAGGTAATTTTATGAGCTGCTTTGGTGGAAGAGTATCCCAAGACCTCTATCAAAATTGCTGCAATGCCAATGTCCTCTGTGAGTTTGACGGTGATATGAGCCGTGTCGTTTCCGAACCGATCTATGTGCAGAAAGTGTACGATGCCGTTCTTGTGCATCTGCAGGGCATGAAAACGGTTCAGAATCAAAGCTTTGTGCCAGCGCTCCCATGTGGACATCGTGTCAAAAGAGTCATAGATATCAGATGCAGACGGAGCTTTAACCCGCAAAATGTAGATGATCCTACGAACCTCAAACTGGATGTGAACACCTCGATTTCCGGGGCGACCTTCCTCAAAAACGCGTCCGGTGACGAACTGACCGTTGTTGGCGCAGACGGAAACTTTTCGGAAAAACTGCTGTACGCAGAGACCGGCGAATGTGATGATAAATGTATGGGTACCCCGATCTTCGGGACGCAGAACATCAGCATCACCGGTAATGTCATCATCGAGCTGGATCTGCTGCTTGCCGACAGCTGCGGCATCGAATCCGTGTTTACAGTCGCGACCACAGTCAATGTGGCAAACGCCTGCCAGCCTCTGGTACTTACAAACTTCTTTGAAATCTGCATGCCGTCTACAACGGACACTGCGTTTCTGCCGCGTTTCACGGAGTTCTGCAATTCTGCCTGCGAGGCAAGGCTGGCGACCAACAACTGCGGCAGAGACCTGACAATCGATGCAGATGGTCAAGTCACCGCTAACCTCATCATCGCGCTGTGCATCAGCTGCGAAAAGAAAATCGTCGTTCCGGTGCAACTCTGTGTGCTCTCGACTGGCTTCGTGACAGTGGAATCGCAGCAGAACGCGATCTGCACGACTTTCCCGAGTCTGTTCCCGAAACAGATCAAGCCGTCTGACACATTGGAGAACTGCGGCGCAGTATCCGGCGATACAGATGCGGACGACATCTGCAAACCATGTGATCCATGCTGTGACCCATGTTGTGATCCTTGCAGACCGCAGCCGGATCCTTGCAGCTGCGGCGAGCATCATCATAAACGTCCGCAGCCGAGAAGATAACGCGTTCCGTTACGCGTTTTCGATCATCCGCAATCAGATCCGAGACACCGTCCTCCCGCAGGGCGGTGTCCTTTTACCGATACAAAACACTTTTTAGAAAAATGTTTAAAAAATGTTTATATTCTTCTTTACATTTGTATACCGGTATGCTATCATGATAAAGTGTTAAATATCAAACACAAAGTGTTTAAAACTTCAGTATGATTCATGGAGGAAACTATGAAAAAGAACTTATCAAAGATTTTATCTCTGCTCTTGATCGCAGTCATGATCTTCACATTTGCAGCCTGCGGCAGCAATGATAATTCCGGCGATGCGGAAGGTCCTGTATCCTTAAGCATCGCAACAGGCGGTACTTCCGGTACCTACTACGGCTACTGCGGTATCATCGCACAGGTGTTCAATCAGGAGCTCGGTGACACGATGAATCTCTCTGCTGTTTCCACCGGTGCATCCATGGCAAATATCCAGCAGATGCAGGTCGGAGCAAGCCAGATCGCGATCGTACAGAATGACGTTATGGACTATGCGTACAACGCAACGGACCTTTTCGAAGGACAGGACCCGTACACCGACTTCTCCACGATCATGGTATGCTATCCGGAGACTATCCAGATCATCGCACAGAAGAACATTACTTCGATCGACCAGTTAAAAGGCAAGCGCGTATCCACCGGTGACGCAGGTTCCGGTGTAGAATTCAACGCACGTCAGATCCTGGCTGCTTACGGTCTGGACATCGATGCCGATATCGTTAAGAACAGTCAGTCCTTCGCGGACTCCGCTGACGCACTGAAGAACGGTCAGATCGATGCAGCTTTCGTTGTTGCAGGCGCACCGACGACCGCAGTTACGGAGCTTGCTGCAAGCGGCTACAAGTTCAATCTGCTCGAAATAGACGCTGAGCATGCAGAACAGTTAAAATCCCAGTACGGTTTCTATACGGACATCACAGTTCCTGCCGGTACCTATACGCCGGTTGACAAGGACGTCAAGACGGTTGCCGTTATGGCGACTCTGGCATGCAGAAACGATGTGCCGACAGAAGTCGTATACGAGTTCACAAAAGGCATGTTTGAGCTGAAGGACAAGCTCGGTGCTGCCGGTTTCAAGGACAAATTCGATCTGGTCGACCAGACCACAGCAGTAACCGGTTCCACCGTTCCGTTCCACCCGGGCGCTGAACAGTACTTCAAGGAAATCGGTGCAATGTAAGCATCTTCGTGATTCATGAAAGCATTGCAATCTAAAAAGCTTTTGATCATCATAACCGTAGTGCTCCTATGCGCTGCGGTTATCGTTGTAATCATGGCGAAAAAAAATTCTAACGAAACCTTAACGATCACAGATGTTGACTCCGGCAAAGAATATGCCGCGCTCACCCTTCCCGCAAACCGGGAATTCTCGATCACTTTTATACACTCGGTCAACAAATCTCCCGTCACCGATGTTTACATCGCCAAAGACGACGAGATCTACCTCGACCGTACGCTGTATTACGGATTCGGCGCCGGTGTCCCGACGACCATCTCCGAAGGTCAGCACTTTGCTTACGGTGAAAACGGCGAAATGATCATCTCCGGCTATGATATGTACATTCCCGATCTGATCTACGTGGTCGGTACGGTTTCGGATCACGTGCTTGCCATCGGCGAGGACGAGATCAGTCTGCGCGATCTGTGCGGCCGCAACGCCAAGGTTCGGCTGGCTGTTCGCTGACAAATTTTCTATCCCCTGCTTGAAAGGAGTATGCAATTTGACATTTTTGAAAAAACAAAAAGAAGAACCGATTCAGGATACCCCTACACCTGAAACCGCTTCCGGCACGACTGAGTTCGACGAAGAACTCACAATGGAGGAAATGGAAGCCAAAGTCCAGGAGGTTATGGAAAAATATGACCGCGAATCCAATACCCGTAAATGGGTCGGACTTCCGAACTCCGTCATCCGTTACTTAATGGTTGCTTTCGCGATCTATTGCGTATTGATCAACTTTCTGTTCAACTGGGAAACAAGAATCGAAAGAGCCTCTTTCGTCGGATGCATCGTCGTATTCATCTTCCTCTTGTTCCCGGCCAGAAAGAATGCCGCAAAAAAACAGAACTACGTCCCATGGTATGATGTGCTGCTGGCGATCGCGGGCGGCGTTTCCTACTTCTATTTCGTCTTTAACTGCACGAAAATCATCAATCAAGGCATCATGATCGGTACCACTGAAATGATCTTCGGCATTATTGGTATCCTGGTGACCCTCGAAGCCTGCAGACGTTCTGTCGGTTTTCCGATCGTCATCGTAGCTTCTGTATTCATCATTTACGCGATGACCCAGCGGACACTGCTTCTGAATGTATATAACCTCTTTTACACGACAGAGGGTGTCATCGGTACCCCGATCCGGGCCTGCTCGACCTTCATTGTACTGTTCGTTATGTTCGGCAGCTTCTTAGGAAAAACCGGCATCACGGACTTCTTCATCGAGCTGGCGAATTCCATCGCGGGCAGTTCTGACGGCGGTCCTGCGAAGGTCGCGGTCATCTCCTCTGCCCTCTGCGGTATGGTTTCCGGCTCCTCGGTCGGCAATACCGTTACTACAGGTGCGATCACCATTCCAATGATGAAACGAACCGGTTACAAACCGGAATTCGCAGGTGCGGTAGAAGCGGCTGCATCTACCGGCGGACAGATCATGCCGCCGATTATGGGCGCTGCTGCCTTCCTGATGGCAGAATACGCAAGTACGCCTTACAGCACGATTGCGGTCAAAGCGATCATCCCGGCCTTCCTGTATTTTTCCGGTGTATTCATCGCAGTCCACCTGGAAGCAAAGAAAACCGGGCTGAAGGGACTCTCCAAAGAGCATCTGCCGAAGTTCTTCCAGACCCTGTTCACCAAGGGCTATCTGCTGGTTCCGCTGATCGCACTGGTCATCTTCATTCTCAAGACGACCATGGCTATGGCCGCTATCATCGGTACGCTTCTGGCTATCGTAGTCAGCCTGTTCCGCAAGGAAACACGCATCACACCGAGCAAGTTCTTTGATGCGCTGCAGGATACCGCAAAAAGCACCTTGACCGTAGGCGCCGCTTGCGCGGTTGCCGGTATGATCGCCTGCGTCATCACAACGACAGGTATCGGCACCAAACTGATTTCCGCGATTGTCGGACTGGCGGGCGGCAATTTGTTTATCGCGATGTTCTTGACCATGGTGACCTGCATCATCCTCGGCATGGGCGTTCCGACCACCGCAAACTATGTCATTATGGCGACCACCTGCGCGCCGATCCTGATGCAGATGAATATGCCGGTACTCTGTGCGCACATGTTCGTATTCTACTTCGGTATCGTTGCCGATATCACACCACCGGTCGCGCTGGCAGCCTACGCAGGCAGTGCGATCGCGGGCTCCAGACCGATGAAGACCGCGCTCAACGCGACCTCGCTGGCAATCGCAGCCTTCATTGTACCATATTGCTTCGGTTTGAATCCTGCCCTTCTGCTGATCGATCTCACAAGCCCGCTGCAGGGCGTACAGGTCATCTGCACCGCCTTCATCGGCGTCTTCGGCGTTGCCGCGGGACTCAGAGGCTATGCCTTTGACCACATGAACTGGCCGCTGCGCATCGCGAGTATCGCCGGTGGACTGCTCCTGATCGACCCGGGCGCTGTCACCGACCTTGTGGGTATCGCCATCGTACTCGGCATCTGCGCTTTCCAGGAGATCACCAAGAGACGCAGACACGCAGCCGCGTAACACATAACGAAACGTTAATACGAAAGGCAAAACCCCTGACGGCTTCCTTGCTGTCAGGGGTTTCGTATTTGTCATATCTTATTTGTTTCCATACTTCAGGAAGCCTGCTCCTCCAGGGCTTCTTTTGCCATCTTTTCGCCCAGATGCAGCGCCTTGATGTTCTTTTCTTCGGTCCCCTTCGGGATATGGTTGAGGACCGCTTCTTCCAGCGAGGCTTCGGACGCGATCTGCATGATCTCATTGACCGCGCCGACCGAAATGATATTGGCCGCCATCGGATTCTTGATGACCTCGACCGCGGAGTTCAGAATCGGCAGGCTGATCACCTGATGATGCGCTTGAACCTCTTCCGGCACCGTTATGCCGCTGTCCACCACGACAATTGCGTGTTCCTGCAGCGTACCGACATATTTATCCAGAGATGCCTGCGTCAGAGAAAGCAGCAGATTCGGCCGTACCACCTTGGTGTAAGCGATTGGATTCTCATCGATAATACACTCTGCTTTGCAGAGGCCGCCTCTGGCCTCCGGTCCGTAAGACTGCGACTGCACCGCCTGCAACTTATCCGCGTAAGCTGCCTCTGCCAGAATGATCGTCGCCATGATGACTCCCTGTCCGCCGGAGCCTGTAAATCTCAATTCTGCCTTTTTCATTCCTTGTCACCTCCGCATTTGTGGATAATCTCCATGTACATGTCTGTATATTCCGGTTTTTCACAGCGGGACATTTCACCGATGATAACTTTGCCTTCGAGTTCTTCCGGTGTCATCTTCGTTGCCTTGGCGGTATCGATACAGTGATCCTTCTGCCAGTTGTACATATCGACTGCGCTGCCCTTCTTATTCTTACGCCCGTAATAGGTCGGGCAGACGCTCAGACCCTCGATCACGGAGAAGCCCTTATGCTTGATGCCGTTTTCGATTAAGCGTATCATCTGCGGCACATGGAAGGCACTGCCTCTGGCGGTATAGGTCGCACCTGCAGCCTCCGCCAGCTTCGGGATGTCAAAGTTATAGTCGATATTGCCGTAAGGTGCGGTCGTTCCTTTTTCACCGTGCGGCGTGGTCGGAGAATACTGTCCGCCGGTCATACCGTAGATGTTATTATTGAATACCACGACGGTCAGGTCGATGTTCCTTCTGCACGCGTGAATCAGATGGTTGCCGCCGATCGCGGTCGCGTCACCGTCACCGGTAATGACGATCACGTGCAGCTCCGGATTTGCAAGCTTCACACCGGTCGCAAACGCGATTGCTCTGCCGTGGGTGGTATGTAAGGTGTTGTAGTTCATATAGCCCGCAGCTCTGGAGGAACAGCCGATACCGGAAACAATCACGACCTTATCCGGATCCAACTCGCAGTTTTCAATCGCCTGCGCGACGTCACGCATCAGAATGCCGTGTCCGCAGCCCGGGCACCAAATGTGTGGCAGACGATTTACACGCATTGTTTTTTCAATCAATTGACTCGGCATATTAATACACCTCCTTGATTTTTGCAAGAATTTCTGTCGGCGTGATGGTCGTACCATCGATTTTCCCGAGGAAATCGACAGGCACTCTGCCTTCTACGACCCGCTGCACCTCCAGCAGCATTTGGCCGTCGTTGTGTTCGCAGACGACGATTTGTCTGAGATGCTTATTATCACGAATGATCTTGAGCAGCGCTCTGTCCGGGAATGGCCAAACTGTAATCGGGCGGAAGACACCGACTCTTAAAAAATCTGTCTTTTTGGATTCTTCGACAGCGCCGGCAACCGCTCTCGCCGTACCGCCATAGCAAATGATCAGCGTTTCACACTCGTCGCAGTCCGTTTCTTCCCATTTTTCGATACGGTCTCTTCTGAAACGTATCTTATCCAAAAGTCTTCTCTCCTGTGACTGCGTCATATTGTTATCATTGGTCGGAAAGCCGTCCAGATCATGGAACAGACCGGTGACGTTGAAGTGGTCGCCCTCGCCGAACGGCGCGTATTCCGGTACATAGTTCCCCTCTTGTACCGCGTAAGCCAGTGTGCCGTTGAACTCACGGTCGATACGCCGGTTTTGGATCTCCAGTTCCTCTGTCGGAATCAGCTCGCAGCCCTCCCTGAGATGTCCGATGATTTCATCCATCAGGAAAATAACCGGTACGCGGAAACGTTCTGCCATATTAAAGGCGCGAACAATTTCGTTATAGCATTCCTGCACCGACGATGGGGAAATCACGATGACCGGATGGTCGCCGTGCGTGCCCCATTTGGACTGCATCAGATCTCCTTGTGACGGCGAAGTCGGAAGTCCTGTGGAAGGTCCCTCTCGCTGAACGTCCACGACCACGATCGGGATTTCCGCGATCGCCGCATAGCCGATGTTTTCCTGTTTGAGCGAAAATCCGGGACCGGAGGTCGCCGTCATGGCTTTGAGTCCGGCAACGGACGCGCCGAGTGCCGCCGCGATCCCTCCGATCTCATCCTCCATCTGGATAAATTTACCGCCGACCTGTGGCAGTCTGACCGCGCTTCGCTCTGCGATCTCAGTCGAAGGGGTAATCGGGTATCCTGCATAAAACCGCATGCCTGCCGCGATAGCGCCTTCGACGCAGGCTTCATTTCCCTGCAGCAGTTGAAATCTCTTTTCCATTACGCTTCCTCCTTCTCGATATATATCGCATAATCCGGACAGCGCAGCTCGCAAAGCCCGCATTTGATACAGGCTGCTTCGTCTTTGATTTTGACCTTTTCGTGGACGATTTCAAGCACATTTTTCGGACAAAACGCCGCGCAGATACCGCAGCCTTTGCACCATTTCGGATTGATGACCAATCGTTTGTTTTCCATTTTGCATCACCTCATACAGAGTCATTTCATTTTAATAAAGCAATCATATCACAACTGATTTCGTATGCAAGGTTTTCTCCAAAAAAGGACTTTTTTCAAACATTTAGACAATAATTCAATTCTTTTTTTGTTATTTCGGAAATTCATAAAATTGGAAGGGCAAAAGTGCACATAACGAAATCTGAGATTTCTATGCGCATATGGCGCTCATTTCTGAGCGTCGCTTTGCAAGATGCTTTTGTCGTGATTCCGGAAATACCGCATGGCGATATTTCCATGCATAATAAAAGAGCCGATTCCTCGACTCTTACAATGGATATAGAATTTTGGGAGCAAATTCTATTTTTGTTACGAGATTTGCTCCCAAATATGAATCTTATTCAGGATTCTATTGACCTCGCATCAGTAAAAAATCATTAATCGTCCCGTATGTATGCCTCACCACAACACGCTCTCCGTATACAATCCGCTCTCATTCAAAAGCTGAAGGGACTTGACCATATATGCATAAGCCAGAGGATTTGTATTCCGGATGCTGCTGATTTTCTTGATTCCCTTCAACTTCAATTGCGTGTCCCTATAATCGTCTGGATTGGAAATACGCTCATACTCAGTCTGGCCGGTTAGAAGGTTCGCTGCGAGGTACATAACCTCACTTGCGTATACTCCGACATTTTCTCCGTTTATCCTGCCAACAAAGATATGCCTCTGGATTGCTCCTATTCCCGAAGAGAATTTTATGTACTCTTCCGGACGGACGCTGCCCCTTCCCATAATGCAAATACAGCTGTCAATGGTATCCTTCAAGCAGACCAAAAGCAAATACTATCCCTTTCCAGTATGGAGGGATCCGCTCCGGTTTCTTCCCTCAGCCTCAAAATATGTTCTGCTGTATAATTTTCACGAAGTAGCATCTTCTACCTTACTCCCTTCAAGATATTTCAATAGTACATCCTGCCGGTTACGCCTTCGGGCATACCTCAACATCCTCACTTTATCCAGAAGATACCGGCTCTGTGCCTGTTCGTAAACATCAGGCAATTCCGCTTTGCTGAAGGTTGTAGCTATCAGCTTGTCAGCAGACATATCAACGAGCATTTTTTCCAACATTATAAAGTGAGGCTTATCCGCACGTATCGGTGCCTCCGATATCATATCCGTAACAATGACACAGTCTTTTAACCAATACAGGTTAAAATCCTTTTTGCCGGGTTTATACATGACATTCTGAATCCCCTGTTCCTGCAGGAATCGGAAAATATAGATGCTGCTTTCCTTTTCAACCTGTATGAAAACCGTGTTCTGAGCAACCAGATGGTTTAAAAACTCATTCATCAAAACCGTTTCAAAAACCGTGAACTGCACATAAGCATACTTCTCAGAAATAAGCCTTATCAACCCTTCGGCCGTGTCAGAATATACCGGCACATATTTATCCTTGGGATGATTCGAAGTTAGCGAATACGAATCATACCCTCGCCTGGTTAACGCGCCATCTCGTACCAATCTGCTAATCGCCCAATGATATGTGCTATCAGACAAGTCCGCCTTCAGCATTCTAAGTTCATCTATTAGCTCTTTATGGCAATATGTTTTTTTGTCATCGATGCGTTCAAGCACCTCTTCATACCACTGCATGATATCATCTCCTTTGCGCCAATCGCGCACATCGGCAAATTTTTATTTTTTTGCCGATGTGCGTACATAAAAATAACCCGCAGTCCTCAAAAAAGAGAACCGCGGGTATTCCTGCAATCTGTTTATGCCTTGACTTCCACCGTCAGCCCCGGCTTGAACTCGACCACCAGCTTCTCATCGTAACCCGTAATCTTCTCGATAAGCCTCCGTGCCAGCGGCTCGCTGTATTCGGTCACCGCCTCGGTCTGTCCGTCAAGGAATGCGATCAGGTCTTCCATCCGCTCTTGTAGATCATGTTTCAGAGCTGCCTCGGTAAGAATGTTCTAGCGTTCTTCACGAAGGCTGATGATCGCGTCGCCGGTCTCATCGATCAGGTTCTGGTCATTTCCCACTTTGAGGAGTTCCGTCTGTTTATCCCGGATGGCTTTATCTACCTCTGCAAGTTTGTCCTCAATGCCGCCATCCAAAACGGTGCGGATGTTTTCCTTCAGGAAAGGGAGGACGCTGTCCGTTTTTGATGCCATATTCAGGTTTTAATCTCTAATAACTCAAATCTCCGAAAAGTCCTTATTTCAAGCCTTTTCGATCATATCTGCATTTTCTATTTCTGTACTTTACTTAACAAACAGACACTCTCCACATGGCTCGATACGATAGGCTGAATGTCCTCGCTATTTTTATGAGCAAGGGAATATATCCACAGCCTTTTTCGTAGTTGAGCCGTTTATGGGAATATTTCTAAACAATTTCCCATACTCACAATATTTTGTAGTCTTCTATTGTTCCTACCGGACAAGCCATATGCTTGTCAAACAACACAATGTTCTTTCCTATAGGGCATACAGTACTCCCATAAACAATACCAGAATAACCCAATGAAATATAATATTGAGCCATTGTTTGAAATGGTGCATAAGCAATTGTTTTATTATCACAAACAGTGAGTGGCTCAAAAATCTGTTCTGATAGTAACTTTGTATAAGTGTATACACCCCATCGAGTAAAAAGTTCCTCAATCTCTTTTTTGTTGGTGTTCATTCTTGGAACAAAACCTAAAGCCTTTGCAATTTTGATACCTTTTTTGACTTGTGCTTGTCCATATTCTTCTAAATCCGCATTCAATTCTGCATAAGAAACATCATCCGCAATTGTCAGGTCTACTAATTTACACTCGTCATATTTGGAATCGAATTGAAAATGACAAAATCCAAATCTATTTCCTTTTTTTGCTCGGCATTCGGCTTGTGCGCATTCGTGGATATCATTATCATTACCAATTGCTAAATAAAGCCATTCCACACGCGGAGGACTAAAACGATTATCTTCTTTAATATATTTTTCTTTAGGAAGAAAACGCTCATAATTGGGAACTTCGTCAGTTTTTAATATGGTACCTCTTCCTATTAGTTTGCTTTTCAAATCTTTAAGCGCAATTGTTTTATGTTCAATGCCAGAATGTTTATGAAATAAATCATCATATACCTTTAAAAAAGTTTGTTTTTTAGCCTTTTCAATCTCATTATAAGAAAACAACCCATTTGCCAAACATTCTCGGAACTCATTCCATGTATTTCTAATAGTTTGTTCACTATTTTTTATTCCGCTAAAATCAAAAATATTTCCCATATTTTAATCCCTCATGGTTCAGCAAATTCATACTGCTAATTCATTGTAAGTTTTAGTAAATCATCTATATCCCATAACGCCATAAAGTTTTCTCGTTCTTCAGCAAATGCACGAGCATCTTTCGTGAATCTGGAAGATGTGACAATTACCGATTGATTTGCTTGCATTGCCATCTGAACCCCATATACACTTCTAACTATACTGACATCAACCTTATGGTTTTCTCCCCAATGTTTACATTCGATGATTAAAGTATACGGTATGGGGTCTGCTTTTGTTGCAATAATATCCTTTCCGCCATCCCTTGCTGCCTGTGTAATCTTTACACTAAAACCAAGTTGTTCAAATATATCAGCAACGAAAAATTCAAATTCTCTCGGTGACATTCTTCTGATTTTTTCTCTGTTATATTCCAATAAATACTCGGCTCTCTCATATTCTGCATAAGCCTCATCATAATAGTCGGCATCAAATTCATAATCCATTTCTACTATGGGCTCATCCACGAAACAACCACCGTAACACTCCGAATCCGAGAAATTAAAGGCACCTACCGGATATTCGTATCCTCTGATACTAAATTCTATCCATGAGTGGCACTCGTCACAGCATATTTCTCCTCGAAAGTCATATTCTATTTCTTCCCCCATCGGTCTATCATACACGGAGGTTTCGTAATCTAAACTGTTCGCTTCAACCAACGATATATTGCCGCATTTATCACACTTGATGTAAAAATCATTAGGTATATGCATCATATTTGTCTGCTGCCTCCTTCTTTGCTCTTTGCTTAGCTTATCTTGGCAATTGATTAATTAGCCATCACTATTGCTGCTTTTGCGTTTATTATCTCTAATATCTGTTTTATTCCTCTTCAGAAACAGTTCCAGCCAATTCGATGTATTCCTTCAACTTCTTCTGCAACAGTTTCTTATCAATCAATTTCAGATTATATTCAGAAACCATCGTTGGTGACAAACTACGACTGAGAGCAAATTCTACAACCTCATCGTCCTTGCTTGCACAGAGAATAACACCAACGCTCGGGTTTTCATTATCTTTTTTGACTTCTCGGTCAAGAGCCTCAAGATAAAGATTTATCTTGCCAACATACTCTGGTTTGAATTCTCCAATTTTCAGTTCAAAAGCCACAAGACACGAAAGACCTCTGTGGTAAAACAGCAAATCGATATAATAATCGTGTTTTCCGACCTGTACACGATACTCCTCACCGATGAAAGTGAAGTCTTTACCAATCTCAAGGATAAAATCTTTCAGATTTCGTATAATAGATTTCTGCAAATCCCGTTCAGATACTGTTTCCGGTACGTTCAGGAAATCAAGCACATAATTATCAAGGAAAACATTTCCTGTTGCTCTTTTGGATTCTTCGATAGCAGGCGTCAACGGTTTTTGTGACAGCATATATCTTTCATAGTATCCACTGTCAATCTGACGTGCTAATTCTCTCGCACTATACTTTTCTTTTACACACATACTCATGTAAAATATGCGCTCTTCCATTGTTTTGCAAGCTGACATTATTTTCAAATGATTTGACCAGTTCAATTGTGTCAACAGCGTTGACACTTTTTCGTTGTCCTTGTAAAGCTCATAAAACTGTTTCATTCTGTAAAGTCCACGACGATTAAAACCTTTCAGTTCCGGATAATTCGTTGCAAAGAAATCAGCCAGTTTCTGCACAAATGCATCACCATATTCAGCGTTTTCAGACTGCACACTAATATATTCGCCTATATCACGGTACATTAAAATCAGTTCCTCATTCACTTTGCGATATGCACGTTCTTTAGCAGACTCAATAATATCAACAATTTTTTTAAATTGTTCACCATAAGGTATCAAATCACTCATAATGTGTTCCTTTCCATATAATCACTTACTTTTTAGGATTAACTTTACCTTTAGTCACAACTACAACCGCAAAACTTGCAACGGCACCTGCCACACCAACTCCAGCTTTCAGTCCATTTTTCACACCTTGCACTTGTGCATTTCGGCAAGACTCACATTTCTTATGTTTATATCCTTCAGGAAGTGGTTTCTGACATTTCTTGCATACTTTATTCTCCATCATCTTCTCCCTCCAACAGCGGCACGTTATCTACACAAGGAAGTGCCTGTATTTTTTTCTTAATATCAGGTAGCGTTTTAGACCAGTAATTCTCCGGTGCCGGGTCTATCAAATCCAATCTTTGTACCAATCCCTCCGTTGACAAATATGCACTCTGTAAATATCCTGCATAGTATTGGAGGCTTTGACGTGCCGCAGCACTTTCACCCAATTCCTGATATGCCATTGCCTCTGCTAACGAAACCATATTCACAGCAGATAAACTTTCACGGATTTCATTCATTCGCAAACTTATCTTTTCCGGATTTGCACCAGAAATCAGTTTTCCCCAGAACGATTCAGGCTGTTCTTTTATAAAGGTTAGATTTGCATTCTGGCTCTGCATCAACAAATTTCGGCTATCTTCTGCATCTGATGCAATCCTTAAAAGTGCCACGGCCTTCAATTCTGGATTTTTAATCTGCATAACTTGTAACAATTTTTGCTGACAGCTATAAGCCATTGCAAGTCTGTCAAATTCCTGACCCTGCCTTACCTCTTCAATTGCAAGCTGCACCGTATGAATTTCTTCCGCAATCTGAGCCATTTGCATCTGAGTTGCGTAACTGGTCATTGCTTCTGATAATGCCGGAGACAAGTCAACACTCTTAAGAGAAATCGTTGATACAATTTTATTTGTTTCGGGATTAACCAGGTTAGCCATTAATGTGCCGTCCTTTTTGGTCATAAGTTTCAAGGCGCCATTGGCAATCTGTGTTTTTTGCTCATCTGTTAAAATTGCTTGAAAAGCCTGTTCTGGAACACTTGCTTTTAACATATTGATAAAGGCTGGTGCTGTATACAACATTTCTTCGATTTTCTTAAATGTCTTTTTAGCACCTTTCAATAAAGGCTTTGCCATTTCCGGTATATCAGAAAAATGCTCTACCACTTCGTAGCTATAATCTTCGGCATCAATTATTTCCACATCATCTGGCGAGATATAAATTGTTTCTTCCATAAAAGGTCGTCCTTTCTGTTGTCCTCTATAACAACACTTGTAGATTTTGCGAAGTAAAATATCTCGCAAACTCAAACCTATATTTCGCGTTTCACATAGGTCAATTCAATATCGTAGCCAAGAGCCTCGAGCATCTGCACGAAGGTCTTATTTACAACACCGTCCTGCTTTTTGATGATGCGATTTACATATTGACCCGTAGTCCCGATTGTTTCCGCAAGCTGTGCCTGGGTTGTTCCGTTTTCTATACACTTTACTTTTACATCTACTTCTATATTGTTTTTAATCATATATACGCCGCTCCCATTCGCAACTCTTGTTAGTTCTAATACAAATAAGATAATTTATTATAATACACAAATTGCAAAAATACAAGTCCTGCATGTGACGTGCAGATGAGCTTTCTATAACAGAAAAACACCCTGCATTGATGCAAGGTGCATTCCGTAAAATATTATCTTCTCACATCCACACTTGTGCCGGATTTGAACTCCACTGTAACCACCTCATCGTAGACCGTGATTTTTTCAATCAGCCTGCGAACCAACTGCTCATCGTATTCCGTGATGTCCTGCTGCTGTTCGGCAAGAAATTGCTGCATTTCGCTGATTCGCTTTTTCATACCCTCACGCTCTGCACTTTCCGCTTGGGCGTTCTGCTTTGCCTCACGAAGGCTGTAAATCTCATCCACGATGCTGTCATAATTTCCTTTGGCATTTGCTACTTTTAGCAGTTCCTTTTGCAATTCTTCCAGTCTGACATCAATCTCATCAAGCGGAACGCCATCCGTTCCCGTAAGCACTGTTTCCGCATTTCGCTGCAGGGCATCGTTCATGCTGTCCTTTTTTCCGAGTGCCATGTTGATAGCTCTTACCACAAGGTTCTGAAGTTCGGATTCCTGTATCGTATCGGCAGCGCAGGCTCCCGGACCGTGTTCCACCCTGGTGCAGCAACGCCACATGATGGAATGTTTACCTCTGTTGTTCCATGCGATTCTGCGGTAAATGTCACCGCACTTGGAGCAGTACACGATACTTGAAAGTGCATACTTGCTACTGTAAACACGCTTTTTTCGTTCCTGCCCGCTGTGAAGGTTGGCACGTCTTATCATTTCTTCCTGCACCTGCATATAAAGGTCACGGGGGATAATGGCTTCGTGGCTGTTCTCTACATAATACTGAGGAACAATGCCGTTATTCGGCACACGCTTTTTCTCCAAGAAATCCACTGTATAGGTTTTCTGAAGAAGTGCGTCACCGATGTATTTTTCGTTCTTTAGAATTTTCTGCAGGCTTTCAGGACGCCACTTTTTCTTTCCGGCACCCGTCAAAATACTATCAGCCTCCAAGCCTCTGCCTATCTGCTGCAAACTTGCACCTTCAAGGTACTCCCTGTAAATGCGTTTGACCACCACAGCCTCATCGGGTTCAATGATAAGCTGCCCCTTTTCATCCTTGGTAAATCCAAGAAAACGATTGTGGTTTACAGTCATCTGTCCCTGTTGGTATCGATACTGAAAACCCAACTTCACATTCTGCGAAAGTGACTGGCTTTCCTGTTGTGCAAGGCTCGCCATAATGGTAAGTAGAACCTCGCCCTTGGCAGCCATTTGTGCCTTGGTTTTCAGTTCGTTTTCCGCCCAATCCTTCAACTCCTCCACGGATACCGTCCATGTTTGAACATTCTCACGTCTTGGCTGGAATATTGAGAGGGAAACTTCTTTGATGTCATACAGGCTTTCATAGACACCAAGGGTTGCGATGCCGTAACACATGAGCTGCGTATTTCGTTCCGCATCCACAAGGACTCCGAGTCCGTACTTCGCATCAATAATGTGCAGGGTATCGTCTGAAACCATAAGACAGTCTGCCGTTCCATACGACCCGGTACAAAATCCGATAGGTCAACCTTCTGCTCAATCAGCACCAGTGGATCAGGGCAGGTCTGCTTTGCTTTTTCAAGTTGCTCCAACACAAACTCCACATAGCCGTCAGAGTGTTCTTCCATCTCATCGGTGTTAAATGCGGAAATGGGTCTTTTACTGCGTCTGCGGAGCACCTTCTTCGGCAGCGTTACTGCTCTTGTTTTCAAACTCCGTTTCCAGGACTGCACTCGGTGTACACGATAACCACCTGTGGGAACGGGAAGGAGAAAGAAGTGCGTGATTACCCATTGCCAAGCACCTCCGCATCCTTAATAAGGTCTGCGTAATGCTTCGGGTCCACATCTGACAACTTGGTGCCACCGTACTTGGTAATCAGACCCTTGACCTCGGCTCTCATTCCGTTCTGCGTTTTTACCGCAAGCACGGCACGGACATCTGCCAATGAAGATGTTTTTTCTGTTGCTATCTGTTTTGTGGGTTGCCCTGTTTCGCCAGGTTTCGACACTTCCTTGGCTTCAACGAAGATTTCCTGGCTGTCTGCGAATGTATAAGCCACAGCCTCCAGTCCGTCTGCCAACGAGTGCATCAGCTTCACCACATCAAGGAGCAGGTTAAACTTGTTTGCGTTTGTCATGGTTTTCGCCTCCTTTCAGTTCGTGAATCTCGACAGTCTGCACCGAGTCGCCGGGGGACAGAACAAGGACGTTTACCTGCTGACCAAAGAGAAAATCAAGTATTCTCTTGCGAATCTGCATCGTTCCGCTTCGTACTACCGGAGAAGGTGTGCCGCCGGGTTTTGCAATGTTAATAGAGATTTTGTGTTTTAACATTGCACTTGGCTCCTTTCCGAGGAGTTTTTCTCACCCCTCTGTCCACAAGCGAAAAATGAGGGGGAATCGAACCCCCTCATATCAAACTTTTTTAAATTTTCTTTTTCAGCGTTGCGTAAATCTTCGTGAGCCTGTTACGGATGGCTGCCTCTGAAACACCTTCTTCTGCTGCAATCTGTACGTTGGTCATGCCACGATAGAACTTCTTGATAACGGTATCCTTCTGCTTGTCCGTCAGTTCCGAAAGAGCCACCTTCAGCTTTTCCATACGAACGGAACGCTCCTCGTTTGCGATAGAAGTGAGAATCTGCTGCAGAGGATTGTAGGTATCGTCCTCAAGGTATGGGTTGCGGTCATCCGCATCGTCGCCGTCCCCATTGTGGTAGCCGTCCAAGTGAACCGGACAGTGATATGCCTCTCTACGCTGTGCATCCAGTTCTTCATCGTCCATGCCGTGAAGCTGTGAGATAATGGTTGCGTTCTCTCCGTTTTTGCCGGGAGTGATGGTGTAGCTTGTACCATCGTTGAAGTAATAGATGTAATTTGTACGGTTGTCTTCCGCTGTTTTGAACTTTCTCATTTAAAGTCCCTGCCTTTCTTTTCCGCCCGACTGGGTGGCGGCAGGGACACAAAAAGAGCCGATGTGATGCTACACACCGACTCTGATACCGAAAATGGGCATGGCAAAGTACGGTGGGTACATCTTTGGTCAGTCCACGGCTATACCGTGAATTTGACTCTTGATGTATCCCGCCGCCTTAAGGTCGACCACTTCGGGCATTGGAATATTTTTTATAACAATCTCCTTATGTTGATTGTCATAGACATTATAATTCTTTTAAATTTTTCATGACCAACTCGATGAGTTGGTCGAAAAGCGCCCGTAATATCAGTGTTTTTGTTTTTGGGCATAAAAAAAGGACCCCTTTCGGGGGTCCAAAACCAACTCAGTGAGTTATCAAAATTTATTCATTATCTTTTATGGTACTTCCTAATTCATCAACACCTGCTCTTTTACAGATGCTGTTGAAATCCTGCACAGAAATATCGGGCATATTCTCCATAATGCGAATATAGGTCTTATCTGGGTCATGGTAATAGTCCAGCTTATTCTTTGACTTTTCAAAAATCTTTTCTGTAATACGAAGACTTAATTTCATACCAACACATATAGCCATAAGGACATCCGTACCCATATTGTTGTATTTATCGTTTTTTATCTTTCCGTGATAATTTTTATGCAGTCCTGTTCTATCATTGAACACTTCCGGGTAATTCCATTTTCTGTTTTCCATCAAATACCACAGACATTGGCATAGCGTACTCGTCGGGTCGCCTAATTTTTTCATCAGTTCTATTTCTTCAGCTTCATCATAAACAGAAATATACTCATGAAACGCATCGTAAGCCTCGTCGGGTTCGTATGCAAAATTAGCCTGATATTTCGGATGAAATGTTAATATTCGTTGGTCTATCCCTTCCACACGATGCAGAACAGAAAAACCAATCAAGTCCTTTGACACATTTCGGTATTCAGTGTACTTATACTCGCGGATATTAATAGCACATTGAGCCAGCTTTTTCTTTGCTTTTGCTGTTAAATGGAGTTCGCCTTCTTTTAATAGAACATACTGCTTTTCAGCAAGGACAAAATAGCCATCTGCATATACGAAACGGCCTCCATCTACCCACTCTCTTAATGATGAGTCTGCGGATAGAAGTTGATAGGCTTCAAGTGGCGTTAATGCCACCAGTTCCTTGCTTCCCGTTATTTCCGCAAACACAGCATCAAAATCATTAAAATCACGGAGTTTATCAAGCAAACCAACTTCAATCAAACGGTACTTGACTGAAACACGAGATACAATAAAAAATGTACTCAAATCCTCAATAAGGATATCGCAGGATGGAAATATATCTTTTTGTGGGTCGTTATAACTGGCTATTAACTCCAGTGCCTTCTGTTTGAACATTTCAAAAGGCATCAACACTCTTGGAGCCAATCTATGTGCCTGCCACTCCAACCACTTTACCTCATTTTCTTTTGTCTTTTTTCCTTCCGGAGGCTCAAAAAATGTTTCGGACTGTCGGCACATAATTGGATACAGTTTTTCTGATGCGGCAGCATTTTTCAATGCCAAAATTTCAAAATACATCTTATCCTTTTCCCAATGTAGTACCTCGTGTATAAGGGTATTTCGTTTTGCACCCTCACCGTAAACCGCCTCGGAGGCAGGGTCAATCAATATTGTCCCCGCAGGAAAGTGAACGGGCTGAGATGTGCCATTATCGGTATCATAGACATCAACCTCTCCATCTAAAAGCAAGCAACATCCAAATATATCGAGATTTCTCGAAAGTGATACTTCTTTGACTGTAAGTTGTGCTTCTGCGAGAATCTTCTCAACGGGAAGTGGCATCGGAACCAGAAGAGCCTCTTTGCAATGCTTAGTCAGATATTTAGTTGCATAATCATCCAGGCGATTCTTGCCAAGAATCAATGCTCCTGTTTTTTTATTGATATCATAGATATCGCTTGATGTCAGCTTCTTCGTCATCAATATCAGATTCCCCTTTTTCCATGTAATCAAGAGGCATAGTAGCTAACAATTTTTTTGCTTCACGCCATGTCGGATAATACTGCTCTACTAAAGCATGGAATCTATGCGTGTGTTTTTTCTCCAACAAATGCACTAATTCATGAACAACCACATATTCAAGACACTCCACAGGTTTCTTTGCAAGCTGCAAATTAATCCAAATCCTGCGCTTGTCAATGTTACACGTGCCCCAGCGAGTTCTCATATTTTTAATACGAACTTCACTCGCATAGACCTCCATTTTCTTTTCGCAACTTGCTACAACGATATCCAGGACACGGCTCAATTCCTGTCTATACCACTCAATAAATAATTTCTCTTTTGCGTCCGTTGATGTACCTTCCGGCACAGTCATTACTATTTTGGTTGGCGTTTTTACAATGTTCTGTTGCTTGCCCTCATAGATGACTTGCAAACGGTATGGTTTACCCCACAAGTAATGGGATTCGCCGGATACATATTCTCTTTTACTCTGACGCTCCTGCGCCAACATTCTGTCACGAACCTTAGTAATCTCCGGTAATTTTTTCAAGACAAATAACTTTATATCTTCATCCTTCAGTTCCATGGGAGAACTAACGGTCACATTGCCTTCCGGCGGGTTGACTCTAATATACAGGTTTTTTAGATTGCTCTTTCTGATAATTTCAACGGTCAACCCACCAATTTCCATTTCTTCTTTACGCATCGTATTCTTCCTGCCTTTGTGCAATATCGAAGACATTATTGGTTTCTTCGGTCGCCTTGTCTTCGCTATAGCTATGAAGCAATAATTTTTTATAAATAGCAAGTCTTATACGCTGCTGTTTTTGAAAATTTCTCTTCCATTCCGGTTGAATCGATATTCGGATTGCTCCATCAACATCAATCGTCAATTCAACATTCTGCTCAAAATAGTCATACAACGCACGTCTTGCGGCACTATCCTTAATCTCATCAGGATAGCTACCACTTGTTTCCGGATGGAGAATGGCTTCCGCCAATTCAACAACCTGTCTGAGATATTCTTCATAACTCATAGCTTCAATCTTTCGCTGCATGATGATTTTCTTCAGCATCTCAGACAACTTTCCATAGTACACACTATTGGAACTCATCTTCTTTACAATTTCATGCTGCAAGTTGTTGTCGATTGTCTCAGCTTTTGCCTCATTGTCACCAGGCAGGTCTTTAACCAGATCTGCCGGAGTTGTCGTTTTCCCTTGTAAGAGAAGTTCAACAAGAGACATATTTCCGAGTTCACTCACCACTTTTGTGTCTTCGGCACGAATATAAGTATCCAAAATATAACGCATATCAGCCTCATATGGCTTGAGGTCAATATAATCGCAACTTGCCAACTTAATCATTTCCTTGATTTTGTTATAGCCGGATATTTCACTACGCAGATGATTTACATCCTCTTCGGTGTAACTATAATCAGCAACCAATCTGTCGCAGCAATTGGCAAAGGAACGAGAAAGAGCCGCCGTCAATGCATACAGTGTATCTCTTCTTGCGGTTTTTTCATCACTTTCGCTATCATCACCGCAGAAATATTCAATGTAGTCGGTATCTGCCTGTGGCATAGGAACATTCTCAATCAACGCCTCAAGTGAAGTGAGTGTACCTTCCAACTCGGATTTTGCTTCATCATAGCGATTTTTAATGAGTCCTTCGACATCTTCTTTATCGTAGCCATCGAAGGCCTCGGTTGTGTAATCTGCAACCGCAAGCTGCACATTACGGAATAAGTCCATATAATCTACGATATATCCATAATCCTTATCCTCGCCATCTGGTCTATTAACACGGCAGATAGCCTGGAACAAGTCATGGTCACGCATGGATTTATCAATATAAAGATAGGTTGCACTCGGAGCGTCAAAGCCAGTCAGCAGTTTATCAACCACAATGAGCAGTTTCATCTGCGCCGGCTCGTGTTTGAAGCGTTCCTTGGCATCCTTTTCAAACTCAGCAAGTTTCTTTCCGCCGAGCATACGCTCATAGATTGCTTTTTTATACTCGTCTTCGCTTGCTTGATTAGGGTCAGTCGTTGCCGTTCTGACACTCTGTGTAGTAGGTTCATAAGAAGTAACAACAGCACACTTGGTAAATCCCATGCTCATGAAGATTTCCCAATAGCGGCAAGCCTCATAAATACTGTTTGCCACAAGCATAGCTGTACCACGGTCTTCCTTAAGTCTCGGCTTAAGGCTCATATCAAAAACGATATCGGATGCAATTTTCTCCAGACGCTGCTTGGAACTATACAGTTTATTGATAGAAGTCCAACTCTGCTTTAATTGGAGTTTTGCACGTTCAGTCAATCCATGTGTTTTATTTTCAAACCACAAATCGACTTTATCCTGGCTGGACAAATCCTGATCTACATCCCTCGCTTCATAACGAAGGTCAAGAACCACGCCATCCTCTACTCCTTCATCGAATTTATAAGTATGGATGTATGTACCAAATGTTTCCAGGCTTGTCTGCTTGTCCATTTTCAAAAGAGGAGTACCAGTAAAACCAATCAGAACGGCGTTAGGCATCAGCACTTTTACAGCCTCATGCAATTTGCCGGAATTGGTACGGTGGCACTCATCGATGAACGCCACGATATTGCCTTTTGCACAGAAATCCTTCGGTAGGTCCTTCAGCAATTCTTTTCTGTACTGGTCGATATCAGACTGATTTCCTGCATTATGTCCATACTTGTGAATCAACGAACACACGATGGCATCTTCATTCTTATCCAAAATGGAACGCAGGTCAGCACAGCTTTTGGCTCTGCGAACCTTTTCGTCTACATCAATGAAAAGGCTTTCAATTTGGTCATCCAGTTCATCACGGTCCGTAATAGTAACAACACGGCTGTCTGTGATGTTTTCAATAATCCACTTGGTAAGCCAAACCATAATCAACGATTTACCGGAACCTTGAGTGTTCCAGATGATACCGCCTTCTTTATCTTGGATTCGCTTACGGGCAGCAATGTTAGCAAAATACTGATTGTGCCTTGTAACCTTCTTGATGCCTGCATCATATATCACAAAATCGTGGATAAGAGACAAAAAACGTTCCTTGTGGCAAAGGGAAATTACGCCATTTCTCAAACGGTTAACTTCCTTGACCTGTAACAGTTTCACGGCAGCAGATAATTCATCCGTTGCTTTTTTGTCCTCTTTCCAGTTCAGATAATACTTCTCTGGCGTATCGGTTGTACCATAGAAAAGACCTTCTGCTTCATTGCCCGCAAACAGGAACTGTGCCGTGCTAAAGAAATTCAGAATGTTTTCACGCTTCTGATTCTGTAGCATCTGACGTATGCCTTTCCCGGCACTGACATAGGAACTCTTCAGTTCAAACACACCAAGGGCGATACCATTGATGTATAGCACCACATCGGGACGTTTTCTCGTTACCTTATCAAAACGCAGGACAGATACTTCCTCTGCAACATAAAAATCATTGCTACCGATATCGTCCCAATTGATATAATGTACCGTCTGGCGACGCCCATTTGCATCTTTGGCTCCTTGGCGGCCATAACGGAGCAGTGAATACACACTACGATTGATTTGATAAAGAGCATCCACCTGGTTATTAACCTTACTCAAAAGTTCGCTGATGGCAGTTTTTATTTGGTCATCACTGTATCCGCGCTTTTTGAGATTAGCTTTCAGCAAATCTTCCTTGACAGGGGTGTTATCGATATCCTCCAGGTTGCCAAGGTAAGTATAGCCGAGGTCATCCACCAACCAGTGCAGAACTCTTTTCTGTAATTTTTTCTCTGCATCTACAGTTGCCATCTTACGCCTCCTTACTTAATCAAACGGACGCGACCTATCAACAGGTCATCCATTGCGCCCTCTCTGATTTGAATAACTTTCTCTCGCTCTGATTCCAGATCTCGTATTTCTTCATCCATTGCTGTCAATACTGCAGCAATAGCTTCTTGTTCCTTTGTGTCAGCAGGTATCTCAAATTCAAATTTTTTCAAGTCTTTTTGATACAGGTGCTTTATGGTAGAACCTGCAGACAGCGTGTCAATAAATTCTCTGAAAACAGAGGATTGTAATACACGAAATAGAAATGCAGGTACAAGGCGAGAATTCGTCCTGAATACAAACACGCCACTGTTCAGGGTGGCAGGTTTGTTAAGTTTCGGAACAATAGCTACCTTTCCAATAGTGCCATCCTTGGTTACCAGAACATCATTCTCTGAAACTTGGATATTGGTATCCATATCATAACGTTCCTTGGTAACATACGCAATGTTGTCCAGGCTCACAGTTCCATTACTGAAATCTGTACCACCAATCAAATAACTGTAGCCACTTCTCAGATATTCGTGTTTTTTTAAGCCTTGCCATCCGATTCTTGCCTTTGGGATAATGACTTGGTTAAAAGTCACAGGTGTCCAATCATCAGCATAACCATCCAGGCGCGTCTTTTTTGTGATTAAATCTTCCAACGCACCATCACGGATGCCTTTTTTCTTCTCAATCAGTTCGGCAAGGTCATCGATGTAGGTGTCAAACTGAGAAAGAGTACGGGCAATTTCTCCTTGATGTTCTTCATCATCCTCATAGGGTGCTTCTATTGCATATATGATTTGCCCAGAAATTACAGGTTGTGCATTCCTATTTGCGTAAGCATTAAGATTTAAAAATTCCAGTAAATAGCTAAGATATTCAATATTGTATCTTGCCTTTGGAATTACGATTAACGCATTGTCACTCACCCAACTTTTTGTCGAGGTAATGTTTACATTGCCGCATTTCTCGCCAACACGACCTATTACTAAAGTATCTCCATCAACATTATAATTTGAAGTATATCCGTTAATTCCATTTCCCCCATAAACCGGATACATTCCAAAAGGTCTTAATTTTGAAATTGCAATGCCATCTCCACTTTTCACTCTAAAAAGGGCGCCAAGGTTTTCATTTACCATTTGTACCCCATCCTTTCCAGAGCTGATACTACTGCTGCTCTTGATTTTGCAGTTCTGTCCTCAATCTCGCCAAGAGTGTGTTCATAACGCTTTGCAATCAAAAGCACCTTGGAAGAAAGCGTATTCAGAACTTGCTCAATTTCATCGCATACATCCGACGACAATTTTGCCATCCACTTCATATCAAAGAGAAGATGCTTGATTTCTTCATCGGTCAGTTCCGCATATTTTGTCACCAGTTTTTCATCAAGTGCTTTACGGGCTGCTTTATATGCCTTGTCCACGGCATCCATTTCAGCGTATTTCTGTGCATAAAGAGTCAATGCCGCATATTCATCTGCGTAGATTTCCTGTACCACAGCAGTCTCAGCAGCAATCTTCAATGCCGCTTTCAGTTTTGCCTTACCAAAAGTACCATTCTTATTGCGAATATCAAACTTACCCAATTCAGGCAATTCTCGGATAAGAGCCTCCATCTCAGAAGTCTTGCCTTCGTCAAACAGAGTCACAAGCTGAACCATAGCATCCATGATGGCAGAAGTCTTCTTGGCATCTAATTCCTTAATGCGCTTATTCAGATTTGCCTTCGGAATGCTGTCTCCCTTCTCATTGAGAGCCTCTTTCAGAAGCCCTTCATCTCCGGACTCTTCTTCACGCATTTCATCCAATTCCGCTTCAAGTGCTGCAGACTGCTCCATCAATGCAGTAAGCTCTGCAAGTTCTTCTGCAAAGAAAACAGCCTCCATAATTTCCTTCGGAATCAAGGCACCCTCAAAAGATTTAACCTTGGTAGTATCATCGACCTCTACAGTTTCTCCGCTTTCATCCTTCTGCTTTTTCTTCGCATACTCGTAATCAATTTCTCTTGCAACCGCATAACCGCCTGCTTTGATAGCATACACATCATCCTGTAGCTTTGCATTCCAGTAATTCAGCAAGCAATCATAAACATCATAATTGTCAAGCAGTCTTGCCTGTTCATACGCCACACGAAGCATTGACGCAATTGCGCGAACAAGTTCCTTCGGATTAGTATCTGCTTCAATGCCAAGGAGAATATCCTTAACTTCCGTCTTCCACTGCTCAAAAATATCTTCTGATTCATGCTTCTTTTCTGCAAGAATGCTCTCATCCTGGCTGATGACGCCTTCAATCTCGCCGGATGCAAGGGCAAGTGTATAAATGTTATGCACCTCATCAATACAGGTGAAAATTTCCTGCTTAAGTACAGGTGCGATAGACCACAGTTTTTTAAGCGAATCAACGTCTGCTCCCGGAATACCACCCTTTAAGTGGGCAGCAATATTCTGCGGAAGCGTGTCATCAATTTTCGGGATGTATCTCGGAATATTCAGATTGCCTCCGTTTTCATCCAGCACATCACTGTATTTCACAAAACGAGAGTATCCTGGAATAATATCTTGATTGATGAAGGTCTGAACAATTTTCTCAATATCCTGTTCACGAAGTCTATTCTTGCTACCGTCCTTCTTAAAGCCACGGCTGGCATCAATCAGGAAAATACCGTCTCTTGTTTCTGCATCTTCCTTGTCAATGATGATAATGCAAGCAGGAATGCCAGTGCCGTAGAAAAGGTTCGGCGGCAGACTTACGATGCCCTTGATGTATCGTTTCTTCAGAATTTCAATTCGGATAGTTTCTTCGGCATTGCCTCTGAAAAGTACACCGTGAGGCATAACAATTCCTGCCTTAGCATTGCTATCCAAAGATTTCAAAACGTGCAAGAACCAGGCATAGTCACCGTTCTTTTCAGGCGGAATACTATACCCATCAAATCTCTTATACTTATCCTCACTCGGCTTAATTCCATCCGTCCAAGATTTATCAGAGAACGGAGGATTCATAACGATGAAGTCAAATTTCTTCAGTTCGTCAAACTCATCTTTGTACTGTGGTGTGGACAGCGTGTTGCCACTCTTGATTTCGCCAGTACCCTTGTTGTGCAAGATGAAGTTCATCTTTGCCAAACCTGCTGTGTCAGGATACTTTTCCTGTCCGAAGATAGTCACGATGGAATCGCCATTTTCGTCCACAGGTGCCTCATCAGCAGACCTAATAAGAAGACTGCCACTGCCTGCCGCAGGGTCATACAAGGTCCACTTCTTTGTCGGCATCTGCTTAATATTACCGATGCCAATCAAACGAGCAATAATGCGGGATACTTCACTCGGCGTGTAAAACTGCCCCTTGCTCTTACCAGATTCCTGTGCGAATTTCATCATGAAATACTCATAGGCATCACCAATAATATCATCGCCGCTTGCACGGTTATTTTTAAAGTCAATCGCTGGATTTTGGAATACGGCAATCAAGCCGGAAACCTTATCTACGAGTTCTTTACCGGAACCTAATTCTTCCGGGTTGTTAAAGCTGACATCAGGAAGGGAACCCTGCAGACGGTTGTCCTCAAGGAACTTCTGGATAATCTTATCCACGCGTTCGCCTACATCGCTCTTGCCTTTTGCAGCAATCAAATCTTCAAAGGATGCACCCTTGCTGATAGTAAATTCAGCAAAAGGCTGTCCCTTATATCTGTCAGATACATATTTGAAAAACAGCAGAACCAACACGTAGTCTTTATAACGTGACGGCTCCACACCGCCCCTCAACTTATTACAAGCCTCCCAAAGCATTGAATACAATTCGGATTTCTTCACAGCCATAGCCCTCTTTTATCTCCATTCTAATAAGTTATTCTTTAAAACATACGATATCATTCGATAGCACTCTTTCCGCTTTTTACCCATGCATCTAATTCAGAGGATTTAAACTTCCACTTCTTTCCGATTTTATGGGCTGGAATACCTGTGTCTTTTTTAATCCAGTCTCTAACTGTAATAGGCTTAACACCTAAATATTCTGCGGCTTCTTCAATGCCTATCCATTTATCATTCATCATTTCATTCACTATTTTCACCTCGTCAAATCTTGATGGTTACAAAACTCCTTTTTATATTATATCACCATTTCCATCTATTTTCAATAGGTTATGTAATGTTTCTTGATGTTTGATGATGTTTCGAGCAGATGAGCTATAAAAAATCCGAGAGCCAGATGAATACCTCCAACCCTCGGAATGTTATGCTTTCAAGCTATCTCAGTATTCACTTGTTTATAAGTATTTTTTAAAGGCATTTTTCATCTTCAAGGCAACATCCATCGCCCAATCGAACTGTTCAGACCACTTATCCTTATTATCAAAATCTGCTGGATGGGATATAAGGATTCTACTGGCTTTCTTGTCCGGCAATTCTCTCCAGTCAAGTTTCATATCCATATCCGTTTCAATTTCCGTCTTATGGGAATGAAACTTATGGAATAGTTCTTTATCATCGGAAATGTACCATTCTACAACAATCTGCTTATCCTTGCGAATCTGATTGATGCTGACATGACAAGCGGAGGAACCCACACTCATAGTCATCCAATGGTCGGTACTTGCTTTCCTTTTATTGAACTGCTTTGCAAATGCGTTGTTTTGGAATGCATAGTCGTTAAAAGCAACCCAATAATCGTATCTTGCTAGCAGTGTAGGAGAATTGCTGGTGTTACGCTTGATTTCCTTTGTCCAGTCATTCGGCTTTTCTACAACCTCGAACTTAACGGCAATATCAGAACTGCCAATTTGGTACAACTTGATTTCTACAAGGAAGAACGCAATATTCTCATCGGTATGATTGTTCAACCATTCGATAGCTGAGCGATGTTCTTCTCTTGCTCTCTTTACGACCCAAATCACAATATCAGCAGCTTTGCCGGATGCATATGTAATCAACTTACCAAGGTGGTCATGGTTTGTATCTTCAAGCTGATTCTCGATGATGATTTTTCTGTCCGTTCCGGTTTCGGTTGCATAAATGTCCACATTGAAATCTCCAACGCTGGACTCGGTTTCATCAACGGTAATCTCCAAGCCAACGGCATCCGCCAGCAACGCAAGATTATCCTCTTCTGCAAGCCAAGGAGTGAAGTCTATTGCCTCATGTGGCCATACTTTTCTCAAGTCTTTTATTTCTTTCAATTTTCCTAAATTAATCAACTCTATTCCTCCTTGCCGTGCAATTAACCATTCTATCAACTCAACAATAGACAAAATCATCTTATCCACTCGACTTTGCCCATTTTCAACCTGTCAACTCAACCTATCATTTTCATCATAAGCCGGGTGCTAAATCTTCCGCTTAGCAGCCGTCAAACCAAGACGCCCAACTCTCGGAAATGCTTTATTTTCAAGCCTTTTTTGGTATTTACTTCTGTACCTTTGACATCAACACTACACTCTCAACGGTATTCCCTTTGTCCCACAAAAGCTCCGTAACTTCCCCGCCATCCTTGAACACCGGAAAATTCAGGCCAATCCGCTTTAGCGGATATTCAGACTCGTCATTTCTGTAAATTTCAATTTCCTTAATCAAGGCTGTGACCACATTTCTCTTTTCTTCGTCATTTATTATATTATAAACGCAGTCGAAATTCACCATGATTTTGTAAATATTCTCAAGAGTAAT
>ERZ857480.49237-NODE-76142-length-44400-cov-11.2841_pt1 | contig 44400 bp, 46 predicted proteins | sample MGYA00519767_ERZ857480 | MGnify/ENA primary metagenome ERZ857480 (study PRJEB31778, sample SAMEA3449210) | human gut metagenome | biome: human gut; feature: human-associated habitat; material: faeces | place: United Kingdom | collected 2010/2012 ...
AAAGTGTACACCCGCTCTGCAGTCTCTGCTATCATCAATTGATGTTCCTGAAATCATTGATGTCTTGTGATATTGTTATGTGTCCGGGTGATCCGGTTTGCCTGATTTAAGCTGGCTGCCCGGATTTTATTTCCCTTTCGTCCAAGTTCTGCTTGCGTACTTGCACTGCTTGAGCGCGGTTTTCGCGGTGAGCTTGCCGTCCGCGTCCACGAGCGATGCTTCGTCAAACTTCCCCTTTGCCGACCCTCTCTCATAAAAGGCCGGTATCATCTGCTCGCCCTGATTGCTGACCAAAAGCTCTAGGGTGATATTCTCATCCCCCTGCTTCCTGCAAGGAATGAAAACCTGCCTCCCCTGCAGCTCGCGATAAAAAGCCTGTTTATCCTGTGTTGTATTATCCATCGTTTTCTCACTTTCTGCTGCCCACAGCGGGGCTCTCTGTACAACCAAGCCCGTCTCGTACACATCCACAATTATATTACGACCTAAAGCGCCTCGATCTCCTCTAGCGTCAGCCCGGTATTCTTCGCGATGACATCGATTGGAATGCCGGAGTCCTTAAAATTCTTCGCAATCTCGCGTTTCTCCTGCGCCGCGCCTTCGCTGCGTCCTTCTTCACGCCCAGCTCGCTCGCCTTTATCATAGCCATCTTTCTCACCATCTGCATAGGCTTCGCGCGCCCGGATCTCCGCAAATTCTTCTACTGTGATCTCATGAAACAGCATGCCTGTTACCTCCTAAAGCGCCTCGATCTCCTCTAGCGTCAGCCCGGTATTCTTCGCGATGACATTGATTGGAATACCGGAGTTTTTGAGATTCTTCGCGATCTCGCGCTCTTTCTGCGCCGCGCCTTCGCTGCGTCCTTCTTCACGCCCAGCTCGCTCGCCTTTATCATAGCCAGCTTTCTCACCATCTGCATAGGCTTCACGTGCCCGGATCTCCGCAAATTCTTCTACTGTAATCTCATGAAACAGCATGCCCGTTACCTCTCTGCTATGTTTGTGCAGGAAATCCGCGATCAAGCCCTCGTCCATGCACACTTTCACTGCCGTGTCGATGGCTTGTTTCAAATCGCCGCCGTTTGCGCCCAGTTCCTCTTGGATATGGTACAGCAGTTTGCTGTAACCCAAAAGTGACGGACTTCTCTGCAATATTTCGCTATCTTTATTGGTCCGGACGCTGAGCGGCTCTGTCTACGCCTGACGGCTTGCCAATCGCCTTCGCTCGGACATCTGTCTTTCATCAGCTCTGCATGCGCTGGCGCTTTGCACTCGCTGTGACAAGGACATTATAATTCAAGTTAATGAGATTGACAACCAGCTCGAGCGAATTTTCTTTTGGCTCGGCCAAAAAACTTTCCGACAAGCGCAGGGTCTTGCGCGACCATGCCTCCATGCCCACATAGAACACGTAGAATTCTGGCGCAGGAAATTTCACTAAATGCCGTCCGTAAAGTCCTTCTCTGCCTGCGAGGTTCTCTAAGGTGCGGTTGACATAGCCGAGGCAGCGCATCGGAATGTTCATGTTGATCGTGCTCTGACATTCTGACATCACCAGATAACGGTCGTTAACAACAAAGCTAAGGTCATTGTTGCGGTCGATATAAATGGCATTTTTGAGCGTCGTATAGGTAAGTTCCGTATCCGGCGGCAGATTCTCCCCGGTGACGGCATTATACAGTTCAATGGCTCTCTGGGGCTCTGAAAACAGCAAACAAAAAGTTGAATCCTTGTGATTACGCTGCGGTTTCTCACCCATACGGCTCTGTGCATGACTCGGATTTGATAATTGATTTTTCCTTTTCTTTTTACGCTTCGCTGACTTTTGGCTCATGGTACAACACTCCTATAGTTTTCTACATTTGTAAATATTTTCTTCTATTTTATCATGAGTCAATTGGTTTTTCAAGTATTTTTCTTATATATTTTTACAGAAATTATTTTACAATCAAAGCGTAAGGAAAATCCGGGTATCAAAAACAGCAGAGGACTGCAAAGTGTACACCCGCTCTGCAGTCTCTGCTATCATCAATTGATGTTCCTGAAATCATTGATGTCTTGTGATATTGTTATGTGTCCGGGTGATCCGGTTTGCCAGATTTAAGCTGGCTGCCCGGATTTTATTTCCCTTTCGTCCAAGTCCTGCTTGCGTATTTGCACTGCTTGAGCGCGGTCTTCGCGGCAAGCTTGCCGTCCGCGTCGTAAACCCTGACTTGCACCTTGTAATAATACTTCATGCCTTTTTTGCCGCCGGTATTGGTATAAGTGCTCGTCTTTTTCGTGACTGCTGCCTTGTAGCCTGCGGCTTTCTTGGTCGAACGATAGAAGCGGTATTTTACCGTATAGCCCGCGTCTTTGAGTTCTTTGATGATCGCCTTGTCCTGTTTGTCGAGTCTGACGGTGACTTTGACGTTCTTCTTCGCCGTCTTGGCAGAACGTGCCACCGGTGTCAGTTTAGCAGTCAGTGTCTTTACATCAACTGTCGGCTCTTCCGCCACTTCCAGTCCCAGTTCGTCCGCGTCAACGAGCGCGAAAGTTGAGAAATGCGGCGTGGTAAATTCGTAGTACTTCTTGCCGCCGATGGTCAGGACTTTGCCTGCCAGCTGTTCGATCTTGCCGTCGTCTGCGATGTGAATCGCTGCGACCTTCTTGTCGAGCAGCTTGGAAACGATTTCCGCAACCACTTTGACCTTGCCCTTGTTGAAGTCAGAGATGACCTTATCGCCGGATTTGATCGTCAGCTTGAGCAGATGACCATTTGCGCCTGCAGCCTTCTTCTGTGCCTCGGTCGGTTTGGTTACTTTCGTAATCTCGATAATAACCGTATTACCTTTGGCTTCGCCGATAATCGTCTTGAGCGTTTCCTGATCGAGCGTTACCTTGCCGTTTTCGGTGTTCACCGTCAGATCGGCGTCGGTCTTGTCGGAAATGTTCTTGACGAAGCTTACTTCCAGAGAAAGCTGTACGCTGTCCGCGCCCTTGCTGTCTGCCTTGCTGACTTCGAGGATAATCTCTGTAGACTTCTTCTCCGCAGCCTGCTTGAGGATCTCACTTTGATTTTCAGCCTTGATGGTCGCTGTCGCGGTGCTACCGCTGACCTTGACCTCCGTTGGCGCAGTTGTGGTCGCAGAACCGGCAGCACCGGAAGTGGTGACGTTCTGAGGTTTATCTTCCTCAGTCGCCCAGCCCTGCGTGTCGGATTCCTTTGTCCAGTCATCCGTATAATGGAAAACAATTTCTTCGCCGCCATTCAAGAACTGCTGTGCCACACCTAAACTCGGATGCTTCCCATTGAGGGTGTACATCCAGCCCGAATTCGGACCGTTCGAAAACTCGCCTAGCTTACTGCTCGTTCCCGGGATCTGTACCGCCGAAATATACATGGTGCTGTATTTGTTATCTGCACTGCCTTCCCATGAAATTTTCGCAGCCGTTAGCTCTCGCCTGATAACATCATAAACGGTCGTGTTGTTATTGATCTTGACCTGCTTTTCCGGTATCCATGTAAGCAAGTTATTGCCAGCCAAGGTATGCGGACCGCCTTTTGCTGTAGGATCCTCGTGCTCACTATCACCTAACAAGGTGAAGTACGCAACAACGTCTTTTACTTGAGCATCGTTGTATAGAACTACGATTTCATATGTTGTTTTTGCAACGCCATATGACACCGTAATCGTTTGCACACCGCGTTGATTGCTGTTAAACCCTGTGAATTTCAGTTCTTTGTCGGATAAATCAATCTTTTTTGTACTGCCGTTGGAACTTTTTGCAGTAATAGTCATACCACTAGTATCCAATTGTTGCCCTATCTTATATTCGGTTTTATATTCCCCACTCAGCACGATTTCATAAACGACCGGTTTGTTGCTATGAATCGGGTACTCTTTTCCCTGTTCCCAGTTTTTATAACTGGTAGCAGAATCATTTAACCTTTTCAGAAGTTTCCCGGTTCGGAATTCGTTGCTGTTCAGTCCTTGAGTCAGCTTATCGCAGTCTGTTCCCAGCGGGTCATCACTTCTCCCGAATTTTTTTGTGGTTAAATCCACATTATCTGCATTTACATAGCCGATACCCTTTTCAAGTCCATCGCCTATCATGTAATAATTGTTGGAAATTATGTTGTACTTATCCAAGGAGTGCATGTAGCCAATGATGCCTCCCACATACGCACCATTCGACACGATGCTTCCTGCGAAGTGGTTATCCTGAATATATCCGATTCCATTCTCCCAGCACTGTTTGCAAACAGGTTCTCCTCCAAAAATACCACCGACATAATCAGCCGCAGAAATTTCTGCTTTTGCAAAGCAATTTTTGATTGTTACGCATTTGGTATTTGGGGCTGATTCTGCAGAATAGCCGCCACCGACGATTCCGCCGACACGTTTTCCGGTTGCCGTTATCGTGCCTTCAAAGCTCGAATTCAGCACAGAAAAGTCTCCCATAGACTGTCCTTTTCGTCCAACCAAACCTCCAACATTATTCTTGCCTTTTACCGTCGCCTTACTTTTACAATTTACAACAATACCGTTGAACTCACCGGCTAAGGAACCAATCCCACTTTGTTGTCCGTCATAGCCAATGATAACCCCTTCTTGAACCTCACAGTTGCGCAAATAGACTTTATTTGCCCCGGATGCGAAGCCACCGATAAATCCGGATTTTAAAATTTGTGTTCCGGATAAAATGCGGACATTTTCGATTGTCGCTGTATAGAGGTATCTGCTCTTAAAATCCGAATCGTAATCGCCGCCTGCATAGTCAACAGTATAATTGTCGATTAATCCATATCCATTAATCTTTTTCCCGTAGATGTCCAGATTCTTTACCGTTGTCTGTCTCACATAGCCAAGTAGCGGCGATCCATTTTCGCTTATCGTTAGTTTATGTCCGTCTCCGTCTATCGTTCCGGAGAATGGCAAGATATTCTTTCCGTTGTCCGGATTCGCAGAGCCGCTCTTCAGTGCTCCAATCGGCTTCCAATCAGCAGGCAAAGTGATATCTGTTGTCATCTTAAATGTGTACCCGAACAAATTATTTCCGGACTTCACATAATTTCCTATTATTTGAAAGTCCTGTAAGCTATTGACTAAGTATGTGTTTTCCTCATTTTCTGCTTTTTGTAAATTGCTAAGCGCGGCACGTTGATCCACGACTGTTATTGCTGCAAAATCGGAATATGCAGTTGCTGTAAAGCCTTGTAAAGTATTTGTTGCCGCATAGAAATAATATTTTGTACCCAGTGATGTAGTATCCGGAAAACACAAAGATGTCTGCTCCAATTCAATTGGGATTCCCTTTGAATAATCCTTGCTCTCGCTGACATACCACTGTATTGTGACTTTCCCTCCATCTGTTACTCTTGCGGTTCCCGCCATCAAAAATGTTGATTCTTCTCCCAGCATGTACGTTTTGTTGTCCAAGCTTCCTCCGGTAATCTTCGGAGTCTCAGCTTTTGTTGCATTGATCCGTATGTTCACCCATCGTGTAAAGCACTCTTTCGATTCTTCATCGACAGTATTCGTAATCTTGCAGCGAACCCATCCTTCATCGGCTCTTTTCGTATTCGGCGTGTAGGAAGCCTGCGTTTCGTTTGGTATATCCTTATATTGTTCGTCTTCCGTTCTTCTCTGCCATTGATAAGTCAGTTCGCCGTTATGCGGGGCAAGGGCTCTGACAGAAAGTGCTTTTGCCTCATCTCCTACATAGTAGGAAACATCTTCCGGTTCTTCCCTCAGAATCGGCTCAATGCTCTCTGTTTCTTTCACTAATGTTAATTTGTACCGGCTGCTTGTATTTCCATAGCTTACATCTACAAGAACCTTCGCCTCATTCTGCTCGTTCCATTGCAGCGAGACATTGTTATCTGTAGTACCATTAATCTTGACCTCGTACGCATCCGAAGAAGACGTTGTAACTGTAACCGAACTACAGTCTGTAGGTACAAGCGCCTCATAGTCTAAGCACGCAGGGGCAAAGTCTGTGATGAGTTCCACCGCTCCGTTTTTAACAGATAAACCGTCTAAAGCCACCGTCTTAAGAATGCGAACTTTATATTCTTTGTCGCCTGATTTAATCGTTAAGAGTTTCTCGTTGTAATCCCCGGAAAGACATTCCGGCAGTTCTACAAACCCATATTTTCCTTTCAAGGTTTTCTCGTCGTAGGATACATCGACAGCACCTTGCCCCTTCTGTACTCCGTAAACATACAGTTTTTTCTGGTTCGCCGGAATTTTTAAAGTGTATTCTGCATCGTCATTATAATCAAAATTTCTGTCTAATGTACATAGCTTCGTTCCTTTCTCATCTGCAGCAAATTGTAAATAGTCAAAATTCGCATGAAAAGAGAGATTATATATTGTTGACTCATCCTGCGGAGTAGAGTTTGCTATTGCAATTCCAATTGGGATTTGAGCGTTCCCTGAAGAATCAAATTGCAACGGAGTCCTGTTTGTCATATCGAAAAACTTTGCCGCTACATTATTTATCTTTAGCGAGTAAAATCCACTATTCTTTTGCAGGAAATTCCCTGCGAGAATTTTAATTTCATCTGTTGGTCTGTCAATCTCTATAGAATAGTCCGTTTGATTCGCATTGAGCTTTTGTAAATAGGTCTTTTTCCCATCTGTGGTCTTCACCTGCAGGGCTGCAAGCTCTGCTTTCAAACCTACAGTAATCCGATACTCGCCATCAGTTACAGCACTATTGCCTTCTTTATTGCGAACTTGAATAACAATAGTCTCAGGCCTTTTATTTACAGCGATCGCATTCGTCAATAAAGTTTTACTGTTCGGATCTATATCCATTGTTGGTTCTGCATTCGTTTGCAAATCTTTGTACTGTACAACAATCTTGTGCTTTTTGGCATTGTATTTGCGCCCGGTTTCGATTGAAATTGAAATTTTGCTTTCTGTCGACGAAGCTACGGTAGTAAAGTTGTTCCCATTACGCTCTACAGGTCTTTCCGTATTACTATCCTCTGTGTAGATTTTAATGCTTTTTATGTAATCATCGGTGTAATCTTGCGCATTTGCAAAACTATACAATGCAAAAATCATAAAAGCAAGTATCATCACCGAAAATAAAATTTTTATTTTTCTATGCATTTCATTACCTCTTCACCATTAGATGTGGATGGGGCTGCCGTTTCAATGGACGATCCATCATTCGCGGCAACCCCATCGTAAGAGAATTAAGCTTTACGCCATCTCATTCATGTTTTTTTCTACATACTTATAGTTCCAAGTAATCGTCATACCATCTGTAGCCTCAACATTTGTTGCAAAGAGATCGGACTCTGTCCCATTAACAGAATAAATCCACGCGTTTCCTTTCCACCATTCGGTATCTGTTACGGGATTTGTTCTTTTATTAGCCGTAGCAAACATACTTTCGATCTGCCCGCCCCAATTCTTTACATACCATGAGCCGTCTGCCTTTTGCAATGGCTCTCTATACCATGTAAGATTATTTTCAGCAGCATCATAGCAACCCATCGAATCAAGATACCACAATGTTGCATCCATAACGGAGCACTTGTTGGTCGGCACTAAGATTGAAGTATCATCAGTCGCTACCGGCGGTGCATAAAGTCGAGTATAATCACCCGGAATCGTGATCGATCCACCAACTCCCAAGTCAACGCCTTCTTGCTGGAAAACAAGATTTACAGTGATATTTCCTGTGTTCGTCTCTGCGAACGCTGTCGCTGTCATGGCGAATACCATCACCAGTGCGAGGACTATCGCAAGTCCCTTCTTCATTTGTCTTTTCATTTTGTTTTCCTCCTATGAAAAAACTTCTGCATTTTTCAACAATTGTGGCAGTCCAACCGTTTCACAATGCTTTCTTCTATTGAATTGTTTTTTCCGGCAACTGCCTGCCGTATCTGCAAGCAGAGAATGACTTCTTTTTTAAGCTTGTTCCAAAAAGCTGCCGTTCCTCTGCTGTACATTCATTCTGCTTCTGCCGCCTGCTGCTCGCGAAGCTGCCTGCGGTATTCCTTATGACGCGCGCGCTTTTCACGCCGCCGTTTCTTGCCTTCTAAATAATATTCTGAGACCGGTCTGGTGCCTGCTTTTTCGAGCATTCTCGTCCATGGTCCGAACCGTTTTTTGAGTTCCCGATCATACAGCACATCTTTTCGCATAGGCTCTCTGCCGTATTCCATGGTGAAATCCCGCACCAGCTGCAGCAATTCCGCATCGCTCATTTTGGTGTAGGGCTCGCACAGCGCGTTGAGCTTCCGCGCCTTTTCCGAATCGGTCAGGTTCGGATCTTCCTCGATGCTCTGTTTCAGTTCTCGCTGATTCATGTTCCATCTCCTTCTGATAGACAAAATGCTTTTGCAGTTTCTATCTATGCTCTATTTCTGTTTCCTTTTGCGGGCGGCGCTTCCCTTTTGCCTCCACCCGCTGTAAGGATATATAAGGATGTCTGTTTTATCTCAGGCTCAAACTGCCACAAAAGCCTGTCATTGATTCATTTTTCATTTTTGTGTTTGCCTGCATCGTTTCGTTTTGCCTCTGCATTACTTCACTCTGCTATGTATTGCTGCCCTAAGGGCGGTGCTTTCCTTCGCAGCATCGCCCTAAAAGGATGAAAGAGCACAAAAAAAACTGCCGTCTTTGGCAGTTCCTCTAAATTCAGATCATCAATGTTTCTGTATGCGGTGCATGTCGTTATGCGCTCTGTCTACAGTTTGAAAAGTGCCGATCGGCAAGCATGCAAGCCGCTGTAACTGTAATGCTCTATATGCCGTTCTTACCTTTTCTTCATTGATGCAAAATTCTACTGCCAAGAGATTTTCCATCTGAGCGATAACTCGTCTCCCGAACTTGTCCTGTCATGCAGGCATTACGGTTGCTGGTACAGTTGGTCTCTCAACCATTTCCGTTAGTTATCCTCTTTTTACCAGTATATCTTGATACTGCGAGCTTGTGTTGCTCAATTTCTCGTCTTTTTTCGACAGGATTACCAAAAGGTACACTTTTTGGTAAGTCTCCGAAACTATTCATTTACATAGTTTTTGTCTTTTGAACACCTATATCCTATCATATCAAAAACTAAAAAGCAATATATTTCGATAAAAATGTGTCGAACTTGTGAAAAAATGCTGTTGTCGTATTTTGTCGAATCCACTGCCAAAAAGTGTACCTTTTGAAAAGTCAAAGCTCCATTGCTTTCATGGTCCGGTAGAAGGTGCCTTGGCTCAGCCCGCTTTGTATAAGCGCCTGCTGCAGGGGCAATTTTTTTTGCTTATATCGCAGAATCGCATCTGCAGCTTCCGGGCTGATCTCGACACAGGGTCTGCCAAAACGCACGCCGCGCGCCCGGGCGGCTTCGATACCTTCGCGCTGCCGCTGCCGGATGTTTTCCCGCTCGTTTTCGGCGGCGAACGACAAAACCTGCAGCACCAGATCTGCGATGAATGTGCCGAGCAGATCTTTACTCAGGGTCGTATCCAGCAGCGGCATATCGATCACCTTGATGTCTGCTTTGATTTCCTTGGTGATGCAGCGCCACTGTTCGATGATCTCTTCGTAATCCCTGCCGAGCCGGTCGATGCTCTTGACTACCAGAATGTCTCCTTCCCGCAGGACATGCAGCAGCCTGCGATAGGCCGGTCGGTCAAAATCCTTGCCGGACTGCTTGTCTGTAAAGAGGCAGGCCGCGGGAATGCCGACCTGCTGCATCGCCAGCAGCTGTCTGTCCTCATTTTGTTCTTTTGTTGATACACGCACATATCCATATCGTCTGTTTCTCTGATTCATTTGCATTACCTCCCTTTTACCTTGCTAGTATTGGCAAAAGTGAACGAATCATCAGCAAATTACAAAACGACTTGATATTTTCCTTTCACACATGCCTTATACCCGTTTTTGTTTGATTTCCGCAAAAATATGCAGTTTTTTAGCAGCACACTGCATGTTATACATGGCAAGGGGGTTGTATTTGTTTCCGGCCTGTGCTATACTTACGAGTGAAAACAGAATCACAAAAGATAGTTTATGTTCTTCTTGCGCGGCGCTTTGCAGACTGCGGGCGGCTGGGCAGGGGGCTAAGATGGAAGCAGGTGAGAGTCCTGCGCGGTCCCGCCACTGTATTGACGGAGCTTTATCTGTAATACCACTGAACGTTCGGAACGTTTGGGAAGGTAGGTAAAGTGCTGAGGTCTGAGTCAGGAGACATGCATAGATTTACCATTTGCTGCGTCGGACGAGCGCGGGCAAAATGAAACAAGCAAATGCACAGTAAAAACGGACTGTGGTCTTTTGGTGTTTTCGCACCATGGGGGCTGCAGTCTTTTTGAATACAAAAATCCACTTAGATATCTCCATGTTTGGATTACCGGCAAAATCGAGCTAATCCGAAGGTCAAAAGAATCTCCTCCTTAGATTCATTGATAAGAATATGTTTCAAGATAAGCGAAAAGACAGCAGCGGTGAAAAAATAAGTGCGAGCAAGCATTCGGAGCTCCAAAGAAAAAAGTTAAATAAAGAATCAAAACAACAAATGATTACCGAACATCTTGCTAATCTGTTTTGCTGCCTTTGCTTTGACCACAGCTCCCACAAATCCATGAACAGGAAAACCGCGGTCCGCACCGGACCTCGAAAGTTTTCTTCTGTATATATCACGATCCTCGCCCAGAAGGGCGCCGGGAAGAAAGGGGGAACCGCTGCGTGAATACGAATTTCATCGGCCTTCCTTGCATACCGCGAGCGGTTGACCGCGGGAGTGCAAAGAGCGAAGGCTTCAATTAGTCATACGATATTTTTAATCGAAACACCATTGCTAAAAAACACTAGAATCAGAAAGAGAGGAAAATATCCATGAAACAGACATTATTCAATAACATGAAAAACTATTACAGACAGCAGTGCGAGAATCGTCAGGAGCAGCTCATCGGGTTGTATCTTCGTCAGGAACGCTGGGAAAATCCTGCGCATGCGTACCCGCGCGGCAGTTGGAGTCAGCTGTTTACCGACGCTCGCGAAACAGCGAAATAAGAATATCCACCTTTTGGCGCGCATCACGAAACAACGGTTTCGTGGTGCGCGCTTTTTCGTTCGTCACATCACGCTCGGATCATGTTCACGGGTTATACACAGGTTATAAAAGCACATGCAACTCCTCGTCGCAGACTTCTCCCTCAGCGACGATATTGGTCGGGCCGGTCAGGTAGATATCCGTGATCTTCTCGGTCTGCGGATCTGTATTTAAGGTGATAAACAGCTCGCCGCCCGGTACATGTACTTTGGTGTTCTCGCCGCTGACAAGTCCTCTGCGCATCAGCGCCGCAACGACGGAGCCGGTTCCCGTACCGCAGGCCAGCGTGAAGTCCTCAACACCGCGTTCATAGGTCAGTTCTTCCACTTCGTTCTCGCCGATTACCCGACAGAAGTTCACATTCGCGCCCTTCGGAAACGCGTTGTTTGCCCGCAGCTTGCGTCCAAGCTCGCGCAGCGCCTCCTGCGTCATCGCGCAGTCGCCATCCAGCAGCACGACCGCGTGCGGCAGTCCGGGATCGCCAAGCTCCAAATAGTCGCACTGCACTGCTTTACCGTCGATCTTTGCGGTTACGTCCTGCGCAAACTTCGTAATGTCATTCAGACGTACGGTGTACATCCGCTTATCCCTGCGCTGTCCGACGACCAGTCCGGCCGTCGTCTCCACACGCTGCGTCTCGCCTGCCAGCCCCTTTTCGTACCCGTATCTGGCGATACAGCGCGCGCCGTTGCCGCACATTTCTCCGAGGCTGCCGTCCGCATTATAAAAATACATGCGGTAATCGCCGCCGTTTTGAGGCGCGTCCACGATCATCATGCCATCCGCGCCAATCGACATGCGCCGTGTGCACAGCCGTCTGGCCAGCGCCGCAAACTGCGCCTGCGGTAATTTTTCTTCCATATTATTGATGACAATGAAATCATTGCCTGCCCCTTGCATTTTCGTAAATTTCATTGAGATTCCCTCCTTCAGCCCGCAAAGGCTGTTTGCTTTTTTTATTGCGTCAAAATGTCCTTCTGCCTTTCTTCAGGCGGATCCAGCACAGAACCGCCCGCGAGATCCAGTCACAGGCCATCGCAACCCACAGAAACTCCAAGCCCAGTCCAAACCCCTTCACAAAAAGGAAGGATAGCGGCAGTCTGACTGCCCACATGCCGATGACAGCGATCAGAAACGGCCATTTCGTATCACCCTCGCCTCTCATAATGCCGGTTGCCACATAATTGACCGCCAGACATGGCTCTGCGAAAGTCTGAATCCGCAGCAGCACGGCTCCCGCTTTGATGACCGCCGCATCAGCGATAAAGAAGCCCATCAGCTGTGGTGCGAACACATACATCAAAGCTGCCATCGTACACATGATCATAAGGTCATAGATCATGCACAGCCGCGCGTATTCGTGCTTCAAATCCTCGCGTCCGGCACCTGCAGACTGCGCGACCAATGTTGTGACGGCGATCCCGAAACCAAACGCGGGCATATAGCAGATCGATTCTCCGGTATTTGCCAGTTGGTGCGCGGCCAGCGCCGCGGTTCCCAGACCCGTCGCCAGCGCCGATGTCAAGATCTGCCCGAAGGAAATACTGATCCGTTCAAACATCACCGGAACGCTCAGGTACAGCATCTGCCGCACAATTACTTTGTCCGGGCGATAGTCGTCCCGCACCCCGATTGAAATCGCGCGCCTCTTGGAAAACAGCACCCGCAGCATCAAAAGCCCCGCGATGAGCGCGCCGCCGCTCGTGCCGAGTGCCGCGCCGCGTACGCCAAGCCCCAGTCCGATGGTCCTGACAGTGAAGCCCATCAGCTTCACGCTGCCGACCGGATAGATCAGCAGATAGTTCAGCACGATATTGATGAGGTTAAACAGCACATTGTACAGCATCGGCGTTTTGGTGTCGCCAAGGCCCCGCACAAGGCCGCTGCAGACTGCAAGCATGATCTGAAACGGAATACCAAAGCCGATCAGCATCAGATAACCGCGCGCATCCGGTATGATGTCCGGTTCTGCGCCCATCACCCTCGCGAAAAATTGAGCGATCCCTTCGATCAGCGTCAGCATAATCAGCCCTAAAAGCAGCATGGCAATTATCGCCTGCCGCATGATTTTTTTGACCTTTTCCGGGTTATTCTGACCGACAGCTGTGGCCGTCAAAACAGAAAATCCCGTCACCGGACCCCAAATGATTCCGTTGATCATCCACAGCAGACTCGTATTGATCGTTACCGAGGCTGCTGCGTTGACACCCATGCTTCCCACCATCGCCATATCGACATAACTGACCATGGTCTGCATGATCTGCTCCAGGATCGCCGGCCACGCGAGCAAAAGGACGATCTTGCGCGTCGATATCTTTTCATTGATCAGTTGCTGTTCTGTTTGCATTGTTTACCCCTGCCATTCAATCGCTGTGTTTCTGCCTGCAAGTATTGCATGAATCGCTGCTTTTGTCAAGCCCATCCAATGCATAAAGAGAGGGAGACTGTAGTGTCTCCCCGTTTGTCTCCTACATCAATGATGTGTGTTACAGCTCATTTCGAACCAGATCCTCAAAGGTCTGCGCTTTTACTGCAACGTAATTCTCGTTCCCGCCGCGCAGCATGACGGTCGCGGGCTTCGGCAGGCGGTTATAATTGGAGGCCATAGAATAGTGATAAGCGCCCGCCGTACAGACCGCGATGGTATCATACCTCTGCACGGAAGCCGGCATCATGACGTTTTCTTGAATGATGTCTCCGGACTCGCAGCATCTTCCGACGACAGAAGCCTCAAAGTCAGCCTTTTCGTCCATCTTGTTCGCCACATAGCAGGTGTACTTGGATTTATAGAGCGCGTAGCGCGGAGAATCCGGCATACCTCCGTCGATGGATACATAGTTTTTGTATCCCGGAATTTTTTTAACCGTTCCGACGGTATACAGTACCATGCCGGCGTCACCCACAATGGATCTGCCCGGTTCCATGCGGATCTCCGGCATCTCGAGCGAGAGTTTCGCGCAGGTTGCCTTGACGACAGCCGCAATCTCGCTGATTCGTTTATCAATATCAAGCACCGGGTCGGATTCTGTATATCTAACACCAAAGCCTCCGCCCAGGTCTAATTGTCTGCATGTATATCCATACGCTTCGCGCATCCTGGCGATAAACTCCAGCATGATGACCGCGCCGCGCTCAAAAACATCCTCCGCGAAAATCTGTGAGCCCAGATGGCAGTGGAAGCCTTCAAGAGAAATATTTTCCTTCGCGAGCGTATGTTTGGTGATTTCTTCCGCTTGTCCGGTTTCAATGGCCTGTCCGAATTTTGAATCGACCTTGCCGGTAGAAACAGCTTCAAACGTATGTGTGTCGATGCCCGGGGTCAGTCTAAGCAGAATTTTTTGCGTCTTTCCCTGCCGCTTCGCTTCCCGGTCAATCGCGTCAACTTCTTCTGCATTGTCCGCGACAAAGTAACCGATATTATGCTCTATCGCGTATCGGATGTCACAGTCTGTCTTATTATTGCTGTGAAAATATGCGTTTTGGATGTCATAGCCGGCTTGCAGCGCCGTATAAATTTCACCGGCGGAAACAACGTCGATGCCCATCCCTTCCTCGGACATGATCTCATAAAGCCTCTTGAAGCAGTTTGCCTTGGAAGCGTAAAGCGGCCTCGCTTTTTCTCCGTAGTATTTGTGCAGAGCGTTTTTATACAATCTGCATTTTTCGCGAATTTTGTCCTCGTCCATCAGATAGAGCGGTGTTCCGTATTTTTTTGCCAGCTCCACAACATCCTGTCCGGCAAAAAGCAGGTGTCTCCCATCCTCTGATATGCGAATGTTATCACAAATCATATCCTATTTCTCCTCTTTTTATTTTTTTTACAGCCTGCGCATCGGACAAATGAGGTCCGGCACGCAGGCTGCGAGTCGTGTCTGTCTTGGATGGATAGTCTATCTTTCCACCTTAAAAACAATCGTCTTGTCTTCTGTATTCATCGTACACGCCGCACCGAACGGAATCGTAATGATCTTGTCGCCGTGGCCGGACTGTACGTTGTACATAACCGGAATATCATATTCCGCAAGCAGATCTTCGTACAATTTTTTCACATCGTATTCCGGCTGATATTTGTTGGAAACCGAGGTGAACTGCCCAAGCAGAACGCCCTTGCACTTATCGAAAGCACCTGCCAGCTTCAGCTGATAAGTCCATTTTTCAATTTTTGTGAGCGGCTCTTCTACTTCCTCAATGAAGATGATCTTGCCCTCCGTGTCCATTTCGCTCGGCGTTCCGACTGCTGCCGAGATCAAAGAAAGATTTCCACCGATGACCGGACCGGTCGCTTTCCCGCTCTTGAGAACCTCAAGCGGCTCCTCCGCGGGATTCTTGAATTCATAGGTATCCTCCGCGGTCAGCGCGTCAAAGAACGCGTTCTTGGTATCATCATCAAAAGCGTCCACCATGTTGGACGATACCATCGGTCCATGGAACGTAACCAGGTCGCACTTCTGATTAAACAGCATGTGCAGGCATGTTACATCACTGTATCCTACAAAGATTTTTGGATTGCTTCTAATGATATCCAGATCCAGGTGTCTGATCACGCGGGAACCGCCGTCGCCGCCTCTGACACAGAAGACCGCGTCCACCTCTTTGTCCGCGAACATCTTGTTGATCCAGGCTGCTCTTTCTTCGCCTGTGCCTGCCATATAGCCGGCGTAATTCTTGGTCAGATTGTCAGCCTTTTTTACCTTAAAGCCCATCTCCTCCAGCACGCTGACACACTGTACCTCGCGTTCCGCGCTGATCGGTGAGCTTGGGCAGATGATGCCGATGGTTGCGCCCTTTTCCAGTTTTTTAGGATATCTCATTTGTTTTTATCTCCTCCAAAATATTTTATGTGCTTAGAACCACATAATATTTACGATTGCTACCGCGGCAAGCAGGGAACCTAAGTCGCCTAAAAGACCTGCAGCAACAGAATGTCTCGCGTTGGAAACGCCTACAGAACCCATGTAAACCGCGATGATGTAGAAAGTGGTCTCGGTGGAGCCTTGCGCTACGGAAGCGATACGGCCGATCTTAGACTGCGTGCCATAGGTAGCGAGCAGGTCAGCAAGCATGCCCTCGGACGCGCCGCCGGAGAAGGATCTCATGATGGCCTGCGGCAGGATCTCGGATGGGCATCCGATCAAGCTGGTAACCGGATCTAAGATCGCGCACAGCCAATCCATCGCGCCGGACGCGCGGAACATTCCGATCGCGCACAGCATTGCGGTCAGATATGGGATAATCATCACAGCGGTGGAGAAGCCCTCCTTTGCGCCTTCCGTAAATATGGAATATACCGGCACCTTCTTCAAGATAGCCCAGAAGCATACAAGAGCTACAACCAGAGGAATCGCCCAGTTCGATATTAATGTCATTACATCTGAAAATGTCATTTATAGTCCCTCCTATTCTTCTTCCGCATACTTGCAGACATAGCCTTCCGGAAGCACGATCGGGTTTTCTCCGCCTGCATAGTGCTCGTTCAGTTCTAATGTTCCGGCTGCGATTTCTTTTTCGATTACGTTTTCCCATTTCCATCTCTTTGTCTTCTGGAAGATCAAAGTAAATACGATACCGACAACGGTAGAAATTGTGGTCGCGATGATAACCGGAACGATGATCTCCGCAGCGCCATCTGATTGTACCGCGGCACGCAGACCAAGGACGGTAACCGGAAGCAGGGTTACGGAAGTCGTACCGATCGCGAGCATCATGCACTGTGCGTTGGTTGCGATGCTCTTGGTAGGGTTCAGCGTCTGCAGCTCACGCATCGCCTTCAAGCCGAACGGTGTCGCGGCGTTACCGATACCCAGCATGTTGGCAGCAATCCAAAGTGCCATCGCGGACATCGCCGGGTGATCCTTCGGAACCTCCGGGAATAACTTGGTCATAACCGGCGCAATCCCCTTCGCGAGCTTGTCGCAGATACCAGCTTCCTGCATGACCTTCATCAGTCCGCAGAAGAATGCCATGATGCCGATCAAACCGAGAGAGATTTCGACAGCGGTATTCGCAAAATCAAAGATGTTGTTCAAAACGCCTTCCATTGTGCCGGTAAAAGCGCCCGCGATAACCGCGATTACGACTAATCCGACCCAGATATAGTTCATCATAATATCGTTCCTCCTTTTCATATAATCCGACAAATTTTTATTATGACGTTTTCAGATAATTGCAATTTATATGCCAAAAAAAGCAAAAAACAAGAAGTTCTCCGCCACCCATGCGCTTTCCCCGCGAAAAACAAGGGATTTTGGCACTCTCTGTTTTTTCGTGAAGGAAAATCACGATTTCTTCATATTTTCGTCACACGCACGCCCCCTTCTTTATTTTGTCCTGAATCCAGGAAACAGCGTCCTGTTTTTAGGACTATTCTGAGCAAATTTTTGCGAAAAAAGTGCGAAACCCGGAATTTTTTCTGTAATTCGTACCGTTTTTTCACGGCATAAATTTTGCTTATTTTATCATATGATGATATAATGATTTCGATGACGAGATCTGCGCGCTTTTTGCCGCATCCCGCGACAGCGCGTCGAAAGTCCTAATGAGGAGAACACACATGAACAAACTGACTTATACCTATACGAACGTCCCCAAGCAGCTGCTTTTTTATATCTGCGCCTTTTATCTGGTGCTCCGTTCCATTATGGATATCCAAATTGTCCTCTATCAGGTCGAGGGCTACGCGGATCAGATCAACCTGCCGCTGGAGCTTACCGTCAACGCGCTGTTTTTCGCTTTTTGGCTCCTCCTCTCGAATGGCCACAAACTGTGCTATACCGAATTTAACAGCGAAAAAGCGATCTATCACAACCGTCTGCTTCGCACCAAAAAAGAGTTTCTTTTTGAAAACGCACGAGCGGTTTTTTTCGACAAACGCGGCATCCGCTTCTTCGCGCGCAAAGAGGACGCCTCCGACAAGCGCAAGGCGCTCTTTTTCATCCCGTTCTTTCGTGACGGCAAAATAAACGTATTGGAGCATAAACGCTTCTACGACCTGCTCAAGGAACGAGAAGCCGCCATCGGAGACGCGGAACGCTTTGTGGTGTATCGTTCCTACAAGGAAGTACCCGGCTACAGCCGCAAATGGAAGTACGTTTCCTTCGCCTATGCCTGTCTGGATGTGCTTTTAGGCCTCAACTGCTTCACGCCGATTGCCGTCATCCTCGGCTTGCTGGAAACCTTCCGCTAATCCGCGTCAAAAAATCCGCACACATGACAAAAGCCCTCTCCTGATCGAAAGGGCTTTTCTTTTCCTTATTTTGATACCCACATGCCCGCGCTATTGCGGCTTTTGTCTTTGTTTGATGTCCTCGATGACCGGCTTGACCGTATCCGCGATGGTATCAAAGGCATCGGCCTTACCGTCCACGACATCCTTCGCCTTGTCCTGAATCTTTTTTTGTTTTTCGTAATCCTCCACGCTTTTTTTCATCAGATTATCCAGCATGGAGCTCTTGTTTCTAAGGATATATACAAACGATGCCACGATGATGGCCAGCCCTATAGCAATCTTTATTTTTTCCATTCGTTTCTCCTCTCGGCATACTTCTTGCAATGTTTTTCTGTTATAATAGTTAGAATATAACGCAAAACAATTACAAAGTCAAGGGAGGCTGTCTTATATGAAAATCAGTTATGACAAAATTCAGGACCTGGTCGATGCCGCCGCCGCGAAAAGCTTGCAGATCCGCCGCGATCTGCACCAAAATCCGGAGCTGAGCGAGCACGAGGTGCATACCTCCGCGCGCGTTCGTGCCGAATTAAAGCAGCTTGGAATTCCTTACCGCTCTGAAATCGCGGGACATGGCATCAAAGCAGTTCTCACGACAAAATCCAAGGAGCCGGCTGTCGCGATCCGCGCGGATATGGACGCGCTGCCGATCCAGGAAAAGGTCGATCTGCCGTTCAAATCTCAAAACGACGGGGTCATGCACGCCTGCGGACACGATATCCACACCGCGGTTCTGCTCGGTACTGCCTCGGTACTCAAAGCGCTGCAGGAGGAGCTTCCGCGAACAAGCGTCTTTTTATTTGAGCCTGCCGAAGAAACCCGCGGCGGCGCGAAGCCTATGATCGAAGAAGGCTGTCTTGAGGACCCCCGTGTGGATACCGTCATCGGTCTGCACATCGAACCGTCTGTGGATGTCGGCAAGCTGGAGTTTATGCCCGGCTGCATGAATGCGGCCTCCACGATGTTTACCGTCACCGTCAAAGGCAAATCCTGTCACGGTGCCAGTCCCTTCGCCGGCATTGATCCGCTCCTTCCGGCCTGCGACATGGTAGGCTCTCTGCAGAGCATCATCACCCGACACATCCATCCGGTTGACGCGGCCTTAATCACTGTCGGAAGCTTTCACAGCGGCACCGCGAGAAACATCATTCCGGACGAAACCGTTTTTAGCGGCATCATCCGCGTTCTCGATATGCAGCTCCGCGACTCCATCAAATCGCAGCTGCGCGAGCTTTGCGAAAATATCGCAAGGGCTTACGGCGCGAGCTGTGTCGTAGATTATCAGGACAGCTATCCGACACTAATCAACAATCAGGAGCTGCTCGACAGCGTTTCCGAGATCTGCCGCGAAAAGCTCGGTGACAAAAACATCCTTCTCAATCCGAAGTCCAGCCTGGGCGCGGACGATTTTGCCTATTTCTGCCACGCGGCCAAGGGCCTCTATTTTAACCTTGGCTGTCATACGCCCGGAACACCGGAGGAGGCACTGCATTCCGCCATTCTCAATCCGGACGAGAATTGTATCCGTATCGGAATTCTATCCGAAGTGTTGGCAGTACTAAAAATCATGGGGGTGGAGATCGAATGATGATGCAGGAAGTTCTCAGAGATACGCTCGTAGAGATTGATTTAAGGAAACTCGCGAACAACATGCGGCTGATCCGCCAGCTGGTCGGTCCGGACACTGCCATTACAGCCGTAGTCAAGGCCAATGCATACGGTCACGGCGCGGTCGGCGTCGCCGAAACTCTGATGGAAAGCGGCGCGGACTATCTCGCGGTGGCGACCCTGTCGGAAGCCGTCGAAATCAAAAAAGCTTACCCAGCTTATCCGGTTTTTATCATGGGACATACACCGGACAAATACCTTTCTCACATCGTAGATTTCGACATTACCGCGACCATCTTCAGTCTGCGGCAGGCGGAGCTTTTGAACGAGTTGGCTGAAAAAGCGGGAAAAAAAGCGAAAGTACACATCAAACTGGACACCGGTTTTCATCGCCTCGGACTGGACGCGAAGGACCGCGGGCAGACCCTGCAGACGATCCGCGCAATCACTGCGCTGCCGCGCGTCGAAGCGGAGGGACTTTTTTCACATCTGGCGCTGGTCAATGACGAAGAAAATGACAAACAGTATCATTTGTTCGCGGAAATTGCCGATCAGCTAAAGACCGAGGGCATCCACTTTCGCTACTACCATCTGGCGGACAGCATCGCCACAGTCGATGCTCCGCGCTTCCGCTTGAATATGGTGCGTGTGGGCGCGCTGATTTACGGCATGCGCGGTTTCCACAAGGGGTTTGTTCCGGTCGAGCAGCTGCTTACCTTCCGTGCCGCGATTTCCCAGCTTCACCATATCAAAGAAGGAGAAGGCGTCAGCTACGATTATCTTTGGAGAGCGCCGCGGGATTCTGTGATTGCAACCCTGCCGTTCGGCTACGCCGACGGATACCCGCGCAATCTGCGCGACAAGGGCTATGTCACCATCAAGGGTGTCCCTTGTCCGTTGGTCGGGGTGCTCTGTATGGATCAGGTCATGGCGGACGTTACCGAAATCGCGGACGTTGCCGAAGGCGATTGGGCCACCATCTACGGAAGCGGTGAGAACGAAATGAGCATTCAAGAGGCCTCCACGCTGGCAGGCACCAACAAGAACGATATCCTCGCGCGGCTCTCCGCGCGTCCTCCTAGAATCTACATAAAATAGCGGCAAAAGCAAAGAGACAGGCGTTCCGTCAGGAATTCCTGTCCCTTTGTTTCTTCTGCTTAATCTTCTTCTCCCAACTGATATTTTTTCAGTTTTTCGTAAAATACACTTTTGGAAAGCCCAAGCGCTTCCATCGTTTCGCGCCGCTTGTAGTGGTTCAGCGCGAGCGTCTCCGCAAGGATTCTGCGCTCCTCCCGCTCCAACTGTTCCTTGAGTGTCATCGATCGCGAGACATCTTCTTCAATCAAAATATGCTCGGAATAAATCAGCGGCGAATCGCAAACCGTAATTGCGCGTTCCATCACGTTTTCCAGCTCTCGTACGTTTCCGGGCCAGCTGTAATGCATCATCTTTTGCAGCGCTTCCTCCGACAGCAGCATATGCTTCATATGATATCGGCTGCAAAGCTCATCTAAGACGGAATTAATCAGAATGTACAAGTCTCCCTTCCTTTGGCGCAGCGGCGGAATGCAGATCGGAAACACATTGATGCGGTAATACAAATCCTGCCTGAAATTTCCCTTCTTGACTTCCTCTTCGAGATTTCGATTGGTCGCGGTAATGACGCGCACATTCACATCGATCGGCTTCGAGGAGCCGACTCGATAAATCCGCTTGTTTTGCAGCACCTGCAGCAGCTTGACCTGTATCCCGAGCGGGATTTCGCCGATTTCATCCAAAAAGATCGTACCGCCGTTCGCTTCCTCAAAGAACCCCGCCTTGCCGTTCGCCGCGGCGCCCGTAAACGCGCCCGGCGCGTATCCGAACAACTCACTTTCAAACAGGCTCGGCGCGATCGCGTTACAGTTGACTTCCACAAACGGCGCGTCTTTTTTCCCCATCCTGTGGATTTCTTTTGCCAGCCTCGATTTGCCGGTTCCGCTTTCTCCGGTGATGATGACATTAAAATCCGTTTGTGACGCTTTGTACGCCAGTCGCTTAACCTCATTCATCGCGGGATCTTCTCCGATGAAATCTTCCATCTTCGCGCCCTGAAAATCACAGCCATAGGGTCTGCGCATGAATTTCTTTTTTTGCCGCTGTTCCAGCGCCTGGATGATACTATCTCGCTCTTTTCTCACGTTTTCGAGTAAAGACGCATCCTGCAGGATCAAATAGATGCCGTCTCGCGCGTTGCCCTTGCGGATTCTGGTCAGCACGCAGAACATCGGCCTTTTGTGTATCTCAAAAATTCCGCTCTCCGTATGCCCATCCGGCGCCGCGAACATTTTGTTGATTTCCTTCAGAATTTCATCTCCGTAAATGATGCTCTCAAAGTTCAGGCCGACCGTCGGCATCAGCTCTCCGCTCGTCTCATAATCTGTCTTGGGCAGATATGGCTTGCCGGCAAGCAGCTTGCCGATTTCCTCTCCACGGAAGCCGTAGCCTCTCGCCTGAAAAAACTTAACCTTTCCGGTTACGCTGTCAATCACGACCATGTGTCCGACCGCTTCGAAATAGACCATCGAATACGTATCTCCATTCACCGATATGTGCACGTGATTATGCGCGAAATCGATGCGGATCACGATTTCAAATCCCAGATAATCGGTAACAAGCTCAAACCGTCCATTGGGATTGTAGCTCTTGATATATTTATACTGCGGCTGTATTTTTTTGTTCTTATAAACGCCAACTGCGAGGAGCGCGTCGTCTTTTTCGATGTTCCGATCCGCGATGCCGATCGTTTCTAAGCTTTCCGGCGTCAGCTCATCGTCGTTCCCCAATTCATTGTCTGCGATAATGACGATATCGCCCTCTTCGATACGTCCGCCCGGATGTCTTTGCTCACTGTCCAAAAGAATGCCCGTTATTTTTTTTGCGCATCTGCTATAGGATCCGATTTCACGCGTTTCGTTGATATAAACAAGCCCTTTGTATTCTGTCTCCAGAATCTCTTCCATGATGCGCATTGCGTCTTCCATGCTGACCCCCCTGTTCTGACAAATACTGTTTTATATTTAGTCTACCACAAGCCGCATTCTTTGTCCATGAATGTCAAAACGGATTTTTCCGATACATCTTCTGGCATGTTTTTTGCTTATTTCTTTGTATATCCAACATGATATAATGATTCCGGGAGGTATGCAAGTATGAATCAATCCATGAAAATTTTAGATATGCACTGCGACACACTCATCGAGTGCTGGCGGCACGAAGACCGCGCACTGCGCGACGGCAAGGGACATCTGAATCTCAAGATGATGCAGGAGCACGGCGGCATGGGACAGTTTTTTGCGATCTATCTTTCTCGTCATGAAATGGAAAGCATGGATCCGTACGACCTGTTTAAGGCGATTTACAAAAACTACATTTCCGAAATGCAGGAAAACAAGGATATCCTGCGCCCTGCTTACTGTACAGCGGATATCCGCAAAAATGCCGAGGAAGGGTATCTGTCTTCTTTCCTGACCATCGAGGACGGCGTCTTCGTAGACGGCAAGATCGAAAGGATCCAGGAGGTCTACGATATGGGTGTACGCCTGCTCACGCTGCTCTGGGGATTTCCAAACTCCATGGGCTATCCTTGCTACGACGATGCGCAGCAGAACGCGCAGGGTCTGACGCCGTTCGGTCTGGAAGTGGTCGACAAGATGAATACGCTCGGCATGATCATCGACGTTTCTCATCTGTCCGAAGGCGGTTTCTATGATGTTGCACGTCACAGCAAAAAGCCGTTCCTGGCGACGCACTCCTGTGCCAAGGCGCTCTGCCCGCACAAACGCAACCTGACGGACGATCAGCTTAAGACACTTGGCAATGCAGGCGGCGTGGTCGGCATCAACTTCGAGTCTTCTTTCTTAAAAGAAGGCTCCCATTACGCGACCGTTGATCAGATCATCACGCATCTCAATTATATGGTCGACAAAGCAGGTATCGAGCACGTCGGATTCGGTTCCGACTTTGACGGCATCGATACGACCGGAGAACTGGTCGATTACACCGGTTTCGACAAAGTCATCGACGCGATGCACAAGCATTACAACGAAGATCAGATCGACATGCTCCTGCACGGCAACGTCCTGCGCGCAATGGAGGATATCATCGGCAAATAAAGCACGCGCAAAAAACAAAATCATATCCAAAACCTCCGAAGCACCAAGCAGTGGTCTTTCGGAGGTTTTGCTTTTACGCCCGACGGCGCGCCGCTGCGCGCCGTCGCATTCTGGGCAGATTCATTTCAGCGCAAAAGAAAAAGACCGAAAATCATTCGCAAGATTTTTTTCGGTCGGTAAGTGCACATTGTCATATTTCCCTTAGTATGCCGGTTTACCGGTTTTGATCAAGCTGTCAAGATCGGTAAACGCATTTTCGATTGCTTCGCTGTGATATAATTCATACATGTCATAGACAAACTGCGTAAGATTCTTCTCGTCCAGGGTTTCCAGAATTTTATCCGCTGTAGTGTCCTTATGCACCGCATAACATTCCAGCAGGTAGGCAAAAAACTTAAATTCTTTCGTCAATTTCATCACCTCGCAGATACAGAGAGTTCCCGGGATCGCCTGTTGCCTCTTCATTTTCCCACATATCAAAGATTGCCAGCGGACTAAAATACCAAAGTCTCAGCTCATTATCAAGAAGCATCTTATGGGTTTGTGATCTCAAAAAAATCCGCAATCCATCCATAAGCGATACCCCTCTGCTTTTGGAAATCATCCCTGCGAGCTCCGCATCAAAGTTTTGCATAATGGAGGGTCTTGTATTTTCTCTCATTGTTCTTTACCTCCAAGGTATTTCAGGCACTGAAGCCCTCTCCATGTCAGGAAAGCATATTGATCAGCCAGTTTTTGCGGTTTCAATAGAATCAGTGCGACCTCTTCTGTTATATTGCCCGCCATATAATCTGATAAAACCGGCATAGTTGTGTCATTTGCCACAGGGCCGATAACAAGATCAAATTTGCCTCCGTTGTACAGATTCTTTCTATTCTGCGTTACAAAATTCAACCATTTTGTGTCTGCCTCTTCAAAGCGTAAGATTGCTAAGTTTCCTGCTTGTGCTTCGTCAAAATCATAAATGGAGATTACCGCTGCCCCTTTTTTTCGACGCTTTGTTTGAAGCTCGGCCCATCTTTTCGCCTGTGATTTATCAGATGTTGTGTAAAATCCGGGGCCAAAATCCAGCGTCCGATTTGAAAGGATCAGTTGTGGCGTTTCTACTTCCATATTGCTCCCATGGTATAAATACATGCACATACCCCCTGCTGCAATATTTTTGATTTATATTCTAATCGTACCATAATTTTCGATTGCCGGCAATATTACATTCTTTAATTGGCTGTCTATAAACGCCCCGGACCAGATCATCCATTCATTTTTAATGGTAAATTTGCCGTTATCGGTAAGAACCATCATTTTATCATTAAATAGGTGTGCTTTTATTGCCGATAATGCAGCGTTTACAGTGCTGTCCCCTTTTTCGGCACGAAAAACGCGTTCATATCGATGCCCTCCAGCGTGAGCAGTTTGATCTTGCGGTCGATGCCTCCGCCGTATCCGATCAGACTGCCGTTCGTACCGACAACCCGGTGACAGGGAACGATGATGCTCAGTGGATTATGCCCGACCGCCCCGCCGACGGCCTGCGCTGACATCCGCGCGATACCCCGCTCTGCCGCGATTTGCGCCGCGATCTGCCCGTAGGTCATGGTCTTGCCGTAAGGGATCGTGCATAGAATGCTCCAGACGCTTTTCTGAAAATCAGTTCCCGTTGGATTGAGCGGCAAGTCGAAGTCCGGCTCTTTTCCCGCAAAGTATATGTCCAGCCAGCGCTTCACATCAGCCAGCAGCGGTGCATGTTCTTCCTTGCAGGGCGCATTGCAAATCGCTGCGCCCGCTTCAGGCTCCAAATCCGCCTGTCCCTGCGCGTAATATTTCTGCCCGTCAAACCAAACCCCTGTCAGCGCCTGCGCGTCCGCCGTCAAAAGCAGATCTCCGAGCGGAGACTCGTAATGTGTTTTATATAGCATCGTATTCTCCTGTCTTTTTCGCATCGCAAACGTGCGTTCTTTTTTCTTTATTCTATCACCTTTTCTGCCTTTGAGCCATAGAAAAAATGAAAAACTTCTGCTGAACGATACCCTATGATACCCATGTTCGAAAGGGTATCACGCAAATCTTTGTTCATTCGAGGTGTATTTCCTACCAAATCCCCATTACGTGCTGCATCACGAGGCTGACCGCCGTAATGCCAATCCAGCAGCATCCTCCTAAAAGCAGAGGTCTGCCGCCGCTCTTCACAAGCTGAACCACATTGCTGTTCAGTCCGATTGCCGCCATCGCCATAACGATGAAAAACTTCGATAAATCCTTCAGCGGCGCGAAAACATCTGCATTCATGCCTGCCTGGATGCAGACAGTGGTAATTACCGATGCGATAACAAAATACAAAATAAACATCGGAAAAGCCCTCTTCAAACTGAAGCCCTCCGCTTTGCCACTGTCCTTCGCGCTCTTTTTTGCGCGAGCTACCGCCAACACCAAGGTAATCGGAATAATCGCAAGCGTACGGGTGAGTTTTACCGTGACAGCTTTATGCAGCGTTTCGCTGCCGAGATTCCACATGCTGTCCCAGGTGGATGCCGCAGCCGTTACCGATGATGTATCGTTAATTGCCGTTCCCGCAAAGATCCCGAACGCATCTCCCGCGCTCGTGTCAAACCCAATTGCGCTTCCCAGCATCGGAAAGAAAATTGCCGCAAGCACATTAAAGAAGAAAATGACCGAGATGGACTGCGCCACCTCGTTGTCGTCTGCGCCGATGACCGGAGCGGTTGCCGCGATCGCCGAGCCCCCGCAAATCGACGAGCCGACTCCCACAAGAATCGCCGTATCCGAAGGCACGCGCAGCGCCTTATGCAGCGCCCACGCAAGCAGGAGAGATATGCCGATCGTGCAAACAATGATCGGCAGCGACTGTTTTCCTGTTTCAAAGATAACGCCAAGATTCAGACCGAATCCCAGCAGTACCACCGCTGTCTGCAAAATGATTTTGGATGTCCATTTGATCCCTGCCGCCGCTTTGCCTTTGTCACTCCAAAAAAGCGCAATCAGCATGCCAAATAATATGGAAAGCACCGGACCTCCTATAATCGGAAACGCCTTGCCAAGCAGCCATGCCGGGACTGCAATGCCAAAACAAACTAAAATTCCTATATAATTTTTTCGCATAAATTCCATGTACATTACCTCATTTTTTAGTCTTTCTATTTCAGCTGAGATATTTCCTTAAATATTCCCTGACACATTCCTGCACATTTTGGGCTATGCGTATCGCCTGTTTTTTGTCCATACCGATCTGCGACGCGACGCCAAGCAGGTCCTCTGCTGCCGGATTTTTGCCGTTTCCATGGACACTGGTGGCGTGTTCTCCGCCGATCGAATGACTGTAGGTCAAATCGTATGCCGGCGATAATTTCCATCTTTTCTCTGGTTCATCATAAAGAAAGCTGAAATTCTTTGCATGGTCGTCCCGATTGTGCGCGAACACATTGAAGCACATCAGGCGGTACAGCTTCTCTATCTCTTGAAAGTCTCCTGTCAGCTTCAGGCAGGCTTTCATCAAAATATCGTAGTCCAACGTCAAATCACGATGCGAGGTCTCCAAAAGTCCGGCAGCCGAGATCACATGAATTCTCCGCTCCTTTCCGTCTTCTTTAAGGGCTCGATCGAATCGCCTTGTTCCGAAATAGCCGCTGCATATTCTGGACGGGAACAATCTGGTTTCTGCCATTTCGATCCCGCAGGCTTTGGCGCAGAGCGCATACTCGTACTCCTGCAAACCAATCGCATCATCATCTTCCTTCGACGGAAACTTGATCAGCCATGGCTGTCCGTTAACCTCTGTCAAAATTTTAGGTCTGGCACCACCGGAAAAACCTCCAAGCCGGAACAACTCATCTAAGCTGTCCGTTTGGTTTGTCGCAAGCAAGCGGCTGCATTCGCGTGCAATATCATCAAAATCGCCTATCTGCGTTTCCTCCGCAAGGTCGAATTCCGGCACATATTGCAGTGCGCCCATGCCCAAGCTTCCGACAATCGCAAGCCGATCCAGACTTTCCGTTTCGATGGGATTGATATTGTGCTTCAGCAACAGTCGATCTACCAGGAGTCTGCCCCATCCGTCCGGCAGGCTGTCCGCAAAAACGCCAAAAATGCCGTCGAAAGGCAAAATCTGTGGCACGAAAACTTTCTTTCCCAAAGGCAGCGAAAACGAACTGATAGAAAATCCGTCTGCGATCCATCCTTCACTATACTGAAAAGCAGCGAGATGTTTCCGGTATAATGCCATTGTTCCGACGGTTCGTCCCTCATAAAGAACCTGTAGCTGTTTAATCTTGTCCATGTATGATCTCCTCTATGGATAAAAACGGAGCATCCTCAAAAAGATGGATCAGCGCATCGTCCATGTCGAGCGCGATCGCGAGCTTGATCAAGGCGTGCAGGGAAATTTCGCCGCTGGTTTCAAAACGTTTCACGGAACCCAAACTGACGCCTGACTTTTCGCTCAAGGCTTTTTGTGAAATCTTTCTGCGCTTGCGGACGGCACGCACGTTTTGTGCGATCTGCATTTGTATTTCTTTTGGTGTTTGTCTGTCTAATACTATCATAGCTAATATTTTATCCTATTTTGCGTAAAATATCAAGTTTTAGCTCATATTTTACCTCAGATAATTTTCCATAAACTCATTCCGGCGATGCTCCCTCATCTATCTTCACTTATATGCTACACTTTTCGCAGTAAATACTGCAACAAAAAAGATGCTCAGCTGTGCCGGCATCTTAATTTCACTTATAAATTGCAGACCGCATAAAGCGGCAGATTGATCATCCAGTCTTGATCCTTATATTTTAAGGCAGATAAACGTACCGCCGCGGTTTTTACATTTTTTCGGGTCTGATTTTAAACAAACATTACATTTTTTCTGGTCTAAAGTCACTCCGCACACCTTCCCTGTGCCAGTTTCAAAAACTTCTTGTCGGACTGGATTGCGTGTGTCACAAATTTTCCATCCCAAAATAACGCATAGGTCGTTACCGGAGCAGGAAGATTCTGCGCCGTATCTCTGTCTGTAATATGAACCGTTTTCAGCGGAATGCCATGCTCGGCTGCGACTTCTGCCACGCGCGGCACCCAGTAATAAGTAAACGGGCACTGATCCGTATAATAGATCACAAAACCGGTCTCACTTGTCTGCGGCCGCTTCGCGCAGTCCTTAAATTTCGGCGGCTGCGCGTCCGGTGCAAACGGCAGATACAAAAGCGTAATCCCGCATTCCGATGTGTCTGCTGTCAAAAACCCTTTATGAGCAAGATACTTCGGGTCGGACAGGAACTCCCGCTTTCTTCCTTCCGCAGAAAGAATGCAAAGTCCTTTTTTGCCCTGCGCTTTTGCATCGCGCATACATTCGTCGAGCAAGTCGTTGGAATACCCGTGCCCTTTCATGCTGCCCGCAATCCACAGGCAGTTTATGTAAAGATAGCCCTCTGCTTCTATCGGCACCCACGCAGATTCTGCCGGAATATATTCGATAAAGCACTTGCCTCTTTCTTCGCTCCGATAAAAAACAAGCCCTTCTTCAAACCGCTGTTTGAGCCATTCTTTTTTCGCAACGCTCTGTTTGTTTGACATCGCGCAGCAGATGTGCTCTTTGTCGATATTGTCCTTCGTAATTCGAATGTAATTCATGAGAAACCTCACCTCCTCACATTCTTTGAATTACTGCGCCCAGCCAGCGCTGCATCGCTTCGCTTGCCTGATTTGCGATTTCAAGCACACGGGTGTGGCTGTGCTTTACCGTCTGAATTCCGGTCGCCATATTGGTTATGCAGCTGACGGCCAACACTTCCATTCCCATGTAATTGCAGACAATCGTCTCCGGCACTGTACTCATGCCGACCGCATCGGCACCCATGCCGGCAAAGGCACGAATTTCAGCCGACGTTTCAAAGCAAGGTCCCATGAAGCTCATGTACACGCCTTCTTTATATGAAATTCCCATTTCATCGGCGGTTTGCTTTGCAAGATCCCGCAGCCTGATACTGTACGGCTCGGTCATATCCGGAAAGCGAGGCCCGAAGCGTTCGTCGTTTGATCCAATCAGTGGATTCGTCCCCATCATATTGATAAAATCCGTAAGGAGCATCAAAGTCCCCGGCTCGAAGCTGCGATTGATGCCGCCGCAGGCGTTCGTCAGCACGACCTGTTCCACTCCCAGCAGTTTGAGGACATAGAACGGATAGCAGACTTCCTTCATGGAATAGCCTTCATAGAAATGAAAGCGTCCCTCCAGCGCAAAAACTTCCTTTTCTCCCAGCTTTCCCGCAAGCAAAGCACCCTTATGTCCCTCTACCGTTGACACCGGAAAGTTTGGAATGTCACGATACGGTAATTCTTCCGTCTCTGTAAAATCCGCCGTCAGATTTCCAAGCCCGGAGCCAAGTACCACAGCGATTTTCGGTCTTTTTGTGATGCGCGCCTGAATATATTCTGCGCTCCGCTGCGCTTTTTCATAAAGATTTTCCATGCTGTAAACTCCTCTCAAATTAAGTATTTCTCCACTTCCTACAATCTCTTCTTTTGCGTTTCCCTTTGAAGTTCCTCCTAAACATCTCCTGTCGCAACATCCATCAGGATTTTATCAAATATTTTATACCTCTTCCGTTTCCAAGCTTCGTAACATATCCTTTTTCTTCTAGTGCCACTAACAGCTTCAGGGTTTTGTTCTTTCCGAATCCGACAGCCTTTGCGATTTGAGAACTTGATTTGCCAAGGCGATTCATGCTATTGTATATAATCGCTTCGTCTTCTGATAATTCTTCTCCCCCTGAGACAACTGGCAAAACCACCTTAATTGCGTGCGTGGAAAACTCATGTCTGGGCTTTGCTCTGCTTTCGGCATATGCCATATTCATTCTCTGAACTCCTGTTCCAAAGCTTTCGATAATATTTAATCGGAAGAAAACCGAAGCAACAATCGGATTCCGCAGCACGGAAACCTGACCATTCAGATATTCTTCTTGCGTAATTCCTTTTGGTAATCCTCCCGGGGAAAAAACTTCAAGACGATCCTTGAACATCGCTATACGGATATGTGAATTTACGTCCCAAGTTCTGTGTACAAGTGCATTTGCAATCGCTTCTCTAAACGCTTTTTCCGGAATGAGTTCTACGGTTTTTCGAAGAGCTCCCTCGATTTCATCATATTGATAATATTTACGGTACAGTGCCACGGCCTCATCATACTGCTTTAAAATGGATTTGTGTTCGAAAATTTCTCGATCTAAAATGATATCTATGCTGTCACCAAAACGAGCACAGTCAATTCCGTAAAAACTATTTTCATCTGCCAATAATGCTCCCGCATTCTTGTATTTTCCATCAGCCCCAAGCAAGCCTAGTGTCCTAAGAATGTCCGAATTGATTTCGCTGACACCGAGCTGTTCTTTCAGCTTTTGTTCAAGAATTGAAAAATGAAATTCATTGCCTTTAGCGGTTAATTCGTCATAAGAACGATTTTCACCTTCTAAAAATTCTAAAGATTGGTTTTCCTTCATGCTGCAGGCCTCCTGTATCATTTCGATCTGTATATATTATACCAAAACAAACGCAAAAGTAAACGTATTTTTTTGCGTTTGCTTTTGCGTTTGTGTAGTCTCGGTCGCGAATAATATTGTAAATACTTTCCTCGCGAAAATCCGTATTCGTCGCGACTGATATGCAGTTATGAAGGGCTATGACAAATTGGCTTAATAAATTTACTTTTTCTTTTTGGTATGCTGCACAATAAGGTAAATCAACCACTCGATGGCTAAGACACCAAGATAAAAAATTCCTCATACTGCAAAACTAATCAGCTTTACTTCCAATGTCTGCATAGTTCCATGTCCGTCTACCGGTCTTATAAACAAGAACACACTGACACACAAAAAAATATAACTTGACCGATTTGAAAAGTTCTCCACCCTTTGTTTTTCATATTGTTTCCCCCTGTAATTCTAAATTTCAACCTATTGTACCATAAACTCATCTAGAATGTAAATGCACAAGGTCATTTAATCCACAATCGCGGCGTCCACAAGCCTGCAGTACTGAAATCCGTCTTCTTCATACATTTCAAGGGTGCCGGTAACTGTGATCTCCGTGTCCGGCTCCGGATAATCGTCCGGATAAGTATGTTCGCCGGCCAGAACAAATTCCAGCCCCTGTGAGCAGCAAGCCATCGCATCTGCGATCATGCAGGCAAAATATTGATCTTTTGTGTCAGGATTCTCGTAATACGCGAACTGCCCCTCCATTTTAACGGTTTTGCCGATATAGTCATCGGGGTTGTATATTAGATGATAGACCTCGGAATATACCATGGTGCTGCTTAGCTTCGTAAGATCAACATCAACAAGGTCCGAACCTTGCATCGGTTCAGCGGCTGCCTCCGGGGGAGTTTCTTCTGCTGACTGCGCTTGTGATGTCGCAGGATCTGATGCCGAAGCATCCATTAGATCCCCTGACTCTGTGTTTTTTTCACTTCCGCAGGCTGCCAGAGAGCCCAACATCAGAAGCATCCATAGTACGCAAAGCAGTTTTTTCATTTTCTCACACCTCCCATCACCTTTCCTGCCAGATGCGACAGTCCAAAAGCGCCGATCTGAACGGCAACGATGGTCGAGCCAACCGGCGTACCGGCCAGAACCGACACCAAAATGCCCATCAACGCACACAAAACCGAAAGCACCGCCGCGCAGATCGTGACGCTGCGAAAGCTTTTGAACATACGCATCGCGGACAGTGCCGGAAAGATCACCAGTGCGGAGATCAGCAGTGAGCCGACGAGATTCATCGCCAACACGATGATGACCGCAACAATGATCGCGATCAGAAGGTTATATCGTCCTGCTTTCGTCCCGGTCGCCCTCGCAAAATCCTCGTCAAAGGTCACAGCGAAAATTTTATTGTAAAACAGGATAAACGCTGCCGCAACAAGTGCCGACATTCCGACGCACAGCCGCACCTCTGCAAGGGAGAGTGTCAAGATGGAAGTCGAGCCGAACAGTGTGCTGCACACATCGCCCGAAAGATTCGCCGAGGAAGAAAAAATATTCATCAGCAGATAGCCGATGGCCAGCGCACCTACTGAAATCATGGCAACCGCGGCATCGCCCTTGATCTTCGTGTTCTGCCCGGTACGCAGCAGCAGTACTGCGCTGACGATTGTAATCACCATAACCAGCGGCATTTCATTGCTGATTTGCAGCACAGCAGCAATCGCCATCGCCCCGAACGCCACATGAGAAAGTCCATCTCCAATAAACGAAAAGCGTTTCAACACCAGCGTCACGCCCAAAAGCGACGAGCAAAAAGCGATCAGCACGCCGGCAATGAGCACATAATGAACAAAGGGATATTCCCAATAGAGGATCAGTTTTTGCAAAATTGCTGTCATTGCAGATCACCGCCTTTCTCTTCGGCAACTGCGTGACCTGCATCTTGACCATTGCTTCTGTCATGAGTTGTTCTTCTTCTTTGTTGCAAACGGGATGGCTGTAAGGCGAGAATTGTTTTCATAACTCTACTCTTGCCGGAACCGTTTTCTCCTGCCATACAGAGGTAATCGCCCGCAAGCGCCTCAAAGCTGAGGTCTTGCAGAACGGTCTTCCCGTTATAGCCGACACAGGAATTTTGACAGGTGCGCTGAGCCATAATCTTACCTCCTTAACCCAATGCTTCCTTCAGCACTGCAAGATTTTTTTCCATCACAGAGAGGTAGGTCGTGCCGCTTGCCACATCCTTTGAAGTCGTGGACTGCATGGAATCCATCGTTAGAATCCTTTGGCTTTTTTGGGCGGTGTTTTTCACGATCGTTTCCGCGATCTTGTGATGCTTGCCCTCAATGGTCAGCACACAAGGCAGCTTTAATTCGTCTGCCTTCTTTGCAAGGAACGAAATCGTTTCAAAGCTGGCTTCCGTTTCGGCGGAGCAGCCAACGAAAGCGGCATAATAGTTCAGACCATAGTCATCCACCAGATAGCGGAACGGGAAACGGTCGCCGAACAGAACGGTCTTGCAGGTCGCGTTGTCCACAGCCGTTTGATACTCTGCATCAAGGGCAGACAGCTTTTTCATATATGCATCGGCATTCTCCGCATAGATCTCCATGTTCTCAGCGTCCAGCTCCTGCAAGGCATTGGAAATCGCACCGACCAGTACTTCGGCGTTCTTCAGAGAGAGCCAAACATGCTCGTCAGCTTCCTCTTCGTGCTCATGCGCTTCGCCTTCCTCGTGTTCGTGTTCTTCCTCCTGCATACCTTCAACCACTTCTTCGCTCTTGACCTTGTCACCTAGCACATCCAGTAAGTTGATGACCTTCCTATCCTTGTTGGCGGAGTTTTTCAGCGCATCCTCGACCCAGCCTTCGGACTCACCGCCGACATAGATGAACAAGTCGCAATCGGAAATTTTAACAATGTCATCAGCGGTAGGCTGATAACTGTGCAGGTCAACCCCGTTATCCAGCAGCATCGTGATGTCAGCGTGATCCGCCTTGTCACCGAGAATTTCTTTGACCCAGTCGTATGCAGGAAAAATTGTGGTGACAATGCGCAGCGTGTCAGTTGTAGCATTCGTATCATCATCGTTCTGCTTTGCGCAGCCGGCAAGCATGCCGACTGCCATCAAAAGCGCAAGCAGCAGCGCAATTATTTTTTTCATCATCTCTGTTACCTCCAAAATGATCATAAAACTGAAAAATAGGCGCAAAAATACAAGGGCAGCGGCCAGCGCCGAAAAAGCCTATCCGAAACAGATAGGCTCATGCCCTTGTAAATGTCCTCATTTTTAATTTGTTAATTTCACCTTGAGGGAAACCAAAGTATTTCTTGGAATGGCATCTGCACAGGCAAAACTCCCCCTGCACAGCGTATAGCTAAACACCGCAGGAAAGGCTGCGATGCATACAGCAAGTGAAAAGGTCTTCAGAATGTTTTGGCAGACAGTGATCTGATCGCAGATCGGGCAGTTTTCACCTGCGCAGTCGTGATCAGCTTCTGCGGCGATAAAAGCGGCAGAAAAGAGCAGAACAAGCAAGATCGTCACAGCAAGAAATGCTGCTGCGATTCTCTTTTTCTTTTCCATCCTGCTCACCACCCCTCTATTTTCTGCAATCGGCACAAACGCCGTACAGGATCGTCTCCGATTTATCAATCTGAAAGCCAGTGCTTTCTAATGTTCCGCGAATCAGCTGCGTCGCTTCCTGCTCTCCTAAATGAATACTCTTTCCGCAGATGCGGCAGGCCAGGTGCAGGCTGTCTTTGCATTCTTCTGAGGCAATATACTGGTAAAAGACTTCCCTTGTCCCTTCCCGCACGCTGCGTTTGAGAAGTCCTTCTTCCTCCAAAGCGGAGATGTTGCGGTAAACAGCGCTGATGCTGATCTGATCTGCTGCCAGATCTTCGGCAATCTGCCGCGCGCTTATTTGTTCGTCTGTATGCTTAGAAAGATATTCCAAAAGCCGCTTGCGCTGCCGTGTCAGATATTTTGCCATCCGCTACGCCTCCAATTTGCAATCTGTTCGCAAATTATTATACTGCATGAGATTTCCTTTGTCAATATGCGAATTAGTCGCAAATTAAGCGCTGCTATTTTTCTAACAGCCAATCCGGCAGGTATTTGACCTGAATGCCGTCGTAGTTTCCGAGCGTAAGCCTATCTCCAGTCAGGACGATCTTCTCATAGTTATCTCGGATGCGCCGAAGCGGCTTCATCTCTCGTTCAAAGGTCTCTTGTGCTGTCATATCTGCCGTAACCTGAAAATAGGTGTATGCTCCCTGCTTTTCAGCGACGAAATCCACTTCAGTGCTGCCGACCTTGCCGATCATGACACGGTATCCGCGCCGCAGAAGTTCAAAATATACGATATTTTCCAAAGAAAATCCGAGGTCGTACTGTCTGCGCGGCAAAATATGATTTCGCAGGCCAAGGTCTACGATATACATCTTCCGATTTGCTTTCAGCAGCTGCTTGCCGATAATATCGAATCGTTCCGCAGGATAGAAGATGAATGATTCCGTTAGCGCCTCTACATAGTCACTGACGGTATTCGGAGAAATCTTTCTTCCGTTTGAAATGAAATAATCCGTGATACTCCGAATCGAAACCGGATTTCCGACAATGCTTGCCAGATACTTTGCGATCGTCTTGAGCAGCAGAATGTCGTTGATTTTTCGTTTATCCGAATCACTTTCTTTCCGAGCCTGCCGATCTTCAATATCCTTGACGATTACTGTATTGTAAATTCCCTCTAAATAGGTATCCACCTTTTCCGGCGTGCGGTCCATGACAGCGACATACGGCAGTCCGCCATCCCGCATATATTCTGAGAACCCCTGCTCTTGCCCGCTTCCGGTGACCTCCAAAAATTCATAAAAAGAAAGCGGCAGCATTTTGATCTCTACATATCGCCCTGTCAGCAGCGTTGCAAGGTCGCCGGAAAGCATGTAGGCATTGGAACCGGTCACGTAAAGGTCCACCTGTGGCTTTACATACAAACTATCTACCACCTTCTCGAAAGCGGAAACCTTCTGAATCTCGTCCAGAAAAATGTAAGTCATCTTCCCTTTGCACAAACGATCTTTAAGATAAGCATACAGCTTTTTGTAGTCCTGCAGTTCTTCATATTCAAGCTCTTCAAAATTGATCGTGACGATTTGTTCGTCAGAAACCCCACTTGCTTTCAGCCATTCCTGATATTGCAAAAGCAGGGTGGATTTCCCGCATCTGCGGATACCGGTAACAACCTTGATGACCTGCTCATCCTTCCATTGTATCAAGTGTTCTAAATATTCCTTCCGTTCAACCACGCGAATCACCTCCTGTTCCTAATTGTTCCCATTATAGAGTATTCTATGCAAAAAGTCAATTTATGTTCCCATTTCGGAATATAAATTGACTTTTATTATCAATTGTTCCGTTTTCAGATCGTATGCGGCGCATTTTCGATAAAGTCCGCCGCTTCCGCCGCGCCGCCGCAGCTTCGAAAATCTTCGGCGCAGTCCTGCGCGGCTTTTGCGTAAGCCGACGCGCTGAGAATCTCTCGGACTGCGGCCCGGATGCCGACTGTGGAGTCCTCCTGCAGCTCCAGCCCGGCGCCAATCTCCCGGACACGCCTTGCGACCGCCCGCTGCTCGTTGGTTTGCGGGTACAGGACCATCGGCGTTGCCATGTACAGACTCTCCGAAACGCTGTTCATCCCGCAGTGAGTGAGGAAAACATTCGCTTTTGCAAGGACCTCCGACTGATCAACAGACGCGTAGACGCGCACATGCTCCGGCAGCGTGCCAAAAGCCTCGACCTCAACCGATTTCCCGCAGGAGATCACAACATCCACCGGTTCCTCCCGCAGCGCGTCGATACATTTTTGATAAAAATCCGGTCGCTCATTGATGACCGTACCCAGCGCGATGTACACCAGCGGCCGGTCGTGTTTCTTATCCGGCGCCGTCTTGCAGAAGATTGACGGTCCGACGAACGCATAATGCGCGGAAAAGCTCTCCGCACAAGGTTGAAACTTCCGCGAGGTATAAACAATCGAATCCGTGTCATTATCGCTCTGCACCAGCGCGAGCACGCTTTTATCCGGGTAGCCGTAAGGTTTCAGCTTGTTCAGCTCCCGCTTGATTTTGGGCAGACCCAGCACGAGAGCAGCGATTTCCCGCGGGCTGTTTTTCATATACTGCGAGGAGTGCTGATTAAAGGCAAAGGTGCTCGTTGAGACGACCAGCGGGACCTTGTGCTTCCATGCGTTCAGCTTGCCCCAGAAGCAGACGGAATCCGCATAGACCACATCCGGCCGGAAGCTTTCAAACTCCGCATGCAGGAAATCGTTCATCGCGAGCGTGATGCGAATGTCCTGAATCGACATTTCGGTCGTCGATACGTTTTTGAGCTTTCGTTCTTCTGCGGCCTGCAGCTTCGGCAGATAGGCGTCGCAGGAAACATAGGCCGCGCCGGTCTGCTCGATTTTTTTTCGAAAATCCTCGAAAGAATAGAACCGGACTTCATCACCCCGGCGAACAAGCTCCTCTGCGACCGGGAGCATCGGATTGGTATGCCCGTGCGCGGGAATGCAAAATACAGCAATCTTTTTCATCCCTCAGTCCTCCGTTTTCTCAGGCCCCTGCTTTAGGCCTTGTGTAAGCGCATGTGATGTATCTTTCCCAGGGGCTTGCTCCTGGTTTTGTGCAGGCTCCTGCACTGTACCTTTCCCGGGTGCCTGCCCTGCGCCCTGCTCCGCGAAAGCCGCCTGAAACAGTTCTGCAAAAGCCCCTTTAGGCGGGATCGCAATGCCCCGCGCCTCATCACCCAGCAGAAGCAGCGTATCGCCCGGTTTAATACCGAATATGTCTCTCGCCTGCTTGGGGATCACAATCTGACCCTTTTCGCCAACCGTTGCCGTCCATGCGTATTTTCCTTTTGGTCCGTCCATGCAATTACCTTCTTTCCGATTTGTGAAATTGCTGCATCCTTAGCAGTGTTGGTATGATTTGTATAACTAATTATACTTTTTATTATCTAAACTGTCAAGACGGGCGCAAAACCATGACTTTCCATTTCTCAAATAAAAGGGTCTGTCGCACAGCTGATGAAATTCATCGACCAGAGCGACAGCCCCTTTATTGCTGCTAAAGCACCAAAAAAGCAGGGCTGCTTTTTTTCTGTTAATCACAGACAAGGCAGCCCTGCGTGTTTTGCTTAAATCTCATAGTCAGTGTACGGCACCGGCTGGGTGGATACATCATAAAAATGCCACCACTCGCCATCGTACGCCTCAAAACCTACGGATTCCATAACTCGTTTCAGGTATTCTCCGTTTTTTGTGCCTGCCGGCGGATTATCCGGGCACGCGAGGGAGGCTCTTCCATCCATCGTGTCGAACGGACAAGGCATCTCGATATCGTTTCCGTCAAGATCCGTCAGCGTCAGATCAACGCACTGACCGTTCATATGCGTATGCCGAAAACTCGTCATCTTCGATACTTCCGGCGGCCGCGCGACGAAATCATCGTTTGGCATGATTTCCCAGAATTTTTTTTGGGCGCGAATCGGTCTGTAGGCGTCCCAAACTTTCACGCGATAGCCATCCGCGCGAAAGATGTTTTTGGCTTGAATCAAAATCGCGGCGGTATGCTCGTCAATCCAGCATTCGCCGGACTGATAGACCTTTTGTCCGGTAAAATTGTCCGCGGTGGCGTATCGAAGATCTATGATAAAATCCGAGTCGATGTCCAACAGCCGAACCAAGTTGCCTTTTCTTTCTATGTCCATGTTTTCTCTCCTCATAATTCCTCTGTTACATTTTTTTCGACGGCCCAATCCTGCGGATATCCATATCGATTCGTGCTATCCTCACCGTTTTCTATGGTGAGCACGAACAGATAAATCCAGCCAAAGACAGGAGCCAGGATACTCAAAAACCAAAAGCCGCTTTTATCGATATCGTGAAGCCGCTTTGCGGTCGCGCTCACATAGGGGAGCAGCATGAGAATCGCAAAAATCTGCCACAGCGGAAGGCTCGGAATTTTATTCGTAAACCACGCGCAAACAGCCATGATGACAAGCATCAACAGTATGAACAGCCAATATTGTCTCCTGTCAATTCGTCCCGAAAAAGAGAAGCTCTTTTTTAAAACATTTCTAAAAATATTGATTCCCGCATCCATTTGCTATCCTCCAAGCCGATTTTTTGTTTTTAAAACCAAGGCAGACAATGCGAAGAAAGCCTGCCTTGATCTATAAAAATTTGTCGGATTATGCGTTTTAATATCCGATTCCCGCGGCGATGCCCACCAGTACTGCCTGTGCCAGGAACAGGATCAGGAAAAGCGGCGTAAACCATTTGTACCATTTCTGAAGCGAGATTCCACCCAGGCCACAGATAATAACGATATCTGCCGTCGGCCAGAAAATGTTGGACAGACCGTCACCGAAGTGGAAGGCGAGAACCGCTGTCTGTCTGGAAAGTCCGATGATGTCAGCGAGCTGTGCCATGATCGGCATGGTAGCCGCCGCCTGACCGGTCGCGGACGGAATAAAGAAGTTAATCAAGGTCTGTACAACCAGCATGAACTGCGCGGATAAGGCCTGCGGCGCGCTCTTAAGCAGGTTGGAAAGGCTGTAGATAACGGTATCCATGATCATGGCGTCCTGCATAACAACCGTAATCGCTTTCGCGACGCCGGTTAATACACAGCCCCAAAGCGCTGTTTTGGCACTGTCGATGAATTCCGCGCACCACTTGTTCGGAGACCATTTGTGGATGCCTGCTGCTACCATGGACATAATCAGGAACAGACCGCAAAGCTGCGGGAAATCCCATCCCCAGTTAATCAGTCCGTACATCAGGATAACCAATGTTACCACAACGTCCAGCAGTACCAGACCGTCCTTTGCTGTAAAGCTATAGTCATTCAGCTCATCTCTGTTAAAAGCGTGAATATTTGTTTCTCCGTAGACAACAGAGAGCTCCGGATTCTTCTTGATTTTTCTTCCGTAAAGAAGCACATAGGTGATCGCGATCGTCATAAAGACCGCAAAGCAGACAACTCTGAAGCCTGTTCCGGAGTAGAGCTCCACACCGGCAATCGTCTGCGCGATACCGACGGAATAAGGGTTTAAGGTCGCACCCATAAAGCCGATGAATTCTCCGCAGGCGATAATCGCAAAGCCGAACATCGCGTCATAACCGAGCGCGACGCCAAGTCCGACGATCAAAGGATAAAATCCATAGAATTCACTCGCCATACCGAAGATGGAGCCGCCAAGTCCGAACACCAGCATCAGAACAGGAACCAAAAGGATTTCCTTGCCGTGGAGCTTTTTGAGAATGGTGCCAATGCCGGCGTGAAAAGCGCCTGTCTTTACAAGTACGCCGAAGGTTCCGCAGCAGCAGAGAATCATGAAGATGACATCCGCGGCCTCCACACAGCCTCTGTAAAGGGAGCTGAAGAATCCAAGGAAGCCTGTGGTTGTTACCTCAGACTTATCAATCACGTGATAGGTTCCGTCAATTGCTACATCTCTCATTCTTCCCGCGGCTTCCATCTGTTCATAGTCGTATGTACCGGATGGAATGATCCATGAAAGGATCGCTACAAGAAGAACAACGGCTGCCACGATAATGAGTGTATCGGGCATGACAAATTTTTTCTTTTTTGCGGTTTCCATTTCTAATCCTCCTACAATAGCATGTTCGCAATAAATCATAAAGTTAAGGAATAAGTTCTTGCTCTCAAATCCTGTTTTCGTCCCGTCACCAATAAAAAGCAAAATGCGTGCCATTTTGGATTCTTCCGTGCGGCGGCTTCCACGCGCGCCGTGGCCATCTCTTGTTCAGAAGCTGTTAAAAATTAAAAACCCGCGAAATTCAGCGGGTTTTGGGTAGAGTATCTGTTTTTGTTTCTTCTTCCAAATCGTGCGCGCGAACGCAAGCGGCAGGTCAAAAGCTATGTCCCATCGAGTCCGCGAATTCGGATTCAGTCCGCAAATGCGGATTCTCTTTGTTCGAGTTTTGATAACACATCATGGTGATATCCCGCATCACGCTCTCCGCGTTTTTGGTATTCGGAACACTGGAGGCCATGCACAGAATAAATGGGTTCTCTCCATAGACGATTCCCATGTCATGGATCTCATTATCGTCATACCCGCTCTGATGCGCGATTTTCATGCTTTCAAGGAAATTGTAGGTCAGCGGCGATGTCTTTTGGTGTTCACACAGAATCTCCAGCATTTCCTTTGAGGCCGCGTTGGAAATAATCTGTCCTTCATACATGCGCAGAAGCAGATTCGCCATCTCTTGTACGGACACGTAATTCTGTACGCCCTTCGTAATCTCCGCATAGTCGTTGATCGCCCGATTGATTCTTGTTTTTTTAAACCCGAATTCCTGCAGCGTGTCATTGACCGCGTCCTTGCCGAACAGTTTCAGCAGGATATTGAACGCCATATTATCGCTGACAATCACGTTCAGTTTATACAAATCTTCTATGGTAAGCTCCGCGCCGATATGAATATGCTCCAGCGCGCTGAACGATTTTTCTCTGATCTTTGGGTAATCGTCCGTTTTTAAGATATAGGTGTCATTTTTGTTGATTTCTCCCTCATTCAGCCGTTTGAAAGCTTCAATCAAAATCAGCAGCTTGATGATGCCGGAGGCAGGAAAAACGTCACAGTTTCCCGCCGTAAATCCGGCTCGTGAATTGATGTCAATGTAGCAAATTCCGAGCTTGCCTTCAAAATCGCCGATTCTGTCCTTCATTTTGTCTAAAAACATGATTCCACCTCATCCGTCCGAATATGGTACTTTTTAATTTTGTCGAAGATGTTGGTCCTCCCGATGGCCAGATATTCCGCTGCCTTTTCCTTATCACCCTGATACAGTCTGAGCGCGTTCACGATTGCGTTCCGCTCCGCGCTCTCCTTGATTTCCTGCAGGGTAGCCGGCACCGCCATAAAGCTGTCAGCAGCATCCGGGAGCAGCACGTCATCCGGCAAGATGATTTTACCGTCAGATAAAATTGCTGCTTTTTCCAAGACGTTCTCCAGTTCCCGAATATTGCCGGGCCATGGATATTGCAGGATTTTTTTGTAGGCCTGGCTGCTCAGCACCAGCGGCTCGATGCCAAGCCGGTTGCACACGTCCGGCAGAATATCCATCACGATGCTGTAGAGCCCGCCGCGTCTTTCTCTGAGCGGCGGAATATCAATCGGGAACACATTGATGCGATAAAACAGGTCTTCGCGAAAGCGTTTTTCTCTTACCATTTCTTTTAAATTTTTGTTGGTCGCCGCGATGAGTCTCACATCCGATGTCATTTGACGCGTGCCGCCCACATGGAAGAAGGTTTTGCTCTGCAGGACTTCCAGGAGCTTTCCCTGCAGCTGAAACGGAATTTCTCCGATTTCATCCAAAAACAGAGTGCCGCCGTAGGCCATCTCAAAATAGCCCTTTTTGCCGCCCTTCTTCGCGCCGGTAAACGCGCCCTCCTCATAGCCGAACAGCTCGCTTTCCATCAGGTTGTAGGGAATCGCCGCGCAATTGACATGAATAAACGGACCGTTGCTCCTTCTGCTCGCCTTATGGATTTCTCCGGCGATGAAGGTTTTGCCTGTTCCGCTTTCGCCGGTCAAAAGAATCGTGGTATTCGTGACGCTCGACTTTTGCAGCAGCCTTGTAACTTCTTTCACCTTGTCATCGTCGCCCAAAAGCCGAAAGGCGTTGTAATTACCCTGCGGCAGAATGCCCTGCGGTACATTTCGCAGAATTTTTTTGTATGCCGCCGACGCTTCCGACATTTCCTGCAAAATATCCTCGGCATCCTGAACGGCAATCATCATGCACGCCTCACTTTGCAGGCTTTTTTTCACTTTTTTGATGATATAGGTGGACGCGCCGACTGTAAAATATTTTTCCTCTTCGCCGCCGCACTCTCTCAGCGCTTTGCAAAGCTCGTCACTCAGGACCTTATCAGCCTTCTGTCCCAGCACCGCGCCTTCTTTGAGCCACGCGGGATATTTTCGTTCGGAAAGAATTGTGAGAAGGCCAAGCTTCTCTCGCGCTCCGGAAGATCCAAACGCGTGGATTTTTCCCTCTTTCGCGATGATATACATGCTCTCCGTTTCCACCAGTGGAAAGCTCACGCTCTGCGCGTTCAGACTGACCTTGAGGATACCATCTTTTTGCTCAACGACAATTTCGTTGGATTCGTACATCGTATCCAGCAAGACGGCCTGCTTCGGCAAATCCCGCGGAATGCTCTTGACAAGCGGCAAAAGCTCCCTTCGTTCCAGACAGCAGACCATGAGCATGCCTTCCTCCTCGGAAACGATTTTTTTGAACGGGCATTTTTCTTTAATTTGCTCGATCTCATCGACGCTGTCTTTTCGCTGCTTCGCGAAATACAGGAGCAGATCACCGACTTCAAGCTTCCCCGCTGCCGATCCCAGCGGATAGCTTTTTTTTGAGCTGAGAAAAGAAAAAACACGCTCTCCGATAAATAAGATTCTTTCTTCCTGATCCAGCATGATCATGTTCTCTAAATTCAAGGCTGTCCTCCTACGTCTGTCAAAACTTTCGCTTTGCGAGATGTTCTCCATATCATCCTTGCGTGCGGTCACTCGCGCGCTAACTACACTATAGCAAGGCCGGACGCGAAATTCAATGCCGTTTTTTGTTTTTGCCGTTTCGTTTCGCGCTCGGTGGGATATTTTTTACCTTCCCGACCGACAGCATCGCGAAGAAACCTCAGGAGGCCGCAAGAAAAATTGAGCAAGTTCGACTTTTTTCTTGCCTGCTTTCTGTCTTTCTGTTATACTGGGTTCGCAGCGTTTTCCTTACGAAATCCGCGCTGTGCATAAAAAGGGGAG
>ERZ857480.77117-NODE-119499-length-44350-cov-12.8844_pt1 | contig 44350 bp, 40 predicted proteins | sample MGYA00519767_ERZ857480 | MGnify/ENA primary metagenome ERZ857480 (study PRJEB31778, sample SAMEA3449210) | human gut metagenome | biome: human gut; feature: human-associated habitat; material: faeces | place: United Kingdom | collected 2010/2012 ...
ATCTGGACGGACATCTGGGCAGGCGGCATCACCAATCCGCTGACCGTCATTGAACAGCTGACCTATCTCATGTTCATCCGGTCACTGGACGAGAAAGAGCTTGCCACCGAAGATTTTGAGAACATGGCGGGCGAAAAGATGGAGCACATCTTCCCGGCCAGCGCGGCAGGGCAGTCTATGCGGTGGAGCCGCTTCAAGGATAAAGATTCCCGCGAAATTTTCCTGACCATGCAGCAGCGGGTGTTCCCGGCCATCAAAAAGATGAAGTATGGCCGTCTGCCGGATTTTGACGCAAGCGGCGAACTGGTGGAAATCGAGGACGACCCCACCCGCCCGGACGAGGGCAACACCGCTTTTGCGCGGTACATGGACGATGCCATGTTCCTCATTCCCACGCCACAGGTGCTGCAAAAGATCATCACCGGGCTGGAGGATCTCTACACCCACGACATTGCCGACCTTGATATGCAGGGCGACCTGTACGAGTATATGCTGGGCAAGCTGGCAACCGCAGGGCAGAACGGCCAGTTCCGCACGCCCAAACACATCCGCGACATGATGGTGGAGCTGGTGCAGCCCACGCCGGACGACTTCATCTGCGACCCCGCCTGCGGTACGGCGGGCTTTCTGGTGTCCAGTGCACAGTACCTCCGCGCCCACTACGAGGACAGCATGACCTCGGAGCAGTGGCAGCATTTTGCCGGCCCGATGTTCACGGGCTTTGACATGGACCGCACCATGCTGCGCATTTCGGCCATGAACCTGATGCTCCACTCCATCACGAACCCGGAAATCGACTACAAGGACAGCGTGTCGAAGCAAAACTCCATTTGCAGCAAGTACACCGTTTGCCTTGCGAACCCGCCGTTCAAGGGCACTGTGGATGCCGAGAGCATCAACGACGACCTGAAAGCCGTCACAAACACCAAAAAGACAGAATTGCTTTTCCTTGCGCTCTTCCTGCGGATGCTCAAAACCGGCGGACGCTGCGCCTGCATCGTGCCGGACGGCGTTTTGTTCGGTTCCAGCAAGGCGCACCAGAGCATCCGAAAAGAACTGATTGAAAACCATCAGCTGCGGGCGGTCATTTCCATGCCCTCCGGCGTGTTCAAGCCCTACGCAGGCGTGTCCACGGCGGTGCTGGTGTTTACCAAGACCGGCGCGGGCGGCACCGACAAGGTGTGGTTCTACGATATGAAAGCCGACGGTTTCTCGCTGGACGACAAGCGCACCGAGGTGAAGGAAAACGACATCCCGGACATCATCGCCCGGTTCCATAACCTCAACGCCGAAACTGACCGCAAGCGCACCGAGCAGAGCTTCTTTGTGCCCAAAGCGGAAATTGCCGCCAACGGGTACGATTTGTCCATCAATAAGTACAAGGAGACCGAGTATGTGCCGGTGGAGTACCCCTCGACCACGGAAATTCTGGCCGACCTGCATGAGCTGGAAATGGAGATCACCAAGGGTTTGGCAGAGTTGGAGGAGATGGTGTGATGGCGAAGTTGGGAGAGATTTGTCTCTTAAAGGCAGGAAAATTCGTATCGGCGAATGATATTTCACCTGAATATAACAAGGGATTGTATCCTTGTTTCGGAGGAAACGGCATTCGTGGGTATGTTGCAGATTATACGCATGATGGAGAGTTTCCGTTGATTGGCAGACAGGGGGCGTTGTGCGGAAATGTTAATTTAGCCTCTGGAAAGTTTCATGCAACAGAGCACGCAGTCGTTGTACAACCAAAAATCGAAATGAATGTGCATTGGCTTTATTATGCACTAAACGCCATGAATTTGGGTCAGTATGCAACAGGTGCGGCACAGCCCGGTCTTGCTGTGAGCAAGCTAGAAACATTATCAATAGAAATTCCGAATATTTCAGAGCAAAACAAAATTGCTCAAACTCTATACAAAGTTGAACAGCTCGTGAATTTTCGCAAACAGCAGCTTGCTAAACTGGACGAGCTGGTAAAGGCAAGGTTTGTGGAGATGTTTGGAGAGCCTTCAAGTAACCCAATGGGGTGGCTACAAACAACAGTCGGCGCAGAATGTTATTATATAAAAGATGGGCCACATAAATCGCTCACAGATGTAGGAATGGAAAATGGATACCCCTTTATTTCTGTGCGAAATATAGTGAATGGATACATTGACTTTTCAACAGCTAAATATATATCTGAGGCTGATTATAAGGATGCAATAAAAAAGTGTTGTCCAGAAAAAGGCGATATTCTGTATAGCAAAGGTGGAACTACGGGAATTGCCAAATTAGTAGACATAGACATTAAGTTTGCAAATTGGGTTCATCTTGCGGTGCTGAAATTTAATCATAATGAATTTAACGGGTCTTTTTTTGAAAAAATGCTTAATTGTGATTATTGCTATAAGCAATCACAGATGCTTACAAAAGGAATTGCTAATCGAGATTTAGTGCTTAGCGCAATGGCACAAATCAAAATATACAAGCCACCAATCTTACTTCAGAATCAGTTCGCCGCCTTTGTGGCGCGTGTAGACCAGCAGAAGCAGACCGTACAGCAGAGCCTTGAAAAGCTGGAATTGATGAAAAAGGCACTGATGCAGGAATATTTTAGGTGAAAGGACGGAATTTTTATGGACTGGAAAGACAAATTTCTGAAGTTATATATGAGTACTAACGAGGATGATGTTCAACAGGCCATAAATTTGAAAGAGGAAAATATTCCGCGACATCTTTACAGGTATCGATCTGCAAGTGAAGCAAAATTTGTTCAAAGTGAATTGCTGGGTCAAATTTATATGCCACATATCCGCGATTTGAACGACCCTTTTGATTCTTGCTCGTTGTTGGAAAGCGAAAATATCAACAATTATTTTGATATGGAAGATTTTAGGGCAAAACTAGAGTATATAACAGGCAGTAAAATTCCTGATGAAAAATTGAAGGACGATACTTGGTCGGAAGATATGATGGACTATGTAATGTCACTTCAAGGTATTCCAGACACTAATAAGAAAACCGCAATAGAATTATATCAAGTGGACGCAAGAAGAAACCTTGAAGAATCAAACGCACGCCTTAACGAAATTGTGAAATCCGATTATCGAATTGCGTGCTTTTCAGAAACACCATATAATTTGCCAATGTGGAACCATTATGCAAATGGTCACAGAGGCATCTGTCTGGAGTATGACACACTAAAATTTAATTATAATCCAACTCTGCGAGAGCGGCTGTTTCCGGTTTATTATCAGGATAGACTTCCAGATATCCTTGAACTTATGAAAGACATGGATTTGAAGCACTTACCCAAATCATTGTTTGACTATATTTTGATTCACAAACTAAGAGATTGGTCGTATGAAAAAGAATGGCGATTAGTACTTAATCTTTTACAGATTGAAGAAGCAGATAATAAGGGTGACACAGGAACCATAAAATGGTTGACCAAACCATCAAAAGTATATATGGGCACAAAAATAGGTGAGGACATGAAGCATTTCATTATATGGCTTTGCGAGAAATTGAAGATAGATATTTATCAAATGGAATGTACGGAATATGGATTGAAAGAAGTTTTAACGAAATGAGGTGAATATAATGAGGTTTTTTATCAGTTCAACATATAGCGACTTGAAAAACATCCGCCAAGTTGCAATTAACACCATAGAAAGTCTGACAAACGGCGTTACTGGTCAAGTTTCCGCTATGGAATATTTTGTAGCAAGCCCAGAAGATAGTAAGAGTGTTTGCATGAATCAGCTTTCGCAATCGGATGTGGTCATCGGAATTTATGCGAACCGTTTTGGCTGGACGAGTGAGGATGGCCGCTCCATGACGGAAATAGAATTTGACGAAGCCAAGGCACAAGAAAAGCCGATTCTTGCATTTGTAGAAAACCATATAGAAGACAATGCTGAAGAGAGGCAAAAACAGTTCTTGAATAAAAAAGTGCTTCAGCCTGATATCACTTGTGCAAAATTCGATTTGGATAAGCCAGAAGATTTCGCAAAAAGATTAAATGATACATTAAAAGAGTATTTTAAGAATTTAGAGGGATATAGTTATCATTCAGTTTGGGATGAAATCAACGAACTAAAGCGAAAAATCGAGAAGGAAGATGATTATCCAAGATTATTGCCGTATGGAGAAAATGAAGAAGATAATGCGTTAGAGAATATTGTTGAAAGTGTCGGCTATCTTTCTAAAATGGCAGATGATTTGAGAAAAGAAAATGATATTGTATATGATATTGCACATTATTATTGGTTGAGATGGGACGAAGACCCTACGGTTGATCCTGACATAAAGAAAGAATTCGAAAACAATAAAAACTCAATGCTAAAAAATATAAAAAAACACAAGCAAGAAATTGTACGTTGCTATGATTGGACTGTATACGGAATTCCAAATCATTGCACGAGTATTTTGATGGCAGTAAATTATTTGAAACTTTGTCGCGTACAAAAAAGATTATTGACAGAGAGTTGGTCAGAGAGTTTACGTCAAGACGTTCTAAGAATCAAAGCATTTTATGTTGATATAATTGAAAACCGAAGTGGTCTTATCGACTGATAAAAAGGAGGCCTCTATATGTCCAACTTCTCCTATCTTTCCACCCACCCCGAATATTCCCTTTTCGCCAATTCCGCCATCGAGGCCGAGAAGGTGTTCTCCACCTCCCCGGCGATGTGCGCGGTGGGGTGTCGGAAGGCGTTGGAGCTGGCGGTGAAGTGGGTATATGCGGCAGACAAGACCATCACGATGCCCTACAAGGACAACCTGCAATCCCTCCTGCATGAGCCGAGTTTCCGGTTCGCAGTGGACCGCAATGTGTGGAGCGTGCTGCCCAGCATCGTGAAGGCGGGCAATCTGGCGGTACATACGGGGCATAGTGTGTCAGCGGCGGATGCAGTGTTCAGCCTGCGGGGACTGTTCGATTTCATCCAGTGGGTGGATTACTGCTACGGCACGGACTATGTGGAGCGCTCCTTTGATGAAACAGCCATCCCCGGCGAGAAAGTGGCGCTGGACGAAAAGAAGATCCGGGAGCAGGAAAGCCTGCTGACCCAGAAAGATGCCGAGCTGGAAGCGTTACGCAAACAGGTGGAGAGCCTTTCGGCGGCGTACACGGCCAGCAAACAGCAGAACCAGCAGAGCCGCAGTTTCACCGCCGCCGACCTGACCGAAGCCGAGACGCGGCAGAAGATCATCGACATCGACCTCAAGGCCATGGGCTGGAAATTCACCGGGCCGGACGCCGATGTGCGCACCGAGTACGAAGTGGACAACATGAACGGTGTGCTGGGGCAGAAGGGCTATGCGGACTATGTGTTGATGGGCAAAGACGGCTTGCCGCTGGCGGTCATTGAAGCCAAGCGCAGCACCAAAGACCCCAACATCGGGCGCAAGCAGGCTCAGCTTTATGCAGACTGTCTGGAGCAGAAGTTTGGCCGCCGTCCGATGCTGTTTACCACCAACGGCTACACCACCTATTTCTGGGATGAGCAGAGCGGCCCGCAGCGTACTGTGAGCGGGGTGTTCTGCAAGGACGACTTGCAGAAGCTGATGAACCGCCGCACCGAGAAAAAACCGCTGGACACCATCGAAATTGACGATAAAATCACCGACCGTTACTACCAGAAAAACGCCATCCGGGCTGTCTGCGCCCACATCGCGCAGGGCTTCCGGCGCAATCTGCTGGTCATGGCAACGGGCACAGGCAAGACCCGCACCGCCTCCAGCCTGACCGATGTGCTGAGCCGGGGCGGCCATGTGACCAACGTGCTCTTTCTGGCGGACCGCACCGCGCTGGTCAAGCAGGCGAAGGACGACTTCAAAAAGTATCTGCCGGACCAGTCGCTTTGCAACCTCTGCTCCTCTAAGGACGATAAGGCCGCGCGCATCGTGTTTTCCACTTATCCCACCATGCTCAACGCCATCGACAGCGCCAAGACCAAGGACGGCGTGCCGCTGTTTTCGCCCGCCCACTTTGACCTCATCATCGTGGACGAGAGCCACCGCAGCATTTTCAAGAAATACCGCGCCATTTTTGATTATTTCGATGCGATTCTGGTGGGCTTGACCGCCACCCCGAAAACCGATGTAGACCGCAACACCTACGACTTTTTCGAGATGGAGCACGGCATCCCCACCTACGCCTACGATTACGACACGGCGGTCTACACCGACCATGTGCTGGTGCCTTACTACAACTACGAGGTTAAGACGAAATTCACAGAAGAGGGCATCCACTACGACCAGCTTTCACCGGAGGATAAGGCCCGCTACGAGGACGATTTTGCCGAGGACGACACCCTGCCCACCTTTATCCCATCCGAAAAGCTGAATAAGTTCATCTTCAACGCCAACACCGTGGACACGGTGCTGCAAGACCTGATGGAACGCGGCATCCAGACGGCGGGCGGCGACCGCATCGGCAAAGCCATCATCTTTGCCCAGAACAAGCGCCACGCAGAGTTTATCCGGGAACGCTTTGGCAAGCTCTACCCGCAGCTGGAGACCCAGTACCCGGGATTCATCCAGCGGGTGGTCTGCGACGACGCCTATGCACAGTCCATCATTGACGATTTCAAGCAGCCGGACAAGCCGCCGTTTATTGCGGTTTCGGTGGATATGATGGACACGGGCATTGATGTGCCGGAGTGCGTGAATCTGGTGTTCTTCAAAAAAGTACGCAGCAAAACGAAGTTCTGGCAGATGATCGGCCGTGGTACGCGGCTCTGCCCATCCCTTGCCTGCGTGGATGCCATCGACGGCGAATATACGGGCAAACGGCGGTTTCTGATCTTCGACTACTGCGGCAACTTTGAGTTTTTCCGTCAGAAACCCAACGGCTATGAGGGCACGGACACCAAGAGCCTGTCCGAGAGCATTTTCTGCAAGCAGGTGCGGATCGCCGCCGCGCTGCAGGATGAAGCCTATGGGGACGAAAAATACCAGAACTGGCGTAAAATTTTAACAGAAACCTGCCGTGCCGAAGTGGGAGCGCTGAACCCGGAGCTGGTATCCGTGCGGCTGCACCGACAGGCCGTGGAACACTACCAGAAGCCGGAAGCCTTTGTCAGCCTGACCGAAACGGACAAAGGCACCTTGATGAAAGAGGTTGCACCGCTCATCTCGTTGGATGACAAGGACGAGGCCTCCAAGCGGTTCGATAACTTTGTGTATGGCTTGCTGCTCTGTGAACTGGAAGGTCTGCCGGGGCTGGGCCGCGCCCAGAAACAGCTGCGCAATACAGCGGCAATGCTGGAAGGGAAGGCTACCATCCCGCAGGTTCAGGCAAAGCTGCCCCTCATCCGGGAGGTGCAGACAGACGAATTTTTGACCTCGCATGATCTGCTCCGCTTTGAGGAAATGCGGCAGGAGCTGCGGGAACTCATCAAGTTTCTGGTGGAGGGCGGCGAGGGGCAAAAGCCTGTCTACACGGCCCTTGCCGACCCGGTACTGGAACAGACCGAGGGCAAAACGCTGGATTCCGGCTACGATTTCGGCGAGTACCGGGAACGTGTGAACCGCTACATCATGGAGCACCGCACCGATACGCTGGCTATCCACAAGCTGACCCAGAATATTCCGCTTTCTCAGGGTAACTATACCGAGCTGGAACATATCTTCACCTGTGAGCTGGGCAGCAAAGAGGACTACACGCGGGAGTTTCGGGATACACCCTTTGGTCTGCTGGTGCGCAAAGTGGCAAAGCTGGACCACGATGCTGCCATGCAGGCATTTTCCAAGTTCATCAACGACGAATCGCTGAATGCAAAGCAGATCGCGTTCGTGCAGAAGGTCATTCATTACATCGAGCAGAACGGTTATGTGGAAAGCAAAGCGGTGTTGATGAAGCCTCCCTTTGACCAGCCCATTCTGTTTACCCGCCTGTTTGATGGCAAAACAGGCAGTGAGCTGATGGATACGATCAATTCAGTGAAAGAGAATGCCACCCATGTGACTGCATAAAGTGGTGGAATGTATTGATAAAATACGGTATAATACGCTTGAACGATATTGGGACTTAGAGCTTCATGTGAAAGTAGCTCAGAAGCCGACTTTCTACTCGGATTCAGATTTCTTTATCGTTACGCTGCCGAACAGAAGTGTAGCGACTCCGGCACAGATCAGTATGAAAAGTGTGGCAAGTGGTGCGGAAAGTGCGGAAAGTGCGGAAAGTGCGGAAACTTCTACAGTGCTCCACGGAATGAGTACGGATGCCGAAGTGAGTGAACTTTGCAAAAGGCTGGATAATACCAGGCTGACTGCAAGTACAAAAGAACGGACGCTTGAACTTTTCAAGAGATATCGGTATCAATATCAGTTCCGCAGCATAAACGTTGCACAGCTATATGGCGTTCAGAAATCGCGTGCATCCTCTATCATCAAGAATCTTATCAAGCATGGATTGGTGACGTCACCAGAATATGGCGTATACCAATTTGTGAAGAAGTAACACCGCTATCAACAGGTAGTTTTTGAAAACCAAGCGGTGAAGCTGTTGCAGCCCATGGAACGTCTTAATATAATTTGAATTATCATAATCGAAATTATATTAACCGCCTACACAGAAATGCCCACTCCCCTGAGAACTCCTCAGACGAGTGGGCATTCTTCTTTCCGTGTATCAAATTTACCTTTGTGGTCACTCAGATCGCCACCAAGTCATGGATCAAAAATCATCATTTTTTATTTGTCCCAGAGTAAGTGCACGGTCTCTGCACAGTTTTCACATCACCGCCGGAGATCATCAGCTGGTAGGTGGCACTGGAGTGGCGCAGACCATGGAATACGATGCGGGTGAACTCCGGGTGCTCTGCACGCCAAGTACGGTACCATTTATCGCAATTTTCAAAAATAGTGCCGATCAAAAACGGCATATTGCGATATGCAGTTTGCGGATATTGCTTGTGCATTAAAAGTGCAAACTGCTATAGCATCAGCTGCTTTTTTGATTCTCCTTCATGATTTTTCTGGCCCGTCCGCGCGTGGTGTCCTCAAAGGTTTCATCTTCGCTGAATCGTAGCCAATAGGGGTCTTCCATCAGGCAGGCGTTGGTGCGTTTGACGATTTCCCACGCATTGTAGTCCGGCAGTCCCATCAATTTCAAAATCTCTTTGCAGTCCATCCGATTTTTCGGAAAGATTCGTTTCTTTGCCCAAACGACAACATCGACCAATGGAACTTCACGTTTGTCACCGATGAAAAGGTTCAGTGGGAGGTCATACTGCGGCACACCCTCATTGGCGCAAAGAGACTGCCCATCTTCGCTTAGGTGTGCGATTTCTTTTTCATCCATCATCAATTTCAGATAGGCCATTTTATCACCCCATAGCGACTTTCAGGTAGTGCAGACGGTATTTCAGGTATTGACGGATCGCAGATGCTCTTTTTTCGCTCAACAATGCAAGAATAGGCGAAATAGCCTGAACGATTTCTGTATACAGCGTATCCAGATCACGCACAGGCAGCACAGGCTCGTCGACCAGTTTGATCTGCTGGGCGTGACGGCTGCGGAATGGCTTGGCTTTGTCAAACTGATAACGGAGCTTCGTGTCAGTCAATTCTTCATCCGTTGCCCACGCAAGCAGACTTCCGCCATTGTCGTAAATAGGCGGAGCACATTTTTTTCCATCCCGGACGATTACATCAAAATTGTTCTCGTGGCGGTCTTCGTTGCCGATAAAGGCATCGAATGCCAGCATCTGATAGAGCCACTTCTTACCATACAGCTCTACCGCATACTGAAACAGTGCCTCCGGCGAAGATGTTTGCCCATTGGCAAGAAAATGGGCATCAGCCAAGTCTGCAAAATGATACAGTTGTTCATCGTCCGTTGTGAACTTGGGGCAGACGCTGACCACGTCGCAGGAATAGGTCTGGATTTCAGGAAAAAGTTTGGCAGGCATCAAAGCGTATTCCACATGAGGCAGGTCAAGCACCTGTGCGATCAGCGAGGCCATCACCTCGGAATATGGCTCATACCCAGCGGTTCCGGCCTCTGTGATGGAATTGCCCTTGACCATAACAAGCCGGTCATCCACGCGATACCAGCCCTTTGAGAGCATTCCACGGCTCGTCCGTGTTTCACGCTTTTCGACCAACTGGATTTCTGCAGGGACTTCGATTGGGCTCATGGTATCACGCTCCTTTGTTCCATTATATCATATTTGGATGGATAGACAAGATGAATCGTGGTTTCATTCTGCATACACGACTTCCCTCACCACTACCTCTTCCACCTGCGCTTTCAGCCCATTCATGTGCGCCACCCAGAGAAGCTGTGCGCGCTCTTTGTCCGGCGCGGAGTACTTGTCTAACAGAGTGGTCATCATGCGTTCCAGCCACGCGCAGGCCGTTTTCTGGGCATCCTGCAAATGCGGCCAGAGCGTACCGTTCAGCAGCATCTGGTTGTACAGCATGGGGCGCTGGGTTTTGAGGTCGGCCAGCGCAGCCGCTCAGACAAAGCACAGCCGCTCAGACAAAGCACAGCCGCCAGCAACAGGACGAGCGTAATATGCCGCTTCATCTCAAATACTCCGTAAAGAATGCGTTGAGCTTTTCAAACGGAATGATGTCCATCTGATCGTAAAGGTCCGTGTGGTTTGCACCGGGGATCATGAGCAATTCCTTGTTATCGCCGGTCAGCTTGCTGTACACTGTTTCGCTGAAATAGCGGGAGTGCGCCTTTTCTCCGTGTACCAGAAGTACGGCGGAGCGGATCTCGCTGCTGTATTGCAAAATCGGCATATTCAGGAACGACAGCGAAGATGTCGCGTTCCAGCCACCGTTGGAGTTCAGGCTGCGGGGATGGTAGCCACGCGGAGTCTTATAGTAGGCGTAATAGTCCTTTACAAACTGCGGTGCGTCCTCCGGCAGCGGATCGACCACACCGCCTGCCAGAGCATAGGCGCCGTTTTTGTAATCTACAGTGCGCTGTGCATTCATGGCTTTTTTCTTCTCATAGCGTGCCGGCTCAGAATCCTCAGCATCAAAATATCCGTTGGCAGTTACACGGGTCATGTCATACATGGTCATAGCAGCGGTAGCTTTGATGCGGGTGTCAATGGCAGCAGCGTTGATCGCCATGCCGCCCCAACCGCAGATACCGATGATACCGATACGCTCGGAGTCCACATTCTCCTGCACGGAGAGAAAGTCTACCGCAGCGCAGAAATCCTCGGTGTTGATGTCCGGCGAAGCGACATAGCGGGGCATACCGCCGCTCTCGCCGGTGTAGGACGGGTCAAAGGCAATCGTCAAGAAGCCAAGCTCTGCCATTTTCTGCGCATACAGACCGGAGGACTGCTCCTTTACCGCACCGAACGGACCGCTGACGGCAATGGCGGGCAGCTTGCCCTCTGTGCCCTTCGGCGTGTACATATCCGCCGCCAGTGTGATGCCGTAACGGTTGTGAAAGGTCACTTTTTTGCGTTCCACCTTGTCGCTTTTCGGGAACACCTTGTCCCACTCCTGTGTCAGATTCAGTTTTTCCATCTTCAGACCTCCTTGCCCGTTGCCTTAAAATATACTGTGTTGTCCACGGCTTCCAACCATTCATTGGAGGTTTCATCCCCTGGAACCTCTACCGCCAGATGAGAGAACCAGCTATCCGGTGCTGCGCCGTGCCAGTGCTTGACTCCCACAGGAATATTTACCACATCGCCGGGGCGGAGCTCCTGTGCCGGTTTGCCCCATTCCTGATAGTAACCTCGACCAGCCACACAGACGAGGATCTGTCCACCGCCGCTTTTGGCGTGATGAATGTGCCAGTTGTTACGGCAACCGGGTTTAAAGGTCACATTGTAAATACCGACCTGCTGCGTAGAAAGCGGTGCGAGATAGCTTTGCCCGATAAAATATTTCGCAAAGGCGTCATTGGGTGCGCCGATGGGAAAGACCATTTCATTCTGATGCTTGGCTTTTGCATCGATGGCATCGTTCTCTGCCCATACTTCCTTTGCCATACGAAAAGCCGCCCATGCCTTGGGCCAGCCTGCATAAAATGCCGCATGAGTCAGGATCTCCGCAATTTCCGTTTTGGTCACACCGTTGTTCTTTGCAGTTGTCAGATGGTACTGAAAGGACGAATCCGTCAGCCCTTGCGCCATCAGCGCCACCACTGTTACAATGCTGCGGTCCCGCAGGGAAAGCTTGTCTTCCCTGCTCCACACCTGCCCGAACAGCACATCATCATTCAATTCCGCAAATTTAGGAGCAAATTCCCCCAAAGCCTCTCTGCCTGCCGTTTGTTTGATTGCCATAGCTCAGACCTCCTTGCCCATCTGATAAGCTTGCTCCAGCGCAGGATGTCCGGCGATCTCACCCGCGCCGTTCACACCTCCTGCAAACACTGTGCCAGCCAGCGCACAGCGAGAGAAGCAGTCCACCCAGCCCTGCACGGCCTTCTCTGTGCCCGCCAAGATTGCCCGTGCGCCCTTGGCAAACGCTGCCGCCAGCGTTTCGGAGTTGCCACTCTTGCGGGGACTTGAGGAAATGATTAGTACCTTTTTATCCATTGTAAAACACTCCTTGCATTTTTATATTCGTTGTGTTATTCTCATAGTAGCACATAAACCTAACTTTAGGTCAAGATGTTTTTTGAAAATTTTTGGAGGGTAATTGATGTATTCAATTGGACAGGTGGCGGAGATGTTCGGATTACCCATCTCTACGCTGCGCTATTATGACAAGCAGGGGCTTTTCCCGAATATGGAGCGAGTATCCGGCATCCGAAAATTCGGTGACACGGAGATTGAAGCGCTCCGGGTCATTGAATGTCTGAAAAAGGCTGGCATGGAGATCAAGGACATCCGGCAATTCATGGATTGGTGTGTGGAAGGGCCGTCCACCTATCCACAGCGCAAGGAATTGTTTGAAACGCAGAAGGCACATATGGAGGAGGAGATCGCACGGATGAACCACACTCTGGATATGCTGAAATTCAAATGCTGGTACTACGAACAGGCGATCCGGGACGGAAATGAGGAAAAACTCGCCGCCATGATCCCCGATGAGCTGCCGGATGACATCCGTGTGATCTACGACAGCTCCCACAAAAAATAATCCCCTCCGAATCGAAGTTGCACCACCGCCCCGCGCAACCGCCCTTTTCCGCAAAACGCGGGGCGAACTTCAAAAAATGTTACAATTTTCTCATGAAAAAGGGCGGTTTCCCATTGACAGGCTTGTTATAATAGGAGTGTAAAGATTTTTGAGCCAGCACTCGGCGGCTCGGATTGCTTGAAGGTTCCGATTTGCGGACTTTGGAAAAAAAGAAAGAGGCAACAGCATTATGACCAAGATTGATATTTTCTCCGGCTTCCTTGGTGCCGGTAAGACCACCCTCATCAAAAAGCTCATCAAGGAGTCCTTTGCGGGCCAGAAGGTCGTTCTGATCGAGAACGAGTTCGGCGAGATCGGCATCGACGGCGGCTTTTTGAAGGAGTCCGGCATCCAGATCAACGAGCTGAACGCCGGCTGCATCTGCTGCTCGCTGGTGGGCGATTTCCGCGCCGCCTTGCAGCAGGTGGTGGAGCAGTATCACCCCGACCGCATCGTCATCGAGCCGTCGGGCGTGGGCAAGCTGTCCGATGTGACCCGCGCCGTCGAGGGCGTGGCCGAGCACCTGGACGTGCAGCTGAACAGCTTTGTTACCGTGGCTGACGTGAACAAGGTCAAGATGTATATGAAGAACTTCGGCGAGTTCTACGATGACCAGATCAGCCATGCAAGCTGCATCATCCTGAGCCGCACCCAGACCGCCAGCGAAGAGAAGATCGCTGCAGCGGTGGCTATGCTGCGCGAGAAGAACCCCACCGCCACCATCGTCACCACCGCGTGGGATGCCCTGACCGGTGAGCAGATTTTGAACGCTATGTCCACGAAGGACGACTTCAAGGCAGAGCTGATCGCCATGGCAGCCAAGGCCAATGAGGAGCATGCCCACGAGGACGAGGAAGAAGAGCACGAGCATCACCATCATCATTACGATGAGAACGGCGTGTGCAGCTGCGGTCATCACCATCACGACGATGACGATGACGATGACGAGGACGAACATGAGCATCATCACGACCACGATGACGATGATCACGACCATGACCACTGCTGCCATCATCATGACGACGAGGATGATGACCACGATCACGATCATTGCTGCCATCACCATCACGACCATGATGATGAGGAGGAGCACGAACATCATCACGATGAGGACGGCCACTGCTGCTGCGGTCATCACCACCACCATCATCACGATGGCCACGATGCCGATGAGGTCTTCACCAGCTGGGGCGTCGAGACCGCCAAGAAGATCGCAAAGGCTGACATCGAGCATGCGCTGACCGAGCTGGATACCGGCAAGTACGGCATGATCCTGCGCTCTAAGGGCATCGTGGACGGCGGCGCAGACGGCTGGCTGGAGTTTGACTATGTGCCCGGCGAGTGGGAAGTCCGTTCCCGCGGCGCAGACGTCGGCGGCAAGCTGGTCGTCATCGGCTCCAAGCTGGACGAGAAGGCCATTGCCGGCCTGTTCGGCTGCTGAGCCCGGACAACACAGAGGAGGAAAACCGTTTATGGCAAATGAGATCCCGGTCTACCTGTTTGTGGGCTTCCTCGAAAGCGGAAAGACCAAATTCATCCAGGAGACCTTTGAAGACCCCAACTTCGACTCCGGCGACAAGACCCTGCTGCTGGTCTGCGAAGAGGGCGAAGAGGAATATAATCAGAAGAAATTCGCCTTCCCCGGCGTGACCCTCTACAATCTGGAGGATAAGGCAGAACTGAACCCCCAGAACCTGGCCAAACTGGCCAAGGAAGCAGATGCAGGCCGCGTGGTCATCGAGTACAACGGCATGTGGCTGCTGCAGGACCTGGCCAACAATCTGCCCGAAAACTGGATTGTCTACCAGTGCATCGCCACGGCCGACGGCACCACGGCCCTCACCTATGCCCGCGACAACTCCATGCGCGCTCTGTTGCTGGACAAGATCGCCCGCAGTGAGCTGATCGTCTTCAACCGCGCTGAGGCCGTCAACAACGACGCCGCCCGTCAGGAACTGCACAAGCTGGTGCGTCAGGCATCCCGCAAGTGCGACATCGCCTATGAGTTCGCTGACGGCAGCGTGGCCTACGATGATATCCCCGACCCCCTCCCCTTCGACCTGAACAAGCCGGTGGTGGAGATCGGCGACGACGATTTCGGTATCTGGTATATGGACTGCCAGGACGAGCCCCAGAAGTACGCGGGCAAGACCGTGAAGTTCCTGGCGCAGGTCTGCCAGACCAACCGCGCGGGCAAGAACAGCTTCGTGCCCGGCCGCTTTGCCATGACCTGCTGTGTGCAGGACATCCAGTTCGTCGGCTTCCCCTGCTCCTACGATGGCTACAAGGCGCTGGAGCAGCGCGCCTGGGTCACTGTGACCGCAAAGGTTAATTACAAGTTCCACAACATCTACCGCGGCAAAGGCCCGGTGCTGACCGCCATCTCGGTCGAACCCGCCGAAAAGCCGCTGAACGATGTCGTCACATTCTCTTAACCCGCACACTGAAATCACATCAAGGAGGATCTCACCATGAAAACGTTGTTTCGCGTTCTGGGCGCGGCTGCTGCCGTCGCCGCCACCGGTGCCGCCATCGTGGTGCTGGACAAAGTTCTGAACGACAAGGGCCCGCTCCACGTCGAAGAGGTGGAGTTCCCCGAAGAGGCTGAAAAGGACCCCGCAGAGGCCGCCAAGGCAGCCGAAGCCTACGCCGAAGGCGAGGCCAAGACCGCTGAGCCGGGCGACGCATGGCCCCCGGCCTTCGAGAAGGCATCCGAGGAAAAGGCATCCGAAGAGCCGGAGGCTCCCGCTGCACAGCCGGAGACGGCCGAGGAAAAGCCTGTGGCCGAGGAAGCACCCGTGAATCCGGTGGAGGCCGGCCCCGCCGTCGCCCCCAAGGATGAGACGGGCAAGTTCGACGTCACCAAGATCGCTGAGGCCAGCGATTTCACCGGCGTGGAAGAGGAATCCGGCTGCAAGAGCTGAGATCGTGAACGATAAAAAAGGACGTCTCGTCGCAGGATGAGACGTCCTTTTTTGATGCGTTTTATGTGCCGTTGGCGATCTGCTTCAGCCGTTCTTTGTCCAGTACGGTGACGCCGCCGCGGTAAAGGCGGACAAGGCCCTCCCCGGCAAAGTATTTCAGCAGGCGGCTGACGACCTCGCGGGCGGAGCCCATGTAGCGGGCTATCTGGTCGTGGGTCATGCGAACATCCGTGCCGCCGGTCTTTGCCAGCTCGTCGGTGAGGAAGATGGCCAGCCGCCGGTCGGCGCTCATGAACAGGATCTGCTGCATGGTCCACATGGTGTCGGAGAAGCGCTCGGCGGTCATCTGGTAGGCGTAGCAGCGGACATGGACGTTCTGCTGCATCAGCTGGCGGAACACGCCTGCGCCGATGCAGTAGGCCTCGGTGTCCTCCTCGGCGTCGATGTACAGGTCAAAGTTGACGGAATCCATCACGCAGGATGCCGACAGGATGCAGACTTCGCCGGGAAACAGCCGGTAGAGCGTGATGTCCCGCCCATCCTCCGAGAGCAGATAGGCCCGCAGCTGGCCCGACCGCAGCAGCAGGATGCCCACGCAGTTCTCGACCGGACTGTGGACCCGCTCCCCTTTCCGGTAGCGCACCGGTCGGGTGAAGCGGCAGAGCTGCGCCTGTTCCTCCGGCGTGAGCTGGTCCCAGAATGGGAAAGCGCAGGCCAGACAATTCCGGTTGACCGGAGTATTTTGCACATCGGACATGGTGTTATCCTTTCCGCACCGCTTTGGCAGCTTCGGTGCCTGCAAGTGCTCCCTCATAAACAGCCTTGGCGACCTGCAGCAGCCCGCCGGTGCAGTCTCCGGCGGCGTAGAGGCCGGGCAGGGTGGTCTGCATCTTCTCATCCACAACGATGCGGTTTCCCTCTACTTCGGCCCCCAGCTTGCGGGCCAGCGCCGTGCTGCCCGCCACGCCCAGCGCCACGAACACGCCGGACAGGGGCACCTGTCGGCCGCCGTTCAGCTGCACACCGGTGACGGTCTGTTCGCCGAGGATGGCGTCCACTGTTTCAGGGCAGACCCTCACCTCCGGCGGGAACTGTGCCGTCAGCGGGGCCCCGTTGGTCAGGAGGGTGACGCTCTTTACCAACGGCAGAAGGGCCTGTACCTCATGCAGGGCATATTCGCCGCTGCCCAGCACGGCCACATCCTTTCCCCGGTAGAAAAAGGCGTCGCAGGTGGCACAGCAGCTCACGCCATGGCCTTCCAGCTCTGCCAGACCGGGGATCTTCGGTGCGGCGCGGGAGGTGCCGGTGGCCAGGATGACGGCATCGGCGGGGAACTCGCCCGCCAGCGTCTCGACGGTGAGCTTGTCGGTGTAAGTCAGGCCCACGGCCTCGGTGGTAACGAACTGCACCCCCAGCGCTCTGGCCCCTTCGATGCCCCGGCGTTCCAGTTCGGCACCGGAGATGGGTTCGGCAAAGCCGTAGTAGTTCTGGATGTGCGCGGCGCGGTCCAGTGCGCCGGGCCCTTTGGTGAGAACGGTCGTTTCGACCCCTGCGCGGGCCGTGTACAGAGCGGCCGACACGCCGGCCGGGCCAGAACCGATGATGACGATGTTGGGCATGGGAAGCCTCCTGAAGTTTTTCTTCTAGTATACACCTTTTCCCGCAAAAATCTGTGACCAGGTCTCAAAACTGCACACTTTTCATCCGGGGCCGAGTGTGTTATACTGAATCGACTGAATTTGACCCAGGGAGGCACCGAACATGTCCAAGCAGCGTTTGCTTTTTATCACCACCGGCGGCACCATCGCCAGTGTGCGCACCGCACAGGGGCTGCGGCCCGTTCTGACCAGCGAGGAACTGCTGGCCCATCTGCCGGAACTGAACGAGCTGTGCTGCCCGGAGACGCTGGCGCTGTGCAGCATCGACAGCACAGACCTCGGCCCCGAACACTGGCTGCTGATGGCGCGGGCCGTGCAGGAGAATTATGCGCTCTACGATGGCTTCATCATCTGCCACGGCACCGATACGCTGGCCTATTCGGCGGCGGCGCTGTCCTACCTCATCCAGAATGCGGACAAGCCGATCATCCTCACCGGTGCGCAGCAGCCTATCTCCAACGAGATCACCGATGCGAAGAAAAACCTGCGCGACAGCGTCATCTGCGCGCTGGACCCCGGCAGCCGGGGCGTGATGGTGGTGTTCGGCGGGCATGTCATCGCGGGCACCCGCGCCAAGAAGAACAAGACCATCAGCTACGATGCCTTTGCGTCGGTCAATTTCCCGGCGCTGGCGCTGGTGCAGGGCGACCGGCTGGTGCGGTATATCCCCTCGCCCTGGCCCACCGGCCCGGTGGAGTTTGGCCGGGCACTGAACCCGAAGGTCTTTCTGCTCAAGCTGACGCCCGGCCTTGGCCCGGAGCTCATCCCGGCCATTTTTCAACAATATGACTGCGTCATTGTGGAAAGCTTCGGCGTAGGCGGCATCCCGCAGCGGCTCATGGACGCTTTTGCAGAGAATCTGGGCGATTACGACAAGACCCGCAAGATCCTGATCTTAACCACACAGGTCACCTACGAGGGCAGCGATGTGGGCATTTACGAGGTCGGCAAGCGGGTCCGGAACCGGTTCCGCTTCCTGGAAGCCCACGACATGACCATTGAGGCCGTCGTTACAAAGGTGATGTGGCTGCTGGCCCAGAACTGTGAGAGCTTCGACCAGCTCCAGCAGCGGTTCTATCGGCAGGTCAATTTTGATACGTTTTATCATTGAAAATAACAATACCGCCGAACGGCGGTATTGAAGGCGCTGTGTCCAAAACGCAGGCGGCCGCCCCTTGCCGGTACCTAGGCGCCGGGCAGGGCGATTTTCGGTACGTTTCAGATCACGAAAATCGCCCCCAAATTTACAAAAACGTTGCAACTGTGCCGTTGCACAAGCCAAAAGGTATGGTATACTATAAGAGGATTCTGGCAGAACTTCTGCCGCAAATGCCCCGCTGAGGGGCCAAGATAAAGGAGCATTGGAACAGTATGGTTCGCATTACTATGGAAGACGGCGGCGTCATCGACATTGAGCTGAATGAGGAAGCCGCCCCTCTCACCTGTGAGAATTTCAAGAAGCTGGTCGGTCAGGGCTTTTACAACGGCCTGACCTTCCACCGCGTCATCCCCGGCTTTATGATCCAGGGCGGTTGCCCGCTGGGCAACGGCACCGGCGGCCCCGGCTGGAGCATCAAGGGTGAGTTTGCTGCCAATGGCGTCAACAACCCGATCAAGCACACCCGCGGCGTCATCAGCATGGCCCGCAGCATGAGCCCGAACAGCGCCGGCAGCCAGTTCTTCATCATGCACCAGGATGCCCCCCATCTGGACGGCCAGTATGCCGCATTCGGCAAGGTCGTGGCCGGTATGGACGTGGTGGACAAGATCGCTGCAGTCGCCACCGACTGGAACGATAAGCCCAAGACCCCGGTCCGGATGAAGACCGTCGAGCTCATCGAGGGCTGAATCACGATCTGAAAAAGAGCTTTCCGCCGCAGGGCGAACTTCACCCCATGTGTTAGACAGTATACTGTCTAACACATGGGGTGTTTTGTATGCCGAAAGGGCACCGCAAGTACAATGGAACACGGATCAGATTTTTGTCAATCCCGGCTGTCCGCCTCCAGCAGCGCACGCTTCACGCTGATGAGGCTCTGCGGGCTCACGGAGAAGCTGCGCAGGCCGAGTTTCAGGTACTGCACGGTGTTGGCCGGGTTGCCGACGGCCAGACCGCAGATGGTCACGGGGATCTGGCCTGCGTCTGCCGCCTCCACGACCATGGCGATGAGCTTTTTCATCGCGTGGCTGGCCGGGCGGTAGTAGCGCTCGGCGATGGAGAGGTCGCGGTCCACGGCATGGGTGTACTGGATGAGATCGTTCGTCTCAATGACGAAGAACTCACACCCGTGGGCCACGAATTCTTCCGCCGTCAGGCAGGCCGACGGCACACTGAGCATGACGCCGAAGGGCATCTTCTCGTTGAAGCGCTCCCCCCGCTCCCGCAGGTGCTGGCGGCAGTGCTCCACCAGCTTCATGGCTTCGTCCCAGTCTTCCAGATTGGTCACCATCGGGAACATTACCCGCAGCGGGCCGTCTGCCGCCGCACGGAACAGCGCACAGATCTGGGTCTCGAACTGATGGGGACGGCGCAGGCTGCTGCGGATGCCCCGCAGGCCCAGCTTGGAGGACTCCGGCCCCTGATGGGCGTCGGCCATGGTGCGGTCTGCGCCGAAATCAAAGGTGCGCACCGTGACCACCCCGCCCTTTGCCGCCGCCAGGCAGGAGTGATAGAACACATACTGCTCCTGCTCGTCCACCGGGCGGCCCGGCAGCATCATGTAACCGCTGCGCAGCAGACCCACGCCGGACGCGCCGGACTGCCGCGCCGTTTCGATGTCCTCCTGCCCGAAGCAGTTGGCCAGCAGCTCAAAGGGCTGGCCGTCCTTCGTCCGGCACGGCAAGGCGCAGACGCGGTTCATCTCCTCGTTCTCCCACTGCTTCTCGCAGATGCGGGACATCGCCTGCTGGCGGGTGACGGCATCCGGGTCGAGGATGCACTCGCCGTTGTCGGCATCCAGGATGGCCGTGCGGCCGTCGCAGTCGTTCAGAAAATCGCTGCCCACCTGCACGATGCCGGGGATGTGCATGGCCCGCGCAATGATGGCCGCATGACTCTGCTTGTTGCCTTCTGCCGTGATGATGCCCAGGATCATTCCGGCGGGCACACTGAACAGGTCGCTCGGCATGAGCACCTCTGCCGCCAGGATGACGGGGTGGTCCAGCGCCAGCCAGACGCGGGGGCGGTTGGTCAGGATGTTCACCACGCGGCGGGCGGCATCAAGGATGTCCACGCTGCGCAGCTGCATATAGGCGTTGTCTTCCATCTGGGCCAGCTGGTCGGCATAGCGGCGGCCGGCCCGATCTACGGCTTCGGCCGCGCCGACGCCCGCCTTGATCTGGAACCGGACTTCGTTCATGAAGCCCTCGTCCTCCAGCATCATGCTCTGGAACAGGAAGATGGCCTGTTCGGTGGGGCCGCTGCGCTCAGCCATCGAGTCCAGCTCGGCCTGTGCCGTCTTGACGGCCCGGTCCAGCAGCCGCTGTTCCCGGTCCGGGTTGAACGGCCCTGTGCCGAAGCTCTCGGTCCTGCGCTCCACACGGCTCACCTGCCCCAGCACCAGGCCGGACGAGGCGGCATATCCCTGATAGACTTTCATTCCTCCGTCACCTCCGTCGGGGCAGGCGTGGTCAGTGTGCGGAAGACCAGCGCCTGCAGGAATGTATTGGGCAGCAGCGCTGCCCATGCGGCCTGCGCCGCGTTTCCGCTGCCCTCGAACAGCGGTTCAAACCCCTCGATGCGGGTACGGTCGCAGGTCTCCAGAAAGGCCTTTGCCAGCGTCTCTACGGTGTAATACCGGGTGGGGTCCACGCCCACGTCCTCGGCGGCCGCTTCCAGCGGGGCCAGCTCTGCGTCCTGCATGTTGGCCAGCTTGAGCGCCAGGTCTGCCGTCAGTGTCACCGGGTACTTTGCCTTCACCGCCTTCTGCACGGCGTCGAACCGCTGCCGGAATGCGGCCGCGTCCTGTGCGGTCTGCTCGTTCTTTGCCACCGCGTAGGCACAGCCGCGCAGCCGCCCGAAGGCCCGCAGGGTGTCGTAATAACCCAGCTCGATGTTCCGTCTGGCGGTGTCCGGGTCAAAATGGAGGATATCGCCCAGCTCCCAATAGCTGCGCACCATGGTGGTGGGCAGGCCGGTGCGGTTGGGCAGGGTGATGCCCACCCCTTCCAGATCGACACAGACCAGCTCCTCGGCCCCCATTTTCTGGGCCAGCCCTGTGGGCATGTTGTCCCGGTAGCCGCCGTCCAGAAACTGCACCCCGTCAATCTGTTTGGCCCGCAGCGCCGGGAAGCAGGCGGCCGAAGCCAGCAGGTAATCCTTCACCTTGCCTTTCGGGATCTCTTCCAGCGGCAGCTCACGGGGCTTCAGACCCCGCTTTTCCACCGTGACGAGCCCGAACCGGATGGGCGAGGCGCGCAGCGCGTCCTCGTCCAGCACCCGCTCCACGATCTCTTCCAGCGGGGTGACATCCATGCCGCCCGCGCGCACCACGTCCCGCAGGAACTGGTGCAGCTCGGTCAGGTTCCGGGTCTCCTCCGGCAGCTCCATCACGTCCTGGCTGCGGATGCTGGTCCACATATCCCGTGCGGTCTCGTACAGGTCCAGCGCGAACATCGCGCCGTTCAGGCTGCCCACACTGGTGCCGGTGATGATCTGCGGGTTCCAGCCGAGTTCGGTCAGGGCACGCCAGACGCCCACCTGATAGCTGCCGCGGGCCCCGCCGCCGGCAAGCACCAGTGCCTTTCTGGGGGTATCGTTCTGCGCCATCCAATACGCCTCCTTGTCGTCCGATTCAAACCTGCAAAAAGTATACCATATTTTCGGGAAAATTTCTCCCTGTTTTTGGAACAAAAAGCGTGGTATAATTTAGTAAATTATGACTGTGAGGAGGACTGCATGAACTGCAACCAATGGATCTTTGATATGGACGGCACCCTGACCGACAGCATGACTGCGGTGTGGGAGAACGCCCCGCTGGCGCTGCTGCGCCGCTACGGCCGCACTCCAAGGGCCGACCTGCGCTCCACGCTCCTGAGCATGGGCATGGCGGACGGGGCGCAGTACCTCATCCGCGAATACGCGCTGCCCCTGCGGCCGGAGGACTATTTCGGCGTGATGCGCTCGGTCATCGCCGAGCTGTACGAGACCGTGGAGCTCAAGCCCGGTGTGCGGGAGCTGCTGGCCCGCCTCAAGGCTGAGGGTGCCCGGATGTGCATCTGCTCCAACACCTGGAGCGACCAGTGCAAAACGGTGCTCACCCGCCTGGGTGTGGACGACTGCTTCGAGTTCTACATCGAAGCCCAGGGCCCCCTGCACAAGAGCCGCCCGGACGTCTTTTTCGCAGCCTTACAGCGCCTCGGCGGCACCGACCCACACGGCTGCGCCGTCTGCGAGGATTCCCTCTACGCGGCCCGCACCGCCCACGACGCAGGATTTTACGTCATCGGCATCGCCGACGCCGCCAGCGCCGCCGATGAACCCGCCCTCCGCCGCGTCAGCGACCAGTTCCTGACCCGGTGGGCGGAGTTGAAGTGAGCTGCTTTATAATCTTCCAAGCCGCAAAAAGGCCATCCCCTTCTGCATCAGAACGGGATGGCCTTTTCTTTCACTTTGTTCTCAAGACTTCAACACGCAGCATCTCCAAAAAAGGGTCTTACCGTGCCGGGAGACACCCCGTCGCGTTTTGCCTTTTCCTGCTCATACACCACTCTGGTCGCTTCCTCGATAAATGCCCGCACCTCCGGAGAAGCCGCTGACCATGTCACATTGAATCGGCGGCAGACTTCGTAAAAGGTCCGATAGAATGCGTCCCGCTCCGGGTCCCGCCGAAAATACGCTTCAGCCGTCATAGGTCAAACACCTCACTTCAAATAGATCACAAATACATTCATCGCTGCTTCGCCCGAAAGCTCATAGCGCGGTGCTCCGCCAAAACTCGGCAGCGGGCAGGCTCCATAATCCCGAACATAATGTTCTGCCAATTCCGGGACTTTTGCTTCAAACGTGACCGTTCCGCCACACTCATGGTCGATTGACAGCTTAATCCCGTAGGCGATCAAGACACGCCCGATTCCCTGATATTTTTTCGAGTGTCCCACAATGGTCGGGTTGCTCTCCGGTTGGCTTTCGATATAGGTGATGTGCACCATCACATCCTGTTTCAGGATCTCATATGCGGCCAGTGCCACAAGCTCCCCGTCTCTCGTTTTCAACGCATACTTTTCAAAAGCATCGTCCTGCATATACTCCGACATCCAGCTTGTCTGCCACAGAGGCTCTTCTTCGGTCTGCGCTGCATCCGCACATTTCATCCGTGCGATCTTCACGCCGATCTTCTGTCCGCTGTCCGCTCTGAGGATGAATGGTATAAATTTTGCCATATGCGTTCCTTCCTTGTGGTTTCTGCTTTTAGTTTACCACGGCATCCGCCTGAAATCAATCGAGTTATTGTGTTTTTCCAGCTCTTACCGTTCCAAAAACTTCCGGAAGGCTGCCCTCACGGCGGCTTCGCGGCCGCGGGGGATGGGGACGCGGGCACCGCTGCGCATCCACAGCTCCCCTACGGACAGCTGCGATGCCGCCGCCAGGTTGACCACATAGGAGCGGTGAGGCTGCAAAAAGCGCCGGTCGGCCAGCAGCGGCTTTGCCACTTCGGAGAAGGGCACCCGCAGCGAGAGCGAGGCCACATCCTCGCCGCTGGCAAGGTGGAAATGCACCACATGGTGGGTGCATTCCAGATACTCGATGTCCGCAAAGGGGAGGGCCCGCAGGCCGGTCACCGTCGTCACCGGGATGACGGGACCGTACTCCGGCTCGGTGGCGCGGTCCAGCAGGGCGGTGAGCTGTTCGGGCCGGAAGGGGATCTGCAAATACTGCATCGCATCCACCCGGAACGCCTCGTAGGCGTAGGCAGGCGTGTGGGCCAGAAAGGCCAGCGGTGCCCGCACCCCGCGCTGCCGCAGCTGCGCCGCCGCCTGCAGACCTGCCGCCGGGTTTGCCGCTGTCAGCTCGATGAGGTACAGTTCGAACCGGCTGCCTGCATCCTCTTTCCGGAGCAGTGCCCCCGCGTCCTCCAGCTGTTCCACGATGCAGGCGTCGGCCCGGCGGGCATAATATTCAAGGCAGTGCCGCTGCACCCGCCCCCGCAGCACCGCATCCGGGCTGCAGACCGCAATGTGAAAGATCATTTTTTCAATTCCTTCCTCCTGCCCGGCCTTCCGGGCGCTTGCATTTTGCGCCGCACGGGAGTATAGTTACTATAAAATCAGAAAAGGAGACGCCGCCATGAATCAGCCCCTTGTCAGCATCATCCTGCCCGTGTACAACGCCCAGAACCATCTGGCCCGCTGCGTGGGCAGCATCTGCGCACAGACCTATTCCAACATCGAGATCATCATCCTGAACGACGGTTCCAAGGACCAGAGCCTGCCCGTCTGCGAAGAGTTCCGCGCCAAAGACCCCCGCATCGTGCTGGTGGACAAGGAAAACTCCGGCGTAGCGGACACCCGCAACCTGGGCCTGAAGCTGGCCGGCGGCAAGTATGTGCAGTTCGTGGACAGCGACGACTACCTCGACCCGGACTTCACAGCTGCTCTCGTGGCCGCGGCCGAGGAGCACACCGCCGACCTCGTCATCGCACCCTACAAAATGGTCATCCCGGCGGGCGCTTCCAAGCCCGAACAGGTACTCGATAAGATCCAGGACGAGCTGGGCGTCATGAGCGTCGCCCGGCCCCCGGAGATGCGGGAGTACGGCTTTCTGCCCGCAGGCGTTTATGACAAGGACACCTTCGCCCTCCGCCTGATGGACAAGCCCGCCTCCTATTTTTACAGTGTGCTCTGGAACAAGCTCTACCGTCGCGACCTCCTGACCCGGAACGACATCCAGTTCGTCAGCGAGATGCACTGGGCCGAAGACCTCGTCTTCAACCTACGGTATATCCAGTACGCCGAGACCTTCGTTTCCATCGGCAAGGCCGGTTATTACTACGTCCAGAACCCGCAGAGCATCTGCCACACGCAGGTCCACGTATCCACCGTGGTGCAGAACAAGCTGCAGGTGTTCCGCTATTACAAAGACCTCTACACCCGACTGGGCATGTATGAGGAGGTGCGTCCCCAGCTGTATAAATTCCTGGTGGACATCGCCGAGAGCACCTACCCCTCCGGCCCGTTCAAAAAGGCTATTGATGAGGCAAAAGCCTACTGGAAAGAGCACAAACCGGAACAGGAATAACAAAGAACCCTCTCCGTCATTGCTGTGCAATGCCACCTCTCCCAAAGGGCGAGGTTTTGATGTCGAGTTGAACCTGCATCAAAGCTCCCCCATCGGGGGAGCTGGCGAGCGCCAGCGAGACTGAGAGGGTCTTTTTATCCTTATTTACGCTCCGATGGCGGCGCACTTCTTGGCCAGCCAGTCGCGCTCCTCCTCGGTCAGGCGGGGAGCGAGCTTGGTGAAGACCTCGCGGTGGTAGGCGTTCAGCCACTCGATCTCGTCCTTGGTCAGGATGCCAGGCACCACGGGCGAGGTGGCGATGGGCACAAAGGTCAGCGGGCGGAAGGCCAGGAAGGTGCCGTACTGGTTGTCGGCCTTGTGGTAGCACTCCAGCTCGTTCTCGATGCGGATGCCGACGACGCCGCTCTCGTAGACGCCCGGCTCGTCGGTGACGATCATGCCCGGCTGGAACACGGTGGTGTTGCGGCCGTTCAGAGCGTGGGGGCCTTCGTGGACATTGCCCACGAAGCTGACGCTGTGGCCGGTGCCGCAGCGGTAATTGATGAGGTGCTGCCACAGCGGCTCACGGGCGATGGTATCCAGCATGTGGCCGTCGCAGTAGTTCAGCCAGACGGCCTTGGCAATGTCGATGTGGCACTGCAGCGTCCAGGTGTAGAACCGCTTTTCGTCCTCGGTCAGCTCGCCCAGCGGGTAGGTGCGGGTGATGTCGGTGGTGCCGTCCATGTAGGTCGCACCGCTGTCCACCAGCAAAAAGCCCTTCTTTTCGAGCTTGGCGTGGTCTTCCTCGGTGGCATGGTAGTGCATCATGGCCGCGTTGCCGCCGTAGGCTGCAATGGTGCCGAAGCTCTCCACGATGAACTTGTCCTGTGCCGAGCGGTACTTGTGGAGGATCTCGTCCACGGTCAGCTCCGTCAGCTCCTCGCCTGCGGCCAGACGCTCTTCCAGCTCCTTCTGGAACCGCACCATGGCCACGGCATCGCGCAGATGGGCCTCACGGTTGTGGTTCAGCTCGGTCTCGTTCTTGACGCCCTTCATCGGCAGCAGGGGGTCGGCCTCGTCCTTGACGGTCAGGGCCGGGTTGTTGCGCAGGGTCTCATAGACCGCATAGTTGACGGAAGCCGGGTCGGCCAGAACGGTCTGGGCCTCGGTCTCTGCGGCCAGGAAGGTGAGGATATCGTCATATTCGGCGATCTCAACGCCGTTCTCCTTCAGCTCGGCAGCGGCCTCCGCGCCCAGACGACGGGTGTTGATGAAGAGGACGGCACGGTCCCCGGTCACATAGCAGTAGGCCATGGCGTAGGGGGTGCACTGAATGTCCATCGCGCGGAGGTTCAGCAGCCAGGCCAGGTTGTCCAGCTTGCCCACCAGCTGGGCCGTGCAGCCCAGCTCCTTGAGCTTGGCCCGCAGCTGCTCCAGCTTCTCGGCGGGGGCAAAGCCCGCATACTCCTTGCTCAGGAGCCAGGCCGGGGTCTCCGGCAGAGCGGGGCGGCCCTCGGTCCACAGCTCATCTTCCAGATTCAGGGTCTTGATGGTGCCGTGCTTGGCGTCCAGCGCTTTCTGTACGCTGCGCACCAGCTGGCAGGAAGCGGTCAGGCCGCACAGACCCAGCACACCGCCTTCCGGCAGGGCATCGGCGCAGTACTGCTCCACGGTGGGCACACCCGGCTCGCCCATCCGTTCCAGCTCGATCTCGGTGCCCGCGATCTCCTTTTCGGCCTGCACAAAATAGCGGCCGTCGGCCCACAGGGCGCTCTTGTCTCTGGTCACGACGAAGTTCGAGTTCTCGCCGTGGAAGCCGGAGAAATAGGTCAGGGAGGTGTAGTGGTCGGGCAGATACTCGCTGGAGTGCGGGTCGCCCACCGGGATGAGGTAGAGGTCCACGCCATTGGCGTCCATGGCGGCGCGCAGCGCAGCCAGACGCTCAGGGACTGTATTCATGCTCATGATAAAAGCCTTCTTTCTTACACTTGCACTTGCCGGACAAACGTCCGGCGGCGGTTCTCGCTGGCTCCTATTGTATCATTCCGGCGCACGGATTGCAATTGCCCCGGCCGTTTTACTCCAACGGGGTGAAACGGCGCTTATTCGTCCTCCGTCTTTGATTTCAGATCCAGCTCCGGCATCAGCTCCTCGCTGATGATGGTGAGCATCTGTTCCATTTTGTCCACGTCCTCGGCGGGGAAGCGCTCCCGCACACGCTCGACCACGGTGTGCAGGTAGGAATAGCTGATGTTGTAATACTCGAAATACTTCTGGGTGGGGCGCAGGTGGTACTCGCGCCGGTCCTTGGCGGACTGGATCTTTTCCACGTAGCCCTTGCGCATCAGGCTGCCGATCTTATACGCCGCGTTGGGGGTAGAGATCTTCATCATCCGCGAGAACTCCGCAATGGTGGGCTCGCCCATGGCCATGATGCCCTCCATGCAGAAGGACTCCACCGTGGTCAGGGTCGCCTCGCGGGTGGCAAAGCGCTGAAACACGTTCTGATAGAAGTGCAGCTTGAATTTTGTGTAAACGTCGTTGAATGCTTTTTCCAGCATGGTACGGCTCCTTCCGATCGCTCAATTTCCTTTAGTATACCATGTTTTTTCCCAGAAGCAACGGAATTTTTCCGTTTTGAAACAAAGGGCCCCCCAGCCCATGCAGGCCGGGAGGTCCTTTGCGTTAAGGGGGACGCTCACTGCGTCGGGGATGTTCAGGTGGTGCCGAGGAGCTTTTTGAGCCGGAGCCATGCGCCGAAGACGTCCATCTTGGTGACATAATGGTCCGGGTCAAAGAAGGACGCATCCTTCTTGTCGGCCGCGTCCATCAGGCCGTTCTGGACCGCCCAGCGGGTGGCCTTTTGCAGCTCGATCTCTTCGGTGGGGATATCGCCGTAAAGGGTGGGCAGAGCCACCTCCGGTTTGCCTGCGGTCTCCCACAGGAGCAGCGCCAGCGCACGGCGGTCGGTCGGCACCGGCACACCCTGGGGCAGCGCATTGGCGAGGTAGAGGTCTACGCCCAGGCTCACGCCCTGCCACACCACGATGCCTGCGGCTGCGCCGCCCACCGCGATGGTCGCCGCCGTTGCCAGCGGAGAGGGCGCTGCGTCCTCGATGATCTCCGCCGAGCGGTACTGCGCCCGGATGGTCACATCCTCGGCAGGCATCTGGAAGGTCATGGCCTCGGCCCGGTAATCGACGTTGATATCGCCGCTGAGCTTGTCCGACGAAATGCTCCACAGGTCAAACGTCATGCCGTCCGGAATGTCGTTCTGGTCCAGCACCACGGTCAGGGTGTCGTTCTCCTTGGCGGAAACAGACGTCTTGCCGTCGATCGTGCCGCCGATGACGGTCACGGTGTAGGTGGTGGGTTCCGGCTCCGGTTCCGGTTGAGGCTCCGGATTGGGTTCCGGTTCCGGTTTCGGCTCCGGTTTCGGCTCCGGTGTCGGTTCCGGTTTCGGTTCGGGTTTCGGTTCGGGTTCGGGTTCCGGCTTGGTGATGAGCTCGCCGTTCAGCACCACGTCATCGTCCGGCATGGTAAAGGTCACGGTCTTCTTGTCGACGCCGTAGCTGCTTTCGGCGATGGGCTGGCCGTTCAGGCTGAAAATCTCGGTGTCGGCAGTGATGGTCACTTCCTTCGTCGTGGCATTGCTGGTCACGACGTAGGGCTTCCAATCCGCAGACACACCGTTGACTTTCTCGATCTTGGCATTGGAGGAGGCCGCATCCCAGGTGATGGAGTGGAGACCTGTTACCTCGTCCAAACCTGTGTTGCCGTTGAATATGCCGCCGTTCACGGTGCCGCCGTTGTTGCTCACACTGCCCGCGAAGGTGCCGCCAGAGATCGTTCCGTTGGTGTTGTTTTCCACTGTCCCTTCAAAGGTGCCGTTTTCGATCATGCCGTTGTTCTCGACCGAGTTCTTGAACGTGCCATTCTCAATGCGGCCCGGTCCCATATTGTCGACCTCGCCGTGGAAGGTTCCGCCCAGAATGCCGCTGTTGTTGAACACTTTGCCGTTGAACTCGCCGCCCGTGATGGCCGTCGGTTTGCCCACAAAGACTTTGCACTCCACCGCCGCACCATCTCCGATGGTGCTGAAATCGAACAGCCCGCCGGTCTGGTTGCTGCCCGTCAGAAGCAGCATGTCGCCATTGGTCGGGTCATTTTTAATGTACTCCCAGCCGTCGCCCTTGCAGGGGTTTTTGCCGCCGTTGGAATCCTTCGGATAACCCTTCTCCATGACGAGGTCGGTGCTGGTGATCGCTTTGTTCAGCACCACGTCCTTGTCGTCCGGCATGGTAAAGGTCACGGTCTTCTTGTCGCTGCCGTAGCTGCTGTTGCAGTTGCCCGTGCCGATGGGCTGGCCGTTCAGGCTGAAGATGTCGGTGTCGGCAATGATGGTCACGGTGGTGCCTGCGTAGGAGTAGAGGTCCCACGTTCCATCCGCGTTCCGCGGGCCTTCGTCGTTCACTGTGCTCACACTGCCATTCGTTACGGTGACTTGGTGGGCACCGGTCAGCCCCGTATTGCCGTTGAAGATGCCGCCAGTCACAGTGCCGGGGGTCGTAGACAGGCCCGCCGCGAAAATGCCGCCGGTGATTTTGCCGTTGTTGTCCACCTGGCCCCTGAAGGTGCCGCCAAAGATCGTTCCTGACGTGTTGTTTGTCACTTCTCCATTGAAGGTGCCTTTCTCGATGTAGCCGCTGTTTTCTACATCGCCCTTGAAGGTTCCGTCAGAGATTTCTCCTCCGGCGTTGTTTGTCACTGTTCCATCAAAGATGCCGCCGCTAATTGTCGCATACGATTCAATCGCACACTTCACAGCCGCATCGGTCCGTGTTATCTTGGTAGTGGGATCGGCGAAATTGAAATCAAACGGTTCACTTCCACTCATCAGATACAGTGTGCCGGTGTTTGTCGAACCCGACGACTTTTTGATGTACTCCCAGCCGGTGCCACTGCAAGAGATGGTGCCGCCGTTGGAAGCCTCCGGCCAGCCCTTCTCCATGACGAGGTCGGTGCAGGTGATTGCTCCGTTCAGCACCACGTTATCGTCCGGCATGGTGAAGGTCACGATCGTCTTGTCGCTGCCGTAGCTGCTGTTGCAGTTGCCATCGCCGATGGGCTTGCCGTTCAGGCTGAAGATCTCGGTGCTGGCGGTGACGATTACGGTGGTGCCTGCGTAGGCGTAGAGGTTCCATGCCGTGCCGGTCGTTCCATCCGCGTTCCGCGGGTCTACGCCGTTCACCTTGAGCAGACTGCCATTCGTTACGGTGACGTGGCGGGCATCGGTCAGCGCCGTATTGCCGTTGAACGCGCCGCCAGTCACGGTGCCGTAGTTATCAGACAGGCCCGCCGCGAAGGTGCCGCCAGAGATTGTTCCGGAGCTTATCACTTCTCCATTGAAGGTTCCGTCAAAGATCGTTCCGCCGTAATAGATTTTCACTGTTGCACTGAAGGTGCCGCCAAAGATCTTTCCGGCATTTCTCACTTCTCCATGGAAGGTTCCGTCAGAGATCGTTCCGCCGGAGCTGTTGTACACTGTTGTACTGAAGCTGCCGTCGGTAATTTCCGCATTCATAATCGAAATCAGGCACTGCACAGCCGGAGCGGGCTTCGTTTCTGCACTGGGGTTTTTGGGATGGGTGGAACTGAAATCACACTTTCCATCATTCAGATACAGTGTGCCATCGTTATGATTGTACTTCCAGCCGTTGCCACTACAAGAGATTTTGCCGCCGTTGGAAATCTTCGGATAACCACCCTCCATGACGAGTTCGCCGGTGCTGAGCACCACGTCCTTGTCGTCCGGCATGGTGAATTTCACGGTCTTCTTGTCGTTTGGTTTGGGGTAGCTGCTGGTGTAGGGGCTCCCGTCGATGGGGTAGCCGTTCAGGCTGTAGATTTCGGTGCTGGCGGTGATGGTCACGGTGGTGCCTGCGTAGGCGTAGAGGTCCCATGCCGTGCCGGGCGTTCCATCCGCATTCCGCGGGCCTTCGCCGTTTACTTGGCTCAGACTGCCATTCGTTACGGTGACGTGGTGGGCATCGGTCAGCCCCGTATCGCCGTTGAAGATACCGCCAGTCACGCTGCCGTCGTTCCTAGACAGGCCCGCCGCGAAGGTGCCGCCGGTGATTATTCCGTTGCCGTTTAACACCGTTCCCTTAAAGGTTCCACCAGAGATTTCTCCTCCGGCGTTGTTTATCACTTCTTGCTCAAAGGTGCCGTTAGTGATGTTTCCTCCTTGGTTGTTTTCCACTTTTCCATTGAAGGTGCCTTTCTCTATGGTGCGCCAGTTTTCCACACTGCACGTGTTCTGGAAGGTACCACCTCTGATAGTGCTCCGGTTTGTCACACTGCCCTCGAAGGTGCCGTTATAGATATTGCCGTTGTTTGTCACGAGTTTTTCAAAGGTGGTGCCGTCGCCAGTGATGGTGCCGCTGTTTGTCACCTCGCCCCTGAAGGTTCCGCCTTTGATGATGTACTTGTTGTCCACCAGGTCCGTAAAGGTACCATCGCTGATGGTGCTGTTGTTTATCACCGTACCCTCAAATTTGCCGCCGTCGATTGCTCCGCCGTTTGTCACACGGCCCGCGAAGGTGCCGTTCTTTATGGTGCCGCCGGTAATTTCCGCCTTCCCATTCAATTGAATCTTGAACGCCGCCACAGCCGGAACGGGCAGCGCTCCTGGTGCATTGGGGGTTTGGGGATAGGTGTAACTGAAATTATACGTTCCACTATTCAGATGCAGTGTGCCTGTGCTGTTCTCGTAAATCCAGCCTTTGCCCTCGCAGTAGGTAGTGCCGTTGTTGGAGCCGACCGGGTAGCCATCCGAGCCGATGACGAGGTCTTGGGTGGAGCCTGCTGCAAAGGCCCCCAGGGGGAGCACGGAGAGCACCATGCTCAGTGCCAGGATCAGGCTGAGAATGCGTTTTTTCATTGGGGTCGTCCTCCTCTTCTGCCAAAGGCTGCACGGTCGTTCGCTTCTGGGTCCATCATACCACAGAAACAACCGGAAGGAAAGCAAAGCCGCGTGAAACACCCTGAAAACTGCGTGAATGACGATTTTTGCCCCCTTGACCGGGCCAAAAACGCGGTTGCGTCAGTCTGCTTTGGCCGTTCGCAGCCGGATGACGTTCAGCACCACCAGCTCCAGCACGATGGCCACGGCCAGCAGCACCAGCGAGGTGAGCAGGCTGGCGCTGCTGCCCAGGAACATCTGGCTCAGGCCGGTGACGACATAGCACACCGCCGAGATGGCCGCCGCCGTGATGGCATAGGGCAGCTGGGTGGACACATGGTTCACATGGCTGCAATGGGCACCGGCGGACGCCATGATGGAGGTGTCCGAGATGGGGGAGCAGTGGTCGCCGCACACTGCGCCGGACAGGCAGGCCGCAATGGAGATGACCAGCATCTCCCCCTGCGGGAACGCATGGCAGACGATGGGGATGAGGATGGAGAAGGTGCCCCAGGACGTGCCGGTGGCAAAGGCCAGGAACACCGCCACCAGAAAGATGATGGTCGGCAGCAGATATTGCAGCGCAGCCGCCGAGCCGTTGAGCAGGTTGGCCACGTAATACTTGGCACCCAGCAGGTTGGTCATGCCGGAAAGGGTCCACGCCAGCGTCAGGATGAGCATGGGGCTGACCATGGCCTTGAAGCCCTCCGGGATGCAGGCCGCGAAGTCCTGAAAGGTCATCACGCCGCGCACCCGGTAGAACACGAAGGTGAACAGCAGCGCGATGCTGCTGCCCAGCACCAGGCCCGCCGAGGCGTTGCAGTCGGAGAAGGCGGTGATGAAGTCCACGCCTTCAAAGAAGCCGCCGGTGTAGATGAGGCCGAAGATGCAGGCCGCAATGAGCACCAGCACCGGCAAAATCAGGTCGATGACATGGCCGCAGGCTGCGGTGCCGTCGTCCACATCGTCGCCGTAGGGGCGGTCTTCGGTGGTGAAGAGGTCGCCCTTCAGCGCATTGTCCTCGTTGAGCTTCATGGGGCCGTAGTCGGTGCCCGTGAAGATGAGGAAGAGGATCATGATGAGGGTCAGCAGGGCGTAGTAGTTATACGGAATGGTGCGCAGGAACATGGTAAAGCCGTTGATGCCCGAACCTTCCGGCACCGAGGAGGTGACGGCCGCCGCCCAGCTGGACACCGGCGCGATGATGCAGACCGGGGCCGCCGTGGCGTCGATGAGGTAGGCCAGCTTTGCGCGGGAGACCTTCTGCCGGTCGGTCACAGGCCGCATGACGGAGCCTACGGTCAGGCAGTTGAAGTAGTCGTCCACAAAGATGAGCACACCCAGAACAAGGGTCATGAACTGCGCCCCCGCGCGGGTGTGGATGTGGGTGGACGCCCAGCGGCCAAAGGCCGCGCTGCCGCCCGCCTTGTTCATCAGGGCCACCAGGATGCCCAGCATGACCAGAAAGACCAGGATGCCCACATTGCTGGAGTCGGACAGCTTGGCGACCATGCCGCCGTCTTCGTTGAAGAACAGGGTGTTCAGGGCCAGTTCCAGGTTGCCGTTGGCAAAGAGCAGCGCACCCGTCGCGATGCCCACCAGCAGCGAGGTGTAGACCTCCTTGGTGTTCAGTGCCAGCACGATGGCCACCACCGGCGGCAGCAGGGAGAGCGCCGTGCTGTACACGGCGCAGGTGTAGGTAGACGGGTCGGCAATGGTGCCGGGTGTTGCCGCCGTGCACCACAGCAGCAGAGCGAACACCAGCACGGCGCCCGCCCACGAAAGATTGACTTTTTTCATAAGATCTGATTCCTCTTTTGATTTTTTGCCTCAGCGCGGGGCAGACTATCCCCAACCAGACAGGGAAGGGGGTGTTTGCCGCGCCGGATTATAAAGCGCTGTACTTTGAACTGTTCCGCGCCAGCGAACAGGCCGCCCGCCTCCTCCACGAGGCCCAGCAGCGGGCCGAAGAACAGGTGATGGCGGAGGATGAACCGCCGCTGCGGTTGGAAGAACCGCTCCGTCCCCACTCAAGGGAGGGCAAGGCCCGGAAAACGTGAAGCGGCTGCGGGACGGACCCTCTCCGTCAGTGCTGCGCACTGCCACCTCTCCCGAAGGGCGAGGCATTGGCAGGCCGGGCCAGCCCTGCTGTTCGCTTGGGCCCGATGGGGCGCAAGGTGCCGGGCCCTGCTCTCATTGGCAGCGGCTGCGGGACTAGCCCTCTCCGTCAGTGCTGCGCACTGCCACCTCTCCCGAAGGGCGAGGCATTGGCAGACCGGGCCAGCCCTGCTGTTCGCTTTGGCCCGATGGGGCGCAAGGTGCCGGGCCCTGCTCTCATTGGCAGCGGCATTTGTATTGCAGTCGTGAATCGAGACAGCGGAGCCCGGCCGTTCCCGATCGAAAAAACTTCGCTCGTCCAGCACGACCACTACCGACTCGCCAGTGGCTCTCCCTTCGGGAGAGCTGTCACCGAAGGTGACTGAGAGGGTTCACCCTTTCTTGCTCTCCGCCTTCGCCGCGAACTTCGCGTCATTGACGACGAAGCGCTCATGCACACCGCCGCCCACGGGGCCTTTTTCGTCGTGCAGCGAGACCTTGAACACCAGCTTCCGGCCTTCCACGGCGGTCAGCTCGCTCTCACAGGTCACGGTCATGCCCACGGGGGTGGGGGCGGTGTGCTCCAGTTCCAGCTTCGTGCCCACCGAGCCGCAGCCCTCGTCCAGCTCGGACGCGACGCTCATCCAGCAGGTCTTTTCGGCCAGTGCCACCAGTGCGGGCGTTGCGAACACGTCCAGTGTGCCGCTGCCCATGGTCTTTGCGGTGTTTTCGTTCGTCACGAGCTGGCTCTGCTCGCCGTGGATACCAATAGTCAACATAAAAAAACTTCCTTTCCAGAATCGCCTTGCGGCAGTAAATTTCCGATCTCCTGATAGGATACCACATTTTCCGCGTCGATGCACCTGTTTTTGGTGGATTTCTGCATTTTCCTCTTTCCTGTCAGCCCAAAACGCGTTATGATAGGGCAAAATGGGGGAGGGTACGCCTATGAACGACTTCTGGAAATCCTACGATATCACCGCGCTAGAGTACGGAGTGAATTATCAGTGCTACCCACTGTATGGAAGAATCCATCTCACCGAACTGGCGCTTTCACTGATCTTCATCCTGAGTGCTGCGCTCTGGTACAGGCACAGCGGGCCAAAACAGCGGCGGCGCATCCTGGTGGGGGTCACGGTGCTTCTGCTTCTTGACGAAGCGGCCCTTCTGCTCGGCATGGCCCTGACTGGCCAGTGGAATTGGAGCTATCTCCCGCTCCACCTATGCAGCATCCATGTTTTCGTCTGCCTGTACAACACCCTGTTCGACCAGAACTGGTGCAAAGAGGAACTTTACGCCCTCTGCATCCCCGGCGCGGCGCTGGCCCTGCTCTGCCCAAGCTGGTTGGATGTGCCTTCATGGTGGACGCTCATCAACTTGCACTCGGTCTCCATCCACGCCCTGCTGGTGCTTTACCCGGTCCTTCTCGTTGTGGGCGGCTACCGCCCCAGCCCCCGCCGGGTGCCGCAGGTACTGGCTTTCCTGTTCGGCACCGCCTTGCCCATCTATTTTCTCAACAAGTCTCTGTACACGAACTTCTATTTCCTGAACAACCCAACCGCCAACGTCATCACCTGTGCCTTCACGAGATTTCTGGGTGAACAATATTATATACTCGGCTTCCTGCCCGCCATCGCTGCGGCACTGGCGGTGATGTATCTGCCATGGGCAGCAAAAAACTTCACCGAAAATCGACGAAAACATTGACGCTTTTTCCGCGCTCAAAACGCACCCTTTTTGCAGATTGAAATCGCAGTTTTCTTGCGTATTGGGGTATTTTTTTACAATTTTGAGGTTCTGCTCAAAATCTTTGCAAAAAGCCTTGACAGGACCTCTTCTGCGTGATACTATGAACACATGAACAAGCGTTCACATGAATGTGCTGCGAAAGGAGAGACTGCCATGAACGACCCCAAAGACGCTCTGCCCGCCGCGCAGCCGGGGCCTCTTGTGATGCCGGACGACGAAGTGCTGTATGAGCTAGCCGACCTGTTCCGGGTGTTCGGCGACTCCTCCCGCATCAAGATCCTGTATGCGCTCCACGACAGCGAACTGTGTGTGCAGGACCTCGCGAATGCGGTGCAGCTGAGCCAGTCTGCGGTGAGCCACCAGCTCCGGGTGCTGAAGGACTCGAAGCTCGTGCGGTTCCGCCGGGACGGAAAGACCGTTTACTACGCACTGGACGATGACCATGTGCGCAGCATCCTCTCCATGGGGATGGATCATATCGAAGAATAACCGAAAGGCAGGTACTTATTATGAAGAAGAGCTACAAGATCGAGGTCGATTGCGCAAACTGCGCCCAGAAGATGGAAGACGCCGCCAACACCGTGGCCGGTGTGGCAAATGCGACCGTCAGCTTCATGACCCAGAAGATGAAGGTGGAGTTCGCAGAGGGCGCAGACCCCCACGACACCATGGTGAACGTTCTTGCCGCCTGCAAAAAGGTCGAGGACGACTGCGAGATCTTTGATATCTGAGCAACGCATCCGATGAGAACGGCTCCTCCTGCGGGGGAGCCGTTTCCTTCCCCGGCGATTTCCTGTTGAAAGAAAAGCCAGTTTTCAACACTTTCCACCGGGTTTTCAACAACTTTTGCGGAAAAGTTTGAAAACAAACGCGAAAAAGTTAGATTTCTTCGGGAAAACCTCGTGGAAAACATGGGGGAAAACGTGGAAAAGTTTCCTTTCCGGGGAAAACCTGTTGAAACCGCCCCCAGCCATCCGTTAAAAGGAGAGTTTCGTATGACCAAAAAGCAGAAAAAGGTGCTGTATCAGATCATCGCAGCGGTCATCCTGATCGTGATCCTGAAGCTCCTGCCCGCATTCCCCACCCCGGTGGAGCTGGTGCTCTACCTCATCCCGTACCTCGTGGTGGGCTGGGATGTCCTGCGCAAGGCGCTCAAGGGCATCAAGAACCGCCAGCCGTTCGACGAGTGCTTCCTGATGGCCGTTGCCACCGTGGGCGCGTTCGCGCTGGGCGACTATGTCGAGGGCTGCGCCGTCATCCTCTTTTACCAGATCGGCGAGCTGTTCCAGAGCGTGGCCGTCGGCAAGAGCCGCCAGAGCATCTCCAGCCTGATGGACATCCGCCCCGACTACGCCAACATCGAGGACGCAGACGGCAAGCTGGAACAGGTGGACCCCGATGATGTCGAAGTCGGCACCGTGATCGTGGTCCAGCCCGGCGAGCGTGTGCCCATCGACGGCGTGATCGTGGAGGGCACTTCGGCCCTGAACACCGCAGCCCTGACCGGCGAGAGCCTGCCCCGCGATGTGCAGACCGGCGATGAGGTCATCAGCGGCTGTGTGAACATGACCGGCCTGCTCAAGGTGCGCACCACCAAGGAATTTGGCGAGTCCACGGTCTCCAAGATCCTCGACCTCGTGGAAAATTCCAGCATGAAGAAGGCCCGCACCGAGAACTTCATCACCCGTTTTGCCCGCGTGTACACCCCCGCCGTCTGCTACAGCGCACTGGCTCTGGCGTTCATCCCGCCGGTGGCCCTGCTGCTGATGGGCCAGCCCGCCCGCTTCGGCGACTGGGTCTACCGCGCCCTGACCTTCCTCGTCATCTCCTGCCCCTGCGCTCTGGTCATCTCCATCCCGCTGAGCTTCTTCGGCGGCATCGGCGGTGCCAGCGCCTGCGGCATCCTCGTCAAAGGCTCCACCTATCTGGAAGAGCTGGCCCGCACCGGGATCGTGGTCTTTGATAAGACCGGCACCCTGACCCAGGGCACCTTCAAGGTCGTGGGCGTCCACCCCGAACACGGTGTCACCGAAGACGCCCTCGTGGAGGCCGCCGCCCTCGCGGAGAGCTGGTCCAAACACCCCATCTCCCTGAGCATCAAGGCCGCTTACGGCAGGGACATCGACGCCAGCCGCGTCACCGATGTCCAAGAACTCGGCGGCCACGGCGTGACAGCAAAGGTGGACGGCAAAACCGTTGCCGCTGGTAATGCCCGCCTGATGGCAAAACTGGGCCTCACCGCCCCCGAAGTGACCGAGCCGGGCACCCTCGTGCATGTGGCCATCGAGGGGCAGTACGCCGGTTATCTGCTCATCGCGGACGTAGTCAAGCCCCACAGCGCGCAGGCCATCCGGAGCCTGAAGTCCGCAGGCGTCCGCAAGACCGTGATGCTGACCGGCGACGCCGAGCCTGTAGCCAGAGCGGTCGCCAATCAGCTGGGTCTGGACGAATACCATGCCGGTCTGCTGCCCGGCGACAAGGTGGACCAGATTGAAACGCTCCTCGCCGCCAAAGGCCCGAAAGAGAACCTCGCCTTCGTGGGCGACGGCATCAACGACGCGCCCGTCCTGTCCCGCGCCGACCTCGGCATCGCTATGGGTGCGCTGGGCTCGGACGCCGCCATTGAGGCTGCGGACATCGTCCTGATGGACGACGACCCGGCCAAGATCGCGCTGGCCATGCGCATCGCCCGCCGCACCCTCCGCATCGTCTACGAGAACATCGTCTTCGCGCTGGCCATCAAGTTCGCCTGCCTGATGCTCGGCGCTCTGGGTCTGGCAAGCATGTGGACCGCCATCTTCGCCGACGTCGGCGTCATGGTGCTGGCCGTCCTCAACGCCACCCGCGCCCTCTACACCAAAGACCTTGCCCGAAAGAACGAGCAGTGACCCATAACACACGGACGCCCCCGCCGGGAATGTTTCGGCGGGGGTGTTTTTGTGCGCAAAATCTTTTTCCCGAAACAACTTGCAATGCCGAGAGTTTCTGTTATACTACTAATCCAGGAGGTTAGTGGAAATGGATACAGTCAAATCAGATCCTCATTCTTCCGGCGAGGTGTGGCGGGCGCTCCGGGCAGCTGCGCCCCAGACGGTGCCGGTGTTTGCCGGTTACCTCGTGCTGGGCATGGGGTATGGCATCTACGTTCAATCTCTGGGCCTGCCGGTCTGGATGCCCATGCTGATGGGCACCGTCGTCTACGGCGGCTCGCTGGAATTCGTGCTGGCAAGCCTGCTGCTGGGGGCGTTCGCGCCGCTGTCGGCCTTTCTGATGGCCCTGATGATCCAGGCGCGGCACCTGTTCTACGGCCTTGCCATGCTGGAGCGCTACAAGGGCTATGGCCTGCGCAGCGTTTACATGATCTACGCCATGAGCGACGAGACCTTTTCCATCACCTGCTCGGCTGAGCCGCCGAAAGGGGTGGACCGGGGCTGGTTCATGTTCTTCATCACCCTGCTGGATCAGCTCTACTGGGTGGCCAGCGCCGGGCTGGGCGCGGTGGTCGGCTCGGTCCTGCCCTTCAGCACAGAGGGCGTGGATTTCGTGATGACGGCCATGTTCGTGGTCATCTTCCTGAACCAGTGGGAAAAAGAAAAGCAACACGTCAGCGCCCTCATCGGGCTGCTGGTGCCGCTGGTCTGCCTGGTGCTTTTTGGGGCAGGCAGCTTCCTGCTGCCCGCCATGGCCTGCATCCTGGTGCTGCTGGTGGCCCTGCGCAGGCCCATTGAGTCCATTGAAGCAAAACACGGCGAAACGGAGGTGCCGAAATGACCGCACTGCAAACGGGCATCACGATCGCGGTGTGCGCTGCTGCCACCATGCTCACCCGCTTTCTGCCGTTTCTGATCTTCTCCTCCAAGGACCAGCAGCCGCCGGAGGTGGTGCGGTATCTGGGCCGCGTTCTGCCCGCCGCCATCTTCGGGATGCTCATCGTCTACTGCCTCAAGAGCGTGACGCCCTTTGCGGGCAGCCGCGGCATCCCGGAGGCCCTCGCCATCGCCGTGACCATCGCCCTCCACAAATGGAAGCACCAGACCCTTGTTTCCATCGCCGGCGGCACGGTCTGCTATGTGCTGCTGGTGCAGCTGGTGTTTTGATGGCAACGCAATTTTTCACGTAAACAAGTTGACATTTTCGTCAGAAATCCGTATACCATAAATGCAGGAAGACCTGCCGAAGATGGTCCCGTAGAACGCGAGCAAAAAGAAAGTTCACTGAGAAGACTTGCCCCTTGAAAAAGGAGCATTTCTTTTTCCGAGCAATATTTTGAAGAATATCTTTAAGATACAAAAACCGGGAGATGCCGCATGGTATCTCCCGGTTCTGATTTTTATTACAGCATTCGGCACAATACAAGAAGTTCCGCGCTGCTTCACAGTTCCTCCCGCAGCTCCGTCAGATCGGCCCAGAAGCGTTTGGGGCAGTGGGTCATGCGGCCCCGCTCGTTGTGGCGGGCCTGGATCTCCAGCGTTTTGTAAAACTGCTTCCAGAGCGCCTGGAACTGCTGCTCCCGTTCACTGGGCGGAGGAAGCTCCAGCGGCTCGGCCAGTTCCAGCAGCTGCGGCCGGTGATCCCGATACAGCAGCACTGCCTGGTGCACTGCGTCGTAGATCATGAAGTCTTCCTCCGGAAAGCGGCCGCAGAAATGCCCCCGCAGCAGCGGCAGGATGTAGTTTTTCGGGTGGATGACCGCACCCAGCATCCCGTCGTGTTCCTCGAAGCGAACGAAACCCTGAAATTTGTCCACCTCCCAGTCGAGGCTCTTTTTCATCTCGTAGAGCGGCGCGACGTCCGGGTGGCCTGCCCGCTTGACCGTGCCCGGCCCCAGCGCGAAGGCCAGATGCAGAAACCGGATGAGGAGCAGTTCCTTGTCCTCCCGGCCGGAGAGGAAGTCCCGTGTGACGAGGTATTCCGTCTCGGCCCCCAGTTTCCGGCCAAAGCTGGCAAACACCCGCCGGGCTTTTTCGTGGTCGGTGGCGATGTCCTTGAAGGGGTAGAGGGTGGCAGTCTCCCGCTCCGGCGTCCAGACCGCAAACGGGATCTCGTGCTGGGCAAAGCTCTCGAAGACGCAGCAGAGGAAACCCTCAAAGCTGCCGTCGTAGAGGTAAACGACCGCGGCATCGTGGAGCTTGCGGGCGGGGTTCACAGCGCTCTGGCCAGACATTGCACTGCCTCCTCCCGCACCAGCTTCTGAGCCGCGTGGGGCGGCACTCCCTGTGCCACCAGCTTGTCCACGGCGGGCGGCGAGAACAGGCTCAGCTGCTCCACGCCGCCGCTGAAGACGTTCGGGTCGATGAGGGCACTCGTGATCCGCTCCCGGCCCGCGCTGCCCCGCCCCGGATGCGCCCCGGCAAAGCCCCGGCAGGTGATGAAATACTGGGCCCGCTTGAGCACCACGCCCATCCGCTTCAGCTCATCCAGCCCCAGCGAGGCCTGTTTCCGGGCATGCCAGATGCGCCGGGCGCTCTTGGGGCCGATGCCCGGCACCCGCAGCAGCATCTCGAAGGGGGCCCGGTTCACGTCCACCGGGAACAGCCCGTAATGCTGGACCGCCCAGTTGCATTTCGGGTCCAGATAGGGGTTGAAGTTCGGGTGCTCCGCATCCAAAATCTCGTCCGCTTTGAACTGGTAGAACCGCAGCAGCCAGTCCGCCTGATAGAGCCGGTGCTCCCGCAGCAGCGGGGGCTTGGTGTCCAGCGCGGGCAGACGGGTATCCTCGGCCACGGGGATGTAGGCGGAGTAGAACACCCGCTTGAGGCTGTATTTCTGGTACATTCCCTCGGTCAGCTTGAGGATGTGATGATCCGTCTCCGGCGAAGCCCCCACGATCATCTGGGTGCTCTGACCGGCGGGCGCGAACCGGGGCGCTTTGCGGTAGAGGGTCAGTTCCTCCCGGTTGGCGGCTCCCTCCACTGCGATCTGCTTCATGGGCCGGAAGATGGAGTGCCGCCCCTTGTCCGGGGCCAGCAGTTTCAGGCTGCTCTCGCTGGGCAGCTCCACATTGACGCTCAGGCGGTCGGCCAGAAAACCAAGCTGCTCCAGCAGTTCCGGGCTGGTGCCGGGGATGGCCTTGGCGTGGATGTACCCGCCGAAATGGTATTCGTTCCGCAGCAGGCGCAGGGTCTTGAGCATCCGCTCGGTGGTGTAGTCCGGGCTGACCAGCACCGCGCTGGACAGGAACAGCCCCTCGATGTAGTTGCGGCGGTAGAACTCGATGGTCAGCTCGGCCAGCTCCCACGGCGAAAAGGTAGCGCGGGGCGCATCGTTGGACCTGCGGTTGACGCAGTAGCTGCAATCGAAGGCACAGCAGTTGGTCATCAGCACCTTGAGCAGGCTGACGCAGCGGCCGTCCGCCGTAAAGGCATGGCAGCAGCCCGGTGCGTAGCAGCTGCCCATGCTGCCCGCCTTTGCCGCGCGGGACGCTCCGCTGGACGTGCAGGCTACATCGTATTTCGCGCTGTCTGCCAGAATGGTCAGCTTTTCCATCAGCGACTGTTCCATGCCGCACCTCCGTTCGTTTATCAAAAAAGGCTGCCGCATCCTTGCAGCAGCCTTTTCAGCGCAAATTGGTTACCACTTGGCCTTGGTCTCGACCACGCGGCCTGCGATGTGCAGGCGGTTCAGGTCTTCGCCCTTGATGACCAGCTCCTTGTAAGCCGGGTTGAAGGGCTGCAGCACGACGCAGTTGCCCCGCTGCAGATACCGCTTGAGGGTGCCTTCGCCCTCGTCGCCGTAGATCAGGACGCCCAGGTCGCCGTTTTCCAGCGTATCCTGCCGGTGCACCAGAGCCAGATCGCCATCGTGGATGCGGGGCTCCATACTGTCGCCGCGCACCACAAGATAGAAGTAGCTGGAGGGGTCTTTGACGCGGGCATATTCCTTGCCGTAGTCCTCCTCATAGGCCAGCGCACCGTAACCGGCCTTGACCGTGCCGATGACCGGGATCAGGCTGTACACATAGCTGCCGAAGAAGCGCTCCTCGGTCTGGCCTTCGCTGGCGGGATCGAACAGGCCCAGCAGGTAGTCTGCGGTGGTATCCAGGATCTCGGCAAGCTTGGCCACCGTGGCAGGGTCCGGGGAGCTTTTCCCGCTCTCCCATTTGCCCACTGCCTGCTGGGTAACGCCCAAAAGTGACGCAAGTTCCGCCTGGCTCATATGCTTTTGCTTGCGGCATTGCCGTAACAGCTCCGGAAACGACATCGTTCAACACTCCTCTGTTCTCGTCCGTCGGGTTTGTTTCTTGCTGTTTTTATTATACAACAAAAGGCTGTGCAAGTAAAGAGAAAGTTTTGTTTTGGCTCGAAAAAAAGTTGTCACAAAATCATTTTTGGTCTGCATCGTGGAGAAATTTTTAATTTGGGGTTGACAGCAGGCTGGAAATCTGGTAAATTAAATAGGCATTCGGTACGGCGTGTGCGGGTGCCCACGAGGAGAGATGTCCGAGTGGTTTAAGGAAGCAGTCTTGAAAACTGCCGTGCGGCAACGCACCGTGGGTTCGAATCCCACTCTCTCCGCCATTTTTTTGAATCAGTGTAACACACTTTGCTCTGGAGTAGTACTCAAGAGGCCGAAGAGGCGCCCCTGCTAAGGGCGTAGGTCGTCTAAACAACGGCGCGAGGGTTCAAATCCCTCCTACTCCGCCAAGAAA
>ERZ857480.45046-NODE-69621-length-44187-cov-14.9936_pt1 | contig 44187 bp, 49 predicted proteins | sample MGYA00519767_ERZ857480 | MGnify/ENA primary metagenome ERZ857480 (study PRJEB31778, sample SAMEA3449210) | human gut metagenome | biome: human gut; feature: human-associated habitat; material: faeces | place: United Kingdom | collected 2010/2012 ...
CGCCGCCGCAGGCGGCGGCGCGCCGGATGGGGGTTGGTTGCGGCGGGGCCGCCGCTACTTGATATAGGGACGTTATTTCGTCACTATGGGGAAGATTCTCCCGGAGATTCAGCATAATTGCTGCATCAAACGATATCCTGACGGCGGGGCCGAGATTCTTGCGTGCGCCGCCGCCGTATTCCGCGAACGCGGATGGGAGGCGGCGGATAAGTGGGAGGCGGAGCCGCGCGCAGCGGCGGCGGAGCATCCCGACGTTGCGGGAAATCTTGCGAGAGCGAAGCGCCGGGCGCGCACGATGGTGCGCGACTATGCGCGAGCGAACGATTTCACGCGCTTCGTCACGCTGACGCTTGACGCGTCACGCGTGACGAACCGGTATGATATCGACGCGTGCACGCGTGACATACGCGTGACGCTCGATAATCTCGTGCGCCGGAAAGGATTGCAATACGTCCTTGTTCCGGAGGAACACAAGGACGGTGCAATCCATTACCACGGCTTCATCAATGCGGCGCTGCCGCTCGTGGACAGCGGAACGCTGTCCAAAGGCGGCGGCACGCCGCACAAGCCGCGCTCCGCGCGACAGCGCGAGCAATGGCTTGCAGAGGGCTGGAACGTTGTTTACAACGTTCCAGCGTGGAAATTCGGCTTCTCGACGGCGATCGCGCTCTATGGAGAGCGCGACGCCGCGATTGGGTACGTGTGTAAGTACATCACAAAAGCGCAGCGCAAGCTGGGCGGCCGCTGGTACTACAGCGGCGGCGGCTTGGCGCTGCCGTCGATGGAATATTGCGACGTTGATTTTGAGCAACTTTCTGCCGTTGAGGCGAAGCACCGCTTCGCCGTTGACGCGCTCGGCTGCGAGATGGTAAGATGCTACGTGAGGAGGTGGGATGATGAGGCCGCAGCACGTTTTGGAGCGGTTCCACGTCAACCAGAATAGCGCGGGCGCGCGCGACTGGTTGGCGTTGACGTACCGCTACGCCGCAGGCGAGCAGATTTCCGTGATTGTTCAGGACTTGGCGCGCAAGGCCAACCGGCCGAGCGCGGCCATTTATGCGCGCATGAAGCGCGCGCTTGCGCCGGTGCTCAATGCGAACGTTTTGCAGCTTCGGGCGGTCGGCATCGACCTGCCCGAGCGCACAACAACCGCGCTTGCGCGGGCGTGTGCAAAACTCTGTTAGATTTTGGGTTTACAATTTTGGGTTTGTGAAGTGGGCGCGGGGGCGTTGCGCTGCAACGGCTGCGCCGGTTGCGGCTGCGCGTCGCTGCGCTCTTTTTGTTGAGAAAGGACGGATTTTTTGACGACGGAATATCTTTTGAATCGAGAGGTTGAGCAGGTGCTTGGCTGCCTCACGGGCGCAAACCGGCTCGTGCTGCAGGTGTGCTTGCACACTGGTTTACGTGTCGGCGACGTGCTGGCGCTGCGCACGGAGCAGTTGAAGCCGCGTTTTTGGGTGACAGAGGCAAAAACAGGAAAGCGCCGCATGGTCGGCCTCCCGGAACCGCTGCTGGATGCAATCCGGCAGCAGGCCGGGGAAGTGTGGGCGTTCCCCGGCCGCAGCGGCGACAAGCCGCGCACGCGGCAGGCGGTTTGGAAAGACCTCAAGCGCGCCGCGAAAGCGTACCGCATTCCGCAAAACGTCGGGCCGCACAGTTTCCGCAAGATTTATGCCGTTGATTTGATGGAGAAATACGGCGACATTGAGCGCGTACAGCGGGCGCTCAACCACAGCAGCCCGAGCATTACACTCGTGTATGCGCTGGCGGACAAGCGCCTGCAGGCCGGAACGCTGCGGCGCGCCGCGCGTTGCGGCAAGCGCTTGCGCTGATTATGCAGGTGCGTAACGGCAACTTTTTGTTGACGTTTCTCGCTGCGCGTGATATGCTGGAAAAAATCTCGCGGGAAGGAGGCAGTCCCCGCGATTCGGCAAAACAGGTATTTTGGCGAGCTCGACGTTGAGAATGATATCCCCTTAGGGGATATTACTTTTCTGAATTGAATTCGGCAAAATAAAAATTTTGCCGAATTCAGAGGAGGAGAAAACCGCCGAAAAGCCGCAAATGGGCCTTCCGGCGGTTTTCGTCGTCATTTTTACAATTCTTCAGCGCATGCCTTCTCGCAGCAGCAATCAAAAGATTTACGCACCGAACACAGCCTTGAGCGCTTCGCGAATGTTCTTAACCGGGATCGTCTGCAGGCCGTTTTGCTTCTGCACATCGTCGCGCACATGCGCCGGGATGATACAGCGCTGGAATCCCAGCCGTGCAATCTCGGACAGGCGCTGGTTCAAATGGCTCACAGAGCGTATCTCGCCAGACAGGCCGACCTCACCGACGGCAGCCAGATCGCTGCCGACCGGCAGATCCTTATAGCTTGACGCGATCGCCAGAATGACTGCCAGATCTGTGGCAGGCTCGTCCAGCCGCAGGCCGCCAACCACATTGATGTACGCGTCGCAGCCCGACAGCGAAAAACCGGCACGCTTTTCCAGTACGGCCAGCAGCAGCATGGCGCGGTTATAGTCAATGCCGTTGGCGTTTCGGCGTGCGCCGCTGTAGCCCGACGGTGTGACAAGTGCCTGCACCTCGGCCAGGACCGTGCGCGAACCCTCCATGACGCCGACAACGCAGGTACCGGGCGCGTTGATCGGGCGCCCGGACAGTAACATTTCTGATGGATTTGTCACTTCTCGAAGCCCGGAATCTTCCATTTCAAAGACGCCGATCTCGTTTGTCGACCCAAATCTGTTTTTAGCCGCGCGCAAAATACGGTAAGACATGCTCTGGTCGCCCTCAAAGTACAACACACAGTCGACCATGTGTTCAAGCACTTTCGGTCCGGCAATGCTGCCTTCCTTATTAATATGGCCGACAACGAACGCCGTATAGCCGCTGTCTTTGGCTGAGCGCATGATGCGCATCGTGCACTCGCGCACCTGGCTGATGCTGCCGGGCGTCGAGGCTGTCTCGGCGTCGTACATGGTCTGAATGGAGTCGACGATCAGGACGGTTGGCTGCAGGTCATCGATCGTAGACAGGACGGTGTTCAAATCCGTTTCAGCCAGCACATAAATGCTGCCATGATCGACACCAAGGCGCTGCGCGCGCATTTTCAGCTGGCGCTGACTCTCTTCGCCGGAGACGTAGAGAATCGTTTCTCGCTCGCTGATGCGCCCACAGAGCTGCAGCAGCAGCGTGGATTTGCCGATACCGGGTGCGCCGCCGACCAAAACCAGCGAGCCGCGCACGGCGCCGCCGCCGAGCACACGGTCAAATTCACCGATTCCGGTAGAAAAACGCAGTTCTTCCTCGACATCCAACTCTGAGATCAGCTTTGGCTGCGCGATGCGTTTTGCGCGCGTGCCAAGTGCCATTTTGGGCTCCTTCGGTGCCTCAACCAGCGTGTTCCACGCTCCGCACGCCGGGCACTGCCCCATCCATTTTGCCGTCTCATTGCCGCATTCTGAGCAATAAAAGACGGTTTTTGTACTCGATTTTGTTTTCATATAACCATTCCTGTTTGCGGCAATGACTGCCGGTATTGTAAGTAGGATGCGATGATCACAGCTGCCAGCTTTGTCTGGTAGCCGCCGTCTTCAAGCTTTGCGCACTCGGATTCATTGGATAAAAAGCCGCACTCAACCAGCACTGCAGGGCAATTCACCTCGCGCATCAGGTAGATCTTCTCCGAGATCGGCACTGCGACGCGCCGGTTTTGCGGGTCAAGATACGCGACGAGATTATCGTGCATCAGCGCGCCGAGCGTGTCGCTGCCGGGGCTCGCTGCATACAGCACCTGCGCGCCCGACGGCTTCCGATCCGGATAGCAGTTCTGGTGGATGCTGATGAGCACGGCATTGTCTGTTCTGCGAATCAGCTCAGCGCGCTGGTGCTGGTCAGCCTTTTTCCGCTCTGCGATCGTAGTGGCATCGTCCGGATAGGCAATGTCCGGGCTGTCGCGTGTCATGATGACTTCAATGCCGGTCAGTTCCGCGATGGCGCGGGCGCGCAGCGCGATCTGCAGGTTCACATCTGCCTCCACGGTCCCGTTTGGCGCCACTGCCCCGCCGTCGTCCCCGCCGTGACCGGCGTCAAGGATCAGGACCTGTTTCTGATCTGTCCAGTTTGCAGCCGCTTCCGCGCGCCGGAGCTGCCAGTCGGCAGCAAACCAGCCGCCGAACACCACGATCAATGCCAACAGCACGACCAGGATCCGCTGATAGAGTAACTTTGTCACGGCGCTCCCCCCTCTTGCTATGGTATGCGGTGGGGATAGACGCTTATGACATGCTTTCAGAATACCATTTTGTGCCCGGCGCGTCAACCAAGGCATAGAAAAAGAGGCGCGCGGTCGGCCCGCGCGCCTCATAAATATCGGTTTACTGAAGCTGCTTCAAAAACGCCTCCAGGCGATCCATGCCGGTCTCGATATTTTCCGTCGAGATCGCATAGCTCAGGCGCACAAAATTCGGCGCGCCAAAGCCGCTGCCCGGCACAACAGCAACCAGGCTCTTTTCCAGCAGCAGCTTTGCAAAGTCATCACCGCTGCCGATGACCTGACCATCGATCTGCTTACCGATGATCTGCTCCAGATTCATCATGACATAGAACGCGCCGCTTGGCTTCAGGCAGCTGACGCCGGGCATGGCATTGATGCGGCGCACGATCAGATCACGACGCTGCTCAAACACCTGACGCATCTGCTCTGCCTCGTCCTGTGGGCCGGAGAGCGCCTCGATGGCCGCACACTGGCACATGGTGCCCGGTGCGCCGGTCGAATGGCTGAGGTAATTGGTCATGGCTTTGGCCACCGGCGCCGGGGACAGTGCATAGCCGATGCGCCAGCCAGTCATGGCATAGGTCTTGGAGACGCCATTGATGAGGATCGTGTGCGCCTTGATCTCGTCACTGAGCGCGGCGACGCTGGTGAACGGCACGCCGTCATATACAAGCTTGTCATAGATCTCATCTGAGATGATATACAGGTCATGCTTGACACAGACATCGGCGACGGCTTTGAGCGCCTCTTTCGGATAGACAGCGCCGGTCGGATTGGAGGGGTTATTGAGGATGATGGCCTTGGTCTTGTCCGTGATGGCCTGCTCGAGCTGCTCCGGCGTGAGCTGGAAGCCCTGCTCCTCGCTGACATTCACAACCACGGGCACGCCGCCGAACAGGCGCACCATCTCATAATAGCTGACCCAGTATGGGGCCGGAACGATCACTTCATCGCCCGGATCGACCAGCGCGGCCAGCGCAATATAGACCATGTGCTTGGCGCCGCTGGCGACAACCGCCTGCGTAGCCTCGTACTCCAGACCGTAGTCCGCCTTGACGCGGTCACAGATTGCCTGGCGCAGCTCGATCATACCGGCCGCCGGGGTATAGCGTGTCTTTCCGTCGCAGATTGCACGCACGCCGGCATAACTGATGCGGTCTGGCGTGGCAAAATCGGGCTCACCGGCGCCAAAGCCGATGACATCCTTGCCTTCTGCTTTCATCTTCTTGGCCAGGGCGCTGACGGCCAGCGTTGCGGACGGGCTCACACCGGCAGCGATTTTGGAAAGTGCCTTCATAAACATCCCTCGTTTTCTTTAGAATTCTTGCCCATAGTTTATCACAGCATTGTGAAGAAAACAACGCAAACCTTACACAAAACGCCAGCCGGAATCCGCGTCATTTTTGCCGGTTTGAGAAAAAATCTACTGCACCGTCCGCCGATATACACAAAGACGCAGCGCCTCCATGTCGTAGGCGCTGCGGCGCAGCGTGATGCAGCAGGCAACGATGATGATTTATGGTTGTGTGCTGACGGTTGTACGCATCATAGTGACCACTTGTCCGTCTTTCTGCGGGCGGTGCAGCAGTACCGCCCGCTGCGTGCTGTTGTTAAAGAATTCTACTCATCAGGTGTAAATCCTACAATTACGTGACTATGCTCAGAATACCAAAGTTCTCCGGAATTATCCCCAACTGGTAGAAAATCTCTTCCCACTCCATACGGATCACGATCGATTTTTGCTGGCATTTCCAATAGAAGTGTATCGTCCGGGCCGTCTCCAAATCGGATCGTAACATAGCCATGCCTTGCTGTAAAATTATAGCTATGTATGCTAAATTCGGAATGGATGCGAATATATGACTGCTCACGGAGATCGTGATTTATTTGAGCTGTAGTTTTCATGGATACATAAAACTCAAATAAAAGAAGGCTGAGCAGTAACAATCCGATGGCAGAATCCAACGAAAAAAATGAAAACCGCTCCTTTCGCTTTCGATTTTTCTTTTTCTCGCGGCGCATCCACTCCATCCACATTACGCCAAAAAAAATCAAGAACAGCAGGAAGGGCACCCACGCAAACAACCGCATGTCACGTAGTATTTGATCAAAGTTAATAGTCATCTCCCAAACAGCCTCCCTAGTAATTTTATTGCTACACCTGAGACTCCGGAGAGAATTCTATTCCGTGTTCCAACTTTTATCTGTCTCTTTGACAAAAAACTGCGATACCCTTTAGTTCCTCTCACACCAGAGGCTCGTGCCTCCGTTTTAATGGAGCTAATAGTTTTGGGAACGCTTTTTTCAAGACGGAGATTTGTAATCGCCGATGTGCTCCCAGCGCCTATGCCCATTCCGAAATTTGTCACACATTCTTTGGCGCTGTTGCCTCCCTTATTCATCAGAGAATCCACTCCGACTTTAATTACTGAAGAACCAACAACATCTGCAACTGCCAGCAAAGCACCGCCACCCGGTATTGCGGATAATGCGCCAGAAAAAGCGGCAGCGGCATAATCACCAAGTGTGCTCAAATTCTCATCCAGCGGTCTCCCCGTCACTAAATTGCAAATTACATTGCCCGCAAATTCAGACAGCACTCCAACAGCCGCACCAGCCAGCATAGCACCAAGCAAGAGTTTGCCCGTTGGATCGCTGTTGTTTATCGGATTATTCTCGCAATACGCGAACATATTGGCGCTGAGGAAGCCGTTGGCATCGGTGGTGGCGAAGGTGTCGGCGTTGATGAACCGGCAGTTGGCGAAGTCGTAGTACCGGCTCTGGAGGTAGTAAAGGCGCGTCTCACGGTCGTAGTAATAGCCGCGGTAGCGCAGCGGGTTGATGTGCCCGATGAAGCTGGCCTTCGTAATCTTCGCGCCTTTTTCATCGTGCACCGAATAGTTGCCCCACGCGTCATAGGCGCTGCGGCGCAGCGTAATGCAGCAGACAACGATAATGATCTGTGGTTGTGTGCCGACGGTTGTACGCATCATAGTGACCACTTATCCATTTCCCAGCGGGCGGTGCCAATGCACCGCCCGCTACTTACTATCGGATTCTCTGTTATCTATAAGGCTATTTGTTCCGCGTATATTTACTGCTACGATTCATGTCAAAACGCGTCCCTAAAAAGATCATAATAACCGTATCCATCCGCAGCACTATTTTCTGGAACTGCGCAGCGCCTTGTGCTTTCCCAATCAATGTAAGAACAACAAATACCAAGATACCTAGCAGATAACACACCACTAAAGCAACCTTGAGAAAAGCATAGAAATGATAGTCAGTTCGGTATTTCTCAATCACATATTGGCCAATGTACCTCTGCGTCAGGCGTTCTAAAAAGGGAAGTTTCTCTCGGATACGCATCGCTTTCTTGGCCGCTTTCCCATAATCCCCAGGAAGACTTCCAATTAGGATTTCATTCAAAAGCATTCTAATAAAAATTTGGCAAAGAAGCAATTCAAATGTCCGCAATAGCAAATATGCGAAAATACGGCTCATCTATGGATACCTCTAACATAAGAATAGGCAGACACCTTCGTTATAGAAGAGTATATATGAATCGTCAGTATATTTTGAAATCACCCCTGTAGTTAACGTGCTCATTCCGTCAGTAACAGCAGAGGTCGAGCCGTCGTTATAGATCATGGCGAACGGCTGGTTGCCATCGTCATAGACAAACTCGAGGGACTTCCATGACCACAGTTTACCATTGCATCAGTACAAATTCAAGAATAATCAAGAACAGAAGCAACATAAACAGGCATCCGGCGCTTTGCCGGATGCCTGTTCTAACGATTTGCTATTCTCAAAAAAAGCGTCTGCAAGCCGGTTCCCGGACACCAGACAGAGCTCTTGTCACAAAATAATACAGATCAGTGTTCCGCTGCCCTCGTTGACGACCCGCTGCAGTGTTTCCTGCAGCTTGCTGACGGCTTTGGTCGGCAGACAGCTGAGTTTTTCCTCCACGCCTTCCTGCGCGATCGTATAGATCGGCTTTCCAAAAATGTTGGACTGCCAGAGCTGCTCGACATCCCCGTCAAAGCCCTGCAGCAGGAAGCCGAGAATCTCGCTCGAGGCGTTCTCTCCGCCGATCTCCGGCGAGACTTCTGTCTCGATATTGGTCTGGAACATATGAATGGCTTTGGCGCTGGCCTTGAGCCGGACGCCGTAGCGCCCGCCCTTACGGACGATCTCCGGTTCTGCCAGCTGCAAGTCACCGGCCGACGGCATGACGACCCCGTAGCCCTTGCTGCGTACATCCTCCAGTGCGCCGCGGATGTGCTGATAGTCGGCCTGGATGCGCCCCATTTCTGCCAGAAACGAGATGAGCTCCCCGTCACTGCGCAGCGCAACGCCCGCCTGCTCGCTGATGACGCCGTAGTACAGCGCGCGCGGAAATGTGAGCACATAGCAAACGGCCCCCGTGTCCACGGAGACGTTTTCCACGTCTGCCGTTTCCAGCAGCTCACTGTCTGCGAGCGCCTGTGCCGCGCGGCGCGCGTCACGCAGGCGGTGCAGCGACGGCATTTGTTCGCGCAGCAGCGCATAGAGCTGCTGCTTCGTCTCGTTCTCAGGCGGCAGTACATCCATCCACTCCGGCATGCGAAAGCAGATCTCCGTGACCGGAAATTCGTACAGGACCGAGCGCAAAATCTCCAGAACATCCTGCTCCGTCAGCTCCAGACAGTTGACCGGCAGGCAGGCAGCATCGTACTGTTCCTGCAGCTGGGCAGCCAATGTTTGTGCAGTCTCCCCCGCCGGATCGGCCGTGTTGAGCAGGATGAGAAACGGCTTTCCGATGTCCTGCAGCTCTGCGACGATGCGCGCTTCCGCCGCGGCATAGTCCTCCCGCGCGAGCTCAGTCACACTGCCATCGGTCGTAACGACGATACCGATCGTCGAATGCTCGCGGATGACTTTTCGCGTCCCCTCTTCCGCTGCTGCGCGCATAGGGATCTCATGATCGTACCACGGCGTCGTGACCAGGCGCTCTTCCCCGTTTTCGTACTGACCGTTCGCGCCGGGGATCATGTATCCTACGCTGTCGATCAGTCGCACGGAGGCGCGCACGGACGCGTCCAGCTCGATCGAGACGGCATCTTCCGGGACGAACTTCGGTTCTGCGGTCATGATCGTCCGGCCGGAGCCGCTTTGCGGCAGCTCGTCGCGTGCGCGCTCCCGCACATATTCATCGGTGATATTCGGCAGCACGAGCGTTTCCATGAATCGTTTGATGAAGGTCGATTTCCCGGTGCGCACCGGGCCGACAACGCCGATGTAAATATTCCCGCCGGTACGGGCGGCAATGTCTGCGTAAATTGAAGAATTGTCCATTCTGTCGTCCTCTCCTCATCAGTCTTACCAAAACTGTATGAGGTTTGGGACGAGAATATGCCGCCGGCAGCATACCGGCGGCATACATTATGGACAATATGTCTGCACTGTCTGATGGTGCACCTGGCTGATGGTGAACGCGACGTTCGGAAACCGCTGCTGAAGCTTGGCCTGCAGGACCGGAATGACCACATTTTCCGTGCAGAAGTGGTCAGCATCGATCAGATTGATGCCGAGCTCCTTTGCTGCGAGGAAGCGGTCATACTTCACATCCGCCGTTACAAAGGTATCGCAGCCTTTTGCAGCCGCCAGCTCCAGCATATTCCCGCCGGAACCGCCGCAGACCGCGAGCCGTTCTACCGGCGAACCGCCGTCCACGTACCGCAGGCCGTTGGCATGCAGGCGTCCGGCAACATAAGGCAGAAATTCCGCCATGGTCATGGGTCTCTTCAGCTTCCCGATGCGTCCGCAGGTAAGCGCGCTCCCGTCAGCTGCCGTACCGGCCGGTTCCAGACCGCCCGTGACCTCCGCATCCAGTGCCGCCATGAGCGCATCATTAACACCGCCGTCGGCAATGTCCAGATTCGTGTGCATGCAGATGGCGGAAATGCCGTGCCGCGCCAGTACCAGCACCTTACGTCCGGCGAGATCATCCGTCGTCGCGTGCCGCAGCGGCGTAAAGATGAGCGGGTGGTGCGAAACAATGAGCTGCGCGCGCAGCTCGACCGCTTCCGCGATTACATCATCCGTGATGTCCAGCGCCAGCAGTGCTTTCTTCACCGCAGCGCGGCCGTCACCGGCCAGGAAGCCGGCATTATCAAAGTCCATCTGATACCGCACCGGTGCGAGGGCATTGAGAAAAGCGTAAATGTCGTTTACGGTTGCCATGACTGTACCTCCTTCAAACAGGTCTCCAGCTCGCTCAGGCGCGCATCAAGCGCCGCGAGCGCCGCTTCCGGCGTCTGCTTTGCGTGCGCCATGCCGGCACGTGCACGCTTTTGCCGCCGAATCTCTTCCTTCAGGTGCTCCGGCAGCAGCGGGTCACGGTGCCGAAGCAGCAGCCGCTCCACCGTATATGTCTGCGCCGCCGTTTGCCCAAGCACACGCAGGGCAAGATAGCGCTTCCCGGCATCGCGGCATAGGGCCGCGTCCTCAATCGTGAAACCATTGTGCCAGAGCCAGTCCGTTAGCTCCGCCACTTTGCTCTGCGGCTGCAAAACGAGCTGTTTTCCCTGCTGCTGCAGCCACGGCGCAGCCGCCAGGATCGCGCAGATCGTCTCCCCGCCCATACCGGCAATGGTAATGACGTCCGCTGCCTGCGCGCCCGAAAACTGCAAACCGTCCACCTGCACGAACCGAAAGCGCTCTTCCAGATCGTAGGCAGCGGCAGACTGTCGAGCGTTGGCGAGCGGGCCGGCATGAATGTCGGCCGCGATGGCCGATTGAATGACGCCGCTTTGCAACAGCCAGACCGGTAAATATCCGTGATCCGTGCCAATATCCGCAGCGCAGGCACACGGCGGCACAAAGTCCGCGACCATCTGCAGGCGCGGCGACAGGCGAATGTGATCCATAACTCTCTCCCCAAAAACGCCAAAAGCCGGCATATCGCCGGCTTTTGATCCTCGTCTGTATCTCTCTCTTACAGGCTCTCCAGATAGGTGCGCAGCTGCTCGAGGAACGCGTCCGGGTCGACGTCGTGTGCGAGGCAGGCCTGTTCCAGCGTCTCGCCGCTGGCCATGGCGCAGCCGAGGCAGTGCATGCCAATGTTCTGGAACACGGGCATGGCTTCCGGGGCGTTGGCCAGGATCTCCGAAATCATCGTATCTCTGGAAATTTCAAACATAACTTTTTACCTCCGGTAGTTTGCTTGTGAGAAAATGATTGGGTCGCACGAAGCGCCCCAATCATTTTAACCAGTTTATCTGCTGATTAGTGCTGCTCTCTCATCTTCGCGAAGCACTCGCTGCAGTAGACAGGACGGTCAGACTTCGGCTCAAACGGAACTCTGGCCTCGCCGCCGCAAGCAGCGCAGGTGGCCGTGAAGAACTCGCGGGGACCGCGGGCGGCGTTCTTGCGCGCGTCACGGCAGGCCTTGCAGCGCTGGGGCTCATTCTGGAAGCCCTTTTCCGCATAGAATTCCTGCTCACCGGCGGTGAAAACGAACTCTGCGCCGCACTCTTTGCACTTCAACGTTTTGTCTCCGAACATGATAAATCCTCTCTTTTGAAAAACTTGCCTATCGGCTATATTGCGCTCAGCTTTTGCTGAAGTCGCTGAAATTGGGGAGCCGCGCCAGTTTGCGGCGGATCCGCTGCACGGCATTGTCAATGGATTTTTCGGATTTATTTGTCTCGGCTGCCATTTCTGCATAGGACAGGCCGGACAAATACAGCCGAAGCACCCGCGCCTCAAACGCTGACAAGTACCGGGTAAATGCGGACAATAGCTCTTGTTCACTCTCTCTGGCCAGAACCTGCTCCTCAGTAACACGACAATTTGCTTCCGGATAGGTGGATGCCTGGGTCTGTGATTCTTCTGAGAGGATGCTGTCTAGGGAAATGCCGCTGTTGAGCGGAGAATGCTTCTGCCGGGAAGCAGACTTGATGGCGCTGTAAATGCGGTTGCTGATGCATACTTCCGCATAAGCTTTGAAAGGCACATTGGACGCCGGGTCATACTGCCGGATCGCCGAGAGCAAACCAAGCATTCCCTCCTGAATGAGATCCTCGCTGTCACCACCGGCAAGAAACAGCGGCCGCGCGCAGATACGCACCAAGCGGCTGTAGCGCTCAGCAAGCGCTTCCTCGGCGGCAGTGGCCCCGCCACTCACCTGCGCCAGCAGCTCTGCATCGGACAGTTGGGAATCATCCATCATAGCCTTTTAAACTCCAATACCACACAAAACAAATTATAGCTAAAATCGTTGAAAAGTCAATACATTTTTGTACAAAATGCACGTTATGTACGTTTTCGGCGACCTTCAGCATTTTTTCAGAGATCGATCTCCTGCTGGCCGATATATTCCAAGCCAAGGTGCTCGTAGGCGCGACGTGTGACGCAGCGGCCTCGTGGCGTGCGCGTCAGGAAGCCCTGCTGCAGCAGATACGGCTCATAGACATCCTCGAGCGTCACGGCTTCCTCGCCGATTGTCGCCGCAAGCGTCTCCAGGCCAACCGGTCCGCCATGATAAAACTCGATGATGCTGCGCAGCATGCGCCGGTCCGTCGCATCGAGCCCCATTTCGTCCACTTCGAGACGCAGCAGAGCGGCGTTGGCAACTTCTTTCGTGATGATGCCGTCAGCGCGTACTTGCGCATAGTCACGCACGCGCTTGAGCAGACGGTTGGCGATACGCGGTGTACCGCGCGAGCGCGAGGCGATCTCGTACGCGCCGGCGCTGTCAATCTCCACCTTGAGGATCCCGGCGCTGCGCTCCACGATCTTTTGCAGCTCAGCCGGGCTGTAGAGCTCCAGCCGCAGGTTGACGCCAAAACGGTCGCGCAGCGGCGCGGTCAGCTGCCCGGCGCGCGTGGTCGCGCCGATGAGCGTGAAGTGCGGCAGATCCAGCCGGATCGAATTGGCTGACGGGCCCTTGCCGATGATGATATCGATCGCATAGTCCTCCATGGCGGGGTAAAGGATCTCCTCGACCGCACGGTTGAGTCGGTGGATCTCGTCCACAAATAAAATGTCATTTTCTTGAAGGTTTGTCAGCAGCGCCGCCAGATCACCGGCCTTTTCAATGGCAGGGCCGGAGGTAATGCGCATATTCACGCCCATCTCATTTGCAATGACGGCGGCCATTGTCGTCTTGCCCAAGCCCGGAGGCCCGTAGAGCAGCACGTGGTCGAGCGGCTCACCGCGCAGGCGTGCCGCGTCAATGCAGACCTGCAGATTTTCTTTCGCTTTTTCCTGCCCGGTATAATCCTTCAGCAGCCGCGGGCGCAGAGAACCCTCACCGGAATCCTCCGGAAGTACGCGGGAAGAAGTAACGACCTCCTGCTGGGCGTCCTCGGAAAAGCTGATGCTCATATATGCTCCCTCCCCTGCTTACTGCTGCATCATGGCGCGCAACGCAGCCTTGATGATCTGATCTGCGCTCATGCCCTCAATAGACGGCAGTGTGCGCAGTGCTGCATTGATCTCCGGCATACTGTAGCCAAGCACCGTCAGGCCGGCAATCGCATCGCTGCGCGCGGCCGAAGCCGAATCCGACGCGGGCACCGCCGGCATCAGGTCCGCAAAGTCGACGCTCGCGCTTTCCTTGGCCATCTTGTCCTTGAGTTCGAGCAGGATGCGCTGCGCAATGCGCTTGCCGATGCCGGGCGCGCTCGTGAGCGCCTTTTCATCGCCGTTGAGCACCGCCAGCGCCAGCCCATCCGGCGTGTTGGACGAAAGAATCGACAGCGCCGCCTTCGGCCCGACGCCGGAGATGGCAAGCAGCAGCTCAAAGCAGTGCTTCTCGCTCTTACTGGCAAAGCCGTAGAGATCATGCACATCTTCGCGGATGATCTCGTAAGTATAGAGCTTGACGCGCTCGCCGGTTCTGACGCTGCTGATCGTGTTCAGGCTGGCGTTGAGCGCGTAGCCGACCCCGCCGCACTCCAGCACGACCAGATTCGGTTCGATATCGGTAACGACACCGTTTATGTGGTAGAACATGGGTCAAATCTCTCCTGTTGATGGATCAAAGATGTGGCGCTGCGCGCATGGCACAGCGCAATGGCGACAGCGTCCGCCGCGTCGTCCGGCCGCGGCACCGCCTGCAGAGACAGGATACGGCGCACCATGTCCATGACCTGCTTTTTGTCCGCGCGGCCGTATCCGACGACCGCCTGCTTGACCTGCAGCGGCGTGTATTCATAGATCTGCAGCCCGGCCTGATGGCCCGAGAGCAGAATGATGCCGCGGCCGTGGGCAACGGCGATGCCGGTCGTGATATTCGTATTGAAAAACAGCTCCTCGACCGCCATCACTTCCGGGTGGAACTGCGCGATGAGTTCGTTCAGGTCGCGGTAGATCTGGTCGAGCCTGCTCGACAGCTGCGTTTTGGCCGGCGTCGTGATCACGCCGCAGGTCAGCAGCCGCTGGCTGCGCTTTTCCGCATCCAGCACCGCGAAGCCGACTGTGGCAATGCCGGGGTCAACGCCCAGGATCCGCATATGTATCACTCCAATTAAATACCCAATTAAATTGTGCATTTTGGATAACTTCATAAGTATAGCATTTATTTGTCTTGTAGGCAACCACCGGGCAAAGAAAAAGCGCCCCGGATCCTTCCGGAGCGCTTGAAAACACACAATTTATGCGCGCGGGTGCGCTTTGTTGTAAACATCCTTGAGCTGCTTGCTGACCAGATGCGAATAAATCTGCGTCGAGGAGATGTCCGCATGGCCGAGCATTTCCTGAATGGCGTGGATATCGGCACCATTTTCCAGCAGATGTGCCGCGAAGGAATGACGCAGTGTGTGCGGTGTGATCGTCTTTTCGATACCGGCCTTGGTCTGATAGTTCTTGATGAGCTTCCAGAAGCCCTGACGCGACATCCGTTCCCCGCTGACGTTGACAAACAGTGCCTGTTCATCCGGCGCAGCGATCATCTGCGGGCGGATGAAGTTGATGTACTCCGTGAGTGCACGCACGGCTGCCGGATACATAGGGATCATGCGCGATTTGTCGCGGCCCTGGCAGCGGATGACGCCTGCAGAAAGATTCACGTCCGTGATGTTCAGTGAGATCAGCTCGCTGACGCGGATGCCGGTCGCATACAGCAGCTCGAGCATGGCGCGGTCACGGTAGCCCTTGGCGTCCGTACATTCCGGCTGCGCCAGCAGCAGCTCGACTTCCTTGCTCGAGAGGATCTGCGGCAGCTTCTGCTTGGCCTTGTCCGGCACGAGCTTTCCGGTCGGATTATGCTGCACATAGTGATTATTGAGCAGAAACCCATAGAAATTTTTCAGCGATGCGATTGCCCGGGAAACCGTGGCAACAGACTTGCCGTTGCTGCGCATCCAGTCGATATATTCACACAGCTCTTCCTCTTCCGCAGAGCCGAGGTCGGCGTCCGTGTGTGCATGCAGGTATTCGCTGAGTTGGCGGATATCCCGCAGGTATGAGGAAATCGTGTTTTGCGAGGAGCGCTTAACGTCGCGCAGATAGGATTCGAACAATTCCATTCCGTCGGAATCCCGCATGACGACTTCCCCCTTTCCAATCAGATTTCATCCACAGTGACCACAGGTCACAGAATAAGCCGTGTGAAAAATGGTACCGCATAGCACGCAGCGGCCGCAGCCGCCAGCAGCAGGCAGAACACAAGCGCCAGCTCCCGGGAATATCGCTCCGATGTCACGGGAACCGGCAGGCCGCGCCGCTGCTCGAGCAAACGCACAGACATCTGCGCGCAGAGCGTGCCGAGCAGAAACAGCGCCGGCACAAGAAAAACGCCAGGCAGCCCGACCGCAACGCATGAGAGCCAAAACGCATGGTCGCAGCCGGAATTCAGGAAGGCAGCCGCCGTACACGCGGACAAAAAGCCTTTAACGCCGAAAACGGCCGGTATCAGCAAAAAACCAAGATAAGATGTAGACAGCAGCAAAAACGCAAAACCATAGGCGCACGAAACACACAATTCCGGCAGCAAACCACCGTACAGCGTCCCGCCCGCGCCGCTGCTGCTCAAAAACGAAAGAACCGGATTCGACGGCTCCGGCAGCGCAGCGTTGGCGCCGAAGCAGCAGCCAATCACATAACCTGCCGCCATACCAATCGCGATCAGCGGCGGCAGCGGAAAGTGAGATGCGGCCGGTTTCCGGCGCACATGCAATCTGTTATGTCGCACATTCATCACCACTGACAGCTTATGAAAGTGCGCTCATAACATGACAATTTACATAACGCGTTGTAGACATAATATAATACAAATCAAAAATGTTATCAAGTAGTTCGTCAGAATTTGTTCATTTTTGTTTATTATGACAAGAAATTATGTTAACAATATTATGTAAACCTTGTAACTGAGCAGTGCGAGGTGCTCAGTGCTTTCAACAGTGTATGACTATATTTCGGTAATCACAGCGCCGGATACGCAATATATAGGTAATCACGTTATAATTATGTAAACCGGTTGCCTGATTACAATGCGTAATTTCTCTTCTGTTTCCGTTTTTTCTTCTTTGTTCTATTTCGTAACTTTTTATGAAAAATGCACGAACCAGCGATTGCGGCAGCCAGCGTGGTCAGCAGCGTAACGCCGGTAGCGGCGCAAAAAATCTGCGCTCCGACAGCCGCTTTCAGAATGAGATATCCGATCGCCCACATTGCCCACGTCATGGCTCCACCAAGCGCCCTCCCCTGCTCCGGCCGCGGCGAGAATGCGCCGGCCGCTAAACACGCGAGCGCACAGCAAATGAGCGCCACAAGCCGCGCCTCTACCTCCGGCAGCAGTTCGCAGTTCATCGCAAACGCAGCCAGCCAGCTTAACAGCAGCGTGAGTCCAAGTCCGGTCAGGGCAGCTGCCGCCATGCGCGAGAGCATCGGCAACCATTTTTGTTCCGTATTCAAAAAAACACCCCCTGCAGAATGTATGCATCACAGCATATTCCTGCAGGGGGTGAATCATTCCGAAAGCAGCTTTACATCTCGGGGCCCTTCGGCTCCTCGTGCTTCGGCTCTTCCTTTTTCGTTTCTTTCGCTTTCTGCTTGGCAGCCTTGCGCTCCTGCGCTTCCTTGGCAGCCTGTGCCTCAGCGCGGGCATTCGTGGAAATGGCCCACTTGGCAACCTGGATGCGAACCTGATCTTCGCTGGTCTCGAAGGTCACGCTGTCGTCCGTGACGTGGACGACTTTGCCCATCATACCACCGATCGTGACGATATCGTCACCGACTTTCAGATTGGAACGCATTTCATTGAGCTTTTTCTTCTTCTTGTTCTCCGGAAGGATCAGGAACAGATAGAAGATGACAAGCATCAGAACGATCATGATAATGGATGAATATCCGCCAGAGCTTCCCATGGTTTTACCTCCGTATAAAGATAAAGATATTATATCTGTTTTGCTATGCAAATGCAAGCATTAAATGCGCATATCCAGTACGGATGAGTAATTTTTCCGAAACGTCTCGTACTCCCCCGCCTCGATCGCCGTGCGGATACGTGCCATGAGCGTGTTATAAAAATACAAATTATGCATCACGGAAAAGCGCATGGCCAGCATCTCTTCCGCTTTGAACAGGTGGCGCAGATAGGCGCGGGAATATCGCCGGCAGACCGGGCAGTCGCACTGCGGGTCGATCGGCTGCTCATCGCGCTGATACTTCTCATTTTTGATATTGATCACGCCAGACCACGTGAACAGGTGTCCGTGGCGGCCGTTGCGTGCCGGCATGACACAGTCGAAAAAGTCCACGCCGCGCGCGACGGATTCAATGATGTTCCCCGGCGTGCCGACGCCCATCAAGTAGCGCGGTTTGTCCGCCGGCATATAGGGCTCGACGGCGGCGATGGTGTCATACATCTCCTGCGTCGTCTCCCCCACCGCAAGGCCGCCGATCGCATAACCGGCCAGATCGAGGTCCGCGATCTTCTTCATGTGCTCGATGCGCAGATCCTGAAAAATCGTGCCCTGATTGATGCCGAAGAGCACCTGACCGGGGTTGACCGCATCGTCGCGGCCGGTATAATCCGCGAGCGCCGTCTTGCAGCGCTGCAGCCAGCGATACGTCCGGTCACAGGAGTTTTTCACGTAATCATAGGGCGATGGGATCTTGATGCACTCATCAAATGCCATCGCAATGTCAGAGCCGAGGTTTGCCTGAATGCGCATGCTCTCCTCCGGCCCCATGAAGATGTGCCGGCCGTCCACATGGCAGTTGAAGGCCACACCCTCCTCCGTGATCTTCCGCAGCTGCGCCAGAGAAAAAATCTGGAATCCGCCGCTGTCGGTCAGGATCGGTTTTTCCCAGGTCATGAACTTGTGCAGGCCGCCCAAGTCGCGGATCAGCTCATCACCGGGACGCACGTGCAGATGATAGGTGTTGGACAGCTCGACCTGACAGCCGATTATCTCCAGATCCTCCGCCGAGAGCGCGCCCTTGATGGCCGCCTGCGTGCCGACATTCATAAACACCGGCGTTTGGACCGTACCGTGCGGCGTTGTAAACGTGCCGCGGCGCGCATGGCCGTCTTTGCAAATCAGTTGAAACATAGTCTGCTTGCCTTTCTGTTTGGATTGCCTACTTATTCTAACAGATTGCCGCATCAAGTCAAGCGTTCCCGGCAGATTTGCGTGTTAGTGGATCGTTGCTTTCTGCATATGATTTTTCAGTATTTCCAGCCCCAGCACCACGGCAACGCCGAGCACAAACCAGAGAATGCAAAAATCAGAGAGCGTCATGACATGCACTGAACTGGCGCTCTCAACAACATCATGTCAGAATGTTGCACCCGGGATTTAAGCGAAGGTTCAACGTCCGGTTTTATCTATGTCTGATAATAGGCCAGCTGCCGATCCAGCCCCTGCTCCAGCAGCGCATAGGCAGCATCGCCGTCCTGCCGTTCGATCGCATCGGCAAACTGCGTCAGCAGATTCACCGCAGACTCCAGTCCGGCAGTGCGCAGATACCGTTCCCAGAGGGCGATCGCCCCTTCGCGCACCGCGTTCATCGTGAGCGGCAACATTGCGCTGCGGCTGCATTGACAGATCCGCAGATGGAACTGCTGAAAACGCTCTGCTAACCCGGTGTAGGTCATTGCACCGGATGCAATATCGTCACCAATCCGCTCTATGTCTGCCCGCAGCGCAGCAACATCCGCCTGCGTCCGGCATTTTGCAAGCCGCCGGAGTGCAAAGCCTTCTACCGCAAGACGAAAATCGAAAATCACCGCGACCGTATCTGCGTCGAGGTGGTTGCCGTTGAAGCGCACGATTGCATTGAACGTCTCGAGATTGCCGGTCACCATGTAATCCGCAATGTATGTTCCGCTCTGCGGCTTGATTGTCACAAGCCCGATGCGCGCGAGCTCCGCAAGGCCGGAGTGCGCCACGGATTTACTCACGCCCATCTGCTCTGCCAGCTGCCGCTCCGGCGGCAGATGCTCGCCGACCCGCAGCTCCCTCGACAGGATCATGTCCGCCAGACGCCGCACAAACAGTTCACACATCGTCGGCGCAACGATCTTCCCAAAATCATGTATCGTGTTTCCCTCCGTTGAAATCGGTCAAACCAAAACCAATTCCATTTTTCCGTATTCAACTTCACCAGAATGCCCTTGGAATTTCCGACACTGCTCTGAAATTTCAAAGAATGCCGATGTTTGAATTGACATCTTCTGAGTTTCGTCGTTTCATTTAAATTTTGTCAACCAATTTTACAGGCAATCTACAGGGAAGTCAATCAGGGAAGGAAGGACATGGCTGAAAGAAAGGCACTGAAGCTTCTGTGCAAAAAGATCACGGACCGCATGCCGGTCGCGTTGGGGCTGGAAAAGATAACGGAGGAATCTCCGGAGTATCTGGGGCTGGAAAACGTCGTGACGGATGAAATGGCGGAAGTCGCCGTCGTCATGGACAAGCGCGTACCGATCACGGCAGCAGAAGTCACCAAAAAGTGCGGCAAACCGCTCGCACGCACGGAGGAACTGCTGGAAGAGCTGGCTCTGCGCGGTGTGATCGAATACAACTGGGAAAACAAAGATCATCGCAAGCAGTACGTGCTGCCAATGTTCGTACCCGGCAGCGCAGAATATATGAATATGAATCTGGACACGGTCACGGCGCACCCGGAAGTGGCGACGATGTTCGAGCGGATGTCCCGCCTGCCGCTGGAAAAGATCACGCCCATGGTGCCGCCCGGAGGCGCCAGCATCGGCATGCACGTCGTCCCGGTCGAAAAAGCGATCCCATCGGAACAGAAATCGGTCGATCTGGAGCATCTGTCTCACTGGCTGGATAAGTACGACGGCAAGTGTGCAGTCGGCGCCTGCTCCTGCCGCCGTTCCCGTCGGGTCCGCGACGAAGGCTGCGGCCATCTGGAAGAGGATATGTGCATCGCCGTCGGCGACATGGCGACCTACGCCATTGAGACCAACAAGGCCCGTCCTGCAACGCGCGAAGAAGTCATGGAGATCCTGCAGCGTGCTGAGGACAACGGCTTTGTGCATCAGATCACGAACATTGACGGTGAGGATAAGATCCTCGGTATCTGCAACTGCCGCGTCTGCTCCTGCTATGCGCTGCGCACCAGCCAGCTGTTCAACACGCCGAACATGTCCGCTTCCGCTTACCGCGCGCACGTCGATCCGGAAAAATGCGTTGCCTGCGGCCAGTGTGCCGAGGTATGCCCGGCGGGCGCCGCCAAGCTCGGACGGAAGCTGTGCACGAAGGATGGCCCGATCGTCTATCCGAAACAGGTACTGCCGGATGAGACCGAATGGGGCCCGGAGATGTGGAACGAAAATTATCGCGACGACAATCCGTCCGCCAACTGCTACGACACCGGTACAGCCCCCTGCAAGAGCAACTGTCCGGCACACATTGCCGTTCAGGGCTATATCCGCATGGCAGCCGAAGGCCGCTACATGGATGCGCTCAAGCTCATCAAAAAAGAGAACCCCTTCCTCACCGTCTGCGGCCACATCTGCAACCGCCGCTGCGAACAGGCCTGCACCCGTGGCAGCGTGGACCGCGCCGTTGCCATCGACGAGATCAAGAAATTCATCGCAGAGCAGGAGCTGCATGCCGACAAGCGCTACGTGCCGAAGATGCTCAATCAGCGCAACATTCCGTTCACGGAGAAGATCGCCGTCATCGGTGCCGGTCCGTCCGGCATGGCATGCGCCTACTATCTGGCCGAAAAGTGCTACCCCGTGACCGTGTTCGACCGCAATCCGGTTCCCGGCGGCATGCTCATGCTTGGCATTCCGAGCTTCCGTCTCGAGAAGGAGGTCGTGAATGCCGAGATTGAAATCCTCAAGAAGATGGGCGTAGAATTCCGGTGCGGCGTAGAAGTCGGCAAGGATGTTACCATTGCCCAGCTACGTGAGCAGGGCTACTGCGGCTTCTATGTTGCCATGGGTGCACAAAAGAGCGCAGCGATCCGCTGCCCGGGCGAAACGCTCACGGGCGTGCTCGGCGGTGTGGATTTCCTGCGCAGCGTAAATCTCGGAGAACAGCCGGATATCGGCAAGGCTGTCGCCGTCATCGGCGGCGGCAACGTCTCCATCGATGTCGCCCGTGCGGCGCTTCGTCTCGGTGCGGAGAAGGTCTACCTTGTCTATCGCCGCGGCGAGAGTGAGCTGAAAGCCGACCGTGAGGAGATTGAGGATGCGCTCGCCGAGGGCATGGAGCTCAAGCTCCTGCGCGCACCGGCCGAAATCACCGGCAAGGACGGCAAAGTCGACGCGATCCGCCTGGAAATCATGGAACTCGGCGAGCCCGACGCTTCCGGCCGCCGTGCCCCGGTCGGCACCGGCGAATATGAGACATAGAATGTGAACACAGTCATCGGCGCCATCGGTCAGCGCGTAGATTGAGGTGCGCTGCTTGACGTGGAAAACGTGGAGCTGCGCAAAAACGGTACTGCCGTCTGCGACGGTCTCACGCTTCAGACCGCGCAGCCGGATATCTTCGTCGGCGGCGACGTGGCCACAGGGCCGAAATTTGCGATCGACGCCATTGCCGCCGGCAAGGAAGCCGCCATTTCCCTGCACCACTATGTACACGAGGGTCAGAGCCTGACGATCGGCCGTAACCGCCGCTCGTGCCCCGAACTGGACAAGCGCAATGTTGCTCTGCCGACGGAGTGCTTCGACGCTCCGGCGCGTCAGGTGCCTGCAGCGCTCCCCGGTGCGCAGGCGCGCAAGACGTTCCGTGACCCGCGCTGCACATCCACGGAAGGGCAGGTCAAAATGGAAGCGTGCCGCTGCCTTGGCTGCGGTGTGTACGACCAAGTGCGAGTTTGACGCCATCCACCTGCGCCGCGACCACCCAGAGGCAACCAAAATGATCCGCTCCGAGGACAAGATGAAGGCCATCCTCCCATACATGATCAAGCGCGCTGCCAAGATCAAAGTCAAAGAACTGCGCAGCAAGCACAGCTGAAGGCATTTATAACAGACAGATCCCCGCCGTCGCCCTTTCAGGTCACGGAGGGGATCCCCCTTTTAAAGCGCCAAGCGCTCCGGCCGAAACGGCCGGGGCGCTTGTGCATTGCTGTGTGTTACTCGATCGCGATGGTGGTGTGCTTTGGAAGCTCCTTCGGCGCCGCCTTCGGGACGCTGATCTTCAGAATGCCATCCTCGAACTTCGCGGAGACATCTGCGGATTTCACATCGGCGCCGACGTAGAAGCTGCGGCTCATGGAACCAGCGTAACGCTCCTGACGCAGGAACTTGCCCTTCTTATCGGACTCGTCCTTGTCCAGGCCCTTGGCAGCGCTGATCGTCAGGTAACCATCCTGCAGATCGACCGTCACTTCATCCTTCTTGAAGCCCGGCAGATCCACGTCCAGCTCGTACGAGCCATCCAATTCGCGGACATCGGTCTTCATCAGATTTCTGGCATGTTTACCATACAGTTCACTGCTGACCTGCGGCATCATGCGGCCGAAATCAAAGAAATCGGACAGCGAATCATCAAACAGGTTTTCACCAAAAATGCTCGGCAACATAAGTCATTCCTCCATTCAAACCTTTCGTAGGCGCTGGGGAAAAACTCCACGCGTTGGCGAACTCTGTTACCGTTTGTACAACAATGCCCGATCTCCGGAGGTCCTCTGAAGGTTCTCCCTCATCGATCGTTTTCATCATAGCACGCTTTTTAGCACTGTCAAGAAGAGAGTGCCAATATTCATAAAAGGCGCCATATTTGTTCACAAAATATGTGATTTTTACAAAACAGCACGCTTTTGGCAGGCTGAGCAGCCCGCAAAGCCGCGAGTGAAACAGCTATTGCACCAGCAAAAAGGCACCGATACAAATCGCCGCGATCCCGAGACATTTTTCCACGGTGATGCGTTCATGGAGCAGCAGCGCAGAAAAAATCAAAGACCATACATAAGTGATTGCTGTCAGCGGGTAGACGATCGAATAGGCATAGTGGTGCAAAAGCGCGATGTTCATCAATGCACCCGCAAGATAAAAACAGCCGCCGAGCCAAATTTTCGGTGTCGTGAAAACAGAACGGATCCCGGTGATTCTCACGGCCCCGGTTTTCAAAAAGAGCGCGCCGAGCGCACCGCACAGCGTCATGATAAGGACGCAGAAGAAAAATTTCATGGTTCTTTCACCCCGCTGCGTACGATCAGGATCAGGCCGAGAAGGATGGCAAGAAGGCCGATCATCTTCATAACCGAAATGGATTCCTGCAGGAAAATACGTCCAAGCACAAAGGACAGCACATATCCGGCGCCGAGCATCGGGTGGAGAACGGAAAGATCCCCATAGTTCATGGCAAGGAGCATAAGCAGCGCGCCGACGCCATAAAGAGCGAACCCTGCGAGAAGAAACAGAACGGAACCGGTCGCGGATAGTTTCCAGAAAAGCTGCCCAACGCAAGTGGAAAAGGAAGAAATGAGCATGAGCAGAACGCCGCGTAGAATAGGCCGCGTAGAATCAGATCGTTTCATAGTATCACACCAAATAAATGAGAGCGCCGATTATGAGCGCAAACGCCGCAATCAGGCGCAAAAGCGTTTTATCCCGAAAAATGACCTCAACGGGGTCACCGTCGGAATTGCCGTCAATGGTCAGGAAGTATTTAAGACACAGGCAGATAACAAGAGGGACTGTCCAGATCATGTATGTATTTGCCGAGTCTGCACTCCAGAGAGAGTAAAACACGATCGCAAGCGTCAGGCACATGTTCATGTTCTTGTTCAGGAAATCGTCGTTATAGTATTTCAGCACTTTTCGGGTCGTGTTTCGCTGCCGGCGCAATTCACCGCGGCGCTTACTCAGCGCCAGATAAAAGGAGATCGAAACGACAGTGAGATAGAGCCAATTTGAAATCACAACGCCGGTGATCGCGGACCCAAAAAGCACACGCAGCAGAAAGCCGGAGACCAGCAGCGCGACGTCCAGAATCGGAACGTTTTTTAACCCGAAACTGTATCCGATGTTGACTGCCAGATAAATAATCATGCAGAGCCAGCCGCTCAGCGGGAACCGTATACCGATGCCGATGACAAGGATCGCAGCCGCAAGAATCGCAGCCACGATCAGCGCAGCGGGAATGCTGACCGCGCCGCTGGCGAGCGGGCGCAGACACTTCGTTGGGTGCTGCCTGTCGGAATCGATGTCCCGGATGTCATTGATAATGTATACCAGCGACGAAAGAAAGCAAAATGCCGCAAAGCCCGCAAGGCCGCTGCAGAACATCTCGCGTTCAAAAAATCGCCCACTGAAGAAGAGCGGCAGCAGCACCAGAACATTCTTCAAATAATGTTTGGGCCGCAAAAGGCGGATGTAATCTTTCATGATATTACCCCTTTAGAAAATCCATCATTATCCGTCATCATTTTGACGTCTCTTGGGGGACGAACGTGATCGTAAAGTCGTTTGGGGTCTGATAGTAGTAGGCATACTGCATTTTGGACGTGTCCGGCTCCCAAAGCCAGCGGTCGCTTGGATAGGCCTGCACCTCTACCGAGCGTTCGCCCCGGGCAATCGCGTCTTCAATGGCACTGCGCTGCTGCACATCGACCTGATGGAGCGGGTAATAAACGGACCAGTTAAAGACGATAACGGCCGCACATAAAACGGCACAAACCGGGAAAGCAAACTTGAAGTTCAGCTTGAGTCCCGACAGCAGCTCCAGAACAACAGCCAGAAGAAAAACATAGGAAATATATAAGCACCGCGGTCCAATGGGGTTGACAAACAGCAGTGGAAAAGCCGCGCAAAGCGCTGACAGCAAAAAATAGAACGCTTTGCCGCCGATGGCTTTTCGAAGACGGAAAACAGCGACCGCAACGAGCAAAAACCACAGCAGACTGATGCCCACGGTCACCCGATCAGACCACGTTCTGAACAAAAAAGCAGCGCAGCAGCCAACCAAAAGAACAAATCCGATTTTCTCTGCCGCGGTCGGCTTCTGCGCGCGCAGAAGGTATGCGCCGAGCAAGGCGGTGATGGACAGATAGAGGACCGGGCAATCCGCCAGCAAGGCGTGAAACACAGTCCCGCAGTTATTGCGTGCCGACGTGAGCAGTCCGCGCAGACCGTGCGTAGCACCGATCTGGTAGTTTTCCCCCCGGAAAAAGATGTCCAGATAAGACGGTGATGCGAGCAGCAGCGCCGCTCCCATGATGGAACCGATGAGATAGCAAAGCAGCTCAGCCGAGCCCTTTCTGTACCGGACGCATTGATAAATGTTGAGCGCAGCGGCGGAGCATACCACGTAAAACGTAACGTTCTCCACAAACAGCTGCGCGGAAAATGCAACGAAAAATAATGCAATGCTGCGCTTTATGGAGTTGCCCGCGGGCTTCCCGGCCCAGAGCTCCGGGATCAGGCACAGCGCAAGCAAAGCCAACGCAACGGGAGGAACATAGTTGAAATATCCGGCTGCCCACGGGTAGACTTCCCGGAACATGGTGCTGGGCAGAAACAGCACCAGAGCGGTGCACAGCAGCAGCCCGGAAGCGGTCCACTGTTTCGTGATACGGGAAAGCCAGACCACAAGGAGCAAAAGAATGCCTGCACGCAGCACGTCGCGCACGATGGGCCTGCTCCCGGCGGTGTAAGCAAGGACGTTTCCGAGAATACGCCCGTTGGAGGTGCTCCATTTCTGCGCGACCGTCCGCACCAGATCCTGAACGCTGTGCAGAGACGCGCCCAGCCCCTCCCGGAACCAATCGTCACCCGTGAGTGGAAAAATGCGAAAAAGTAAAAAAAGCAGCACAGCCAAGATCACTGCGGTCACATAATATAGGGTGTTTGTTTTCTTCTGCACCTGATTTTCCTCCGTTTGATGCAAATTCTCAACATGGTGCGTTGGCACGGCAGCATGGCACGGTGCTCGTGAAACCGTGTCACTGCAATTCACTGCGCCAAAGCGGGTGAATCACTGCTGTGGCAAAGCGATGTCACAAAATGAATCACCAACATGCGCTGCCCCGTTTTGCAGCAGCCAGTCGATTTCCCGGTCAATACAGTGAATGCCCTCCGGGATCATCTCCAGCGGGCAGCCGACATAGCTCAGGCGCAGAAAACGCTGTGCGCTGCCTGTCAGGCTGAACACCGTGCCCGGCATGAGCTTGACCCCCTGCAGACGCAGCCGCTTCCAGAGCAGGACGGCATCAGCGGCGTCCGGGATCTGCACCCAGAAAAACACACCGCCCGCCTGCTCCGGATATGGCAGGGACAGATGCTTTGACGCCCGGATCGCCTGCGGCATGCAGCGGCGCTTGGACGCATACTGCGCGACCAGCCGCTCCAGATGCGCCGCATACAGCCCGCGCTGAAGATACAGCGCCAGCATCTCCTGCAGGAGCGCGGGGCTCGCAATATCGGCATTGAACTTTGCAAGGATCAGCCGCTTTTCATACCGTCCCGGAACGAGCAGGTAGCCGAGGCGCAGCCCCGGCACGAGCGACTTGGAAAATGAATTTAAATACAGCACGGTGTTGCCGCTGTCCAGTCCACGCAGTGTCTGGCGCGGACGGCCGTTAAACGCCAGATCGCCAAGGCAGTCATCCTCAACGATCGTAAAACTGTTTGCCTGTGCCAGCGCCAGCATCTCCCGACGTTTGCGCTCGCTCCAGCAGACATTCGACGGACACTGAAAGTGCGTCATCGTGTAGTAAAAATCAATGGGTGTCTGGTCAACCACGGCACGAATCGCGTCCATATCCGGCCCGTCCGCCAGCAGCGGTACGGTCACCACCCGCGCACCGGCGCACTGGAAACAATGCAGCGCGACCGAATAGCTGGGGCCCTCTGCGAGCGCGACCGTGTTCTTGCCGACAAGCGCCTTGCAGATGAGGTCGATGCCCTGCTGGCTGCCGTTGACGACCAGAATGTCCTCATCCACAGCTGCGATACCGCGACTGTACCACTTCACTTCCCTGCGGCAAACCGTTGCAGCCGGGTGCCGCGCGTATTATAAGGAAATCATACCATATATTGTGACGATTAAAATGACTTTTTCAGAAAATCAGAAAAGAAAGGAAACATCATCATGGCTCAGAAAACCTACGCTCCCGCAACGGTCGTCGTCCACGGCAACCACGTGCACAACGACTTCAGCGCACTGTCCACGCCGATCTTCCAGACCTCCACCTTCGTCTTTGATTCCGCCGAGCAGGGCGGCCGCCGCTTCGCCGGTCAGGAGAGCGGCTTCATCTATTCCCGTCTCGGCAACACCGCCACCAGCCAGCTCGAACAGAAAATCGCGCTGCTGGAGGGCGGCGAGGACTGCACGGCGTTCTCGTCCGGCATGGGTGCCATCTCCGCCACGCTGCTGTCGCTGCTCAGCTGCGGCGATCATCTAGTGGCAGACAAAACGCTCTACGGCTGCACGTTCGCGCTCATCCACGAGACACTGCCGCGCTTCGGCATCCACGCCGACAGCATACATGACGGACATGACGCAGGTGAAAGCAGCCATTCTCCCGGACACAAAAGTCGTTTACTTTGAGACCATTGCCAACCCCAGCATGAAGGTCACGGACATCGCCGCCGTCGCGGACTACGCGCATGCACAGAATCCGGACTGCATCGTCATCGTGGACAACACCTTCGCCACGCCGCTGCTGGTGCAGCCGCTGAAGCTGGGCGCAGATGTTGTCGTGCACAGCGCGACCAAGTATCTCAACGGCCACGGCGATGTGGTCGCAGGTTTCTCGGTGGCGCGCAAGGAGATCAGGACAAGATCCGTATGGTCGGTCTCAAGGACATCACAGGCGCGGTGCTCGGGCCGCAGGAGGCATTTTTGATCCTGCGCGGTCTCAAGACACTCAAGGTGCGTATGGACGCCGTCTGCGCCAACACGCAGAAGGTGGTCGACTTCCTTGCCGGCTCCAAGTATGTGCAGAAGGTGTTCTATCCCGGCCTGGAGAACCATCCCGATCACGCCGTGGCCACCCGCGAGATGACGCGGTTCGGCGGCGTTGTCTCCTTCGAGATGGGCAACTTTGAGGAAGCCAAAAAAGTGCTCAACCACGTGCATCTGTGCGCGCTGGCCGTCAGCCTTGGCGACTGCGAGACGCTCATCCAGCATCCGGCTTCCATGACGCACTTCATGTGCACAAAAGAAGAGATCGAGGCTGCCGGCTTCTCGGATCGTCTGATCCGTCTGGCAGTGGGTCTGGAGGACCCCGACGATATCATCGCCGATCTGCAGCAGACATTTGAAGCTGCGCAAAACTGAACCGATCCAGTAAAAAAACAGGTTTGCGATCGCGAGCCTGTTTTTTTATTTCCTCATTTGCAGCTGCCGGTATCGAGTCCGTCCGCAATAAACATCGCATCCCCAAACGAGAAGAACCGGTAGCGGTTTTCAACGGCGATCTTATATGCGTTGAGGATATGCTCCCGTCCGGCCAGCGCCGATACGAGCATGATGAGCGTGCTCTCCGGCAGGTGGAAATTCGTGACAAGCGCATCCATGCACTTGAATTGATAGCCGGGATAAATGAAAATGTCCGTCCAGCCGGACTGCGCGCGGAGCGTTCCGTCCGCATCCGCAAAGCTCTCGACCGTGCGGCAGGACGTCGTGCCGATGCAGATGACGCGGCCGCCATTGGCCTTCGTCTCGTTGACCATGCGCGCCGTTTCCTCCGGGATGATGCAAAATTCCGAGTGCATCGGGTGATCCTCGATCTCGTCCTCTTTGACAGGTCGGAACGTGCCGAGGCCGACGTGCAGCGTGACGTAACCGATCTTCACACCCATATCCGCAATCTGCTGCAGCAGTTCCTTCGTAAAGTGCAGGCCCGCCGTCGGCGCGGCGGCGCTGCCGAGCTCGCGGGAATAAACCGTCTGATAGCGCTCCTGATCCTGCAGCTCCGCCTTGATATACGGCGGCAGCGGCATTTTTCCCAGCCGCTCGAGCACCTCCAGAAAGATGCCGTCATAGTGAAACTGCACGATCTTGTTGCCGTCGGCAATCGCGTCGACGACCGTAGCGGTCAGCTCCCCGTCGCCAAACGAGAGCGCAGTGCCGGGCTGGGTCTTGCGGCCTGGACGGGTCAGGCACTCCCACTTGCCGTCGCCGAGGTCGCGCAGCAGCAGCACTTCGACTGCACCGCCCGTACTCCGGTGGCCGAGCAGGCGCGCCGGGAGCACGCGTGAATCGTTGAGCACAAGGCAGTCGTTCGGGCGCAGAAACTGCGGCAGCTCGTAAAAATGGTGGTGGGCGACGGCGCCGGTCGTTTTATCCAGTGTCAGCAGCCGGGAAGCATCACGGCGCTCGAGCGGCGTCTGTGCGATGAGTTCCTCCGGCAGATCAAAATAAAAATCCGATTTTTTCATGCTACATAAGCTCCGGTATAATAGAAACTGATGATCTCTTCGTATGTTTTGCCGTGTTCCTGCGCCATAGCTTTGGCGCCCCACTGGCTCATGCCGCAGTTGTGGCCATAGCCACCGCCGACGACAGAATAAGCATCCGAGGCGGCGTCATACTCTACAGTAAAGTGGCGGCTGTTATAGCGCAGACCGCAGACGCTCGTCAGGAACGTGCGCACGGCATCTTTGCTGTAGGTCTTGTCCCCGACTGTCACCGTCATGGCGTTGCCGATGGGCGTATAGGTGATGGAGACGTCCCCGACAGCAGCACGGGAGATGGACGTGCTCCAGCTTTTGCAATAGAAGTCGATATCTTTCTCATAGGGATCGACAACACCGCGCAGGTACGGCACCGCCGTCACCCAGACATTTTCGGAGTCCTCGGTCGCACCGCCGTCCGCCGCGAAATAGAACGTCTCGCAGAGCTTGCCCTCATAGCGGACAAACTTTCCTGCCGTCTCATCCACGGCGCGGTCGCTGTTGGCCGAGGCGTCCAGCGTACCGTAATAGACCTGACTGGTCGTCGTCCCCGTGACGTCAAAGCCGTAGGCCGGTGAGCCATTCATGTGCGAAGCAACATAGGTGCGCGCGCAGACCGCCTGCGCCTTGAGCGCCTCGAGCGGCCAGCCGCTGCTCATTTCATACGGCGTGACACCCTTGACATAGGGCTCCAGGCCGACGAAATTCACCAGCGTAAGCTTTTGCGGGTCCTGCGTACTGAGGCGGGAGAACTGAAAATCGCCGTAATACGTGCACGAGCGGGTGCCGCTGCGATCCTTGCACTCGGCCACCTGCGTAACAGCGGCACCGCTGCCGCTCTGTGGCGCCAGCGAGAGCGAATACGTCGAGCCGCAGTCGAAACCGAAGAGGATCTGATCCGTGCCGCTCTTCACGACCAGCACGCTGCGTGCGCCGCCGGAGACAACGGAACCATAGGCCGTCGCCGCCGAATTTGACGCCGCATCCATGGTCGTATAGCTGCCGACACGGACATAGTAAGTTCCGTTATAGAACACCGGATAGCCGCCGCGGTCATCGGCCGCCGCCTGCGCCGCATCAAAGCTTGCATAGGCGGTACTGAGCTGGACATGATAAGCGCCAAAGGTGCTGTCCCCAACCGCAACGTTCGTATCCGCAACGACGGTAACAGCACTCTCACCCGTAGAACCGACAGACCGGAACACGCGGTCGGAATCATAATACCCAAACGCAAAACCGGAACCGGTCTGGATCTGCAGATGGAACGCATCCAGTGCCGTCGAACCGAACGCCAGGCCGACACGGACGATGCCATTCGGAATATTGGGCTGCTCATTTTCATATTCGCTGCCGCCGAGCAGCTGTGTGCCGCTTGCCGTGGCGGCATAAACGCCGCGCTCCGGCAGTTTCGCCGTGCTGCCGTCCGCGCCAATGGCATACGCATCCGCCAGCGCCAGCGTGTTATCGCCGTCATTGACGTAGTACGTCTGCGCACCGAAGGCCGACGTGCACGGCGCTGCAGCCAGCAGAACGACGGCAAGCAGCGCCGTTATCCCTCTTTTCAGGTTTGATCTCATAGCGCACCTCGCTGTTTCGTGAGTGTGGTCATACGCAAAATATGACACTTTATTATAATGATTTTCCACGCATTATGCAAGTGCTTTTCCATGGCAAAACGCCCCCGGTTTCTCCGGAGGCGTTGCAGTATGCAGGTCAAAAATGCAGGAACATTTTTGCAATGGAAAAATAGATCAGCAGCGACACGGCATCCGTGATCGTCGAGATGAGCGGGCTTGCCATGACAGCGGGGTCCACACCGATCTTTTCTGCGATCATCGGCAGCAGGCTGCCCACGACCTTTGCGAACATGACCACGAACACAATCGTGCAGCAGACGGTCGCCGCGACCGACATCGTAACGGCGGTGTTGCCCAGCAGCAGCCGGTCAACAAGCAGCATCTTGATGAAATTTGCCGCCGCCAGTGAAATGCCGCACAAAAATGCAACACGCAGCTCTTTCCAGATCACGCGCAGCGCGTCCGCCGGGGATGTATCGCCCAGCGACAGGCTGCGGATGATCGCCGTGGACGACTGGCTGCCGGAGTTGCCGCCCGTGCCCATGAGCATGGGCATGAATGACGCAAGCGCGACCTGCGTCGCCAGCGCGTCCTCAAAATGCGTGACGATCATGCCGGTAAACGTCGCCGAGAGCATGAGAAACATCAGCCATGGGATGCGGTTTTTCCAGATGTCCACGACGCTCGTGCGGGAGTAGGGCTTATCGGACGGCGTGATACCGGCCATCTTTTCGATGTCTTCCGTGGCCTCCTGCTCCATGACGTCGATGATATCGTCGACCGTGACGATACCGACGAGGCAGCCTTCCTTATCCACGACCGGGATCGCGATCAGGTCGTAGTTGGAGATCATGTCCGAGACCTCTTCCTGGTCGTCGGTCGTGGAGGCATAGATGACATTCGTGTCCATGATGTCTTCGAGGATCACATCGTCATCCGACAACAGCAGATCCTTGACCGTGACGACGCCCTCGAGCTTGCGCTTGGCCGACGTGACATAGCAGACGTAGATCGTCTCCTTATCCTCGCCGATCTTGCGGATGCGGGCAAATGCCTCACGCACACTCATGTATTTTTTCAGATCCACGAACTCGGCCGTCATGATGCTGCCAGCAGAGTTTTCAGGATATTTCAGGTACTGGTTGATGAGGTTGCGCGTGGCGGGTGTCGCCGTGCGCATGACACGCTTGACAACGTTGGCCGGCAGCTCCTCCATCATGTCGACAGCGTCGTCGACGTACAGCTCTTCGATAATGCCGGCGAGCTCCGTATCGGTGATGGAGTTGATGATCGTCTCCTGCTCCTCGACCTCGAGATTGGCAAACACGGCCGCCGCGATCTCCTTGGACAGGATGCGGAACACCATGGCCATCCGCTGCGGATTGTCCTCCCACAGCTCACCGAGAAACTCGGAAATATCAAATTCGTTCATCTCGCCGAGCTTTTGGCTCAGCGCCTTCATCCGGTGCTGATCCAGAAGTGCAAAGAGTTCGTCGTGCAGCGCCTCGTAATCTTCGTATTCCCGGTTCTGATCGTCCATCTCCCTGCCCCTCCTTTCCATCCGGTCTCAAAGGATCAACCGTTGAGGTATTCTTTCTGGCTGCAGCTCAGGCTGTCAATGGAAACGCCCATGGCCTTGAGCTTGCGGCGCGCAATGTTATCATCGATCTCTGCGGGAACCGACACGACGCCCGGCTTCAGCTGGCCGCGCGTGCGCACCAGATACTCCGCGCTCATGGCCTGCACGGCAAAGCTCATGTCCATGATCTCCGCCGGGTGCCCGTCACCCGCCGCCAGATTGACCAGCCGGCCCTGCGCAATGACATAGATCGTCTTGCCGTTCGGCAGACGGTAAGCATCAATATTGTGCCGCGCCTCATAGATTTCATCCGCGCAGCGATTGAGCGCCTCCATGTCGATCTCGACATTGAAGTGTCCGGCGTTGGAAACGATCGCACCGTCCTTCATCCGCTCGCAGTGCTCGAGCGTGATGACGTCTTTGCAGCCCGTGACGGACACAAAAATGTCGCCGATGGCGGCAGCGTCCATCATCGGCATGACCTCATAGCCGTCCATGACGGCCTCAAGTGCCCGGATGGGATCAACTTCGGTCACGATGACTTTCGCGCCGAGCCCCTTCGCGCGCAGGGCCACGCCCTTGCCGCACCAGCCATAGCCGCTCACGACCACGTATTTACCGGCGACGACGAGGTTTGTCGTGCGCATGATGCCGTCCCACACGGACTGGCCTGTGCCGTAGCGGTTATCGAACAGGTGCTTGCAGTCGGCGTCATTGACCATGATCATCGGGAAGCGCAGCGTCCCGGCGCGATCCATGATCCGAAGGCGGTGGATGCCCGTCGTGGTCTCCTCGCAGCCGCCGATGACCTGCGGGATAAGATCCGTGAACTCCGTGTGCATCAGATGCACAAGATCGCCGCCGTCATCGATGATGATGTTCGGCCCGACGGAGAGCACACTGCGCAGATGCGCCTGATATTCCTCGTCCGTGCAGCCGTAGACCGCATGCACATCCATACCCTTCGCCGTCAGCGCAGCGGCAACATCGTCCTGCGTAGACAGCGGGTTGGAACCGGTGACGTGCATCTCCGCGCCGCCCATCTCGAGCACACGGCACAGGTAGGCAGTCTTTGCCTCCAGATGCACGGAAAGCGCGATTTTCAGACCGGCAAACGGCTTTTCCCGCGCAAAATCATTGCCGATGTCGCGCAAAACAGGCATGTGTGCTTCCACCCAGCGGATCTTCCGCTCGCCGGACGGTGCCAGGTTCAGATCTTTGATCGTGCTCATAAAGGTAACCTCCCGCTGTAAAAATCGTTTTCGGCGCTTTATTCTAACACTTTCGTCAAGCGTTGACAACCGGTTTTTCCGCAGAAAACGCCCCGGAGGACATACGGTCCTCCGGGGGGATGGAAATTTGTCCGCTCACCAGCCGCAGTACAGGCAATAGCCGATGCCTGCCGCCAGCACACCGGCAATAGAGCACAGCCAGATCAGCAGGCCGGTGCAGGTTTTTTGCTGCGGCCTAGGTGCGGGTGTTGGCGGCACACGACCAACGGCATCGCGTGCCTGCTGCACCAGATCCGCTGCCGTGATGCCGCCGCAGGCAGCATCATCCCGCACAATATAAATGATCTGCTCAAACAGCGGACTTTCGGCCGCATCGACCACAACGACGCGGCGCGAAACGCCGTGGGCAAAGGCGATCTCGCCCGCGTCCGCCGGAAGTGGGAGCGGCTGCACGGTATCCTGCCGGCGGATGGGCTTGTTTTTTCGTTTCATCAGCTGCGCACCTCCACTTTCAGTGCCATGGCGGTCATATCGTCGCTGCGCCCGTATTCACGGATCGCCGCGCGCACAACGCTGCCCGCCAGCGTTTTCATATCGCCGTCGTCCGAATCGCTCAGCAGCTTTCGCAGCCAGTCGTCGTGTCCGTCGGAGACGACGCCGTCGCTCGCGATCACGGCCACGCTGCCGGGCTTGAGATGCATGTGCAGCTCGTCCGGCGCTTTGCCGCTCTCCTGCTCGAGCCCGGGCGCAAAAGACGTGCAGCGCAGCTTTTTGAGCGCACCGCCGGACTTGACATACGTCGGCGCAGCACCGTATTTATAAAAATCCGCCTCGCCGGTGAACAGGTTCATGCACATGAGATCAACGGTGGCATAGCCCCAGTTCTCCCCATCACGCAGGAGCATGGCGGAGTTGAGCAGCTTCATCGCCAGTGCCGGGCTGACACCGGAGCGCAAAAACTCCTCCAGCATACCGACCGTGCTGATGCTGCCGTCAGCCGCCGTCTCACCGCAGCCCATGCCGTCGGACAGGATCACGCACAGCTGCCCCGCGTCCGTCTTGAAATAGGTACCACGGTCGCCGGAGACAGTCTCCCCCTTCTTTCGCATGGACGCAATGCCGACGGAGACCGCCAGCGGCTCCGCCTCGAGCAGAAGCAGGCTGTCGTCCCGCGCGGCGTTTTCCGGCATGCACAGCCGCACGCCCAGTGTTGCCGAGAGCTTGTCGAGAAAGTCCGGCAGCTCCAACAGCGGGCGCAGATAGCGGCTGTCGATCGTAACGCGTAGGCGGCCCGTACTCTCGCGGAATACAGCCGCGTCCGCTTCCACGCCGATGGTGCGAAGCCAGCGGATCAGGCGCTGCTCCGCCAGCGGGTCTGCGCCGTAGCTGCTGTCGAGCTCGCTGGAGACGTTCGTGAGCACCTGCGCAAAGTCGGCGTACTGCTCCCAGAGCACGGTGCGGTTTTCCTGCAGCATTTCCTGCATCCGCTGCCGGTAAGCACGCAGACGCAGCTCGCCGTTGACGACCTCGGTGTACTCGTGCAGATGGACGCAGCGGTCACGAAAATACGGCGGGAAATCCTCCGGCAGCAGACGGCCACGCGCATGAATGCGCCGCGTGACATCATTCATGACGTTGAAAGTGTCGAGCGCCCGGCGCGTCCAGCACTCCTGCTGCAGTTTGCACCGGCAGCAAACGCGGTCGGCCGCGCGGTCAAACACTTTCGCGACATCGGCGTCATTTTCTGCGGTAGAAGCCGCCTGACTTGCCGTGTCATGCAGCTGCTGATACGCGTGCGCAACACCGCCGACGCGCGCGGCGACATAGCGGCGCAGACCGGACTCCCCGCTCCCGCCGCGCAGCGGCTGCAAAAAAGCGCCGACCGCTATCACGAACTTCTTCGGTATGATCACGTACGCGCCGACGGCGAGCACCAGCTCCACGCCCGCGCCGATGCGCAGTTCCGGAAGCGGAATGCAAAACAGCGTCAGCAGGTACGCCGCCGCAAAAACAAGCAGATAAAACCCGCGCCGATGCTTGCAAAACTGCCCGGACAGCAGTCCGGCAGCGGCATAGATGACCGAGAACAGTACGCCTGCACCGGCGGCCACATCCATGGCAATGCCGAGGATGAACCCTGCTGATGCTCCGCACAGCGCGCCGCCCGTCCCGCTGATGATGATCAAAATGAGCACCGAGAGCGCCCGGCCGACTGACAGCGTGTCAAACAGCAGCAGATTGTTCACGCCCATGAGCAGGCACGCCAGCAAAAACACGGTCGAGACGTTGCGGCAGATCTCCGCATTGACCGTCCGCGGCTCCTGTGCGCGCAGCAGATCGTCAAATCCATAGGCCGACGCAGCGCACAGCAGCAAAAACAGTGCCATTCGGGACACCAGCAGCAGCGACAGGCCGCCCGTGAGCAGATACAGCACCAGCCGCGTCAGTATGTAAGCCGCCGCGGAGACGGCCGGCGGATACCAGCGCGTCTGCACAAAGGGATGGCTGCGCAGGAAATACGCCGTCAAAAATGTCAGGCAGCAGCCGGCGGCGAGCTGTGTGCCGGTCGCAACGCCGAACGCCGCAAAGTAGCCGAGCGCACAGCCGACAAGGCACAGTGCACCGCCGGAACCATACCCCATGGCCGCCAGAAACGCCAGCCCGAACGGCGCCGGCGACCCGGCAATATGCGCCGTTGACAGGATCAGCCCGAGCGCAAAGCTGACGAGCATACCGACCCATTTGGCATTTTCGTTTGCCGGCAGCAGCCCGATCGGGCTCGGCAAGGCGCCGGGTGCACGCACCGGCTGGTCGTGCCCCGCAATTTTGACATGCATATTGGTTCCTCCTGACGCAAAACAGTTTACATAAATTATAGATTTTTATTGTTATGAAAACTGTCATTCCCCGCTGTCGCAGAAAATGTCTTTGCGCAGGAATCGTTTGCTTTTGGGCGCAAAAAAGCTGCCGGCCGATAACCGACAGCTTTTGATGCAATTTGCTTCCAACCGCGCGGACTCAATCCTTGTTGTCCGCCGGATGCAGGAGGTGCTCGCCGATGCGGAACACATCGCCGGCGCCCACGGTCAGGATAATATCGCCCGGGCGGGCAATGCGGCGCAGCTCGGCCTCGATCTCCGCGAACGTCGGGTAGAATTTCGCACCCGGGATCTGCGCGGCCAGATCGGCAGACGAAATGCCGATGGTGTTTTTCTCGCGCGCAGCGTAGATCTCCGCCAGATAGACGATCGTCGGGCGGCGGAGCTGCTCGACAAAATCGTTGAAGAGCTTCGCCGTGCGGCTGTAGGTATGCGGCTGGAACACGACGATTGTGCGCTGATAGTCGAGCGTATCGACCGCATCGAGCAGCGCGCGCAGCTCGCTCGGATGGTGCGCATAATCGTCATACAGATCCGCGCCCTGGAACTTGCCCTTATAGTCAAACCGGCGGCCGGCACCTTCAAAGCCGGCGAGACCGTACTTGACGGCGTTCGGGCTGACGCCGAGCACGATGGCCGCAGCCGTAGCCGCGAGCGCATTGCGCACATTGTGGATGCCCGGAACGTGGATCGTCACATGGGAAAAAAGATTTCCCCGGTGATAAATATCAAACTCGGACGAGGAGCCGCGGTGCACAATGTTCTCGGCGTACACATCCGCCTTCGGGCTCAGGCCGAAGGTGATGACCTTGCGTTCGATCCCGCGCAGGGCGTCCATAGTATTGGCATCATCGCAGTTTGCGATCACAGTGCCGGTCTCGGACGGGACGCGCTCTGCAAACAGACGGAACGAGTGCTTGATGTCCTCGATATCCTTGAAAAAGTCCAGATGATCCGCTTCGATATTCAGGATCACGGCGATCGTCGGATTGAGGGCAAGAAACGAGTTATAGTACTCGCACGACTCCATAATGATCGTATTGCCCTTGCCGACACGGTGGCAGGCATGCAGCAGCGGAAGCGTGCCGCCGATCATGACGGTCGGATCCTTCTCCGCCGCCATCATGATGTGTGTGCACATGGACGTCGTCGTCGTCTTGCCGTGCGTACCAGAAATGCACAGCGCGTTCGGATAGCCGCGCATCAGCGCGCCCCACGCCTGCGTCCGCTCAAAGACCGGGATGCCGCGGCGGTGCGCCTCGTGCACCTCCGGATTGTCGTCATGCACGGCAGCCGTGCGGATCACGAACGCAATATCATCCGTGACGTTGGCAGCGCTGTGACCGATGTGGATCGGAATGCCGCGCTCGCGCAGCATGAGCGTATTGTCGCTCTCGCACATGTCCGAGCCGCGAATGTCCAGTCCCGCACCGTGCAGTACCTCTGCCAGCGGCGACATGGAAACGCCGCCGATACCGATCAGCAGCCCGGTTTTCCCGGGAACCAGATAATCCTGAAAATCCATTGAAAGCACCAAATTTCATTCAAAATATTGTGACGTCCGGCACGGCAGAGCTGTCCAGTGCTGCGCGGGCTGGTTACAAACAGGTTACAGTTGTTATTTTCACACCGGGGTATTATAATACGTTTGACGCTACATTACAATAGATTTTTGACGAACCGGCTGCAAAAAGCCGGTTTATCCAAGGAAAAGGAGCCAGAACGCATGAACGAAGCCTGGACAGAACTCAAGCAGGCGTGTGCGCAGTGCCGGCGCTGCGGCCTCGGCGAGACGCGGCACCATCTCGTCTTCGGCGACGGCGCCGAGGATGCACGCATCATGCTCATCGGCGAGGGCCCCGGCGAACAGGAGGATCTGCAGGGACTGCCGTTTGTCGGCCCGGCCGGAAAGCTGCTCGACGATATGCTCGAAATGATCTATCTCGACCGAACAAAGGTTTACATCGCCAACATTGTCAAATGCCGCCCGCCGCACAACCGTGACCCGCAGTTTGTGGAGCAGAAATGCTGCAGCGAATGGCTGCGGCGGCAGATCGCACTCGTCGATCCGGCGATCATCGTCTGCCTGGGCCGCATCGCCGCGACTGCGCTCATCAAGGATCCGTTTCGCATCACACGCGAGCATGGACAGTGGTTTGATGTGAACGGCCGGCGCTGTATGGCAATCTATCATCCCTCCGCCCTGCTGCGCGACACGAGCAAGCGGCCGGAGACATTTGTCGACCTCAAGACGCTGCAGCGCGAGATCTATGCCCGCTGCCCGGAGGTGTATCCCGATGCCTGATGTGCATATCCGCCGCACCGCCGCGGCAGACCTGCCGGCGCTGACCCGGCTCTGGCAGACGGCCTTTGGCGACCCGCCGGAGCTGATCGGCGCGTTTTATAACCGCTTTCCGCCGGAAACGTCCACCTGGGTGGTCGAGGCTGACGGAAACGTTGCCACGGCTGCGCATCTGCTGGACGGCCGGCTGCATACGTCTGACGGCCGCACGCTTCCCTGCGCCTATGTCTATGCGGTCTCCACCGATCCGGCGCAGCAGGGACACGGCTATGCGTCGGCGCTGATGCAGCGCTTTGCCGACGATGCGGACGCGAGCGGCTGTGTGCTCTATACGCTTCCCGCGGAAGCCTCCCTGTACGCCTGGTATCGGTCCGTTATGGGCACCACGCAAACCGCTCGCGGCGAGCGGCTGCACATCACACGCGAGCCGGATATGCAGCGCCTGCCCAACGTCCAGCGGGTCAGCGCGCAGGAATACGCCGCGCTGCGGGAGCAGGCACTGCAAGGCAGCGCGCACGTGGAGTTGTCAGCGGCGCTGCTGGCATTTCAGGCAGACCTCTGTGATATGTGCGGCGGCGCACTGGTGCGCATCGCCGGCGGCTGCGCTGCCGTGGAGCGGGACGGGGATCTGCTTCTCGTCAAGGAGCTGCTGGGTGCGGACACTTTGCCGGCCGTTCAGGCGCTGCTTACCGCCTTCGGCGTGCTGGATGCGCAGCTGTGCATCCAACGTACCGGCGGCGCGCAGGCGCTGGCCGCTTACCGCCCGTTTTCCTGTGCGGATCCGGATGTGCTCTGGGGGCTTTATCTGGACTGAGCGGAAACTTAATGAATTGGAAATACTTTTTCCCTTGCTTCTGTAATATTGTCCCGGTATCCTTTTATTCAGAAGCAAGCAATCCTTTTTCATTTTATCCTCATCCCCTCAACAAAACAAAGCGAAGCGGCGCAGAAGCATTCTTCTGTGCCGTTTTGTTTTTCCGGCAAAAAAATTCTTTTCGGACACCATGCAGAAGCATGTCCGGTTACTGAACATATTCCACAAATAATGTGAAAAATCCGCAGGAAAACAACGAAAATTTGAACAAAAGAAATCCCCCTCAGACGGATATTTTGTTTGACAATTAACAACAAATCCGCTATACTTCAGGTGTATGAATAGATATCCACATCGGCAAAGCTGTCTGGTAGACGCGCATATATCCAAGCATTTTTGTCGGGTTTTCATAAACCGGAATGTCAAATCATACAAAGTCTGTTGTTGAATGCGAAAAATTTTAAGGGGGCTTGCACATGAGAGACTTGAAACACCTGATCGCATTTGAAAACCTGCTCCAGGAGACCAACAACGAGTTGGTCCGGCAAGGAAAGGCAGACGGCAAGAGAGCGCTGGGTTACACCTGCTACTTCATGCCCGAAGTTCTGCTCGACCTGCCCGGCTGCTTTGCAGTCCGTCTGAGAGCGCCGAAATGCACTTCTCCGGACATGGCTACATATTACATGTCCAGCCGTACCTGCCATTACGGCCGCAGCCTCTTCGAGCGCGCACTCGAAGGCGGCTACAACTTCCTGGATGCTGATTTCGGCACCGAGACCTGCACGGTCACCTGCCGTTTCCAGGAGCACCTTGGCTACATGGACGTCATTCAGAATCCGGACTTCTTCGTGACGTTCACCGACGTGCCGTTCAAGAGAAACCAGAACAGCATTGAGCACTATGAAGGCCAGCTTCAGGCCCACGTCCTTGATCCGCTGCACGAGAAATTCGGCATCGACATCTCCGACGAAGCCCTTATGAAGGCCATCGACCTGCATAACGAGATCAGCGCGGTCATCAACGAGATCGGCGACTACCGCAAGCTCGATAACCCGACCATCACGGGCTACGAGTTCCAGGTCATCCAGCTCTGCTCGCTGGTCTGCCCGAAGGAACTGATCCTCCCGATGCTGAAGGAAACTGCCAAGGAGCTCAAGACCCGCAAGCCCGACAAGAAGAGTCCGTTCCGCTGCAAGGTCGTTCTGGCCGGCTCCGAGAACGATGACCCCGAGTTCACCAAGCTGATCGAAGGCTGCGGCGCCGAAGTCGTCTGCGACCGTCACTGCTACGGTGCTGTGGAGTCCCGTGCTCCCATCGTGGTCAAGGAAGGCGAGAAGCCGCTGACCGCGATCGCCCGCCACTATCTCGAGACCAGCAACTGCCCGCGCTTCATGCCGCAGGATATCATGCGCGAGCGCAAGCAGCGTCTGGCCGACCTCGCCAAGGAATACAAGGCTGACGGCATCATCGTTGCCTCCAACAAGTTCTGCGAATACTGGAGCTACGAGCGCACGATCGATACCATCGTCATGCCGCGTGACTTTGGCTACCCGGTCTGCTCCATCGAAAAGGAATACATCAACGGCGCCTCCGGCCAGCTGCGTACCCGCTTCCAGGCCTTCGTCGAGAGCATCGAAATCAAGAAGATTCAGGAGGGCAAATAATGAAATACGATATGAAAGCACTTGCCCATGATTTCTGGTACGGCAAGCCCCATCAGGAGCGCCGCTTGGGCGATCTCTACATTGACAAGACCGGTCTGTACAAGCACAGAGAGTGGCGTGGTTTCAAAGACACCATGTACTACTTCTACAACATCTGGATGTACAACTACGCGCACATGGTCATGGACGTTGTCCGCTACGGCGGCCTCATCAACTTTGCCAAGGGCGTGTGGCGCTACCGCTGGGTCGGCCAGACCTACCTGCCGGTTCTGCACTGGTTCGACCGCGGCATGGAAGGTATGCGCGGCGAGGCACTGAAAGCCTCTGCATGGCACTACCGCGGCATGGTCAACGCGACCATCTTCCAGTTCCAGCGCATGTTCTCCTCCGACGCCAACCTCCGCGGCGGCAAGAGAAACTACAGATGGCATCACAACGTTGCCCACAACGAGACCGTCTGGGGCGGCGTGTTCTATCCCTGGCACGGCAAGCTGACGAACGTCCCGATGGAGATGATCCCGTACTTCGTCACCTGCCACGTCAACAGCCACACCGTTCTCAACTACATCGACGCGGTGCAGTCCATCGGCCTGCCGGGCGATCCGTGCCCGATGTGCCAGGCGGAAGCCGGCCTGTTCGTCCTCGACGACATGCCCGATTACGCGCCGATCGTTGTCACCTCCAACGAGGCCTGCGACGCTTCCGTCGCCACCTCCATCCTCCAGGACTGGTTCCTCGACAAGCCGCTGTTCGCCATGCCGCAGCCGATGCAGTTTGACGATCCGCTGCTCAAGAAGCATTGCCGCGACGAGATCGAGCAGTGCTGGAAGTTTGTCGAAGAGCAGACCGGCATCCCGTTTGACTGGAATTCCCTGGTCAAGTGCATCGAGTCCCAGAACGAGCTGATGAAGTTCGAGTGGGAGAAGTGGGATGTCGCCGCGAAGACCGACTACTACCCGGTCAACGGCGTTGCACAGGCTCTGTACCGTATCTATCAGTCCCAGTTCGGCGATCTGCCGGTCTGGCACGAGGTTGACGGCCACGTCCGCAAGATCCTCAATAAGTGCGTCAAGAAAAAGATCAACAGCTTCCCGGAGACCCGCCACAGAGTGCTGGCATGGTCCTGCGCACCGCTGTACTACTCCAACTGGTGCACTTGGGCGTATAACTGCTGGGGTTTGAACACCGTCATGAACATGGACTCCCTGATGTTCAACATGACCATCCGTACCGACAGCTACGATCACTGCCTGGACGACATGGCACAGTATCACATGTGGGCTCCGATGCGCCGTATGGCCGTCGGCGGCCTGCACCACATCTTCGAGTGCTGGAAGTACATGGAGGAGTTCAACTGCGACATGGTCATGATGTACGATCAGCTGCAGTGCAAGGGCATGCAGGGTGTGCACGGCCTGTTCGAGGACGAGTTCCGTGAGAGAAATATCCATGCGATCTGGATGCCGCACGCGCTGCCTGACAGCCGCACCGTGTCCCGTATGGAGATCCGTCAGATCGTCAACGATTACATGACAACCGTTATGCACGAGGAGCCTCTCGACCCGACGCTGCTCGAGTTCGACGACTCCATGACTTGGTAATTAGAAGGAGGAAACGATATGAAAGCAAAAGTTCTGAAAGCTCTTCTCATGGCGCTCGGCGTCAACGCCGCGCTGTTTGCCGTTTTCTTCTTTGACCTGGACGGCAAATTCCTGTTCTACGTGGTCGAGCCCACCCTCAAAAAGCATTACGACAACATGCCGCGCCGCGACATGACCAAGATGCCGTATGAGATGAACAAGCCGAACTACGAGTACAACGTCTGATCACCTTACAATCTAAAAACATAGATATAACAGGAGGAGAAGTAATACTATGAAATACTTTGGCGGATGCGACGTAGGTTCTACCTACACGAAGGCAGTTATTCTTGATGAGAACGGCAAAATGTGCGCCGACACGACGATCCGCAGCAAGATCAATGCGGAGCAGTCCGCGATCGCTGCCATGCAGGAAGTCTGCGATAA
>ERZ857480.67776-NODE-104921-length-43606-cov-15.3094_pt1 | contig 43606 bp, 72 predicted proteins | sample MGYA00519767_ERZ857480 | MGnify/ENA primary metagenome ERZ857480 (study PRJEB31778, sample SAMEA3449210) | human gut metagenome | biome: human gut; feature: human-associated habitat; material: faeces | place: United Kingdom | collected 2010/2012 ...
GATCCTGTCTAACAAGGTGAACCACCTGTAATACACCAAACGGGTTCAATCTCTGCCCCATTTATTTTCGTAATATCGCCTAAATGTTTCACCTAAATCACCTCCTAATCTCCAAACACCACGCCGCACTCGTTCTTCAGCACGTCCTTGATGTGCTTCCGCTTGATGCGGCCTTCGTTTATTTCCTGCGCCAGCTTCTCCAGGCACTCGTACAGATACGCGATGCTGTGGGTGTCCCGGCTGTCCGACGTCTCCTCTTGGACGTGCCAGCCGCATTTGTCCATCAGCACCATTGCCACCATGTCCATGTTCTCCCGTGTGCCTTGCAGCTTGCCACGCATGAAGATGCGGTCGGCCCTGCTCAAATGCTGCTTGCCCATGTTTCAATTCCCCCACAGTGACACTTGGTTTTCGTCCGGCAGTACAAGCATTTGCTCCTGCGCCTTCTGGCAAAAGTCCCGGCTGATCTCAAATCCGTAGCCACGCCGTCCCGTTTCCATACAAGCACGCAGCGTAGACCCGCTTCCGGCGCATGGGTCAATGACCACATCACCGGGGTCTGTGAATATGCCGATTAACCGTTTTAGCAGCACAACCGGCTTTTGGGTTGGATGGATCTTTGGAATGTCTTTCCCGTCGCGCCCCCACTCCTGCCAGTTGAAAACCATTCTTTTTTCTCCGTACATATCCGTGTTGCGGAACTTTGGCAGTTTGTCCCGATACAGCACCACGGCAAACTCTGTCGCGCCGACAATACGCATATTTGCCTTGAGAACCTGCGCGGAATAATTCTTAATGAAAAACAGGGGATAGGACTTCATAAAACCGTACCGCTTGCCATAGTTGATAACCGTCTGCATCTGCTCAAAGGCGCAAAAGACAATCATAGCCGGTGCCTCTCCTGTTGCTTTCGGCTCTTTTTTCAAAAGTCGGGAGCAAAAGTGCATATACTCTGCGATTTTGAAATTCCCGTCTGAGTTGAAAAATGACTTCTTGGCAAGGCGGCTTTCTCCGTTAGCGTTATCTCCGCCTTTGTACCACATAGGATTGCTTGCGTAAGCGTTTGTTCCAATGTTGTATGGGATGTCCGCAATTACAAGCTGTGCCTTGGGAATGTTGTACTTCTTGAAGTTTTGAAAATTGTCGTTAAATAGCTGCACTTGCTGCTTGCCCATCACTCGCCCTCCTCCAGCCGCACCACCTCATAGCACCCGAACCGTCCGCCGTTTCGGTACGCCTTACATATCGCGCTTCGTGTGCTGGCGTAGGATCGCCCGGAACGCCGCGCCAGCTCCGCCGTACTCGTGCCCCACCAGCGGAGCAGACGATATTTGTCACGGGTGACGATCATGTATACCGTGGTCATGCTCACACCTCCCGGATAGCGTAGCCGTACCGATTGCGGAACAGTTTTGCTTTCATGGCATACTCCCGCGTCCGCATCCCCTTCACGTCCTCCACCACCGGCAGCCAATACCGCTGACCGTAGCTGTCAGGGGACGCCCGGCGCTCGTACACAAAGTCCGCGATGTAGTCGATACTTTTCACGCGGTCGCCCTCAAACGTCGTGTACGCCTCTTGCAAGCAGTATCGCACCTGCAATTTCAGCCCCCGTATCTCCCCGGCCTTTTGCAGCAGCATCAAAGCGTCGTATCGCTCCGCCTCCTTCTTGCTGTCAAAGGTCAGCTTGCCGCGTTTTGTCTTCTGCGCCTTGTACTTCCCCGGTTTCCGCATCTTCTCCATGACCTGCTTTTGTGCCGCCGGGGACAGCCGCGCCAGATCGTTACTCATCAGGCCCATTCAGTTTCCCTCTTTTCTCCAGCCCTCGTTTGTTCATCGTGTACCGCAGCCTTGCGGTCTGCTTCTTCTGCTCGCCGCAGCGGTCGCAGGTTCCGGGTCCCCAGATATACGGGTCGGGGGCAAATATGTACTCCAGCCACATAGCCCGCACACAGTCGGCGCACAGCCTGCCGGACGCGATCTCCCATGCGCCGTCGTTCATGGCTTCGCCCCCCTGATGTACTTGCCCATCCAGGCATCACGCACGCCGTCGTTCTTGCCGACCGGCGCAGCAAGGGCATGTCCCCATCGTTCCCACTTCTCAGCATTTCGGCAAGCCGCTTTCCAGTCTTTCATGGGGGTCTTGCCAACCATCCAGCCCTTCGCTTCGTAGAAGTCGATAAAGCCCTGCGGATCTACCGCCGAATGGCGTTCAGCCACGTAGGACTGAACCTCTGCCAGTGTGGGTGGGGTAAAGCGCTTCGCGCGCGCGCTCCCACCGTCAGGTGGGAATAAGTCTTTGTCTTTGTCTTCTTTCTTTGTCTTAGTAGGCTTGGGATCATTTGCGTTTGCTTCGGTTTGCTTGATTTTGCTTGAACTTGCTTGCGTTTGCTTGCCGCCTTTCGCCCCGTTCCTTGATCGTTCAGCAGTAAGCTCATCGTCCCTGTCCAGCATCGTCCGGAACACCGGAAACAGTATGCTTTCCGCGCCATCCAACTCCGGCGGGATGCCTGTTCTTGCGTACTCCAGAATGGCGATAAACAAACGTCCACGCTCTGCATCTGTCAACGCCGCTGTCTGTTCTATCCAGTCATAGTAGGCTTTCACATAGCACTTGCCCATCGACCCCACTCCTCCTGCATCTTGCCCATTCACGCCACCCCCCTTAGAACGGCAGCAGCGAACAGAGGTCTTCATCCTCGTCTATCTCCGCGAACTGGCTCTTGCCGTCCGTCCGGGGCGTCATACCGTGCCCGTCCTCGTTCTTGCCGCAGAAGTGGACACGATCAACTGTCATCTCCGTCACACTGCGGTCATTGCCGTTCTTGTCCTGGTATTCGCGGGTGGACAGCTTGCCCTCCAGAAGGATTTCCTTGCCCTTGTACCAGTATTTGCAGATCAGCTCTGCCGTGCCCTGCCACGCCACGCAGCTCAGGAACAGCTTCGTCTCCCTGTCCTTCACCGTCTCGCTCCACGCCACGCGGAAGCTGCACACTGCCGTACCGTTGTTGGTTCTCCGCATCTCAGGATCCGCACAGAGCCGTCCCTGCAAAATCGTTCTGTTTACCATGTCAAATCTCCTTACAAATATGATTTCCCAAATTCTCTTCGGAAGTCCTCTTCCGTCCAGCCCTGCTCCTGCATGGCCTTTAGCTGGCCGTACCGCCGCAGCCTGCGCATTTGTTCGCCGCTGCGGTGTACTGCCGTCTTTCCGTTCCTGTGACACCTGTTGCCGCACAGGTACACAACAAGGCCGTATTTCTCGCTCTTCTTGCGGTTCGCACCCCCCAGAAGATGATGCTTCTCTAACGGATCGCTTGGGTCATTCCTGCCGCACAGGAAGCACCGCTTGTCCTCCATTGCTTACCACCGTCCCGTCCCATTCGTATTCCGGGCAGCTGTGTATGGCGTAGCTGTTCATGCAGTACTTGCCGCCGCCACTTCCGTGAAATTTTACCGTTGGCGTGGCGTCCCATCCGGGCACCGGCTCCGGGTTCTTCTTCGTCCAGCTGCAATCGCCGTAGCACTTCTTGCATGTCCAGCAGGGCTGTGTGTGGTTTCATGCGATCACCTCTCCCCACCGGCTCACCAGCGCTTCCAGCTCTGTCGGCGTCATCGTCTCAATCCCAACAGCCTTGCAGTCCTGCACGATGGCGTCTATCAACCGCGACATCTGCTCCGTGTCGTAGGTGCTACTGCCGTACCATACTGTCACGGCCACGCAGCCCTTCAGCTTGCTGGGGAACGTCTCTGCCATCCAGCCGATCCCGTTCCTCTCCCATGCCCTGCAAAACGGCTCTGCCGCCTTTTCCCGCAGGCAAAGCACTTCGCTCACGCCGCCGATGTTCCGTATCTCCTGCCGGTAAACCTCCTGCTTGGAGATGCCGTAGTGCGCCGCCAGCCTGTCCAGCAGCACCCAGCAATAAGCGTTGGCATCCAGGCTCCGGCCTTTGCCCTTGATAGTCACGTTGTACTCCTTGTCAGGCTTCATGGCGTCGCACACGTCCATCGCGGTCTGCGGCGACTTCACACGAAGCGCCAGCCACGCGCCATCACTGTCCTGCTGCCACCGTGCGCCATCGACTGTCACCTGCTGCATAATTCTTCCTCCTTCGGCCAATGCCCTGTGCTTAGGCATTTTGCCAAATACCTGAGGCGAGGTAGGTAACACCCCTCGACCCACTCCGCGTCATAATCAACATTGTGCTGTGTCAACCTGTTTTCGTCTATTGGCAGGAAAAAATTAAACAATTCGTCTTCTGTAACGCGGTATGCCACGATCCTGCAAAATTTTCTCTTTCGGAACACTCCGCATCCGCTGGCAAACATCTCCACCTGACACTGCTGCCAATACGCTTTCGTAACCTTGAACACAAGTTTGCTGTGCGTTTTCACTTCGGTAATAAGTTGTCTGCTTTCCCCATCATAGTTCACGCGCAAACGTAGCGAACGAATGCGTACCTGCCTGTCTCGTTTCTTTACACGCAGCGCATCAAGTATCTTGTGCTCGTAAGCCGTGCCACACTGCATTGCCGGCGTAATAAACCTGTCCTTCCTGACCCCCAGCTTCACCAGCCACCATCTTCGAAACGTATCTGTATTCCAGTTACCCATGATGGTGGCGGTGTCGCTTGCGCCAAACCACCCGCTTCTGTCGTGGTTTCGTATCATAGCTTACTCACAGCCTTTTCAAGCGCGTCCAGCTTTGCAAAATAGCCCATCAACTGCACAAGCTGTTTTTCGTTGATCCCAAGGCCCCGAAGCAGGTCGTTGTGGTCAAGCCCGTTTCGTTCTTTCATGGTAATTAGCCTTTCCAGTCTCTCCTTTATGGCAAAGATACTGTGACGGCTCAAATCGTCCTCCCCATCGTCTCCGTCACCTTCTGCCCAAAGGTCAAACCCAAGTCCGGTGCGAACGGCAACGCCCTTAACGAAAGCTCTCGCCAGCGCGTTGTTTATGCGAAGCTGGTTCAACGTATCCTCATATACCACAAGGGATCCGTTCAACAGGGGCATGTCGTAGGAAAACTCCAAATCGTCAATGTGGATTTCAACGGACACAAACCAGCATTCTGTAGTCCTTCCTTTACTGGTAGTAATTTTTGCCTGCGGCCAAAGGTATGTATTTGTTTCCGGGCACCTCCGAGGGGCATACCACACGCTGGATGCTCCGTTTTCGTGGAGCAACTTGGCGCACTTTGCCCAGCTCAAATAAGGGACCTTGATAACATTACCCTTCTCGTCTTTCGCGTCGCGTAAATCGCAAAACGGCTTTACATCCACCTGTATCAACTCGTCAAAAGATTTCAGCATTATTCTTCCGCCTTTCCCACATACTCACTGCCGCAATACGGGCATCGGTATTCTGTCATTTCCTCACCGAACTCGCCGTCCGGATAATGTTTGTAGGTACACATGGCGGGGTCTTCAAACTCCGCACCACAATCATCGCAGATGTACAAAACGCCGGTGTCTATGCGCTCCCACCTTTTCTTTTTAACTCGCATCATACCGGTCTCCCAGCCGCTTTCAGCACGTCCCGCATAGGCTTCCGCGCCTTGAGGATAGACATGGCCCGCGCCGTCTCCCGCCTGTATTGCCGCCACAGGTCGCTCAACTCGTCGCTCTGGTAGTACCCGTCACCGTCGTTGCAGATCATCAAGCCCTGCGTCTTTGCCTCGGCAACCGCCTTTCGCATCTTCCGGTCGGTGGTGTGCAGCGCCGCCGCCAGGTCTTCCCGGCTGATGGCGTTCCTGCGTCCCTTGGGGATCAGACCGGCGACCCGCTCCGTCTCCGCCGTCCGCATGGGCAATTCGGCTTTCTCGTCCTCGCCGAACAGATACGCCCTGCTGGCCCACAGCGCCGCCTCCAGCGCCTCGGTGACTTCCTCCGTGGGCAGGCACACGCCGTTTTCAAACCGGCTCACCATGCTCACGTCCATCCGGGGGTCTGCCAGCTTCAGAATGCCGCTGACCGCCTCCTGCGTCAGCCCCAGCTCCAGCCGCCGTTCCTTCAGTCGGTTCATCTTCCATCCCTCTTTCTTATCGCCTTTTTGGCGTTCTCGCGCCTTGCGCTGTTCATGCTGTAAAAATCACCCTCGCTGTACGATGCGTAGCGTTTCGCCTTGTCGGCCTCAACGTCCCGCCGGAACGCTTTGTAGTCCTCGCACTCCCCGTGGCACATCGCGTGTCTGCGCTGGCAGCCCTTGCAGGGCGGAGCCGTCCGGTTCACCAGTCCGATCATTCCCACTTCACCAGCGCTTTCACAACACCGGCCTGCGCCGCGTCCTCGTGGCTCATCAGCACGTCAACCGTGTAGCCGTACACCCCGGTATCGGCTGCTATGTAAGTCTTACCGCCAAGCGTCACGGTGCTGCCCAGCGGGATGATGTCCGGGTCTACCGCCACCGCCTCGCCGATGTCCACCCACAGGCCAGATGCCGTCAGCACCTTGCCGTCCCGCTGGTTCATGTGGGCGTAGGGCGTGCAGCACGCGCAGTACCCGGTGATGTCACATACCAATACGTTCTCCGCCTCCGGCTCCGCGATCTCTGCCGTGGGCGGTGACTGCACCACGTCCTCCTGCACCGGCGGCAGCGTCAGGCACCACGCCACCAGCACCAACAGCATCGCCCACAGGACGATTGCCACCGCCCACATACGCCTGCACCATCGTCTGGTACGGCATAGCCGGGAGTATTCCCGCGCCCGCCTGTTCCGCTCTCTCATCGCCCCAGCGCCTCCACGCCCTTGACGATAGCCCAGCTCAACCACGCCGCGCCGATAAACGCCAGCGTCCATGCAAACAAACTCATGTCGTTTCCTCCTTATGCCTCTGCGTGTCATTACAAATCTTTGCTACTCATTGCCGTGCCGTTGCAACACGTTACTTATCTGTTCTGTGCTTATCCTCTGCAATTCTAATCAAGGCGTATCCATGTATCGCCTTTGCTTTGTGTAATTTCACATCGCAATTCTCAGCCCTGCCCTTCCATTGCATTGCCATACTTTGCTCTACGCCGCGTCGCCTTGCCTTTGCTATGCCCAGCCGCGCTTCGGCTCTCCATTCATCGCCGTTGCGAAACTTGGCTATGCCATTCGTAGCATTGCCATTGCGTCACCACGCTAAGCCACGCTGTTCTATTCCTTGCATTTCCGTCGCGTTACGAAATTTCCTCCCAGCGAAAACGCCCTTTCCCGCTGTTTCGCCACTGACCAATGCCGGAAAACCGACCGTAGTCCAGCCACTCCCGCACAGCTTTCTCGTGATCGTCGCACAGGCACACTACGGTGAACTCGCACGTTGCCCCTGCGGGTATCTGCTCGGACAGCGCAAGGCTCACTCGCTCACCCTGCATCGTCTGCGCCCGCAGCGGGCGGCAGCACTCGCCCATCTCGCCGTCAAACAGGATAGGGATAGTACAAGGCTCCACGAAAATCAGTTTGTCGATCTCCTTCTTGAACGCCTTGATGCCGCTGGACGTAGTTCCTTTAACCTTCCGCAGACCGCCGCAAGTGTCCTTGAAGAACCCCTTGATCTGATAGTCGTAGAAAAACGGTGTCCCATCGTCCAGTTTTGGGAAGATGGTCTTGCCCTTCTCCACCACGCCATCCACGCCGATGGCGGCCACTTCGTCCTCCATCGTGGCCGCATCCGGGGATTTGCTTGCCACGAATGCACGATAGATGTCAGGATCGCCAGGGCAAGTGCCCAAAACCGGCTCTGTAAACGTCAGCTTTACTTTAATCTCTTTCACTCTTTTTCCTCCTGTCGAATGTACTCGACCTCGATAATTTCCATTCCGTTCTGCCGTGCCCATAACATCACGGCAATTTCAGCACACGTCATAATCTCTTGCCTTTCCTCTGCGGTCGTGGTATACTATCCGCAGAACATTTTGGTAGATGTTTCGGAGACGCCCTGTCCAGTGCCGCAACCACTGGGCGGGGCTTTTCTTACCCCTGCGGCATCGTCCCCATCAGCTCCTCCACCTTCACGCCGTAGTGCTTCGCTACCAGCTTCGCGTGCTTCGGGTGCGGCTTGATGCCGTTCTTCCAGTTCGTAATGGACGTCTGATGTACGCCGATAGCCTTTGCCAGTCGGTAACTCGTCTCGCCGTGTTCCTCCTGCAACCGTGCGAGGTTTTCACCAAATCCCAAAATATCACCTCCAAAGTTAGATTATTTTCTTGACAAATTAGAGTATTTGTGATAGTTTGGTTTTGCTACAAACTTTCCTATCACGCCAGCTCTATTTATCGGGGTGGTGCAGGTTTTTGTTGCCTGTCCACGATGACAATTATACCCTAACTTAGGGCATCTGTCAACCGAATTTAGGGTGTCGAAATGCACTAAATTAGGGTTCTGTTTTTATGAGTTTTACCAATAATTTTAACTACGCTTTAGAGCAGCGCGAATATTCTGCGTACAGATTTGCAAAAATTATAGGAGTAAACGGTCAATCTGTCGCAAACTGGAAAGCGGGCACTGTAATTCCGCACCCTAAAACGCGCCAAAAGATAGCCGAGCATTTCGGCATCACGCTTGCGGAGCTGGACGGGGATAAACTGCCCGTTCTGCCGCCGGAAAGCGCAAAAAAAGCCCCCGCCGCAAAGGGCGAGGACGAAGCAAAGCTTGCACAATTTGTAGACGGCTTTATGCGCCTTACTCCTCAACAAAAGGATACTGTGCTTGCTCTAATAAAAGGTTTTCTACAAGATCAAGCATAACGTCTTTTTGCTCCGGGGTTAGCATCATAAAAAGTGCGGCGGCCATTTTTACCTGGTTGTCCATTTCTTTCCCCTTTCTTAATTTGACATATTATTTTCTCGGTGTACAACTAAGTTAGTACACTTATAATTACGCACAAGCTGTTTGTTGCCCACAAATGGGCAACACATTAAAAATTTTTGGGGGGGCTAAAATGAAAAGGCATCGTAAACTAAAGGCTGTAGCTATTTTTGTTCTCACTTTGTTTTTTACCATTATAGCGTTGTTGCTTATTCCTTCCGCAAGTGTGCCACAAGCAGACGGAACGGCAATGCTTACTTATGGCGCGACCGTTGCTCTTATTATTGTCCCGTCCGCGTTTACAGCATTTTTTGTGTGGCTTGATAAGCGCGTTGAAAAAGCAAGCTTGCCGCAAGAGCCTTTTATTACTGCCAATGGCGAAGCCCACGATCCGCTTTTACCGGATGCAATAAAAGTGGTCATGGAAACCGGGCAAGCGTCCGTTTCTATGCTGCAGCGTAGGCTCAATCTTGGGTATTCTCAAGCCTTACGATTGATCGACGCGATGGAAACGCTGGGTATTGTCGGCCCGTTCGAAGGTTCTCGGCCTCGGCAAATATTGCTTACGCGGTCACAATGCGAAGCGCTTATCCCAACGCTTAAGATTGCCAGCGCAAATTCATGTTTTGCGCCTTGTGAAGCAATCAGTCCGGAAGCGGAGCTATGCAAAGTAGATGGAATGGAAGGGCACGATTTTGAGTACTGGTGTGCAGACCTTCTAAAGAAAAACGGTTTCTCCAATGTTGAAGTCACACGCGGCAGCGGAGATCAGGGCGTTGACGTCCTTGCTAAATTTGGCGATGCCAAATATGCCATTCAATGTAAGTGCTATTCTTTCGATTTAGGAAACAAGCCGGTCCAGGAAGTAAATGCTGGAAAAGCATTTTACCATTGCCATATTGGGGTTGTAATGACAAATAGGTATTTTACAGCAGGCGCGAAAGAAATTGCGGAAGCAACCGGCGTTTTGCTGTGGGATAGGGACACGCTTAAGCGCTTGATTAAAACTGGGGGGCGTAATGATAATTAAAGTAAGCAAATAGCCCCGCTGCTCCCGCAACGGACAGCGGGGCTATTCTCGCCGGTGGCCTCCCGGCTTTCCGGCTGCACATTCACACTAACAAATCAGGGTTTGGCAGGGCAATACCAAATTTGGATAATTACCGTTTGCGGCAAACCAGAATTGGAATTCTCCTGCCCGAAAAAGGAGTAAAAGGGGAAAATGGTAAAAACATTACAGGATTTGTGCAAAGATGCAAAAGACCGACAGAATTTAACTATACAAGATTTGTCCGACATGACGGACATTTCAGCATCAACCATAAGCAATTTTTTCTCCGCGTCATCAAAGGAGCCGAGCGTGTACAAAATGGGTTTAATTTGTGCCGCGCTTGGCGTTTCAATGGATGAATATTTCGGGATTGAAAAAGAAGTGACAACGGAAGATCAATTGACGAAAGCCAATGAACAGTTGAAGCACCAAAAGCAGCTGCATGATGCCGATGTGCAAATAGCCCATCTTGAGGGAAGCATGGAGCAGATGGCAAAAACCATTAACTACCACCGCAAGAAATCGCGGGACACAAAATTTGCTATTTATGGCCTTACGTTTTTGTGCGCCATATTTATGGCTGTTATCGTGGGATATATCTTTTTTGACTACCGTATCCCCCACCAGGGGCTTATTCAGGGCGGAGAGGCCAGCATATTCGCGTGGATTGTCTTTTTGCTGCTTGCGGTCGGTATTGGCTTTTTTGCCGCTATTTTGATGATGTATTTTCGCTATGCAAAAAAGTATACATTATCGCCAGATAAGGGAGGAGATGAACAATGAGTGTAGTATTGCGGGCAGCATTATACCCGCGTGTGTCCACAGAAGAACAGAAAAAGTTTGGCCTGTCTATTCACGATCAGCAGAACGACCTCGAAGAATACGCCAAAGCCCACAATATGAAGGTGGTAGGCGTTTTCCAGGATGCCGGGTTTTCCGCCAGAAAGAAGATTGAAAAGCGTCCCGCCATGCTTCAACTGCTGGAAGCCGTCAAGCGTGATGAGGTAGACATTATTCTTGTCACAAAACTGGACCGGTGGTTTCGCAACATCGGTGAATATTACAAGGTGCAGGAAATCCTTGAAGCTCACAACGTGTCGTGGAAAACGATCTATGAGGACTATGACACATCCACAGCGGCTGGCCGGTTGAAAATCAACATTATGCTTTCTGTAGCACAGGACGAAGCTGACCGCGCCAGTGAACGCATAAAAAAAGTGCTTGATGCAAAAAAAGATCGAAATGAGGTTTGCACCGGTCATCTACCGAAAGGCTACAAAATCGAAGGGAAATTTGCTGTTATAGACAAAGAAGCGGAGCCGGTTATACGGAGATACTTCTCCACATTTTTGGAAACAGGGTCTATAACAAAAGCGATGGACGCAGTACCGGAATTAAAACTTAAATACCAAACAGCCAGCCAAATGTTGGACAACACAGGATACATGGGAGACTGGCACGGGATAAAATTACCCCCGTATTTAACACCGCAGGAATTTCAGCGTGTGCAAGACTTACGCACCAGGGTGACGCGAAAATCCCCTTACAATCGAACGTATATTTTTTCGGGGCTGATAGTCTGTGGAGAATGTGGACGCAGAATGACAGGGCATCCGTCTCCACGGCCAAGCGGGGCGTGCTCTTACTCTTACTATTGTCAAGGGTCTGCCCAGAGGAAAGGATGCAACAACGGTAATTTTACTGTCGAATGGAAAATCGAAGATTACCTCTTGTCGACAATAGACGAGCAGATACAGATCAAATTGCAAGCCAAGCCTCGGCAAGAACCCAAAGTAAACCAAGATGTGCAATTAAAGGCTTTACAAAAAAAACTATCCAAGTTGTCAGAGTTATATATAGACGATATGATTTCAAAGTCGGACTACTCAAAAAAGTATGCAGAACTGACAGCACAAATGGATGAGATTACACAAGTAAAATCACAAAGCCGCGCACCAGAAGAAATTGCAACCTTATTTTCCGCAGGATGGCAAGAAATATACAAACAACTTAACAAAGAAAATAAACAAGCATTTTGGAAACTCAAAATAAAAGAAATCCGGCTATACAAAGACCGCCGGATTGAATTTGATTTTCTGTAAGTACTTAGTTTATATAAACCTTTAGGTTATACAAAACTAAGTACACAAGAATATCCCCCGCCAAAACAGGCGGGGGATACTTTATCCTCGCATCTTTCGCATCACGTTATCATACATTCGCGCATTGGTTACTTTCAGCGCATCCATCAACTCGTCCACTATGGCCCACGCCTGTTCCGGCGCGCGGGATGATACCGCTTGCATAAAGTCACTGTCACCGTCCACCACATCAGGAGCCGGTGCGCTGGAATACATAGCCACCGGTGCAGGGTTTCTCTGCCCTTCGTGCTGGTTTTGTATAATGTACAGCGCGGCCAACTTCTCGTAATTCGGCCAGCTTGACTGTTCCGTTTCCAGTCTGGCTATCCAGGCTTTAAGTTCCTTTTCGTCGATCAAGGGGAACTACCCCCTCTCAGCCCTCCACGGCATCCATGCACCGCTGAATGGCGTTGCGGATAGTATCATCATCCGCATTGTCCAGCATCTCTTGCAGCTGGCGCTTCATGTCATCTTTTGCGCCGTCGCGGCTATAATGGCCGCGCACATAATGGGTGCCACGTCGTGCGTAGGAGCTGCCGCCGCCGTAGCTGTCGCGGGAATACCTGCGCTGGGAATAGTCGCCGTCGCGGGAGTAACGCCGCTGGGAATAGTCGCCGTCACGGCTGTACCCTTCATCTTCCATCAGCTCAATCTTGTCGATGTTCTTGATGGTGCTTACCAGCTTATGCGCGATGTCAAGATCCCCGGCGCCCAGCTCTCCTTTGTGGGCGATCTCGTCAAGCTCCTTGCACAGCATATCGCGCAAATCGTACATTGCTTTCATACTCATAGTTTACTCCTTTCAGCTTACGCGGTCAACGGTCAAATTGGAGTTTGCAAAATTGATTGCCTGTGTGCTGGTGTTCTCCATAGCCACAGTCAGGCAACAGCCCTTCGGCACCTCCACAATGGCGCTGACATAAATATTGAAATAGTTTTCCACTGCGGCGGGTGTAACGGTCGCCACGGCACTACTCAGCGGTTCCCCGTTGATAGCCAGCGCGGCGGTAATAGCTCCCACCGTGCCGCCGGTAGGGATAGCGATGTTCGCGCCAAAGCTCACCTTAAAGCGCGCCTTGCACTGGTTTGTCAACCCGCGCAAAGTTACGATGCCTGCTCCGGCTCGATGCACGATGCACGGCTTGTTGTTGACCGCAGTTTCCGTAAGGGGAACGTTCTGCCCAGCAGCAACGGTCTGAATTGCCGCAGAAGTAAATTCTGCCATTAAAATCATTCCTTTCTCAGTTAAAATAAGCGGCGGAGCTATTGCCCCGCCGCGTTGGTGTCAGTATCAGCACGGGGCTGAACAGTTCGGAAATCCCGAACAGCTGGTGCTATGCAGTTGTCAGCAGCCGCAGCCGGTTCCGCATCCGCCATAGCTGCTGCCCGCCCAAGGATTACAAGTGATGTAAGCTGGGGTGGGGCAAGGGCGCAGCTGGGAGATCAGGTAGTTGTTCTGCGCAGCCTGAGAAGCGGCAAGGCGCAGCTCCTGATTGGCACTTTCCAGATCGCGCATCTTGCTCTGCGTCAGGAAGTCAAGGATAGCGCGACTATTCTGGTTCTGGTTGTCGATGATGTCACGCGCAGCGGTGTTGACCGTGTTGCGGGTATCGCAAGCCTGCGTCGCCATATCGTACCGCACCTGGGCGATAGCCGCCCGGTTCTCGCAGCAGCACTCCTGGTTCTGCATCTGCATGGCGTTGAGCTGCTGCATGAGCGCCGCCTGCTGGTTGCTGCGGGAAAGCTCGGCCTGTGCAAAGCCGTTTGCCATCGCCATGTTGGTGCCGTTGACAAGCTGCGCCTGCTGGTAAAATCCGTCGCAAAGGCCCTGATTTACGCTGTCGATCTTGCGCTCGACATTGGCAAAGTCAGAGGTCAGAACATAACCGTCCATCACGCCGTTGCCGCCGCCACCGAAGCCAAAGCCGTTACCCCAGCCGCCGAACGCAGCGAAAATGAGGAACAGCACGATCCACCACGCGCCATCGCCGCCCCAGCCGAAGCCGTTACCGTTGCTGGTGTTGGCAGGAGCCACAGGCATAGTCATCATGGGGGTGCCATCGGAAAGAGACATAGTATCACTCCTTTTGAAAATTTTTTATATCAAACCGTGGCCACGATTTTGATTTACTTGAAAAGCCCCTGAAATTGGTTTGCCATTGACTGTATCTTGTTCAACTGGTCTTGTGAAATCCTGCCGCTTTGCAGCATCTTTCCCACTTCCGCTTTTGGGTCGCCTTTAAAACTTGCCTTGAACTGCTTGAACTGCTGTAACAGCTGAGGAAAGCCGCTCATCGACCTCGGCATCTGTCCGCCACCTAACGCATTGAAAAACGGATTGTTACTCATCGTCTTCGTCCTCCTCAACCTTGCGCTTCTTCTTGCCCTTTATTTCGCCCACAAGTGCCGCCAGCGCGTCGAACTCCTTACGGGTCACATATTCCGGGGCGGGAGCTTTCTGCGCGTCAGGAGTGCTTGCAAGGCGTTCCACAAGGTCATACGTCTTTAGCGTCGGCTTGCCGCTTGCGTCGGCTTGTTTTAAGTAAACTACGGGAGCCGTGCTGTCCCACAGCGCAATAGCAGAGTTGGGCGCAATCAGCCAATTCTCCGCCTCTGGCCTACCAGCTACCCACTGTACGCCGCCCTGCGCCACCGGGTTCTGCATGGGTGGAATTTGCGGTATCTGCGGCGGCATGGTCTGCATCTGCTGCTGCCGAAGTTGGGCAAGGTTGTCCTGCATTGGCTGCGGGTAATAAGGGTTGAAATACGGGTTAAATGCCATAGTTACGCCTCACTTTCTTTTTGCCAGTAATACAAAACAATTTCGTTTTCGCTGTTCCAGCTGTCATAGATCACGCCGTCCTGAACACACACAACGTGCCCGGATAGCGCAAGGATAAACGTCCCTTCCGGGTGATCGTCGGCAAACTTACCGACCGTGTAGCAATCCGGGCACGTGTCCGGCACCATGTATCGCCGGTAGCCTATCCGCCGCAGATACGCGCCCCACACGGCGTTGGCCGACGGCATGTCACCATCCAGATAACCCTGCACCGCCATAGCAAGGTACGTTTCGCCCCACTCTTTCCCGGTGGCTTTTGAAATAGCCCGAACAGTGCAGTCTCCCACATTTTTCCCGTGTGGATTTTCGTTGAAGTAGCTATACATGCGCCGCCACTATTTCTATCACCCGCACATAGGCTTTCAGCCCCGGGAGGTCATCCTGATACGCCCAAATGATGTCCTCCGCCATCTGCTGGGTAAATCCCAACGACACCAGCTTTTCAACCATGCAAGCACCTCCGTTTCTTGCAATAAGCGTAACAAAAAACTGCCCCCGCAAAGGGGCAGTTAAAGGTCAGAAAAAGGACGTTAATTTGCGAATTATTTACTTGTACAATACCGCAGATACGATGTATAATAAAATCAGCCACCCCGGAATACTCCCGGCGGGCATCTTTCCCTTTTTATACGCCCGGTTCCACCCTACCGGGTGCAAACAAAGAAGCCGCACCTTTTCAGGTGTGGCTTCTTTCTTCGTCTGCAAATTTCTGATACGCTCTCCTGCGGCACCGCTTCACCGTTTCAGGTGACACGTTCAGCAGTAACGCCGTTTCACAATAGCTTTTCCGCTTCACGTCCCATTCAATAACGCACACCGCTTCGTCAGGCGGTAGCTGGGCGCTCATCACATACGCAATAGCCCGCTTTGGTGCCATGCTCTGCAACCTGCGCCGTATCTGCTTGTGGTAGCTGTCCATAACACGGTTATAGCCGTGAGCTTGCGGGACTTTACGCCGGGGAAAGAGGCGGCTTGTCGTAGCTCTTTCCCGCCCAGCAGATTTGTTTTACTTCACGATCTTCCACGTGCCGCTTTTCCCGTCCGCGCTCCGCGTCACCTTCACGGTGTACGTTTCGGTCACGGTCGGCTGTTCCGGTGTCTCCGGCTCCTGCGGCTTCTCCGGCTCCACATATTCCAGCCCGCAGAACTCGCACAGCGCCTTGCAGTCCGCCACGGCGCAATCCTCCATGTGCTCATGGAACCACGCCGCGTCCTCCGGGTTGTCGTGGTACACGTGCTCCTGGTACACGGCGTAGGCGTTCGTGTCGTCCAGCTCGTGCAGGTCGCTCCGCGTCGCCGTCCGGCAGCCGTGGGGGTAGATGGCCTTCCGGTACTTCACCATCAGCTCTGCCAGCTTCTTCCCGTTGGCGCTGCTGGGGTGGTACATTGACAAAAATCCCTTTACCGTGCCGTACCCGGTGGGGCCGTTGGTGCTGCCGTTGGTGTGGGACACATAGTGCACCTTTGCGCCCCACTTGTTGCTCTCCTTGATGGCGCGGTACATATAGTCCGGGCCGTACTCGTCGCTCATTGGCGTCCGGCGTGGACCGCGCATGATGTCAAAGCCGCAGCGTTCCAGCATGGGCTGCAGAATGTCCAGAAACTCGTTGTTCTCGAGAGTTTCAAAACACTGCTGGCCGTCGGGACGCTTATAGCAGCACTGGTTGGCCTTGTGGTACGCCGGGGACAGATAGATCTTCGGCTTCTCCGCAGGCGCGTCCTCGTCGCTCTCCTGATAATCCGGGTAGCCGAAGGTGTACGAGAACTTCACGCTGGCGTACTCCTTCTCGTACACGCCGCCGCCGTTGATCACCACGCCGCTCTGCGGGCTGGTGTTGCCCTCGATGGTTCGGAAGCCCTTGCCCACGATCTCCGTCACGATGCCCGTGTGATCGTCGCCGAAGAATACCTGTGCGCCCACCTTCGGCGTAGTGCCCAGCTGCCCCGCAGCCTTGAAGTACCGCTTCAGGTAGTACACGCCCGCGCCCAGACTGTCGTCCGGCAGGTTCTGCAGCCGCTTCGCCTCTGCTACGCCGAACGCCTGCACGTTCACCCACGCCACGAACGTGGTGCACCACGGGTATCCCTGCTTTTTCCCGTTATAGAAATGGGGGATGGCGTCAATGTCCCGTGCGTACTTCGTGAAGTTCTTGTCCCCGGCGTTGGCGGTCTTGCTGTCGAGATAGTGTGTCTCCGGCGTGTCGTTGGAAGCCTTCTCAAGATAGCCCAGCTCCTCCCGGGCTATCTTGATGACCTTACTGGCGCCGTTCATACGGCCTCCTCCACCTTGTCCTTCAGCTGCTTCGTGATCTGATTAACGCCGGTCGCAGCCAGACCGCTGACGATACCCACAGCCGCGCTGGTGATGTAGTCCTGCGCGGGATAGTCGGGGATGATAAACATACCCACCACGCCCAGCACAAGGCCGCACACGCCCATGATGACCGGGATCCACTTGTCGTTCAGCCCGCTGGCCTTAACAGCCATGCCGATGAGGTAGCACACGACGGTGATCGCCGCCACACTTGCAATGCCCAAAGATGCAAAATCCATACTGTTCTTCCTTTCCGGCTTTACGCCTCTCGCTTGATGGCCAGCTTCCTTACTTCCTCCATGACCCGTTTTGCGCTGCCGTTGCCGCCCATCTTTTCATACGGCTGGTACAGATAGTCATTGAGGTTTTCGTACTCGTCTTGCGTGATGTACCCTCTCGTCACGTACACCATGCCCAGATGGATGATGCGGTCATGCGCCAGACCTACCAGCATCTTTCGTTCCACATTGTTCTTTTCCCGCCGCTTCCCTATCAGCGCCCACAGCCCGTTACTCGCCAGCATAGCCAACACGATGGGCAAAAGCACTCCCTGTACCCACGGTTCCATTCGCCGCGTTCTCCTCTCAAATTATTTTTGCCCCTCGACACCCTTCGACCGTTTCTGACACGCCACCTGTGCTATCCTGCTTGCAGAAAGGAGGTGTTCCCATGCCCGAGTATTTCACCCTGTTCAACGCCGTCACCGACGCCATTGCCCAGCTTGAAAAGGCCGTCGCCGCGCTCAAACAGGCACAGCTCGATGCCGAGGAAGCCTACATCCAGCGGGGGGAGTAATTCTCCCCGCCCCTTATTCTGCGTACACGCTTTCGATCAGCGCACACAGCTCCGTGTACTGCTCGTCCGTGATGCGCCCCACGGCGAAAAACACGTCGCACTTCTGCTGTGCCTCCTCACGGGTCTTGTAGAACCGCTTGTTGATAAGCTTCGTCATAATGTTGTACATAGTCGTTCTCCTTTCTTACCCGATAGTGTTCATATCCGCCTGATAGATGGTTTCCACAGCCTCGCCCAGCTGCTGCGTCAGGCTGTCTATCTCGTTGTTGGCCTCCTCCAGTGCCGTCAGCACCTCTTTGCCGTCACGGTAGAACTTGCCCTCCGTGTACGTGTCCCCCATGCCCACCGGCCTGTCACCGGTGTACACGGCGGAGGGGAAGAACTGCTCGTTCCGCTTGTCCATTTCGATGATGTTGGTCACTGTGCCGTTTTCAACCAATGCGTATCTCATATCTCACTCTCCTTTTGTCAGCGTTACAGGCCCCTCTCCGCTTACGATGTCACCGAAAGAGGTCGCGCCGCCCTCGCTGCCTATCGCCACGTCGTAGGTGCCATCCAGCACCGCCGCGGCACTCTTGCCGTCTGCTGTGGTCACTGTTGCCGCCGTGGGCTTGTCAAAGGTCGCCTGTCCGCTTTCCAGCAGCACCACACTCCCGTCATCCCTCATGCTGTGCCTCGCCGTGTAGCTGACCGGGAAGTACACCGTACCCCCGCTGATGCCCATTGCGATGGGTTTTCCTGTAATAGCCATGCCAGCACCTCCTTACGCTTGTTTTGTCGCGTTACTCGCCAGCCATGCGCGGAACTCGTCGGAAGCGGTTGCGGAAGTGATTGTTATACTACGATTGCCAATAACCCACCTATTTTGATCAAATCTGTAAATATAGGAATACACAGATTGCCCAGTCACACGGGTCATAACATAATCGTTGTTAATTTGAAAGCCGTTACACGCTGTATCGCCGAGGGTGTAATTTATGTTTTCTATGATAGTATTTTCCGACTTATACAACCTCTCATTCAGCACCCACGTCCCAGCCAACTCCGGCAACTCCTGCGCGTCACGGAAACACACGATACCGGAACCGCCGGAACCCCCTTGCATACCGAACCAGTAAGACCCAACAGCGCCTCCGCCTCCGCCACCAGTATTAGCGCCGCCCGCACCAGCAACTTGGGTAACATTAGTATCCCACCTGAAACCGCCAGCGCCGCCACCGCCGCTACCACCAGCACTTACAATAGGAGTTGTACTCATCATAGCGCGGCCACCACCGCCACCACCAGAGTACAATTTACCAGTCGCTTCTCCAAATTCTCTGGTGGTAAACCCCTGTCCAGCACCGCCACCTACAGAAGTTCCGTAAAACCCTTTTTCGCCATCAGAGCCGTCAGAGCCGCCGGTTCCGTAATCACTATTGGAAATGACACCACCGCCGCCACCACTACCACCAGCCCAACCAGGGCTGGCACTACTTGTAGGTGCAGCACTAGTTTTTCTTGCACTTTTACCTCCAGACACGGTCAGGTCTGTTCCCCAGCTAGAAGAACCGCCGTCCACGTTTGGAGCAGTAGAGCCGTCACCGATGGTTATCTGATAACTTCCCTGACAAGCAACTCGCTTGACAGTTCGCGTGTAACCGCCGCCGCCTCCACCATTAGCCGAGTAATAGGAAGAACCGCTTGTCGCTTCGCAGGCCCCACCACAACCACCGCCACCAACCATAAACACGTCAATCACCGCAGGATCGATAAACCCCAGCGTTCCGCTGCTGTGCAGTTCCACCACACCGTCATCTCTCACCACGTAGTCCCCTGTGTAGGTAAATTTCAGCTTCGGCTTACCACCGGCACAAACAGGAGAACCACATATACTTGCCATATAAACCTCCGTTCCCGACCTCCGAAACGGAGGCCGTGTTTATTCTTTGTGTACGCGCATACAGATGATGCCCGAGCCACCAGAGCCGGGGTAAGACACGTAATCCCCCGACACGACTTTCGCTGACCCGCTTCCGCCTCCGCCTCCCCCGGTATTGTCCTGGGCAGAAGTCTGCTGCTTTGCTCCACCACCTTCGCCACCGGACGCATAGGTTGTAGTTGCCGAACTCGCACCGCCAGCTCCGCCACCGGCATAAAGTTTCCCGGTGATTTCGCCAAACTCACGGGTCGTGGTGCCCTGCCCAGTTCCACCGACCTTTGAATTGATGGTAAGCGCGTCATTTCCGTCACTGGCTCCGTCGCCAGGGTTCACACCCAACTCCGTACTTTTTGAACCGCCTACGCCTCCGCCAGAGCCTCCGTTGCCGCCGTTTATTGGAACAGACGCAGATTTTCCGCCCTCTGCCGTATAGCCAAAAGCAACTGTATTACCTCCAGCAGGGCCTACTTTTCCATAGGCTGCTTTGCCAGCCAGAGCAATCCCACCTGCGCCAATTACAACGGAATACTCGACATTTGCTTGAAGCAGCGCTTTTGTGATGGTCTTTGTAAAGCCGCCAGCTCCACCTCCGCCTCCAGCCCACGTCGAATTAAATCCGTTGCTGCTTCCATTTCCAGCACCTCCGCCTCCTACCAAAAAGGCGTCAATGTACGTGTCCTTCGTGACTTTCAGCACACCACTTGTCAGAAGCTCCACAACCCCTTCATCAAGACGTTCGTTGTACGTTCCGGTGTACTCAAACTCTAACCGTTTAGCAGTACCCCCCCCCCGCGATTTGCGACCTACCGATAATAACCATCGTTAGCTTACCTCCTTCACGTCGTACACCGTCACCTGAACGATCAGGTCAGCGGTGGGCTTCTCGCCCACAGCGTAGGCGGTGAATGTCCCGTTGTTGTTGGCGATATAGATAGCGTTGGTGCCGTCGTCCAGCATCTGCTGTATCGCCGTTGCGTCTGCCTGAATGTCCGCCTGACTGGTGGCCGTTCCGCCTGTGATGGTCACACCCTGGGTGTAGGGGCTTGCGCTTCCTGTCCAGCTTGCCGCCGCCAGCGTCAGCGATAGTTTCTTGTCCGTTGCCTTGCCCGCCACGGCGTTGATGGCCTGAGATGGCGTAGCCGTTGCCGGGTCAAGCCCAAGCGTTTCCGCCACCTCGTCCGTCAGCAGCGTGGACTTGTTCAGCGGTGTGCCCTCCGTGGTGGGGTTGTCCTGCCGGGTCATGTCGTACACGTTGTCCTGCCCGGAAACAGGCGTGAGCTTGACGCGGCCAGGATAAAGGGAAATTCTGTCCTGCATATCTGCTCCTTTCCAAAAAAGATGGAGCCGACTACGTTCCCATAGTCGGCTCCTATTGCCCTTTCCCGTGCCCCGATTGGCCGGGAGTAACGTTTATTATTTGATTTCGTTGGAGTACAAGTCTCCTGAGTAAAACCACGACTTGGCTATGTTCTGCACAAGCTTGTCTACCAGTATGAGGATACTTTCAATGTCGTTGGCCTTTCGATAGTCCAGCGGCATTGTCGGCACCTTTGGAGTATCGGCTGGCACAGGCAGGGCACTGCGTATTTCTGCAATGTCCGCGAGGTACTGGTCAATGTCCGATTGCGTGGGAATGTCCGTTTCCGTCCACCCTTGCTTTGCCGTCACCGTCACGCTGTAACCATTCGCTTCCAATTCCTCCGCCACATACAGCACGGCGCCCGCCACGCGGTTCAGGTCGGTGTAGTTGTACGATCCCTTGTTGTCACTCAGGAGAAGCACGTCCGCCGGTGTGCCGCGCCCAGCCTCTATTCGACTGAGCGCGGCCATCACACCATCCACGTCTGCTTGTGTCCTGTCCGTAATAAGGGACAGCATACCGTAGTTAAGGGTAAACTGGTAACTGGCGCTTGTGCCCGCCGCGTTGATAGCCGTCAAAGATACGGCGTACTTTTCATCCGAAGCACGGTCTACCGTGGCTTTCCACGCTTCGCCGTCCAGCGTCCACACGTAATCCTTGCCGTTGACCGAGCCGGACACATAGACGATGGCGGCGGGGAGCGATACGCGAATATCTCTGCTCAAGCTATCACCTCTCACTCAATGGTAACACTAATGACCATCGTCTTGCCGGTGTCGACCGGGTTAGGCGTAATGGTCGCTGCTTTGATCTTCGGCACAGATGTGTCCAGCGCGACTGTGCGGGTGACGGAGCTTTCCTTCCCTGCCGCGTCTTTTGCCTTGACAATGATGGTGTTGCTGCCCTCTTTCAGCGTAACCACCTTGGAGAAGGTGCCGCCGGTCCCCACAGGGACCGTCCCCTGATCCGTTCCGTTCAGGGAGATGGTAATGACCACGGGAGAGGACGTTGCATCGTTGGTAGTACCGGCCACAGTGACAGAAGAAGCCGCCGTAATAAGGCCGTCCGCAGGAGATGTTACGTTCAGCGTCGGAGGAACAGTATCCACGGTGTAGGTCGTGGACTTCTCCGTAGCCGCGTTGCCATCGTGGTCTTTGCAGTTGATGGTCACGGTGTGGCTGCCGTCGCTCAGTGCCGCAGACGGCGTGTAGGTCACGCTGTAGCCATTGGTAATAGCCATGTGCGTAATGTTCGCCGCCGCTACAGCCGTGCCGTCCTGCTTGACTACCAAGGTGCTGATGTCCACGCCGGAACCGCCGGTTTCATCCGTGATGTTGAATACCACCGGCTGTTTGCTGTTCGCCACATACGCGCCAGCCGTGGGGGACACGATGGTGATAACAGGTGCCACAGTCTCCTTTACCACCAGCTTCAGGCCGTCTACGGTAGATGCGTCCGCGCTGCCCTTTGTGCCCGCTTCGTTTGTTGCTTCGACGGATACGTTGTAGTAGCCGCCTGCCAGATTGTACGATGTTTTCCCCGGAGCGGTAATGGTCGCTTCCCATTTGCCGCTTGCGGAGTTCAGCGTCAGGTCGTATGTCTGGCCGTTGATCGTCGCTTTTACTGTCTTGATTGCCATTTATACCTCCCCGGCGTAAATATCGCCGCAAAAGAAATGATATGGTTGTGGTACACGCGGGTACGGCGTATGGGGGCTTTCGCCAGCATATAGATCGCCGCTGTAGTAGTAGCTGGGGTACACAATGACGGCTTCCTCTATTACCGTTACCTGTAGCTTCACCTTGCCGTTGATGGTCGCCGGGTTCGGCAGCAGTACAGCCGCCGCTATCTTCGGCGCCTGTGCTGTATATTCCGCCATCGGTTACACCTCCCCGGAGAACAGGTCGTTGCTGTAATAGAAGTACGGGCTGATGATCCACGCGCCTGTGACTTCCGCGTTGTACACCACCGTGTTGGACAGCTTTATCTCCATCTTGTGAAGATTGCCTGTGGTCAGCAGGCCCCACGGCGTGTAAATGCTCACGCAGTCGCCCAGCTTCTCGCCACCGTATACCACGGTCGCCGTGTTCGTGTCACGCAGCGAATAATACTTGTACAGCCGGTCCGCCACTGCCTGTGCAATCTCATCAGATACAAGAGTTGCCGCCGTGACTTCCTTTACGTTCTCCCGGTCGGATGCGGTCACGTTGGGGTTGATGGCACTGTACACCGTCCGGGTGTCTTTGTACTTGACCCCATTGATGGTCACGTTGCCGTTGCTGGCTTCTACATAGCTATGCGCCGTCACGTTTACCTTTGTGACCACCGCGCCGGTTGTAACGGAAGATCCGACGAACGTCCGCCCGCGTGGGATAAGAATAGGTTTTGTGGGCTGGTTGAATACCCGCAGTTTGTTCCCGCCGTCTGTTGCCAGACAGACGCCCCATGCAAATATGACCTGCTGGATAGCGCTGCGGTTTGTGCCCTTAACGATAACGCCTTTCAGCGTTGTGTCCTCCACATCGCTCGCATACTCCACCTCAAATGGCTTTGCAAGCGTTTCTAAGAGCGTTTTCGCACTCACTCCATCGAGGTATGCACCTCCGCTGAACGGCGTGTATTCAAGCACTCCGAGCGCGTCCTGGCACTCTATCACATACACGTTTGCGGACGTGCGTGACGAGTTGTTAATGTAGTATGTCCCCAGATGCCGGTTGTCGTTCCACACCTCCACCGGCTGTTTCAGCTGGAACAGATAGTCCACGTCTTTCAGGCTGTCCAGCGTCCAGTTAAGCGTAGACACCGGCAGCTCTACGGCGGCTTCGTTCGCCTGGTTTACGATGGATGCGTTGCGTATTTCGTTCAGCCCGAATTTACGCACCACGCCCAGCACGATCTCATTGACCCGCGCACGCCGATGGGGAACTACGGTCTTTTTCAGAGTGACCTCCACCTTGTCAAAGCTCTCTACCCGACAATCGCAGAAATACACCGCGTTGTCAGGCTGGAACGACTGCGCCCGCCGCAGCACCGCGCCCTGATACCACGAGATTTCTACCTCGCTGCAATACTCTCCTGTATCTTCGTCAAAAGTAAGCTGGATGCCCATGCTGGAATACTGCTGTGTAAACGTCATGGTGATTTTGGGCGGGTTGGTAAACTCTCCGCTGTCCCCGGAAACCTCCGTAGACCAAAAGCCTACCTTGTCTTCCGCGTACACGCCATCAAAAGTGCCGTCCAGCACCCAGCGGCTCCGTTCCAGCGTAATAAGCTTACCCGGAGCCGCGCCGTGCGGAATTTGGGTGAGGTCTCCTGTGCCGCCGGTGGCGGTCACAGTCGCGTCATCCGCCGCACCGGGGGCTATGTCCTTATACAAGATTGTTGTCTTAGACATAGGCCACCTCTCAGGGGCGGAGCTGCGCGTCCATCGGGACGAAGTTCACTTCGATCTCGCCCCAATAGTTTACGCCTCCATCGCCCTTCTCCAAGTCCTGCGACGCACTGGTGTAATACGCTTCATAAGCGATTGTAGTTTGACCGTCTGCCGCTTCCAGCATAACGAAGTCATCCACGCTGTGTTTGTACAGGTAGTTCCAGAAATCGTCCAGCCCCTTGTAGTTGTCACCGCGCCGGAACACCGTCAGCTTGTGGCCCAAGTATGTCCCGATGATGTCACGCACCATGCGGCCCGTCATTACGCGCCCTGCGTTTTCGCCGTCCAGCACGTTAAAGTTTCGATTGTACTTGGAGATCGCCACATTGGCGTCAAAAGAGATGCCGTTCAGTTTGATGTAGTTCATCCCTGCACCTCCGACAGATTTACGCCAATGCGCGTACCCTCCGCCTTGTTCAGCCGGTATACGACCTTGCCCAGCACGTCCTTGTCCAGCACCAACACGGCTTCATTGCTGCCGCCGTACCCGCTTTCTGCAAGAGCCTGTTTGAACGCCTGTACCATCGTAGCAAGGGGCGTTTCAATGTTCGTCCCGGATTTCTGATCGCCAAGCACTGCCATAAACTCCCGGTTCGGAGGAATGACCGCTCCGGTAGCAAGTTTTGGGATCGGCAGCTTCGCAATGTTTACGCGTGACACGCTGCCATAATGCTTACCTGTCAGATCCGACAAACTATTTGCTGCGGCAACAAGCCTATTTAACCCATCAATGACGTTGTTGATGCCGCGCTGGAACGACTCAATAATGTAATTCCACTGGATTACAAAATTTCTGTTTGTTAGGCTCCAGTGCGCCAGCCATGCCTTGTTAAACTCTGCGCTAAACTTAGAAAACCCTGTCATAAAGTTTTCTTCCCATACCAGAAATTCTGCGTCAATGTTATCAAGTACAAGTTGGAATTGTTCCAACACAAGCTCCTGATTTTCATTGATACCATTTGCGAGACCCTGCATCATGTAGTCGCCCATCTGCGCCGTTTCCGTCGAGGGGGAATGAATACCCAACACATCTTTAACTTTTCCGATTACATTGTGCCCCCATTCCGCAATCTTTTCTTTTGCTTTCAGTAACCCACCGATCACGGTATTATTAAACCACGCTTTGATGTCGTCCCAAACGCCCTTGAGTTTCTCAAGCAGGAAATTCCAGTTTGGCGCAATTGCCGTAGCAAGGCCAACAGCGCCAACCGCAATCAGGCCAAGACCAAGAGGCACACCGGCTCCGGTAAACAAAAGGACAACACCGAGAACAAGCAGTGCTGCGCTGATTTTACCGATAACCTCCCCAAGCGGCCCTTGTAGCGCTTCTACAATACTTTCCCAATTTGGGACAATGGCCGCCGCAAGTCCTGCTGCTCCCGCAAGAATAAGCCCAAGACCAAGCGCAATCCCCGCGCCAGTAAACAAAAGGATCGCGCCAAGTGCCAACAATGCCGTGCTTACAACTGCAACGATTTGTCCAACTTCTCCTTGCAGCGCTTCCTTTATCACGCCCCAATTTGCGGCTATAGTTGCCGCAAGACCAACCGCTCCGAGGACAAGAAGGCCAAGGCCAAGAGGAACATTTACGCCTCCGAACACAAATATCGCGCCTAATGCCACCAAAGCAACGCTTACAATTGCAACGATACCGGCAAGTTCACCCTGTAGCGCTTCCTTTATTGCGCCCCAGTTTTCGCTTACTGCGCTGTAAATAGTCAGCGCGCCAATTGCCATAAGTGCGATGCCCAGCGGTATATTTATTCCGGAGAATGTAAGTATAGCGCCCAAAGCCAGCAAGCCAGCGCCCACAAACAGGGATGTGACCGCGCTGATTTGGTCTTTCATGGAAGACACAAAGTTTGGGGCACCCGCGCCGCCTCCGCCGCTGGAAGTATCCACGGAAAGTTTGTTGATTTCATCAAAGCTTGCCAAAGACTTACTTGCTTTTTTTGCCGCCCCGCCAACGCCGCTAAGTGCTTTTTGCTGGTTATATAGATTTTCAGCAGCTCTGCCCGCTTCATCCGCCGTTGTCCCAAAAATCATAGCCACCAGTTTGGACAGAGCATTTACTACCTGTGTAATAACGTTGACAAGAACAATAAACGCGGGGATAAGCACATTCAGTATTGGTTGCGCAAGAGTGCGTAAAGCGCCTTTTAGTCTGCCAACCGCCGCCATAGCTTCATCGTTGGTTTGTATGGCCTCCCACATGTAGTCTTTCAAAGACCGCAGCGCCCGCGTGATAAGTGAAAACACCAGCACGCGACGAGCAAGCGTTTTTACTCTATCAGAAAACTTTTTCAGCCTCTTGTCTGCTTCTTCCGCAGCGGCAGAAAACCCGGTAGTTTTTTCTTTTGCTGCTGCTATTTGCGTTGCCAATTGCCCGGCTTTTTCTTTTTCACGGTCTATTGCACGCTCAGCTTCCGCAATTCTGTCGTTTTGCGTGTCCAATTTTTTGTTTACGTCTTTCCATTCTCCGCGAAGACTTTTAACAAGCTCAGTTTGCCTTTCGATGTGAAAGCTTGTAAAAAATTCATCCCCGCTTTTCATGTGCGCAAGCTTTTCTTGTTCTTTTTCCAAACTGTCCGCCAAATCTGCGGCTCTGTTTGCAAGAAAATCCCGGTTGCTTTTTTTGCTATTAAGCTTTTCCTGTAATGCGTCGATTTTTTTGGTCAACGCATTAAGTCCTTTCTGTGCCTGTTTATCGTCGATGTCGGCCCTGATAATAACGGAGCCGTCTGCGTTTGCCATTTGCACCACCTACTTTCAAATTGCGAATGGACATTTCGCATAAAATGTGTTATGGTTGCGGTAAAGGAGGGACAGCTATGGAAAAGATTAAACGCATAGCAATATTTATCGGTACATGGGTTGCCGCTACCTGTGTAGTTCTTATCTTGGGAGTAATTCTTGCTCCTACTTCGCCAGAGGGGGATAAAATTCTTGGTGGCGGATTTACTACAGCCGTTTTTATTATCCCTGTCATTATTGCTATTCTTGTTGTCAACAAAGATAAGATAAAAGCAAAGCTGCCTGAAAAGAAACCAACCGCTCTTAACCTCACTGATACAGCAGAGCGAACAGAAGAATTTGTACCGCCCGCTTCTGCCGCAAAACAACAGCAACTCGCGGACAAGTTGGTTTCTGACATGCGCACTACTCTTTCTTTTTGCGAAGATGCCCCTTCGCTCAATTTATTTGTACATTGGTACGACCAAGCAATTGCCGATTTGGTCAAAATGGTTTCTTTGGTTAAAGCCAATTTTAACTTTGACCCAACGTATAGGCTTAAAACTTTACGCGACGAATACCAACTCCATTTGTGTGATGCCATAGTTCGAATCAAAGAGGAAACTTTGTCTGAAATAGACGGAAAGTATAAAAACAGCCGCGAATTTCAAGAAAAAGCCCTTACTGAATTTTGCGATGATATTGGGTTTGTTCGTTCGCGTTTTTCTCCCGGCACCGCCGATGTGGCAGATAAAGCTATTTCTGATATAGAAAAGCATCTTGGCATTAACCAGCACCCGGAAGAAACTTCTGCCCATTTATCGTTGTGGGACAACATTGATTTTATGGACGGTCATCGCTTTGAATACTGGTGTGCGGATGTCCTCCGCAAAATCGGATTTTGTAACGTAGAGGTAACACGCGGCAGCGGCGACCAGGGCGTTGACGTTCTTGCGGAAAAAGATGGGGTCAAATATGCCATCCAGTGCAAGTGCTATACTTCCGATTTGGGTAACAAGCCGGTACAAGAAGTCAACACTGGAAAGACCATTTACCGCTGTCAAGTTGGCGTTGTTATGACAAACCGTTACTTTACGCAAGGGGCAAAAGACGCTGCTGAAGCAACCGGCATTTTGCTTTGGGATCGTGACGTTGTGCAAAAGATGGCAGAACTGGCGAATATGGCTTAACCTTTACCGCCCTCTCCGGAGGGCGGTTTTTATATCCATCTGCTGATAACCGCCTCGTCTTGTTCCGTGTATTGCTTCTGGAAATCTATCAAATGCCGGTTTTTTCTATAAAATTCCTGCTCTGATTTATCCAGCTTTTCGCCCTTTGACTTTTTCCGCCGTATATTGACCACTTGCGCAAACATACAATCACCAATTTCCGTGTACGCCGTGTTCCACGTCCACCAATGGAGATAGCGCATAGCACGGACTTCTTCGCCCAGAACTTTGTTTACAGGAGCAACGATCAGAGGAAAATCCTGCTGCCAGTCCATAAGCTTTGCGGTTCGTTTTTCTTCTCTGTAGGGCTCCCCGCAATTTATAAACCAAATGCATTTCTGGATAGCTTCCTCATAGTCTCGCTCCGGCATGTTATCAAAGTCTGGGTAAAAAATATCCAACATCGCTTCTGCCTTGTCGGCTTCAGTTAAATCTTTGTCAGAAATGGCTTCTATGATAGTCAGAATATCTCGGTAATCGCTCCGTATTTCATATTCCGTTCCGTTGACTTCCACGGACACCGGCAAATCATATCTCATTTGTGGTACTTCTTTGTGTACTTACTGATGCGCGGATTGGTAGCTTTCTGTTCGCGGGAGAAAGTAGTGTCTACTTCGTCCATTACGGCAAGCATCAGGTTAGCCCACACAGGCAGACCGTCCGCCAGCGCGTATAGGTTCATTTCGCCAAACAAAGCGCTGCAAATGTCAACGTGGAATACTTCATTGATGATCTCGCGCATTTCGTCATCCATATTGCGTGCTGTATCAAAAATGTCGCGTTTATTGGCCGTCTTTTCTACTTCCGCTTTGTAAGTTTCCTGCTTTTTGTCCAGCGTATCAAAAGCGTTAAAAAGCTTTTCCACAAACCCGCTGTCCGTGGGGTTAAAAGAAAACTCACACGTCTTGCCATCGGTTGTTTCAAATACTTTTTTTACGACGCCAGAATTGATGATAATAGTGTCTGCCATTTTTATCCTCCATGTGAGGGCGGGGAATGTCCCCCGCCCTCTCTGTTATTTAGGCCGCAGTAAACTCAATAGTGCCGCTGCTGCCCTTCTTCACAGTGCCCACAGTGCGGGTGCCGCCGTAGGTGATCTCGCTGGTGATATTCAGGGTGCCGCCGCCCTCGCCGCCGATGCCGGTGATGGCAATAGCGCAAGCGTCGTAGCGCTCCGCAAACATCGCCTCGCCGCTGGTGGCGTAGAAGTGGCCGATCATCATGTCCTGATTTGCCAGCGCCTGGGCATCCTGGTCTTTGACGGCCAGGTTCCACATCTTCACAGCCGCAGCATCGCCCGCATCCAAGGGGATGGGATCAAAGGTCTGCGTGATGGTGGGCTTTTTCATGGTCGTAAAGGTGTGGCCCAGAATGTCCTGCTTGGTGTCGGTGCTCCAGTCCATTTCCTCGTTGCTGTCCTCGACGCGCTTACCGATAGCGCTCCACACAGGGGCGGATGCGGTGCCGGTGTTCAGGTACGCAATGAGCAGTTCGCGGTCAATGGTCTGGCCTTCGGGAGTCGCAAAAGTCAAATCTGCCATTATACATTCACCTCGTAATTCAGTTTCATAAGGATTTGGTGATCTTCGTCCCCATTTTCATACATTGCAAACAGGGAAGATCGCGTAGTCGGCTCCATGCTGATAACGCGCTTGTCATCGCCAATGTCGGGCTTCTGACCGTTCGCCCAATCACCGATAGCGTTTAACATCTCGTCAGCCTTGAGCCGTTTGTCGTTGCTGTTTCCCGGCTTCACGCGGTAGATAATCTTGAACTGGTACTCCGCCACATAACCGCCGGTGATATACTTCCGCACGATGTAAGCCGCTTGAATGGTCGACATCGCCATAGCGGAAGTGTCGGCGGGAAGAAACTCAAATCGGATAAGGTCAACTGGCAGCTCCGGGTATGTGTTCAGCCACACAAGCAGCCTGCGCGATACCTGATCCTCTTCCGCCGCCGATACGGCCTTTTTAATCTTTTCCAAATTTCTTCACCGCCTTATCTGCCACCCGCACCCACTTCTCCATGTTCTGCGCTTTGGAAGCGTCAAACCAATGTGCTTGTGCCTGCGGATGCATCGTTGTGTTAAATACAAGATTTCGGTCTGTGACCACCTTGTGCCCGCCTTTGGGTGCGTATGTGCTGCCGGTCGCCGGGTCTACCATCACTTTCCCGTAGTACAGAAACCGGGCGTATGGGCCGGGGTAAATGACCTCGTTACCGACCACCCGCGTTCTCTGCGTCAGAGAGCCTGTAAGCGCAGGCACAAAGGGGAGGGTATCTTTCATCACCTGTTGCGCTAAAACGCTTTCAGCGCGGCCACAGGCCCTTGCAAGCTCCCGCTTTACCTCGTCCATGCCGGACACGTCAACAGAGAACTTGAGCGACATCTTATGCCCCTCCGACTTCCCAATGCTGCATATCCACGCCGCCAAAATCTTTCTCGTCCACTTTGGTCACGTTGTAGCAGCCGTCCTGTGCCATAGCCACGTCCTCTTTGTCTGTGACAAACTCGCCTTTTACAAAGAACGTCAGACCGCCGTTACCGTTGACCGACAGCGTCCACAGCCCGGACTTGTCCGCCGCCGCAAGAAACGCCTGCGGGGGCGCGTAGGTCTTGGCCTTGCCTGTCGTGCCGTCTACCGCTTCCACGGAGAATGGAATGTACAGGTTTACTGCGTCCGCACTCTCAAGTCCGCTTTCTCGGACGTTTACCGCCTTGCTGGCTTGCAGCATAACACCGCGCAGGATGGTCACATACAGCTTTGTGATTTCCTCAAAGGTCGCCGGGTCAGTCTCCTGCACGGCGTTGTAGACCGTTATAGTGTGGGGCGCGTACAACCACAGCACCCCCCTCCCCGATACAGCAGACCGGTATGCGCCAGATACTCGTTACAGGTCGCCGCCAGCAGTTTCTTCGCACCGTCCGTTGCGCTTAGTGCGGACGCGGCAGCTTCACCGCCGCTGGCCAGCGTCCGGGAGTAGCCGCCTACCGTTTCGCTTTTCACGTCATCGCCGGTCGCCGCGTTCGTCAGTTTGGTTGCGGCAAGCTGCTGCGCGGCTTCTATCAGCTGATACTTGTCCACAAGTGCACAGCAGCACATTTTTACAGCGTCCATATCAGCGTTATCTTTTGCCCGGTTCTGCGTGTAGTAATCGAGGAAGGAGCTGGCCCGGACAGCCAGACGCGGAAAATCTCCTTCGCTCACGGTGCCCAAATAGGTCCCGGAGTAATAGTCGTAATCATCGTATGTCATGTGAGCCAGCTCCTTTCAATTTAGCCAGAGACGGTAACGGTGGCCGTGCCGGTCTTCGTTCCGTCCTGCTTGGACTTCGCGGTAACGGTGATGCTGCTCTTGGTTTCGGTAGCGGAAACGGTCAGAACGCCCTCATCGCTGATATTGCTTTTCGTCCCGTCCTGAGACCATTCGACCTCACCGTTGATAATGCCCTCGCCGTCAACCTTGGCCGTAAACAGCTTGCTCTCGCCCTTCTTTACGGTGGCGGTAGCAGGGGTCACGGCGACGGTAGAAATGGCGCCGCCCTTGCCGTAAACGGAGAACGGGAACGGATTTGTCTTTTCTGCATTGTACGCGTTGATGGGGTTCGCGATCTCCCAGCCGAGACGCATGACCGCACGCAGCGCGACCATATCGTTCTGCATGAGGTTGTAGGTGATAGCCTTCGTGGTGGGGTCCTGGATAACACCCTCGGTGAAGATCTTGAAGGTCATGTCCTGGCGAATGGCGTACACCAGCTGGCTCCAATCGCCGACGATCATCTGCGCCTGATTGGGGTCAAACGCGCCGTTCATCGGGAAGTACATATCCATTCCGTCCAGACCGTAACGGGTGGCACCCTGCATATCGGACTTGAAGATGGGCTGACCGGTGGTGTCCTTCAGGCCGCGCAGCTTACCGCGCATCTGGATAGCGGACATCACGCCGTTGGGGTTGAAGCCGTCCAGCTCAACCTTTGAGATCAGGCCATTCTCGCCCATAATGTCGTCAAACACGCTGGTGCCGACGGGCACGCCGTTACCGGCAGCGATAGCAGCAGGCACAACGCCGGTGCGCCAAGTGCTTGGCTTGTTGGTGCCGAACAGGATAGCAGCGTCGATGACCTTACCGAAAGCCTCGGTCAAACGGGGCTTGACCTCGCCCCAGATGTCGTAGTCGGCATCGTCCAGAGCGGCCTCGGGAATGGGCACGATGACGGCGATTTCCTCTGCGTACAGTTTCTTCTTGTCCCACGCCATCTTCGTGGTCTGCTTGAAAGCCTCGCCAGCGCCGTTGTCGGTAGCCTCGCCGTTCACGAAGTACGCGGAGGGCAAAGCATCCAATACGTTGATGGTCTGGGTCTTGCTGGACATATTTGCCAGTCTACGGCCCATGCGCAGGACGGCAGATTCGGCGATAGCGCCCTGCATGATCTCGCGGGTTACGGGTTCCGGGATAAGGCCGGAAAGTGCGTTTCTGTCGATAATGTTTGCCATGTGTTAAATCTTCCTTTCTTACTTGAGTGCGCCGCGAATTAGCGAGTTCATCGCGGCATTGACGTTGTTTTTCTCGCTGCCGCCGCCAGCTGGGGCAGTCCAATCAAATTTGACCTTCTGCCGGTTTTCGGTGAGTTTATCCACGGCCTGCTCAAAGGTGGTCTTGTCATCCATTATCTTTTCGGCCTTGAAAGAGATAAACTCCGCTTCCTCGCCGGTCAGCCCCTTGGAAAGCACATACTTCTCGCGCTTGAGCTGTTGCACTTCGGCCTGCGCTGCGGTCAGGGCGGACTTGTTATCCGCAAACTCCTTTTCGCGCTTTGCCTGCCGCTCCTGCTCGGTCTGCTGGCTGTCTTTCCATGTGCGATACGCGGTCAACTCGTCATCGCTGGGCATACCCTTCATCGCCTTGGCAAGGCGTTTGCCAATCATGGCGTCCACTTCCTCCTGCGTGAAGGTCTTAGCAGGGGACGGCTCCGGCGAAGGTGCCGGAATTGGATTCGGATTAGGATTAGGTTCGCTCATTGTTAAATACCTCCGTTTATTGTCAGGGCCGTCGCCCTGCGGTTTTACGCCTCTCGGCATGGTTGATAAAACAAAAGAGCCAACCACCGAGAAATCCTCGGTAGCTGGCTCCTATTGCCCTTTCCCGCGCCCTATTGCGCGGAAGTGTATTTGATTGTCTTTTTGACCTCCAAGACGATATACCCATCGCCTTTTCGTCGAATCTCTGCGTTATTACCGCGCTTTAAGATGGCCTGCACGGTCTTGATTGCTTCGTCAAAATTCAATACAGCACCTTCATCCTTTCCCGCTGCTCTGGCAGCCCCGCCGCCTTGCTGAATGCCGTGTATTTGGCGTTCACGCGTCTTAGGCGTATGTTTACCGCCTGTTCTTCTTCCGTCAATCCTGCGGCCTTGTAGGCGGCTTTCTCGCGCTTTAGCTTGCGGATTGTCCGCTCTACGCGCCGTTGCATCTGTGTTGCTTCATATGCCGTATATGTCTTGCCCTCAAACGTACAGCCAAGACCATCGTCAATATGGGCAAGCTGTTCATCTGTGTAAGTGCGCTCACTTACGCCCTCAACCCAAACGTTGCGGCGGTGCCGGCAGTTGGCTCCTTCCAGTCCATCCACAGCGCCGAGGCCGCACACTTCGTATATGTTCGGGTAAATGTCCCCTGCGCGAATACTGTATACCTTGCCTTGCCAGCCCTTATGACTTGACCACGGTGACGGCCCCGGCTTATCGCGAGCGCCAGAATGTGCGGAAACCTCAAAATATGGTGTCTCAAGATATTCTGCCGACTGCTCCGTATACTTTGCGCAGATTTGATTTACTCCGGTCATAACCGCGCGGCGGGCAGCAACATCGATCTGGTCACGGTGGCCGCTCTCATAATCTACGACTTTCAAACCGCTTTGCGCCAACTGACGCACCGCCGATTTGATAGCCTGATTATAGCTGATAGCGCCGCTTTGGATTTGCATGACTGCCGAATCACAGCACCATTGATATGCTTTCGCAGGCGGCAGCATCGTCCGCCCAGCGTCCACCAGAAACCCCATAGACCGCGTAAGGTTGCGCATGGTCTGCTTCGTCTGCTCGTATATTGCCCATGTGTCCTCAATGCTCACCAGCGTTTCCGGCTGCGTTATATGGGTAAGGTCGATAAGGTCGGTGTAATACTTCTGATTCCGCTCTACTACATCGTCAAGCAGCTCTTGCAACTTTTTTTCGCTGATGCCAGAGGTCTTGCGGATTGCCTTTTCAATGTCCTTAAGGTCGATGCCGTGTGACCGCAGCGCCCGAATATCCTGTACCGTGACCTCGTTGAACTGGTCCGCCAGCTTCAAGCGGCTGCATATCTCGTCAAGCAGCGTATCTTCAAGAGACCGGAACAGCTCTGCCAGTTCTTCCGGGAGTGCGTCAAGTAAGGCTGGGCTAAAAGGGTAAGGACGCATACGCCGTCACCTCATTCGATTTCTTCTTCCGGTTCTTTTGTCATGTCCTGCATCTTGGGCAGCGCCGCCTTTGCGGTTGCCTCGTCCTCGTTCATCCAACGCATGCGGAACTCCCAATCGTTCATAATGCCCGCACTGAGAAGTTGCATATCACGAGAAAAGTCTGTCTGCTTGTCCTCAATGATGCTGTCATCAAAGTCGATGGAGATTTCAACGTCCTCATTCAGCCCCGCGCCCATTGCGGTATTGCCCAGCCGCAGAAGAATGCGGCACAGCTCCACCAGTGCATCTTCGAGGATGATTTCATGCTTCTTGATCGTGCGGAACATGGTGCTGTTCTCGCTGATGACCTGCGTAGCCGTTGCAACGCTGCCGCCGTCAAAGCGATAATAGGTCTCGCCAAAGCCGCATTTGCTGGACAGAATATTGAGCTGGTCTTGAATGCCCGTGTTATGCTCCACTGTCCGCAGGGTCATGTCGATGGGTGTAATAACAGCGCCGTCGCTGACATCCTCCGGCAGCACATAGAACGCCACATCGGACGGGTCGAACACCGGATCGCCATCAAGGTACTTCGCCGCAGAGGGCTTGACCATGATCCGCTTTTTTCCAAGCCGGAACTCGTTGACATAGCTATCGTAAGCAATATCCACGCCTTGTAGCACGTCAATAGCGTTTGCATACACTGCAATGCCAGTCGGAAGCAGATAGTTGAAATTGTTGGCAATGTTAAGCCGGTCAATAACAAAATGCCTCTTGTCGCTGCCGGTATGCACCACAGGCGGGATATTCTCAAAGCCCTTGACGTTAGCAAGCTGCTCGTCAGACAGCATCTTGTTATCATAACGATAAATGCGGTTGTCGATGATATAGCTTCCGCCCTCGTCCTTGTGGTGGATTTGGAGATACAAGTAATCATGGCCATTGCGCGTCACAACGGAGGAAAACGCGCACTCGCTGATAAAGCCATTCTGCCATGCCAGCGGGTAAATGTTCTCGATGGTCACATAGTCCAGAATGATACCGGAAGCATTGCCGGGAACGATCTCGCCGCCCTCGTTGATCTCCTGCCCGATGACGCGCGGGATATAGGCCACCGTGCCAAGCGCGGACTTCATTTCTTGCATCTCGTTTGCCTTGACCGTGAAATTGTTTTCGGTCAAAACGCGGTCGATGAACTCCTGTTCCTTCTGCCCTTCAAGGGTGATCTGTACTTTCTCATTCATCAGCAGATTAGCCCAGTCCTCGCACAGCTTCTTCCCCATGCCGAGAGAGTACCGCTTGCAATTAACCATGCTTTCACCGTTACGGACGCGGTAGCTGTGGAAACCCTTTACGTTGCCCTGATACCAGCTTTTCCACTCCGCCACTTTGCTGTAAAACGCTTCGGGGATAGTGGAATAACCTAACTCATTCAGTTTTCTGATAACTGCGTCATTGCTCATGCGATAACTCCCATCCGACGGGAAATGCGCTCAACGGCATACCGGGTGGCATCTATCAAATGGTTGTTTTCATCCGGGTAACCGCTGATTATATCTCCGTCTTTGTTTCGGTCGTATTCGTAATTCACGAACTCGTTGTATGCGTTTGGCGTGCGTTTCCAGTCAATGACGATCTTGCGCCGCTGCAACCACTTCATGCCATAGTCAACAGAGCCGGGGCCTTTGACCGCTGCTTTTGCTGGAAGGCCCATAGCGCGATAGTCTGCCACGCTTTTAGGTTCCGCGCTGTCGCAGGTAATATATGCGTCTTTATATCCACGCTGAATGATGATGTTGCCGCTTGCCTCGTTCGTGAGCTTGTTTTGGTATATCTCGTCCATCAGGTAAATAGTTTCCCTCGCACGGTCGTAGTGCAAACGGATAAAAGCAAAGGGGTCAGGAAACCACCCATAGTCCACGCCTTGGTAGATGTGGTCGAAATGCGACATTTCCTCGTCGGTGATCTCCCGCAGCTCCAGGTTGTCAAACACGTTGCCGCCCGTACCCACAGGAATACCTAAATACTCGTGCTGGTACGCTCTCTCGTCCGTGGCCTTGAGATGTTCCGCCTCTGCCAGAAACTGCTCGCCCAGCCACTCAGGCGGTGCTTGCAGATACGTTGACTTGTGGCAAAGGCGGTCAGCGCGTTCCTCCAAGCTGTCCTTGTTCGCCCAGTTGTCACGCGAAATAGGTGGGTTATAGCTTTCAAAATTCCAGAACATCGAGCCACCGCGCATGGTGGACTGTAAAACAGTTCGGATTTCCGCACGTCCGGCAAACTGATCTTTTTCTTCAAAGTGCGTCACGGCAATGTAGCCAAACGGCACTTTGATAGACTTGATCTTCATGGGGTCATCAGCGCCCCGGAACATGATCTTCTGCCCGGTAGGCTTGTAGATCAGCTCCATCGGGGAAACCTTTGCTTCCCAATACGCCGCCATACCCAGTTCACCGATTGCCCAGATATACTGCGCGTACACGCTGTCACGAATGGTATTTGCCACCTTACGCAGCACCAGCGCGTGTGTACCCGGATTGTTTATCAGCAGCAGGGGAACGAGTACAGACACCGTGGAGGACTTCAGTGAGCCACGCCCCCCGCTGAAATCGTAGTGCGTGTGACCGTGACGGAACACGTCATGCGCCACGTCGTAGAACGCAGAGCCGATTTTTTCAGACAGGCGGATGTCAGACATCAATTATCACCTTGACACCATCTGTGTTGATGTTCTGCTCCACAATATCCTTCTGGTCGAGGTACTGCTTGCCAAGCCAAATCGCCATTGTCGCGTTCTTTTCAGCCAACCTGAACTGCGCCCGCCGCAGGCTTGATTTCCCAAGCTGGCTCTTGTTTTTATATGCGTCCGAGAAAGTCATTTTATACGTTCTCTTGCACCAAGCGTTTAATGTGTCCTCGCAGCATTCCAGCACTGAGCATATCTCTTTCTCTGTGCACTGGATAGCGCATAGGTTTTCAAACAGCTTCTCGTTTATCTCTTTCCGAGGACGTCCTGTTCTTGCCATACACGCCCTCCTTTCTCCTCTGGCGTTTGATAAACTTCTCTATGTCCCGCTTCAAATACGGGCTGTCTGTTTTGTCAATAATTTTCTGTGCCTCTTCAACCGTCACTCAGAAGCACCGCCTTTTCTCCTGTGAACTTCTCCCAACGATCAATTATTACATCGGCATACTTTGGGTCAAACTCCATGCAATACGCATGTCTCCCGTTCTGCTCCGCTGCCATGATCGTTGTACCAGACCCCGCGAACAGGTCAAGAACATTCTCTCCCGGCTTGCTGGAACACTGCATCTGGTAATCAAACAGCTTAATCGGCTTCATGGTCGGATGCTCCGCAGACTTTACCGGCTTATCAAAATTAAGCACCGTTGTCTGCTTTCGGTTTTTGAAGAAGTAATGCTTCTTGCCTTCCGTCCATCCGTAAAGGCAAGGTTCGTGAGCATCCTCTTCGATTTCGCTCTCGCCATAGAGGCAAGGTTCATGCTTCCACTGGAAATCTTGCCGACCGAACGCAGATATATTCTTTACCCATATAAGCATCTGCCGCACACGCAAAGCAGCATCTTTGCAAGCTCCAAAAAAATTATATCCTTCAAGCCCTGCGTGCCAGATGTAGAACGGTGCACCCGGTTTCATGACCATTGCTGCATTAGAAAACGCATCCGTCAAAAAGCGCCTGAATGCTGTATCTTCCATGTTGTCGTTTTTGATTTTACCGGCGGCGCCCTGATAGTCCACATTGTACGGCGGGTCCGTGAGAAGCAAGTCCATCTGTGCCCCCCCATACGAGCTTTTGTACATCCGCCAAGGACGTACTATCCCCGCACATAAGGCGATGCTCTCCAAGCTGATATACATCGCCAAGTCTGCTCTTGGGCTCTGCTGGAAGAACAGGATCATAATCATCCTCCACAACGGAATCGTTCAGCTCGTCGCGAAGTCCCCAGTCAAAGTCAAATGCAGATAAGTCAAGCCCCGGCAGTTCCACCGCCAGCAGGTCAAAGTCCCAGTCGCTCTCGTTGCTCTTGTTATCCACCAGCCGCAGGGCGTTCACCTGTTCCGGTGTCAGATCGTCCACACAGACGCATGGCACTTCTTTCATGCCCAATTTCTGAGCAGCCAACGCTCTGCAATGCCCAATGACGATAACTCCATTTCGGTCAATCACAATCGGCTGCACGAACCCGTACTGTTTAATGCTTTCGGCCACATTGTTGATTTGCCGTCTGTCGTGCTTCTTGGCATTTGCAGCATACGGCATAATATCCGACAGCCGCTTGTTTTTTACTTCCATGTGGCCTCCTTTGTCTGACGCACCGGCCTCCCGCCACTGGCCTTTGTCATTGGCACGTCTGTACCCGGCTTTCGCCTCACCTGAATATAACGTCTTCCCTGGGACACATTGCTAAGAGGTGCGGGAAGTCCTATTCGAAGTAAGCAGACTATTTGGGACGCATCCCATACAGCGGTCTGCCAGCGCATTGTTTGGGCGGCATTGCAGTCCTGCCCTGCTTTAGCGCTTCAGGGAAAGTCCCCGTCACTCGCTGTGGTCTCCCCTTACGGGGCACCTATGCCGCATATTGCTCCCTCCGGGCGGAGCCGAAGCCCCGCCCATCAGGTAAAGAAGGGGGAAAAGAAAAAGAATGGAGATGCAGAGTTCGCCCCTGCATCTCCCATGATAAAGTGCGTTTTTTCAATTTTTCCACTTTTAAGTGGAATTTTCAAAAATTATTTTTTGGCAACATCTACCACGCAGGGATAGTCCGTCCTGCCCATCAGATAGTCCACCGACACGCCGAATTCATCCGCTATGCTCTTCAGCGCATCCATCGTCGGCTTCGCCGTGCCCAGTTCATACCGGCGTATAGCATCCGAATTCAGCCCGCAGCGCTCCGACAGTACATACCGCTTCAGTCTCTTTCTCTCCCGCAGCTTTCTCAGCCGTTCCGGGAATTCGCTCATGTCAGCACCTCCTCCGGGAAGAATGTCTCCCGCACCCCGCCGCACTCCGCCACGATGTACCGCCCCTTCGGATGCACGTACACCACCGTGCCCTTGCGGATGGGGAACCGCTTTTCATCGTTGGCGCCGGAGCCGGGGTACTCGCTCGGCAGCGTCATAAACCGCGCCCGGATCGTGTCACCCTTCTGCATCGCCGCCGTCCTTTTTCTCGCCGTAGGAGCAGAAGTCGTCCGGCTCTACACACACCGCATCGCCGGAATACCCGCGGGCATTTGTCTTTGGCTCCGTATGTAGGTAACACAAACCGTTCGGGTAGTTGCGATAGTGCTTGCAGTCCTTGCACCGCACCACCGGGGCAACATCAGCGGCAGGCTGTGCGTCTACCTCCCATATCACATCTTCAAGCAGCCCACAGCCTTGTTCGTCATCAACATCCGCATGAGCATCCCGCCAATTCTCTAAAACTTTGCGTAACGCTTCCCTGTCAATGTATTCAGCCATTGTCAGCCCTCCTGTTCCACTTTTCGACGATAAATTTGGGTTCGCTATATACGCCACTTTCAAAATCACACTCTGGACAGTATATATAGCACTCTTCTGGGCTGTTGCCATCTACTGTTTCAAGTATTGCTTCTCCGCCACAAAACGGGCATGGTTTTAACTCAGTCATTCTTCATCGCCTCCAATGCCGCTTCCGCCTCTTCGCGGGTGAGGAAAACGGTCTCGCCGAACTCTTCAAGCCAAAGAAGAGCAAACTTTATCTCTGCAACTCCCACGACAAATCGTCCAGGCGTTTGCTCAATGTATTGCAACCGATACACCGTATCGCCCACCTTGCACGGTAGCACCACAATCCGACCGTCCTTGTCGGCCTCGGCCAACTCGCGCAGGCGGGTATAACTGCAAAGGCTTTCCAAATCAGCAAGGCACATGAGCTTCAGCGCGATCTCGTCTGCCTCGTCCTTCGGCAAAACCTCATCCGGTTCCAGCCCCGTGTCCTCGTAAGCGGCAAGGCGTTCGCAGATTTCGACCTTAAATCCACAGTCCTCAGTGAGGCATCCCATGCCGCCGCACGGTTCTTCAAAGCATCTCGGGTAATACACGTGCCCATTTTCGCGTTTTGTCATTCGTTCCATCACTCCATCTCCCATTTCAGTTCGTCATACAGGTCACTGAACTTCTTATTCCAACGCTTCAGCCAGACAAGGGCCTGAATGCCTATCACAATCCACAGCCCGCTGGCGATGTCTTGCAACAGATTATCCATCACTCCACCTCCTGCATCCAGAACTCGCGGCGACAATCGGAGCACCCCTGGCGCAAACAATCGTCGGTAACCCGTATATCAGCAGAAATACGCTTAGGGCACAGGATCAAAAGCCCGGTGTTATCAATATCAGCCTGAGGATACTGCTCCAAAAACACGCTCTGCCGTGTCTTGCGCGTGTGTGCAGCAGACCACTCCTCGACCAGCTCGACAATCTCCTTCGCGCTCTCCTGTGAACGCTCCTTAGCAGGTAAAGTACAAAAGTCAGTCTTGTATACAGGGCAATCCTCGCATTCATCAACCTTTGTACACATACGCAGATACTCCTTTACAAACTTCACAGCATCCATCACATTTCCCTCCATCTGCACCCGTCACAGGCGCCCTCGTGTGCTTGTTTGTACTTCCCGCAGTATTGGCATAGTTCGTTTTTCATGGTGTGCAATTCTTCTTTAAGCCGCAAAACCTTGTTTGTTTTCGACGCAGCCACGTCAAGCAATTCCTTGATGTCTCCCGGCGTCAGCCCCGTGTCCTCGTAGGCGGCAAGGCGGTCTTGCAGCACACAGATCCACTCTTGTTCCGTGTATTTCTCCTCGTAATCTGACGCCATAAGAACCTCACCAGTTCTAAGTCGCTCTGTCAGTCGTTCCATCACTCCGCCTCCTCCTTCACCGCCACAGCCTTTGCCAGCTGTGCCATGCCCTGCTTCATGTCCTCGATCTGCTTATCCCGCCGCGCAATGGCGTCCTTCAAGCTGTCGTTGGCTTTCATCAGTGCCTCGATGTGCCGCTGCTGGTTCTCGATCAGGTCAGCGGCGGCGAGGTCTAACAGGTTGCGGCAGTTGATTCCATCACGTAGCGGGCACTTGTTGCATTCGTCATATTCTCCACCATCACAGCACCGCAGCGCGGTCACGATCTCATCTCTTGTCATGTCATTCCTCCCCAAACCATCTTTTTGTCACCGCGATGGGGAACGGCTCGATCTCGCTTGCCCACCGCGCCGTGCCTTTGCCGTGTATCCGCTCAAAGCACAGCGGGAACCCACCTATTCCGTCAAACAAGCTCCCCAGCGTCGCGCCCTCCGGCAGATACCGCGCCATGCGCCGCAACATCCAGTCCCAGAAGGGCAGGGCGATGGAGTTTCCCAGCGCCTTGTACCGTGGGCTGTCCGCACTTCCTTTCACTTTTATTTCGCGCCTGCGTTTATCTGTTTTAACCCAATCTCCAATATCCGTCCATCCGTCCGGGAAACCCTGCAGCCGTTCGCATTCCAACGGCGTCAATCGGCGCACCACCATGTTCTGCACCGGGTATGTCTCCGCGTCCTCCCGATAAGCGCAGTTCGCCTTTGCCCGCAGCGTGTGTGCCACATCCGGTGTTGCCCCGCACACCAGCATATCGTTGTATGCGTCCTGCCCGTTGTAGCTCCCGGCATGAGCGCCTGGGGAAAGCGTACCCGTCACATCTTGGTATGTCAGCACTGCTTGAGCATCGTGCATGGTGTTCAACGTCTGGCTGACTTCCTCCGCCATAATACTGGCTTCGCAGACCTGTCCGTTGCCGATACCGTATGTCAGCGGCACTTGGTTTCCGCCCGTGCCCATCCTCGCCTGCAATGCCGGCACTTGCTCCCCGCACTCGCGGATGACATCACAGGCGTGTGTCATGTCCAGTGCCACGCACGGCACATGGGCGTTCGCGTTCAGTGTATGGCACGGTTTGCCGAACTCAGGCTGACTTCCGTTCTCCTTGCTGGTGATCTGCGTGGTGTCAAAAGCCATCACCGCCGGTGTTTGGTTCGTCCCGCTGGGTGCCGCCGCCAGCGTGGGCGATACTTCCTCACTGTACCCGATTCCGCCAGCCTGTGCGCCCTGTCCGGCCTTAAAGCCGGCGCATACCACCGGCTGATTGTTCCCGCTCATGCCCGCCGCTGCGGTCAGTGTGGGCGCTCGGTCGTCTGTCCGCAGTTCCGCGCCTCCCTGCTGTGTGGCCATGCAGAAAATCGTCTGATCGTTCCCTGTTCCCAGCGTTCCGCTTTTCTCCGTCTGCACTAACGCGCCTTTTCCTCCGCCGTCACAGCCCCCCCCTGATGCGGACTGCATAAGAAGCACCTGCTTCAGCAGCTTCGGCAAGTCCTTCCCCCGCCGCTCCGCTCGCCGTAATATCCCCTGACACGCTTTCGCCGTCAAATTGTATTTCGGATGCGGTGTCTCCTCCAAAATCTGCGACAACCGAGATACGACGACGGCGTTGGGGCACTCCCCAGTATTGCGCGTCGTGAGTTCGCCACACCACGCTCCATC